>Ga0210410_10005329_pt1 | contig 11214 bp, 13 predicted proteins | sample IncBWC4MmetaG_FD_161058 | JGI IMG/M metagenome (GOLD analysis project Ga0210410, IMG submission 161058) | Forest soil microbial communities from Barre Woods Harvard Forest LTER site, Petersham, Massachusetts, United States - Inc-BW-C-4-M | ecosystem: Environmental > Terrestrial > Soil >... | reverse complement strand
TCTGAGACAGCAAATGGAAGTCTGGTTCTCCCTGAGAGGAACCCCGGCTGAGAAGCCAACACACGCGGCGAAGAATCAGAAGGAATTTACACCCGCGCTCCTCCCGAGCGCGTCGGGAGAGCTTTTGCCCTCTTGACAAAGACCTATCATGGAAGTCGGCTTACCGGACAAGTGGGTACCAGAACTCAGCAGCTCTCTATCCCCCGAACCGCCCGAAACCTTTGAGCCGCCGTTCTTCCGAAGCCACAAAGTACGCCGCGCGCGACGGATTCCCGGTGACGATAGCGCTCTCGGTCAGGACGTGACCGCACGACGCGCACAGAAATTCGTGCTGTCGCCGCTCGCGCATCACGCCGCTACACTGCGAGCACGTTCGCGTTTCGTCCGAAACTGGCTTCGCGTTCGGGTTCGGCGGTCGGTTGTACTTCCCCATAAACGGATCGTCAGCGAGCGTCGCCTTACCGGAGTCGATCTGCTTGAGCGCTTCGACCAGGCCGAGCACGTTCGATTGCCCAGCCGCCAAGACGAGCGCACCCGCTGCTGCGTTCGCAACGTCGTCGTGGCCTCCCGGCGGGTGATCGATCACGTCGCGCCCGCGCCCCGTGACGCGCTCCAAGCCCGCGAGCTGGTTCACGAGGCGGCGATTGTCGAGCAGCTCGACGCGGTCACTCATCACGGCGGGGAGAAACTCAAGATAAATCTCCGAACGATTCTTCTCGCTCGGTCGGTAGTGGACTCCGAACTTGTCGAACGTCTGCGCGCACCACTCGGCGCTGTAGCGGTCGCCGAAGACCTCGCTCAGGCGGTAACGCTTCAAGACCGCGCAGAATTGCTTCGTCACCGTCTCGGGAACGAACGGCGCGGCGGCCTCGAGAATGCAATCGAGAACTGCGTAGCCCCTCTCCTCGTGTGCGATCGCCAAGACCATCGAGTCGCTGACGCCGCCGCTCGGGTCGACGAAGCCGAAGTAGCTGATACTCGCGAGCGGGGGAAGTTCGACGCGCCCCGATCTGACGGACCGCTCGATCGTCTCGACGCTGAGGAAAGTCTCGATGTCGCTGCGAAACTCCGCGCCGTACTCGGCCCGAGCGCTCGCGCTATCACGCAGGTAGGCGGCGGCGATCGTCACCGGTGAGACGGTCGGGTTCATCTCTTTCGTCGGGGCGCGCCAGACGAGTGCGGGCGCGTTCGCTTTCCCGTAGTGGTCGCGAAAGGCCTGCCACAGGACGCCGCGCTTCGCGTAGGGCGACGAGATGCCGAGCAGCAGCGCGCCGGGCACGGTCGCCATCGCTGGACGCAACGCGTTGACGATCTCCGTGTCTGGCTCGGCGCTATCACCCGTCGCGAAGAACGCGATCTCGTCGAGCACTGCCGCGACGACGGTGTATCCGCGAATGCTGCGAAAAGATGCCGTGTGGACTTCGATGCGAATCCGATTAGTGAGCAGAATGTTTTCCTTGGTGCGCTGCTCGACCATGCGACTGAGAATCGGCAGCTGACTGAAGAACGCGTCGATGTATGACAGAATGGTTCGCGCTTGCTTGCGGTCGGCGGCGATCACCATCACGGTCCCGATCTCGCCGGGCGCGAGAATCTTTGAGTAGTCGCGGAACGCTGCGAGGAACACCGCGATCAGCGCAGCGATGCGTGATTTGCCCGAACGGCGGCCACAGATGAGCCACGCTTCGTTCGCTTGCTCTTTCGGCACGTCGTCGCGCCCAGTGAACTGCTTGTAAGAAACGCGCGCATCGTCGTCCATCGGGAGCGCGAAGAGAGCTGCGAGAAATGCGCGCCATGTCTTCCACGTGTCGCGCCCTAGCCAGTTCGTGCCGAACCAGTTCGCGAAGAGTTTCTTGTCACGCATCGCTTCGAGAATGTTTTTCACGATTTCTCCTCAACGGCTTCAACGGGTTTTTGTTCCTCGTTCGCCTCGTCTGAGGCCAGATACTCTGCGAGTGTCGGAACGGGCTTCGCCCGCTTCTCCAGCCCGAGCTGCGCCATGTACTTCGCGAGCGAGTCCGCAAGGTGCTGGCGCTCGCGCACGACAGGGTAGAGGCTGCGCTTGCGCTTGTTCACCGGGCTACTCATCGTGAAGATGAACGCGTCGAGCGACTCGAGGAGCAGGTGCGTCCTGAGAGCGAGCCCGATAACGATGTCCTGCTGCTTGGAGATCGCCTCCGGGCCACCGAGATCGTTGACGAGGGCAGTGCGTAGCTCGTCGAGGGCTTGAGAGACGCGACTACGGCCATCGAGCACGTACGATCCGAAGCGCATCAGCGCGCGTTTCGCGGCCCAGTAGCCACTCTGTGTAGTCGTCCCGCGTGGTTTCTTACGTCTATTTGTAGTCATTTCGCCTGGTAGAGCAGCGGTTTTCTAGACCGCTGCGCCTTTCTAAGTAAAAGAAAATAAAGCGTGTACGAACGTCTGTGCCCCAATTGTCCCCGTCTTTGAGTTCAATTTTCAGGGACTGGATCGATTCAGGCGTGTCCGGGGGGAGACCTGCGTAGATGCGTAGATAAACGGCGAAATCCGACAAATTCCCTACGCGCGCGCGGGAGAAAAGTCTTAGCATTAGCCCCCTATCTACGCATCTACGCATCCCAGGAATTCTCGTCACAGCCACTCATCCTTCTCGGGTTCGGGGTCCCCAAGCGCTTTCAACCTGATCCCCTTCCAGTGACGCTTTCCCTCATCGCCCTCGATACCGATACGCGAGAGCTCCCTCCCAAAAACGATCGCTCCCAGCACATATTTCTGGTTGGTTTCCTTCCGCCAATTCACATACTGCCGATACAGTTCTTTGCGAAGTAAAGGCTTCACTGCGTCTTTCGTGGTGCAGAACTCATTGAGAAACTCTTTTATCTCGTCTTCTCTGTTTCGATAATCCGCGATCGCGGATTCAACCTCTTGTGGCTCAGAGAGTCGTGTTTTTGAGCCCTGCCACGCCAGATATCCGAGAACTGCCCAGCGCAGAATTCCGGGTCCTTCTTTTTCGATGAGTTGAATCGCGAGGTCTGGAGCCTGATTCTCCTTTGGAACGGTGGTGGTGAATGGCAAGACTTTTAGCCTGCGCCATAGCGCGTCATCGCCAGCCGGCACGTGGGGAGCGAAGTTGGTCACGAGTACGAGCTTGGCTTCTGGGCGAAATTCAAATGAGTTTTGATACTTGAATTCGCCAGACACCACGTCGCCACCGGTGAGTTCTTTGATCCTTGCAACGTCGAGTCGTTTACCTTCGTTGGTTTCGACGCAGGTTGCGAGGCGCACTCCAGCAAGACTCGCCTTCGTGTAATCCGTGCCTTTGTTCGTGAGCAGGAAGAAGTTTTCGGGCAGGGCGAGCGCATAAGGCCCGAGCAATCCGCGAAGTATATTGACTAGTGTTGATTTTCCGCTAGCCGTTACTCCGTGGAACATCCACCAAGCCTGCTCTGTGGTAAGACCGGTTAGAAAGTATCCTGCGACGCGCTGGATGTAATTAATGAGGCCGGTGTTTGTGTTGAACGTTTCATTCAGGAATTTGTCGAAGCCCCTGTTTTTCGGTTCAGCGTGTTCGTCATAGTCGACCGGGACTATCTTCGTCAGGAAGTCGTCGCGCCTGTGCTCGCGTAATTGTCCGGTCGTTAAATCGATCGTCCCGCTCTTCACGTTGAGTAAGAGTGGCTTCCGGTCGAAGACGTCGGAGAATTTCGGTACCTCGATACCTTGCATGAAGCGCGCGAGCGCGACCGAGTTCTCCTGCGTGCGGCGTGAATCTGACCGTTGGGCCCATTCTGCCAGTTGTTGGCGACGATCTTCGAAAGTTTCTCTTGCGGCTTCGAAATAGATATCGCGTGCGACTTCCTGCATCTTGCGCATCACAGCGCCGAGGTCGTTCACGGCCCAATGAGTTCCGTTCCACGCGGCCCAAACGCCGCGGTCCGAGCAGTGGCGGAAGTCTTTCCAACTTTTCTTGAAGAACCGCTCCGCGTTGCTCGCTTCCGTAATCGGTAAGCGGCCTGGGACGTCGGGCTGCGGGGCTGTCGGCGAGGGCTTCGTAAAGAGCTCGACCATAGCCTCGTCGCCGTTCGCGCCGATGAAGTCGTCCGGTCCGTTCCAGTCGCCTTCGGGGAGCTCGACGATCGCGACGCGCGCGTTGTGCTTCCTGAGTGCGGCGGCGAACGCCCTGCGCGCTTTCTGGACGTCCTCGTTGTAGAGCGCGTTCGCGTCGAACAGGATCGCGACTTCCCGGCCTTTTGCGCACGCGAGGTCTGGCGATGGGCCTGTCTTGGTCTGGCGTTTACCGCTGACGGAGACTTCAATGCCGGTCTTCGACTTCCAGCCCCAGCATCCGCCGGTCGCGATCGCCACGACCTTGTGCTTAACGCGCGCAGCCCATGCCGTGATTGCCAGCGCTGATTTTTCGGCCTCGGCGAAGATGATCGGCGACTTCGGATCGGCAGCGAGTAATTCGGCAGCGCCGGGCGGGAAGTAGAGGCGCTTTCGATCGCCCTCCGGGCAGACGTACTTGTTTTCTGTTTTTCCGTTCGACACTTCGGGGTGATCGCGCCGCAATCGGCACGTCGCTCTGTGTCCGTTCTCTCCGGGGACGTAGTACGGGAAAACGATCCCCGACATGTCTCCCGGCAGGGTGATACCGAACTCGCGCGCGCCCATGTCGTCGACGCGAACGATCCCGGCGGACTCGACGAGTTGCCGATCGACGCCGATTCTCTCGAACATTTCGAGGTCGCTAGGGGAGGGTTTCATGCACGCGTCCTTCTTTCCGCACGCGTTATCCAAGCGTCCAACGCCGTCTTGCTCACGTAGAATTTCTTTCCGAGCTTCGTGTGGGGAACCCGGCCAGAGGCGATCTCCGAACGAATGGTACAGATCGTCACACCGCTGGCACCGAGCGAGCGGACGTACTCGACGGCGGCAGGGATGTCGAATATTCGCGGTGCGTCAGCCACGGGACACCTCCGCGAGAGCCTTCGAAGGCGTGCGCATCCATTCCGGCGCTGGCCCGTCCATCTCCAGCACCGTCCGCAGTTTGTCTTGGAGGAAATGCTCGATCAGGCGGCGCTCGGTCGGGTTCGGATCGCGTCGCCCGGTCTCGATCGCCGCGATGCGGCCCGCCGACACGCCTGTCGCGCTCGCCACGACGTGAATCGGTATCTCGCAGAAGAGACGGACTCGGCGGTAGAAGGAAGGCCGATAGCGGTTCATGAGTCCGTTATACGAGACGCGTAGAAAAGCACGTGTTTCATTTTCAGGACAAAAAAGAAACACGCGGACGGGAGCAGGGAGAGTAAAAAGTCTAATGGGGACTTACTTGGCGAGGGAGATCATGCGGCGCACGTACTCGGGGTCGTTGTGTCCGCTGCTGAACGCCACGAATGCGTCGAAGAGCTTTTCTGGCGATAGGTGGCGGAATCCGAGAGGGTCTCGTTTGCAGAATTGGATCCATAACTCATGATTGAGCGGGTGACAGAGAAAAAGCGCGCCGGAGTCAAGAGCTTCTTCCGCGAAAATTATGACGATCTCCTCTTCGGACACATCTTTACGCTTCGCGGAGAGTCTCTCGCGAAGGCGCTTCACGACGGGCCGAAGTTCCTCCACTGCCCGCTGCTTTATGTCGCGCCAGAACGGGTCTTTCAAAGGGGCTGCCGTGGTGCCTTGGCGAACGCGGGCGGCCTTGTCGAGAGCGCGGAGCCAGCGCTTATGCTTTCGGGAATCCGTGCGCTGCCATTGGAGAACGCATCTCCAGACGAGATCGCTTGCGTTGAGCTCCTCTCCCGTTGTTCCCCCTTGCGCGAGGATGATCTCATCGAGTCGATCTCGGATTTTGCCAGGCACCGAGTCAACAATGGCAGGCAACTCCAGCAGGGACTTTTCGGCCCAGTCTCCTCTATCTTTCTCGTGGTCGAGCATTGCCAGCACCGCGCCAGTTATTACCGCACCCAAAATCTCCCGATGAACGAATTCGTTGCCGGTAATGTAGGACAGCAGCCGGATGTTGCTCACATCGGCGTCGGGCTTGAGGCGGAAAAGCTCCCGAAATTGCCGAAACGCCTCGGCGAAGCGCGCATCCGGTTCGGCGGCGCTTCGAATTGCGGTGGGCAGGGAGTTACTCTCGGAGTCGTTCGTCTGGCGCTGCATCGTTTTCCCCTCGACGCTAGGGAGTATACTATAATTGCTGGACAGGTGTCCACAGATAAGATAGTATCGGACCACGAGATGAGCTCGAAGACCTACAGCACGTCCCAAGTCGCCGCGCTCCTCGGCGTGGCCAGGCAGACCTTGTACAACTGGATCGAATCCGGGCTGCTCGATGCACCGGAACTGGTGACCGCCGGGAACGCCTCGATTCGCTTGTGGACTGAGAAGCACATCAAGGCGGCGCGGAAGTTGAAGGGGACTCTGAAGCCAGGGCCAAAGAAAGCGAGGAAGCCATGAGAGAACGCGGAGCCGGAAGACTCTATCGGCGCGGGAACGTCTGGTGGGCGCAGTACTATCTTCGCGGGCGCCAGATTCGCATCTCAACCGAGCAGACGGACGAGAAGAAGGCGGGGAAGTTCCTGAAGGACAGGCTCGCCGAGGTGCGGACCGGCACGCACGGCGACGCGCGCAACCTCCGGTACGAAGACCTCCGGGCGTCCTACTTTCTCGACTACAGCACGAACGGGCGGCGGTCGCTCAAGAAAGACGAGGAAGGGAATCCGTACTCGGACGCGGTTCGGAGACTGGACGACTACTTCACCGGGTTCAAGGCGTCGGAGATCGACGCCGAGCATGTGAAGCGCTTCGCGCAGGAGCAGCAAGCGAAGGGACTCTCGAACGGCTCCATCAACAGGAGCGTGAGCGCGCTCCGGCGCATGTTCAACCTCGCGCGGAAGGAAGGGAAGCTGCGCTTCGCGCCGTACTTCCCGATGCTGCGCGAGAACCCGCCGAGGAAGGGCTTCTTCGAAAAATCAGACTACGAGGCGCTCTTCCGCGCGTTGCCGGACTACGCGCGCGTCCCGCTCATGCTCGGATACTTCACCGGAATGAGGAAGGGCGAGGCGCTCGGCCTGCGCTGGGACCAGGTCGATTTCCTGCACAGCACGATCACGCTCCACGCCGGCGAGACGAAGAACGGCGAGGGTCGGACGATCCCAATCGTCCCACAGCTGGCCGCGCTGCTCCGTGAGAGCTACGCGAAGCGCCAGGCGTCTTGCCCGCACGTCTGCTATCGGTTGGACAAGCGAGGCCATGCTGATAGAATTAAAGGATTGAGGAAAGTGTGGGAGTCTCGCTGTGTGAAGCTCGGGCTCGGCAAGATGGAACCAGCCGTCGACCCTCCCACCGGCGAGGCGGTGTACGACAAGCCCCGCTCGGATCGTCGGAGCGCGAAGCCGAAAGTGAAGACGACTTACGTCGGAAAGATTTTTCACGACCTGCGGAGGAGCGCGGTTCGAAACATGGTGAACGGTGGAGTCCCCGAAAAAGTGGCCATGACGATCAGCGGGCACAAGACGAGAAGCGTGTTCGATCGCTACAACATCGTCTCGGAAGCCGAGCTCGAACTCGCGGCGCGGAAGATCGCCGAGCACTACGAGCACGAAAAAGTCGGGGACAATTCGGGGACAATCGCACCAACTCCCGAACGTCAGGATCTTCCAGTCTTTTGATTCGAAAGAGTTTAGGGGCGTAGCTCAGTGGTAGAGCAGCGGCCTTTTAAGCCGAAGGTCGTGGGTTCGATCCCCACCGCCCCTACCAACACCTCCTTCATAACAAATTGTTTGTAGCTATTTGAGGGGCCACGAAGGGCCGTTAACGTCAGGCCACCTACGCAGGGAGCACTAAGGGATCTACCTTACTGTTCGGATCTCGCAATGCACTCGGGACTGCCGCCGTGTAGATATTCATGGTTGGTCAGCTTCCCAGATCCCCGTTTGTGGGCCGCAAATCCTTGTACGCTTAATCTTTATCCTTTTTGGGTCTCGCCTCCCGAGCTCTTTCGAGTTCGTCTTCAACGGCGGCCGCTTTTTCAACTGCTTCACGAAATGCTTTGCGCCATTCGTCTGGGGAGTAGGCAGGGTCGCTGCGGCCACGGCGTCCCACTTCCATCCCAAATGCGACTCCGGCAGAGAAAATCTCGACAATTTCCGGGTCTGCGACAACCCACGCTTCGCTCAGTCGGCCCTCCGCTTTCCAAGCAGCCGTCATTCTTGCCTGCTCAGCTTTCATCCCTGCGAAGCTACTTCTTTGCGCCATTCCCAAGCCCTCCTCGTTACCATTCGCAGTGTGAAAGGAATCTCCGAGAAGGCCCACCGTAAGAGAGGGCTAGATTGTTCAATCAGTACCGCGTGTAGAAAGGCTCCGATAATCCGCCTCCCCCGGCGGAAATGTTGGTACTGAGAGCAAGCAGTCGGATTATTCGGGCTCGCTAAAGGCTGAACTGCACGGGTTGGACATCCAAAGAGGATGTCACCGGTATTGGTATTCAGCTACTTTTTGTTGAGGTCGTCGTCCTTGTAGTACTTCGTACCCTGCAGGGTCAACTGGAGGGCAACGCCATTTTTGGTGATTTGGTAGACCCATACACCCGGGGCAACCTCGACCGCGCCCGAGTAAGCACCGCCAGCTGTTCCCACCTTGGCCGCAGCGTCCGTTTGCGCTGAACCCGACCAGCCGGAGTCGAGGAAATTTGACAGGGCCCCATCGTTCTCGAAGATAAAGATCACTCGATAGTCCTTCACGCCTATGCCTAGACCGGCACCGGCCGAGATCATCTTCATAAAGGTTTCCTGCTTGGTCTTGGTGTTGACGGCAACCCCCGCGCCACGGGCAGTGCTCAGCAAGAAAAGATTTGTCCCCATATTGTTGAAAACGGCATACCCCGCCGACTTCTGGATGGCCGCCGTAGAAGTGGGTTCAAGCTTGTGCAATTCCTTAAGGGTTTGGTTTGCCATCTTGTGGGTTTTCTGTCTTTTCTTCTCGTTGTCGTCTTTTGCGACGCATGTGCTTGCGGACAGAAATGCCACGGCGAGAATCGCAGAGATCATCTTGAATTTCATGAGTGGGTTCTCCAATCGTTGCGAGAAGTTTGCTTCGGGTCCCTAGCTGGTTTCCATGAGCAATGTGGCCAATCTATTCTCCAGACACGTTTAGGAACAACTAGGGTTTTGCCTAGTTTCTCTTCGGCCAGGCACAGGGTACGTTGTCGCAATATGGGGGTGGAATTTGCTTCATTTGTGCTGTTTTCGGAAGTGGAATTTTCTCAGTGATCTCGATCACTCCTAGGGGGAAAATTCGATGGATTCTCTTCCGTTTTGGCGTACGGTTCTCTTCGCTCCTATCCTAGGCATGGTTGGATTGCCTGCCCTCACCAATGCTCAGGACGCCCATCTGCCGCACTGGACTTACTCTGGGGCGGAAGATCCGGAGCATTGGGGCAAGCTTGATCCAGCCTTTTCCGCCTGTTCGCTGGGCCACACCCAATCGCCTATCGATATCAAGGATGCCAAGTCCGCGGAACTCCCCGCCCTCAAACTGGACTATAAAGCCGTGGCATTGAACATCATCGACAACGGCCACACAATTCAAGTGAATTACGTTCCCGGAAGCACTCTCACCGTCGGCGACAAAACCTACACTCTGATACAGTTTCATTTTCACCACCCGAGTGAAGAGCATATTGCCAACAAGGGCTTCCCCCTTGTGGCTCATCTTGTGCATGCGGATTCCAAGGGAAACTTGGCTGTAGTTGCTGTCCTGTTTAAGGAGGGAACTGCAAACCCGCTAATCGACACGTTGTGGAAGAACATCCCATCCCAAAAGGAAAAGAGACAAGATGTTCCTTCGGTTTCGGTTCAGGTTCAGGATTTGCTCCCGAGTGATCGCGGCTACCTCACATATGCCGGGTCGTTGACCACTCCCCCCTGCACTGAAGGCGTTACTTGGTATGTTCTGAAGGGCCACACCACGATCTCCCCCGAACAAGTGGCAGCGTTTGCCAAGATTTACCCGACGAATGCACGACCGATCCAGGCAACCAACGGACGCGAGATCTTACAGTCTAAATAGTGCTTTGACACCCAAAACCAGAGAATCGCTGCCAGCGCCGGGTTGTAGCGCGGCGCCATCTTCGCCTCCTCGATCAGCGTCGTCTGCAAATGCTTGTTGCGCTGCTTGGACAGCGGCGGGGACTGCACGGTGTTCGCCGAACTCTTCTCGGCTCCGCACAACCCGCAGTAGCTGATGGTCCTCTTGTGCACATCCAACCCGATGCAACTCATAGTTTGCATGGGGGAGCCTCCTTGGTGCCTGAATCAGCTCGGTCGCTGAGTTCAGCTTTTGTACACCAAGCGCTCCTCCCTTGACTTATGCATTCAAACTTATCGGGCGCTGGCGAAAAAACGCCTTCCGAAGAGGATTATTTGGGGAACTTTTCCTGCCTTTCCGGGAACCTCTACCGAAGGGGCGATTCTCGATGGATGGGGACCGGTTCACCTAATGGTCTGTCTGGGCAAACACCGTGTGACGCCGAGCATTGACGCGTCACTCTAGTAATGATGTTCCGAGAACGTACGTGGGGGGCGATATGCCGTGCAAGTCGTGCGGGTCAGTCAATGAGAGCAAGTTTACAGGGGAGATAGGCATCCATTTTCCCGGCCTGCAAAACCTTGACAAGCCCGTTGTGTGGGTATTTCCAGAGATTGTCGTCTGTCTGGATTGTGGCGCCTCCGAATTCGCTGTGCCGGAAGTTGAACTGCGCCTCCTTGCGAAAGGCGACGCAGCTGCGGGGGGTTAACCTGGAATTGAGCCTTACTACCTCACTGAGAATAAACGGCTGAGTGCTCCGCACAGATGCTCTGGAAAACGTGCTCGTCTTCCTCGCCGTGAAAGCTGCTCAAGGCGTACCCACAGAGGATATCCACGCCAAAGGTTTTGCCTACCTCGTCCCAGAGTTGTTCAAGCCGAATCGCGGCGTCGACCTTACCCTCTACCCACAAGACAGGTGAACATTCTCCGCAAGCCACAACGCCATCATGCTCTTGCCTCGCCGCTTTGGCTGCTGCCTCAATGAGACTACCTACAACCTGGAAAAATCGAGTCGCGTCAGGTATATCATTGACCATAAATGTGGCGAGCGTTTTGTTAACATCCAGCTGAATGTAAGTCCCCTCTTGGGTGGCGGCATCAACATCTACACCTTGTGCCTTCAATCTCGAAACAAGACCGTCCGAGCGC
>Ga0210410_10005328_pt1 | contig 11216 bp, 13 predicted proteins | sample IncBWC4MmetaG_FD_161058 | JGI IMG/M metagenome (GOLD analysis project Ga0210410, IMG submission 161058) | Forest soil microbial communities from Barre Woods Harvard Forest LTER site, Petersham, Massachusetts, United States - Inc-BW-C-4-M | ecosystem: Environmental > Terrestrial > Soil >... | reverse complement strand
GGTCTTTCGGGCGCTGCGCGAGAGCAACCTGCGACTGTTGGAGTCGGTGCCGCGCGCGCGGTGGGTGGAGTTCTACGGGGTTCACGAGGTGCGCGGACGGCAAACGGTCGAGGAGTTCGTCCGCTTGGAAGCGGCACACGACTTGAACCATCTTCGGCAGATCGACCGCATCTTGGGTGGGCGCATGTAGTGGTAGCCGTTTGGCTGCCAACGCCTCGGCGAGCGTACTCAGTCGGTTGTGGCGTTGAAAATGGGAATAAAAGAGCGCGAACGACGTGTAGAGGTTTTCTTCTATGGCCTGTTCATGGACGAGGAACTCCTGCGTGGGAAGGGTCTTGAACCGCAAGGCGATGAGATCGCCGCCATCGACGGCTTCGCCCTCCGCATCGGCCAACGAGCAGCGCTCGTTCCCACGCCGGGCGCGAAGGTCTACGGGTTAGTATTCTCGGTCACGCGGACGAGCATATCCCATGCAGGGCGACATCGCCAAAGCGAGAGCCGCTTGTCAGGACTTTCTCACCCTCTGGAAAGAGGCCGACCCGACATCCCATCCTGAAGGAAGCCAAGGCCGAGTGCGCGAAGCTGCAATAGCGAAGGACGCGATACGTCCCAATGGTTTACGAAACCAGGCCGTTCCACTCAAGTTCCCCGCCCAAGGGAAGATAAGTGCTATCGGGATTTTTCAATAGTTACAATTTGCCGTGATTCCAGCGCTGCCGATACTCGCGCCAGTGGTTAAGGCACCGGAACCAGTCTGCATCCGCTTCGGTTGACTTGGGTCGCCACTCGTAACTCTGAGTAAGATTTCCTAACCCTTGCATCACCGCAAACGCGACCTCTGGATCGGGGTCATCCAGCGCCCTAAGCAGCGGAGGGATGCCCGCGGAGGAATTAGTCTGGTAGATCGCCACTGCTGCAGAAGTTCGCATCGGTGCACTGGAACCAGCAAGCACCTCCGCGATGATTGGAATGGAACGGGATGGCTGGACAGCACGCGTTATCGCAAACAGCAGGTTAGATTTCCAATAAGCAGCGCTCCCATAAAGCAGTTCCGATTCCACCGCTTCGACCACAGACTCATCTTTATGTTCGAGAAGTGCGACGAGTGCCTCGGTCCGAAGGAACTCATCCTTATGAGCCACGTCACTCCGCACGAATGTTCGGAGGACCGGAATGATCGAATCTGTGCTTGCCGCGCCCAATTGCCAAATAGCTTCTACTTTCTCCTGCTGAGGCGCGCTCACTGAGTGCAAAACGTCGGTGATGCGTAATAAAACTCGATTGAATGTGTCAGATGGTTCGGCGCCGCTTGGAGCCTCTTGCGCGCATACAATCGAAAGGTAAGAACCATTCGTGAACTCATAATGATCCCCGACGCTTTTCAGGAATACGATGCGAGTGGAGTTGGCAGTCAAAGTGTCTCGAATTGTGGATCCTGCTGGTACTCCTCCGGCCCATCCACCGGGTGAATAAAGTATGGTGTAGCGAATTGAAATATCGGTAGATGACCGTGCGCCCTTCAACACTTCTCGCACGCGCAGGGTTGCGACCCGAAAGTGCGCCGAAACCGGTCGGCCGCCCGGAATCTCAACCATACCCGATCCGGTTTGGCTGACTGCTTCCACTCGCGCGACCGCCACCACATCGGAAGTATTAATCAACTTCGGAAGATCGTAGACAACTTGCCCATGTGTCCCCGCAGACAACAGGCAAAAACAAGCGGCTGCGCTGATCGAGAGTCTTGTCACGGTTCTTTTTGCGGGCCGAGCACCTGCGTTGTTGGATGCTCCTGTAAGTGTCCGAGCCGATAGTTGCGCGTATTCTGCCCGCGAAAGCTAGTATAGCTGTCGCTAAGAGGCCGTTACACTCCAGTTCCCACCCAAGGGAAGATGAGTGTAACCGGGATGTTTCGCCAGCTGACGAGAGCTGCTACTTTCCCGCCTCCACTTGCGCTTTCATGACAGCAAATCTCGCAAAACCACGCTTCTTATGGTAGAGGCCGAAAAGGCCAAGATCTGAAGGAGGCGTTTATGAAAAGCTGGATCTTCAATCGGTTTTGCCTGGCAGTGTTCGCAGCAGCTCTAGTTTTTCCCAACGGTGCTGAGGCCGCGGACACAGTGCTGTACAACTTTGCGTCGGCACCGGACGCCAACAACTCCTATAGCACTCCAATCCATGACTCGTATGGAAACCTCTACGGCACCACAAGTCAGGGCGGAACCAACGGATACGGGACGGTTTGGGTGCTCTGCGCTCCCGGCGTTTCGGGGACGGACCTGTTTCCGTGTACTACAGGCCTTCCGAACTGGACCGAATTTGTGCTCTACAACTTCAAGGGATTGCCTTTTAACGACGGAGCCAACCCATACAGTGCGTTGGTTTTCAATGGCCTATACGGGGGACGGTCCTTCACGCTTTACGGTACGACCTACAATGGCGGTAACCGGCATACTTGTCCGGCGAACGGCGCTTTGGTGGGCTGCGGAATTGTGTTCGAGCTGTGTGCGCCGTCTAATTTTGGAGGTTGTGGCGGCGTAAATCTCTGGAAAGAGCGCGTGCTGCACCGATTTCTCGGAGGCAAAGACGGATCCCATCCTTTTGCGGGCTTGATCACCGACAAGGCCAGCGATCTGTTCGGGACGACGGTGTACGGCGGCGGGTTCGGAACCTGCCTGGTTGGGAGTGTCAACAATTTCTGTGGCACGGTTTTCAGGCTCAAAGGCCAAAGCCCCTGGAACTTCCCCGAGACCATTGTTCACCGCTTCAAGGGCGGGGTCACGGATGGTGCCAACCCTTACGCTGCGCTGTGTTGCAACACTATCTTCGCCGTTCCGTTCCTGTACGGTACGGCAGTGAACGCTGGTGCCAACAGCGCGGGAGTGGTTTTCCGGGTCAAGAACTCCGGCGCTTTCCCGGAGACCATCCTTTACAACTTCTGCTCCGTTTCAGGCTGCACCGACGGCGCGAATCCCTATGCCGACGTGATCTTTGACGGCACAGGGAACCTCTACAGCACAACGATCCAAGGCGGAGCGGGTGGATACGGCATTGCCTATAAACTGTCCCCTGCGGGTCCACCCTGGACCGAAACCATCCTCCACAGCTTCATGGGAACCCCTGACGGAGGCAACCCGGCAGCGGGGCTGATCTTCGATAATGCTGGCAATCTGTTTGGTACTACGCTGCACTACGGCACAGGATGTGTCACCTGCGGCACCGTCTACGAGCTTACGCCCGCTGGTCCACCCTGGACGGAAAGCATTCTAAACAGCTTCGTCGGACCGGTCGGCGATGGAGACCTTGCTTTCGGAGGTGTAACTTTCGATCCCACAGTTTCCGCCAGTCTGTACGGCGCAACCACTGGAGGGGGCGCCAACTCCGTCGGAACCGTTTACTCAGTGCCTTAGCCAGCACGCCCATTCGCCCGGCAGTGAGTAAGGCCATGAAACCCAGGGTCGCGGCCCTGGGTTTCGGTCTTTGACGGATCACCTTGTCCGTTTCCCCACTTTCGGCTTTGTCTTGGAGACGAACAATCAGACTAGAGCTGCTGATCTTTGAAGAGTGTGCACTCGCGCCGATCTATTGAAAAACTGGAAAAGTTCAATCAGAAGACTTACCGTTCTTGCCGCGCCACACGGGAGCGGGCACCGCATAGAGTGAGGAAACCAATACCAAACTCGAACCATTGCTTCGGCAGTCGACGTAAATAGCCATTGCGCTCAAACCCAGTGATTGGCTCCGAGCCGAAACAGAGCTGGGGAGCGCGACTGAGAAAGTGGCAGCTTAAGATGTAGTGACTGCAGTTTCCTCGCGTCGCCAGATCGACAGTCCCGGCGCACCTAATGCCAACATGCCCAGCGTAGCCGGTTCGGGATGAGGCGGTTTGATGCTTGCAGCAGCCGGTTGCGCATTGTCGCCCGGCCCGTCGGTCGCGCCTGTGATGATCGCTTTCCCCGGGATGGTTTCGTAGGCATAGCCCGTGATTATTGCGGGGAATCCGCCCGGGAACGGAAACGACCCCGGTCTCGCCGGCGAGACCCTCTTTATACGCGCCCAACCGAAATGGACCTTGCCCGCTATGCTGAACTTCAATCCAAGATAGCCACGTTTTGTGGAAGAGAGCCACGGCCCGAAGTATGTACCAAATGCTCCGGGCAAGCTATTTGCAAAAGCCATGAACAGAAGCGAATGGCCGGGTTGGAACCTCCCGCCATTTCCAACTTTTCGACCTCTTGGCAGAGCCGACGCGCAGAGGGTATTCCTGCTTTCCACGGCCCAAATGCGGTTCAGCGCATGAACTGGTGCGGCTCTCAGTTGCGCGACGTAATAATTTGATGGATTGGTAACGTGGTAGTAAAAAGCGGAGAACTGGAAGTCTTTAATCCCGTCGTGGTTTAGGTCGAGATACACCGTTCCGGCATCGGGTTTAATCCGGATGTCAGACGGTGTATAAACGATTTTGGCATCGGCGGCGTTACCCAAGGCGAGCACACTTATTCCCGTCGCACTCGCGCAAGCGGCGTAAGAGAGCAATCGTTTCTCGAGGCTCGTGTGGACTGGAATGGGTTCTCGCTGCTTGCCGAGGTTTTGGTGCAGCGTTGCTCTGCTCATAAAGACCTCCTTACCGCTCAGCGGTTCATTTTGAGATTGTTGCTTTTTGCAAATACAATCCTCATTCGCGTCCATGAAGCGAAAGACCGGTCAAATAAGTTCATCGAAGGCGGGGAATCATTGGAGTGCTAGCTATCGTGCTCTATACATCGCTGCCAAAGAAGTGAGCCGACAGCCGACAACTTCGATGCATCCGCCACTGCTTTGATACTGCGGGAGTCGGCAAGATCGTATCGGTTCCCCAGTTCACGTCTTCGCGCCTCCAGATTGCCAGCCCCGGCGCACCTCATGCCCAAGATGCCCAGCGTAGCCGGTTCGGGATGAGAATGCCGGTCTCCGGCGGGATGCGATACGCTCCCAAGTTATCGACGCGCTCGAAGCGCAAGAGATAAAGGAGACCGACAATCAGGAAGATTAGCACTGTTGGGGTAAAGCAGAGCAAGAATCTTCGCGAGCAGAAACTGACGATCGGGCTGGACCAGGGAGATCGATCGAGTTGGTATTGCGTGTTGGATGAAGCGGGGGAAGTGTTGCTGGAACAAAGGCTGAGCACGACTCCGAAAGCGATGAAAGAAGTGTTGGGAGGAATGCCAGCCGGATGGCGTTGGAAACGGAGATGCATTCTTCGTGGGTGAGCCGGGTGTTGAGCGAGTTGGGACGCGAAGCGATTGTGGCGCACGGATTAGAGGATTCGAGGCGAGACGCAGTCCATGGAAAGTCTGACAGCCCCGCACGATCGCAAGGAGTGCAAACGAGATGTTACGACAGCAATCCGACAGTGAGCGCGACCTGACCCGCTGTTTCCCGCAGAACTGTAACTTTTACCAGTGTCGGGCCGCCCAAATCACGTTCTATGCTGGCAAACTCATTTTGTCTTTCCAGGCGAGAGCAAAAGAGAAAAAATCAGACTGGGGAGAGCGAAGGGCGTGCACATGAATCGAACCGGAACCGAACTCGTCAAAGTTATATTGACTGCCGCTGTCGTTGCCGCAATCGCTTATCACGGAGGGGCGACCGCGCACGCCCAGACGCCACCGAGGATGAAAATGACAACGCCTATCCCGCCGTCCATCACTACTCCGGATTCGGTGGACACGCGCATCGGCAAGCTGAAGTTCTTCGACGGTTTCCCCGATGACGCCACCGTCCAGAAGGTCTATGACAACCTCGACTTCGAGCGCGGCGTGCAGGCGTTTCTTACCGCCATGCCCGGCGCGTCGGCCTATGGTTTACGCGAAGGGATTCGCAGCCAAGGAGGCAATAACCAAACTGTGCTTGTCATGGAAACGTTGATGGACTCGAAGTCGCTATTCCTCACGGCCAATACCGAGACGGTGTACAACTTTACGTGGCTGGACTTGAAAGAGGGACCGCTCGTCATTGAGAGTCCGCCGAACGTGTTGGGAATCATCGACGATTTCTGGTTTCGCTACGTCGGGGATTTGGGCAACGCCGGTCCCGACAAGGGTAAGGGAGGTAAATTCCTCCTGCTTCCACCCGACTACAAAGGTGATGTACCTGACGGCTACTTCGTGATGCGCTCGAAGACCTTCGGCAACGTTTACTTCTGGCGAGGTTTCACGGTGAACGGCGACACGGGTCCCGCAGTCGAGAACAGCAAAAAGTTCGCGAAAATCTATCCGCTGGCGGAGGCGAAGAACCCGCCGCCGATGAAGTTCATCAACGTCTCGGGCAAGGCGTTCAATACCATCCACGCAAACGATTTCACGTACTTCGAAGAAGTAAACCACCTGGTGCAAGAGGAAGCGAACGATGCCTCGGACCCGGAGACCCTTGGTCTGCTCGCCGCCATCGGTATTGAGAAGGGCAAGCCGTTCGCGCCCGACGACCGCATGAAGAAGATTCTTACGGATTCGGCAGCGGTCGGCAACGCGACGGCGCGAGCTATTCTGTTCAAGACCCGCATGAAGGAGGCCTACGTCTACCCTAACAGCGCGTGGTGCACCCCGTTCATTGGCGGTAGTTATGAATTTCTGAAGCAGCCCGGCGTGCGCAACTTAGACGCCCGGACGTTCTTTTTCTATTACGCCACAGGCATCACCCCAGCGATGGCAGCGAAGATGGTCGGGGTTGGCTCGCAGTATGCAGCGGCATTTGTGGACTCTGACGGCAAGCCGCTCGACGGCAGCAAGACCTACAAGATTCACTTGCCGCCCAACATCCCAGCGAAGACTTTCTGGTCGTTCGTCGTCTATGACAATCAGACACGGTCGGAACTTCAGACCGACGAGCAGTTTCCCAGCATTGGCAGCCAGAAAAAAGGTATAGTAACGAACCCTGACACGTCGGTCGATCTCTATTTTGGCCCAAACGCCCCGGCTGGCCACGAGAATAACTGGGTGCAGACGGTACCGGGGAAGGGTTGGAACACTCTGCTGCGACTTTACGGCCCGCTTCAACCGTGGTTTGACAAGACATGGAAGCCGGGTGAATTTGAGCTGGTGAACTAATACTCGGACCATCGCCCTCGAACCGCTGATGTCTTCCACGAGGCGTGTAGCAAATTCGGGGGCATTGTCTTCCTGAGCCACTTTCATTTCTTGATTGCTGTAACCAGGTCGCTACACTCACAACCCCCGAGGCAGTTGTCAATGAGCGCTATGGGAATGTTTCAACAGTTATCTATTCATTAAGTTCTGGAAGAGAAGGAAGACCTGGGCAGATAGAACAGAGCTCTCCAACGCAAACCCCGCTTGAGGACGTTCTAATACGGCTATCAGGTTATTTGCTCGCCCCTAGTAATTCTTACAGTGTCAGCTTGATCTGTCCTTTATTACACTCCGATGAAGTCGTAACCAAGGAGTCATCGCTTTGGGAGGGTGAACATGCCAGCCGCCACAGCAGTCGCACTAAGCCGTCAAAATGGAAAAGCCGCGCTCCCGCCGAAGGGTCGCGAGCCGGTTACTCCCAGCTGGGTGGGGCGCGTCCCCCAACTCAAGCCGCGCCAGTACGCCGATGGCATGCCCATTCATTCTCCCGAATACATCTGCTGCAAGCTGCTTCTGCGTCCCAACAAGTTCCATTCGCGGGAGAGCTTCTTTGACTTCGGCAAGGTGATGCGCGAGCCAGCTAAAGAGCATGGCGTGAAATACACGACAGAAGGCTTTCTGGAGCAGCCGGTCAAAATCCGCGAAGTGCTGTTTATTGACACGGAGGACTTCCGCCTTTACAACAACGCCTTCATTCTGCGCCGCCGGATCCCGTACAAGGACGGCTTCCCAATCGGCGAGCCCGAGATCGTTTTCAAGTACAGGCATCCCGAATTGCAGGCTGCGGCGGAGACCGACGTGCGGCCGAATATTCTCGGCGATCACCGCGTCAAGTTCAAGGTCCAGGCGCTGCCTTTGAAAGAGAAGCTGGGTGGCATCCGTCTGCTTTACTCACACAACGTGCAGTTCACCCGCGGAGCCATTGGATTAGGCCACGAGAATATCCACGACATGGACTCTGTAATCGACGTGCTCCCGGTGCTTGGGAAACTCAGAAAGACCCCGAAAGAAGAGATTCATTTGGTCAGCAATACCATCGTCGAGGAGGTGCTGCAAGACATCGGCCTGCTTGATTTCGGTTCAGGCCTCACCTGCAAGGCTAACGTGGCGATCTGGCGTACGCGCGGTGAGCACCGCCCGCTCATTGGGGAGTTCGCTTACCAGTTCAAGTTCAAAGACCGCGCGCGGCTCAGCCCGGAGGCATTGCGCCGAACGGAAGCCTTCTTTATCGCTCTCCAGTATGCGGCCGAGGACTACATCGCGTTGAATGCGACGAAGACCGCGACAGTGTACCGACTGCTGGGCAATCCGCCCAATTCTCATGAATGAAACGCGAGCGTCATGTTCGAATGGACGGATCTTCGTCCTGAGCCATGCCTGATAGGGCTGCTAAACCCGCACTGCAACCCGCGGAAACTGCTGCCAAGGCGGCCGGAGTTTCCATCTGGGAGATATTCCTCGAATTTCTGATCATCGGCGCCACCAGCTTCGGTGGTGTCGTGCCCTATTTGCACGGCAGCCTGGTGACGAAGCGGCAGTGGATTGACGACAAAGAATTCGTTGAGATGCTGTCCATCAGCCAGAGCCTGCCGGGACTCAACGCCACGAACATGGCGGTCCTGGTGGGAGAGAAGCTGCGCGGCGTAATGGGTTCAATTGCCGGGATTATCGGCATCTGCCTTCCGGGTGGATTGCTGATGTTCGCTGTCGGCATCTTTTACCACCAGCACGGCGAGCATGGGTGGATCACTGCCGCATTGAAGGGTGTGGCGGCGGCGGCAGTTGGGCTGATCTTGTCCACCGTTGTAAGCCTCAGCAAAAAGTCGCTCTCTCATAATTTCGATTTCGTGTTCATGGCAGCGACAGTGATTGCGGTGAACCGGTTGCATCTGGGAGTGCCGCGTACGCTGATCGCGGTCGGGGTTCTGGCCATTCTCTTCCACCATCCGCGCAAGGGGCAAAAAGGGAGTGTGGAGCCATGAATGAGCTTCCTGCGCTGATTCGCGTGTTTGCCTATCTGTCCATACTCACAGTCGGCGGGGGCATGGCGGCTTTCCCCGAGATGAAAGTCCTGACCGTCGATGTGCACCAGTGGCTTACGTTTCCGCAGTTAATTCACTTGTACAGCGTTGGCCAGATGGCTCCTGGCCCCAACATGATGATGATTGTGTCAATTGGACAATGGGCGGGCGGAATCCTCGGTGCCATTGCTGTCCTCGCTGCCTTTTTCGGGCCGACTGCTGTGCTTGCGTTCATGGTTGCCAAAGCGTGGAAAAAGCTCGAGAAATGGCCGTGGAGAACGTCGATTCAGCGGGGACTGGCGCCGGTATCGATCGGGTTGCTGCTGGCCGGCTGTTTCAGCATGGCCAAGGGCGCCGTCACCGGAACTGAAACCGCGGCCATTGCGGTTGCTGTCCTGCTGATTCTGATGCAGTACAAAGTAAATCCGGCTCTGCTGGTGCTGGCCAGCGCGGGCATCGGTATTCTTACGTTCACGCCCAAGTGAGCTGTGTGGCCTCCGCCGTACTAGCAGCGATCATGCGGCTGGAACGGAGCCTGGCATGGGGCCGCCGATCGTAGGGTGTCAGTTTGTCAACAGCCACGGGATCGGGAAACAGCAAAAAGCGTTTCGTTTGACATCTATTGGGAGGACGGCTACATCATATGCTGTAGTGGTGATGATGGCATTCGGGGAGGAACTATGAATAACAGGCTAGCGCTGGGTGTGGTGATATTCGCAGCGACGGTTTGGGCTCAGGATAATGTATCGCCGCAAATCCAGGCGGGATGCGGTCCCGACCAGGCTAAATTTGAAGTCCAGCGGCAGGCACAATCGCATCCAACCGGGACGCCGGAATCCGGCAAGGCACTGGTGTATGTGTTTGGTGATTCGGAACTGGACAACACGGCGATCAATATTGGGGGCCTCATTACACGCGTTGGTTTGGATGGTGCGTGGTTCGGAGCCTATGAACACAAGTCCTATACGTATTTTTCGGTGAATCCTGGCGAGCACCGGCTGTGCACGAGCCAGCAGTCGTCCTTGAAATCGCGACGGGACACTAACGCGTCCGCGATTACATTCACGGCGGAGGTAGGCAAAGTGTATTACTTCCGCACACAACCGACTCCGACGTCGCTGGCACGAAGCGCAACGTCTAAAGTACCGAATGGCGAGGTGGAACTGGCGGCGGTCGATCCGGCGCAGGCGCAACTGATGGTTCCGAAGTGGGCTTACAGCACTTCGCAGCCCAAGAAATAGTGAGGCAGCCGAGAGTGAACTGCTAATTTCCTGAGCGCGACGCCGCGAGTCTAGCCGATCCTTGGGAGAGGTGACCGAGGCTGCCGGGTGGAAGCGTAATTAGATCTGCGCCTTTGGTCTTGCCGGTGATGATGGGCTTATCGCGAATTGTTTCGTAGGCGTAGCCGGTCATCGTCGTATTGCTGACACCGTGAAAGCCGGCGGGTACGCTGAGGCGGGCCCATCCGTAGTGAATCTTTCCCCTGATCTCGAACCTGAGACCCAGATAGCGGTTTGCAACGCCCTTGCCGCCATTCTCCCATGGGCCACTAAAGCCCGTGCTGTGGTGGGTGGTGCACGTCCCACCATTTTCAAACACTGCCGCCATCAACAACCATTTTGAGGGAAAAGGCGCACCGCGGCCCACGCGAGTGCCGGCACGCAGGGCGGCGGCACCATTACCGCCATACCAGATCGCATTTTTCGGCAGGCTCGGAGCAGTCTGTGGATCAATGCCCAGTTGAACCTCCGTGGCGCAGTCTGAGCCGTTGTAGACCCCGCAGAACCAGAAATCTGCGATCCCATCGTTATTCAAGTCCAAAGAATTACACGGATAGCCGAAGACATGGACGTTTGTCTGGGTGTAAACGATTTTTGCCTCAGCAGGCTGAGCCAGCGCCAGCATCCCCACGCCGGCGGCGCTGGCGGCGAGGGCATACATACTGAGCTGGTGATGAACGGGTTCGGAAAGCTGGGAAGGCGTTGCAGGCGACGGTTTCATAAATCCTCCCGCCTTACGCGAAGCATTATAACCCTGCTGGCAAGGGTTTTCTGTGTGGAGGGTAGTCAGGTGT
>Ga0210410_10005327_pt1 | contig 11217 bp, 7 predicted proteins | sample IncBWC4MmetaG_FD_161058 | JGI IMG/M metagenome (GOLD analysis project Ga0210410, IMG submission 161058) | Forest soil microbial communities from Barre Woods Harvard Forest LTER site, Petersham, Massachusetts, United States - Inc-BW-C-4-M | ecosystem: Environmental > Terrestrial > Soil >... | reverse complement strand
GAGCAAATCCTGAACGATGTCCTTGGTGCGCTGAGTTTCGTGCAGGATGATCTGGAGATCCTCGCGGGCGTTCTCGGGTATCGCGGGATTCTCCAAGAGCAGGTCCGTGAACCCTAAAATAGCGGCCAGGGGATTGTTGACTTCATGAGCCACGCCGGAAACCAGGCGGCCGATGGAGGCCATTTTTTCCGAGTGCGCAAGCTTGGCCTGGAGCAAAACGGCGTCGGTGATGTCGGTCATTACCACGACGACGCTATTTACGAATTTTTGCTCGTCGCGCATGGGGCTGAGTGAGATCGAGAAGTGACCCATGGAAGCGTCGCTGCGGCGGGCGCGGAGTTCCAGGTTTTCGACCTGATGGCCGTGGGCGGTGGTTTCGAGGGCGGCTTCAAATTCGGTACGCTGAGAGGACTCGACCCAGTCGACCAACCGGTGGCCGATTAACTCGTCTTCACGGTAGCCGGATTCGAAGCAACGCCGGTTGGCATAACTGATCAAACCCGCCGTATCGAGCACAAGGATCATACTCTGGGTGGTATTGAGTATTTTCTGATTGAAGTCGCGTTCGCGTTGCAATTGCGACTGGAAGGTGCGTTGTTCGGTAACGTCCAGCATCAAACCGCGAATCTGGACGATCTTCCCGTTCGCGTCGCGAACCGCAGTGATGTTCTGCAGCGTGTGCAGCAGCGTTCCATCTTTGCGGCGCAGGGTCTCCTCGTAGTTACGAAGAACGCCGCGCTCCGACAGTGCGCGCGAGAAGCGCTCCCTGGCCGCCGGAACGGGATAAAGGTGAGGGCCTACGTCGGCGCGCAACAGTTCATCACGGGAGCCATAACCGAGCATTCGAACCATGGCGTCGTTCACGTCGAGAAACCGCCCGTCCGGCGTAGCGAAGAACAGTCCTTCCTGAATACTGTCAAACAGCTCACGATAGCGACGCTCGGCTTCGCGCCGATCGGTCATATCCTTTAGAACGTGGATGGTGCGCGTGTCGTCGTCAGAAACGCCTGGCGTTCTAGAAGTGGAGACTAGGAAGATACGTTCCGGCGAGGCCACGACGTATTCTTCGCGGGCCTGCTGAGTATCGCGGCAGAATGGGCAGGGAAGTTCGCTGCCGGTCTCGCCAATTTGTCGCAGGCTGCCCATGGCTTCGCCGACCAGGGCCACGGGCGGGACGCCTAGATGAGAAGCCAAGGAGCGGTTGGTTCGAACGATCCTAAAAGAGCGATCGTGCACGACGATGTAGTCACTAATGGCGTCGATGTCTTCCACCCATTGACGCTTGGACCGCTCTAGTTGCGAGAATCTGCGGAAATTCTCGATGGAGAGGGCTGCGTGGCTTGCCAGGGCATGAAGCAGATTGCGTTCGTTATTTTCAAGTGTCGAACGATCCCGAAGGAGGCACACAGACCCGAGGTTTTCCTCGTCGCTGGCGGTAATCGGCACGAAGATTACTGCGGCACCGGAATGTTCGGTCAGGCCGGAGAGTGCGGCGTCAGTCGAGAGGAGCTGAACCTCGACTGCACGGCGGTGTTCGCGTGCCAAACGAACGAGGGCACTCTGTTGCGAAGACGCAAGAGGGTGGTCATCAGAATTCGCCTGATAAAGGTCGGTCTCACGCCCGCGAAAGACCATGACGCCGCCCCATTTGGCGTTGAGCATGCGCGCTGCGCGCTGCGCGAAGCGCTCCAGAAACCCAGGGAGGTGCCGAGACTGAGCTGCGTCAACGGCAAGCTCCATCAATTCATCGGCTTCGCGATTCTGTGAGCGAGCAGACCCCTTGCTTTCGCGGCTGCGAGCGAGACGACTCGAAGGTTTAGGCGTTGCTCTAGGCATGTTGGATCGAGGACGCAGTGCCGGCGTCTCAATTTGATGACTTCCCACGCATACTTACGCTACCTAGCTATCTCAATCTGAGTCAACTACGGATCCTAGCGGTGTTGCTGAATCGTCTACCGGTCGCGTGGCCGGGAATGGGCGGAATGTCTCAGCGTGAGACCCTGCCTCGCGACTCGCCAGGACACTGAGACAATCGCATGAATCTGCGGCGGCTACGCACGAGGCGCAGTCCGCAGCTAACTGTATTGTTGCCTTACGCTTGTGGAGCACCGCCGCAGGAATCACCCGTTGCGTTAGAGCTCTCTAAAGCTGGCCCTCGACGTGCCTTCTCTGCCGTGGGCTTTCTCCCATTCCTAGGAGGGGTAGTGTCGATGAGATCCAGATGGACACAGATAGTGCTGGCGAGCGCAGGTGCGACGATGCTGTTGGGGGCCTCCGGACTCGCGCAGACAGGATCGACCGATGAAGGCAAGCGCAAGGTCAAGTCGAAAATCGCCCCGGCCTACCCGGAGCTAGCCAAGCGCATGAACGTAACCGGCAAAGTGAAGATCGAAGTGATTATCGCGGCCGACGGACACGTCAAGAGCACGAGAGCAATCGGAGGGCATCCGCTGCTCGTTCAAGCATGCCAGGACGCGGTGAAGGAATGGAAGTTCTCGCCCGCTCCGGAGGAGTCCACGCAAGTCGTGGAGTTCGACTTTACGGGCGCCAATAACTAAAAGACCGGTAAATGATGCACCGGCAGATCCTGCGAAACGTGGGCGCTGCCTTAGGGTGGAGGGTTTTCGCAATGACGATCGGCAAGAAATTATACGCGGGCTTCGGATCGATTCTGGTCATTCTGGTCGCGCTCTTTATCGTGAACATCGTGGCGGGATTGAAAGAGCAATCGGCGCGGTCCGATGCCTCAAGCGCGCTCCAGAGCGTGCGCACCATCGAAGCGGTGCGTTACCAGATCATGCTCAATCGCAACAACCTCAACAATTTCCTGCTGAGCGGCGACCCGCGAGATGAAGACAAGGTGAACCGTGGTCTCACGGACATCAATGACCTGATTAAACGAGGAGAGACGCAATCGGGCAGCGATGTTCTCCGCACGGCACTGATTCAGGTAGAGAGCACGGAGTCGAGCTGGGGCGACAATTTTGCCAAGCCGTTGCTTGCCAAGCGCCACCAGGTCGATTCGGGAGATGCGACCGTATCCGACCTGCAGATCTTTTATCTTCAGAAGGATCCGACGTCGTGGTTGACCAAGTCATCCAACGTTCTGGATCAGACGAATGCAGAAATTACGAAGTCGCTGGAAGAGACCACGAAATCGGCAGCCCGCGCCAGCACCTTTAGCACCGGCCTTACCACCGGCGGAACCCTGCTCGCCTTGCTGTTTGGTCTTGGCGTCGCGTTCTATACCGCCAAGTCCATTACCGAGCCATTGAATCATCTCATCACGGTTGCTCGCGAGATTGGTGATTCTGGCGATCTCGATCAAAACATTGACATTCACCGGAACGATGAAATTGGGGCTTTGGCGACGACCTTCAACAACATGGTCGCGTACCTGAAGGAGATGGCTGGCGTTTCCATGGCCGTTGCGGAGGGCGACCTGGCGGTGGAAGTCGTGCCGCGTTCGAAGCGCGACACGCTAGGCAACGCGTTCTTGCGGATGTCGCACGGCTTGCAGGAACTGGTGCGCACCACGCGCGATTCAGCCGGGCAAGTTTCTGCGGGTTCCAATCAGGTTGCAGGTGCTGCCGACGAGTCGGCCAAGGTGAGCGTCCAGGCATCTTCGGCGATTGAAGAAGTCACCAGCACGATGCACGAGATGAGCATCAACGTCCAGAACGTGGTGAAAAACACGCAAGTGCAGGCTTCCAGCGTGGCGGAGACGTCGGCTTCGATCGACCAGATGGTGACCTCGATTCAGCGCGTGGCCGATACCGCCAAGGTTCTGCTCGACATCGCCAACCGTTCGCGGGAGGAAGTCGTCACTGGCATTGCCACGATGGAGAAGGCTACAGACGGCCTCAACCGCACGAATCACGCCATTCAGTCTTCGGCGGAAATCATCAATGTGCTCGGACACCGGGCCGACGACATCGGAAAGATCATTGAAGTGATCGATGATTTGGCGGAACAGACCAACCTGCTGGCCCTGAACGCAGCAATCGAAGCCGCTCGTGCCGGAGAACACGGTCTGGGGTTTGCCGTCGTGGCCGACGAAGTTCGCAAGCTCGCCGAAAAGTCCACGCAGTCAACCAAGGAAATCGCCGACCTGATCCAAAGCATTCAGCGCGAGGCGCGCCAAGCCGTTGAAAACATGGAGCGCAGCACGCGCATTGTCGAAGAGGGATTGAGCCTCGGGAATGACCTGGGTTCAGCGCTGCACAAGATCTCCAACGTGGTCACCGAAGTCTACAAGTTTTCGCAGGAAATCGGCGCCGCGACGGCCGAACAGTCCGTGGGCTCTTCGCAGATCGCGAAAGCCACGGGCCGCTTGACGGAAATTACGCAAGAGATCAATTCCGCGGTAGAGGAACAGGCCTCGGGCGCGCAGGCGGTTGTCCGTGCCATGGACAAGATGCGCGAACTGGTGCAGCAGTCGGCGTCGAGTTCTACGGAGCTATCTGCTGCGGCCGAGCAGATGCTCAAACTATCGCGCAACCTCTTGGACAGCATGGACCGCTTTGTTTTGGATACCTCATCGCAGGGGCGGGTGCGGCGTGAGCAACCACAACCTAACCCGCGCCGCCGTGGCGATTCGCATCGTGAGCAAAACTCGGAGTATGCCGAACTCGCTCGTTCCTAGAGCGGGGGAGACCCAGCAATGGAAAAAGACCTCCAGGTCGTCGGCTTCCGCATCGGCAACGAGACGTTCGGCGTACGCATTGGCTCGGTTCGCGAGATCGTCCGCGTGCCGGAAATCACCGCCGTACCCAGTGCGCCCGAGACGGTCGAAGGCGTGATCAACTTGCGCGGGAAGATCATCCCGGTGATGGACCTGCGCAAGCGTTTTGGCCACTTCGATGTGCAGCCAGACAAGAAAAATCGGATTTTGGTCGTGGAACTTGAGAACAAGCTGGTGGGACTTATCGTCAACGCCGCTTCGGAAGTCCTGAAGATTCCACCGTCAGATATCGAAGCGCCGGGTTCGGTATTCGCCGAAGGCGAGTCGAATTATGTTACCGGCGTAGGGAAACTCAAGGGCCGTCTGATTATCTTGTTGGACGTATCAAAGCTGTTGCACCACCAGGAAGTCAAAAGACTTGAGGAGGCCGCGGAAACCGTTGCGACCGTGAAGTAGCGCACCGTCCGGCCCTGCCGGCGAGTCGCCAACATTCGCGGAATGCCACACGCGTCCATCATGGGAACGATAACAGCCCAAATTCAGCTTACTGAAGCAGAGCTCAAACTGTTGCAGACCCTCGTCTATCAGGAATGCGGCATGTTCTTCGACGAGCGCCGCTCGCACTTTCTGAAAGACCGTCTGCAGCGCAGGCTCAAGGCCTGCCAGATGGATTCGTTCTATAACTACTACCGCTTACTGACCAGCCGCGAGGGGAAAAATGAGCTGGCGGCGCTGTTGGAGAATCTGACCGTCAATGAGACGAGTTTTTTCCGCAACCGACCGCAATTGGATCTGCTGCAGAAAAGCGTGCTGGAAGAGCTCCTTCGCAAGAAGCAGGAACGCCGCGATTGGACTATGCGGGTCTGGAGCGCAGGGTGTTCGTCCGGCCAGGAAGCCTATTCCGTCGCCATTCTGATTTGCGATGCTCTGGCGTACTACTACCTTCGGAATCCACTTCCGTTCGACATGCCATCGCCAAAGCCTTTGATTCCACCCCCCTGGAAGTTAGAAATCGTGGCGTCGGACATCAGCTATGCCAGCCTGCGCGCCGGGCAAGAAGGGGTTTACACCGAGCAGCAGATGGAGCCCGTAGATTACACCTGCCGGCTGCGCTACTTCGAAAGAATTGGCGACAAATACGGGATCAAGAAGCAGCTCAAAGACCTGGTTCAGTTTGACTTTCACAACCTGAAGACGGAATTCCTGCCACGACGCAACGACATTATCCTGTGTCGCAACGTGATGATCTATTTTGACGAGGCCGAGCAGAAGAGGCTCATCGAAAAGTTCTGGCACTGCTTGAATCCAGGCGGGTACCTGTTTGTCGGCCATGCAGAAAGCCTGTTTGGCCTCACGCAGAAGTTCCGCATGGTCCACGAAAATAATGGCACCGCGTATCAACGGCTCGAGGCGGCTTCATGAGCCGTCCACCCGAGGAACGCAGTGGGGAGCTTCGCGCACTGTTTTTCGAGAGCGCGGGCGAACTGCTGCAAGCGCTGAACGAGGCGGGTCTTGAGCTCGAGGCACGCCCCGCCGATGAAGAAGTGATCCGGCGAGTGCGGCGGGCCGTGCACACCTTGAAGGGTGATTCGGCGGCGTGCGGGTACTACGAATTGAGCGAGCTGGCACACGAGCTCGAAGACGTATTGTCGCCGCAAGTGGGACAGGCGCGCGGGACGAAGCTTGCTGAGGTAGTCCTGGAAGCGGCCGATAGTTTTTCCGCGATGCTCGCTGCGTATCAGCGAAACATTGATCCCCCGCCCGCAGACCCCTTGCGGCTCTTGATTCGAACTCTGCTTGCCGCACCGACCGCCGCTCCGGAGAGCGCCGCGCAAAAGAAAGTAGCGGCGCAGTTCGCTTGGACTGAGTACGAACAACTCATGATTTCGGAAGCGATCCTGCGCGGTGAAGTGGTCTACAACATCGCGTTGCGAATCGATCCGAACAGCTTGATGCACGCAGCAGCCTTTCAGCTGATACGGAACGTCCTGCATGGTTGCGGCACCGTGATCGCCCTGCGCCCCGAAGATAATTCGGCTGCCGCCACGGTGGAGGTAGTGGAAGCCGCACTGGCTAGCATGCAACCGGAAGAACGTATCGCGCAACGCTGCCGGATTCCCGCGATCGTCTCGGAGCTGCGAATCGAGCGCGCGGCTAATTTAGACACGTCCGAGCACGATTTGCTGGGAGACATTCTCGAGGCCCAAGCCGCCGGAGTCGCCGCCAAGACGATGGAAAACGGTGGCAACGGGGAGGCTTCCAAGGCCCCCTCCGGGGTTTCCGCCGCGGCTGCGGTCGCCGAGAGCACCCTTCGTGTGGACGCCGCACGCATCGATGCCGTGATGAACCTCGTCGGCGAATTGATCATCGGGAAATCCATGCTGAACCGCGCGCTGACCGAGTTGGACCAACGTCACTCACGAGATCCCGTTCGCGCAAAGCTTTCCGATGCTGTGGCTTTTCAATCACGAGTGCTCGAAGAGCTTCACAAGTGCGTGCTGAAGATTCGCATGGTTCCTGTAGAGCAACTGTTTCGCAGGTTTCCCCGACTGGTGCGCGACGTTGCCAAACAGTGTGGCAAGGACGTGGCACTGGAACTGTCCGGACAGAACACTGATCTCGACAAGGGCATTCTTGACGCGCTGTCTGAGCCGCTGATGCACTTGGTTCGCAACGCTGTGGATCATGGAGTGGAACACGCTGAAGAGCGCATCAGCGCCAACAAGCCAGCTCGCGGGACGATTTATCTGAATGCATACCATCAAGGCACGCAAGTCGTGATCGAAGTTCGCGATGATGGCCGAGGGGTCGACCTCGCTCACGTACGCTCCCTGGCCGTCGAAAAGGGAATGTTGAAAGCCGACGAAGCCGAGCGTCTTTCGGATTCCGAAGCCCTCAATCTTATTTTCGAGCCAGGACTCAGCACCGCTGCCGAGGTAACCGAAGTGTCTGGGCGGGGTGTCGGAATGGACGTGGTGCGCACGGTGCTGGACCGCCTGAAGGGTACGGTGCATATCTCGTCGAACAAAGGCCGTGGGACCACCATTCAACTCCGGGCTCCCCTCACGCTGGCGAGTATCCAGACGTTGCTTTTCCGGGTGGGCGGCCGCTTGTTTGCAGTTCCTCTTTCTTCCGTAGTGGAGATTACGCGCATTAACGACAACGAGATTCACCGCATCGATCGCCGGGAGGTGCTGCGTTTGCGCGAACAAGTTCTGACGCTCGTGCGCCTCAATAACCTGAGTCGCATCCACGCGGTGGACGTACCGGCTGAGGCCAAGAGAAAAAGAAACTTTGTGATCGTAATTGGAGCGGCGGAGAAGCGATTTGGCTTGTTAGTGGACAGCCTGGTCGGCGAAGAAGAATTGGTCATCAAAGCGCTGCCAACGGAGATTATCTCGAGTGATTTGGTTAGTGGCGCTTCGATTCTTGGCGACGGTACGGTCGTGCTTATTTTGAACGTGCCAGCGGTTCTGGCAAGGCTTTCGCGTGCTACTCCTCTGGGAGCAATCGCATGAGCGATACCATCCGCGTCCTTGTTGTCGATGACTCCGCTTTGATGCGCAAGCTGATTCCGGCGATCCTCGCCCGCGATCCTTCGATCGAAGTGGTCGGCACGGCCATGGACGGCGCTTTTGCCTTGAAAAAAATCGAGGAACTGCGGCCCGACGTGGTTACGCTCGACTTGGAAATGCCTCGCATGGACGGCATGGAGACACTACGTCTGATTATGCGGCGCGCGCCACTGCCGGTGATCCTGTTCAGCACACATTCGAAAGAAGGGGCGTACTCTACGCTCAAAGCTTTGGCTTTAGGCGCAGTCGATTTCATCGCGAAGCCGACGGACGCCGCCGCGGGTCACCTGGAAACCATCGCAGACCTCCTGATCGAAAAGATCAAAGTTGCCAAGCGCGCGGCCGGTCGCAAATTGCCGCCAGCCGCCGTTCCCCTGGACCCTCCCAGCTTGAAAAAGGGAGCGCGGTCTTCGCTACCGCCAAGCCGTATCATCGCGATTGGGATCTCGACGGGCGGTCCAAACGCGCTGCAATTTGTGCTTTCCCAAATTCCCGCGGATTTCCCGTGCAGCATCCTCGTTGTGCAACACATGCCTGAGGGTTTTACAGAAATGTTCGCTCGGCGCCTGGATGAGTGCTGCGCGTTGGACGTTAGTGAAGCGAAATCGGGTGACCTTCTGTTCTCTGGGCGCGTCCTGATTTGTCCCGGGAATCGGCACATGATGGTGCGGCGCATGCCGCGAGGAGATATGGCCGTGCTGTCGGATGGTGCGCCGGTAAACGGGCATCGTCCCTCGGTGGATGTGCTGTTTCATTCTGTCGCGCAGGAATTTGCCCTGGCCGCTGTCGGCGTAATTATGACCGGCATGGGTGAGGACGGAGCCGAAGGGTTAGGCGCCATTAAGGGCGCTGGTGGAATGACGATCGCGCAAAGTGAAGATACCTGCGTCGTGGGCGGAATGCCGCGCGCCGCGATTCAAAAAGGCCACGTAAACAAGATTATCCCGCTGGAGGGTATTGGCACGTTTCTCGTGAACCAATATGGCGGCGGGGACCGAGTACCTTTGGAAAGATCCGACAAAACCGAGAAAGGTGATCGGCCGGAAAAGATTGAAAAGAACGACAAGAACGAAAGGACACCCGTTTCTTCCCAACGCACGTAATCCGTGCAATGGGACGAAGGAGAAGGCCATGCAATCATTCGCGCCTCTGCATCGCAAAGACAACCAGTCGGTCCGCTACCTCGTGGTGGACGACTCCGTATTCGCCCGCAAGAATCTCATCAAAATGATTGAGATGTTCGGCGGGGAAGTGGCCGGCGAAGCCGGCGATGGCCTCACCGCTATCGCGGAGTTCAACCGCACCAAGCCCGACATCGTGCTCATGGACATCACCATGCCGCAGATGGAGGGTATCGAAGCCGTGGAGCGTATCGTCCGGCAACATGCCGACGCACGCATCGTCATGGTCAGCTCCGTCGGCTACCAGGAGAATATCCTGGCCGCGCTGCAGAAGGGAGCGAAACACTTCGTGCAAAAGCCTGTGAAGGCCGAAGTGCTGTACGAGATTCTGCGTTACGTGCTGAGCGACGATCCCAATGCAGTCGGCGCCCCCATCGCCCTGGCTGGGGAGCGTCGCTCATGAGAATGGAACTCATTCAGCCGTTCATCAGTGCTGCGGACGCGGTTTTCGCGGAATCGCTCCAGGCAGCCACGAAGATTGTGGACCTCTCGATGGACGAAGAAACCTACCGGCGCAAAGGTGTCGCCGCTCTCATTCTTATCAAGGGAGATATCGAAGGTCGCGTGATTCTCGATCTGGCTCCGGAAGTGGCTCTGAAAATTGCAAGTCATTTGGCCGGCGGAGCGGTGGAAGGAAGCGAACAGCTTGCGCGCGAAACCGTCTGCGAGCTCGCGAATATGGTTATCGGAAACTCCGTGACCTTGCTTAACGATCAGGGTTTCCGCTTCAAGGTTTTTCCGCCGGAGATTCACGTGAACGAACAAGGGCTAGCCGGTGGCGCGGATACCGAAGCGATGGTCATCTGCATCGAGACGCCTTGCGGTGAAGTCTATCTCAATATTGCGATGCACTATTTGCATCGTCGGCGCCACGAACGCGACGTTGCTGCGGTTCTCGACTAGCTTTTGAGCGCGTCGGTATTGGCGGAATGCTTCGAACGAGGTCAAGCCCCTGAATCGACGGCTGGCCGCACGTACGCCGCACCGTGCCGATAAAGGCCCGCAGCTGGAATCGCCTGCGAGAATACGATGCGAATGGGCACAAAGATAGCCGCACTGCCCGGTGTAAACGGGACCGCAACTTCGACGCGTGAACCCTCGGGATACTGATTTCGACTGCGAAAACTAATTCCGCCTTTGGAAAGATCCTCGCAGACAGCTACTTCCTCCTGAAATCCACGACGCCGTATGCACGCCAGAACCCGCGCTTTCACCCGCGTCCGATTTCGCCGCGGGATCACGCGGTCATCCCCAGCCTCCGCGACCGCCGGCGCTTCCACGCTCACCTCGGGTTGGGCCTCGATCCAAATCGAGGGAGAGTCACAATGTGGGCACACCCGCGCCACACATTTTCGCACTTCAAATGATTTCAACTCCGGCTCGTTCAGGTACACGACTTCGCGGCGCTGGCAGAAGCTGCACTCCATCAACAGTCGTGCCAACGCTTCTTGCGCTTGGTGAGGGGCAGGGAATTCGATGTCCCAGAAGTCCGCGCGTGGATCGACGATCGCGATGGCGTAAAGAAAACCGTCCGGCTCCTGGTCAATCTCCGCTACGATCCGTGCCCGCGCGATCTTCCAATTGTCGCCCTCGCGCTGCCGCCGAAGCGTTATTTCCTGGCCAGCGAAAAGCTTTTCCGTCAGCCGCACCACGCCGCCGTTGCGGCTTACCAGGAGGGTTTCGGCGGATTGCCTCGACTCGATTCCGCCGCTGCCTACCCACGACGCTTCCACGGGCATACGAAAGCTCACGCGGTCGCTTTGCCGAAGTCCTTCCG
>Ga0210410_10005326_pt1 | contig 11218 bp, 10 predicted proteins | sample IncBWC4MmetaG_FD_161058 | JGI IMG/M metagenome (GOLD analysis project Ga0210410, IMG submission 161058) | Forest soil microbial communities from Barre Woods Harvard Forest LTER site, Petersham, Massachusetts, United States - Inc-BW-C-4-M | ecosystem: Environmental > Terrestrial > Soil >... | reverse complement strand
CGCCTGACAGAATCGCCGACATGGCAGCCGACGGACAGCGCGGAGCGATCGTCGTCACAGGCGCGTCGAGCGGGATCGGGGAGGCGTGCGCGCGGCGGCTTGCGGGGCTCGGCTTCCAGGTCTTCGCGGGCGTGCGCAAGGCGGAGGATGGGGAGCGGCTGGCCCGCGAGATCCCCGGCGTGACGCCGCTGCGGATCGAGGTCACCGAGGCCGACTCGATCGCGGCTGCGGCCAAGGCTGTGAGCGAGGCGACCGGCGGGCGCCTCGCCGGCCTCGTCAACAACGCCGGCATCGCCGTCCCGGCGCCGCTCGAGCACCAGCCGATCGACGACTTCCGCCACCAGATCGAGGTCAACCTCGTCGGGCAGGTGGCCGTCACGCAGGCGTTCCTCCCGCTGCTGCGCACGGCGCGCGGGCGGATCGTGAACGTCAGCTCGATCGGCGGCCGTGTCGCCGTCCCGCTGCTCGGCGCCTACGCCGCCTCGAAGTTCGCGCTCGAGGGCCTCTCCGACACGCTTCGCCGCGAGCTGCGGCCGTGGGGGATCGAGGTCGCCGTGATCGAGCCGGGCACGATCGCGACCCCGATCTGGGACAAGGGGATCGCCTCCGGCGAGCAGCTGCAAGCCACGATGGGCCCGGATGCGCACCGCGACTACGGGCCGCTGATCGCGACCGTGCGCACCGCCTCCGAGGAGGGCGCGAAGACCGGCCTGCCGCCGGACGCCGTCGCGAAGGACGTCGCCCACGCGCTCACCGCGCGCAAGCCGCGCACGCGCTACCTCGTCGGCCGCGAGGCGAAGTCGCGCGGCACGGCGGCGCGCTTCCTGCCCGACCGCTTCATGGACTCGGCGATCGCCAGAGTCATGAAGTGGGGCTGAGCGCCACGACCCGCGAAGGGCGCTGACGCAGCGGCGCAGCGACCACGAACCAGGCCGCTTCGCCGTAGACTCCACCGCCATGCGAGCCGCCACGATCCGCGACGGCGAGGTGCTCGTCGAGCGGCACCCCGACCCCGCCCCCGGCCTCGGCGAGGTGCTCGTGCGAGTGCGCGCCGCGGGGCTCAACGGCGCCGACATGATGCAGCGCCGCGGGCTCTACCCGGCGCCGCCCGGCTCGCCGCAGGACATCCCCGGCCTCGAGCTGGCCGGCGAGGTCGTCGCGAACGGCCCCGGCGCGACGCGCTTCGCGGAGCGCGACCGTGTGATGGCGATCGTCGGCGGCGGTGGGCAGGCCGAGCTGGCCGTCGTCCACGAGCGCCAGCTGATGCCCGTGCCGGCCGGCCTCGACTGGCCGTCCGCGGGTGGCTTCCCGGAGGTCTTCACGACCGCCCACGACGCGCTCTTCACGCAGGCCGGCCTCGGCGCCGGCGAGCGACTGCTCGTCCACGGCGGCGCAGGCGGCGTCGGCACCGCCGCGATCCAGCTCGGCGCGAGCGCCGGTGCGCACGTCACGGCGACGGTCCGCAACCCCGACCGGCGCGAGCAGGTCGCGGCGCTCGGCGCGGACGTCGTGGAGCCGGAGGGCTTCGAGCAGCACGGCCCGTTCGACGTGATCCTCGAGCTTGTCGGCGCGCCGAACCTGCCGGCGAACCTGCAGGCGCTCGCGATCGACGGACGGATCGTGGTGATCGGCGTCGGCGCCGGGGTCAAGTCCGAGATCAACCTGCTCGCGCTGATGGGCAAGCGCGCGCGCCTGATGGCCTCCACCCTGCGCGCCCGCCCGCTCGAGGAGAAGGCCGCGACCGCTCGCGCGCTGGAGCGCCACGTGCTGCCGCTCGTCGAGGCCGGAGCGCTGCGCGTGCCCGTGGCAGAGACGTTCCCGCTGGACGAGGCGCCCGCCGCGTACGAGCGCTTCGCCGCCGGCGGCAAGCTCGGCAAGCTCGTGCTGCTGCCGTAGCCCCGCGCGCCGCTCCGCGGGCGCCCGCACCCCCGGCACCACGCCCGGCGACTCGCCGGCGTGCCGGCCGGGGGCCAGCCCCACCACAGCCCGGTGGCCGGTCCCATCGCCGCCTCCCTCCACGCGGCCTATCGTGCCGCCCATGTCCACCACCGCTCCCCCCGCGCCGCCGAAGGGCCGCGGCCTGCCGCGGCCGTTCGTCGCGCTCTGCATCGCGATCGGTGCGCTGATCGGCGCCTACGCGGTCGTCACGTTGCTGTCGCTCACGACCGCGAGCACCGAGCACCGCTCGCGCACCTTCGCGGCCGTCGGCGAGCTGCGTATCGACAGCGGCTCGGGCGACGTGACGATCGCCGGGCAGCGGCGCAGCGACATCCGCGTCGACATGGCGATCCAGCGCGGCATGTGGCGCGGCGCATGGCAGCCGAGCGTCGAGACGCGCCGGGGCGGCAGCAGCCTGCGGCTGGGGAGCAGGTGCTCGTTGTGGGCGCAGGTCGGCGTCGGCCAGTGCGGCGCCTCGTTCGTCATCAGCGTCCCGATCGGCACGCGCGTGGTCGTGCACGCCTCCTCGGGCGACGTGAAGGTCGCCGGCACGGCGGATGCGGTCAGCGTCGACGCGTCCTCCGGCAACGTCGAGGCGGACGCCTCCTCCGGTCCGCTGCGACTCGCGGCCGACTCGGGCGACGTGACGGTCCAGGGCTACCGCGGCACCGAGATCTCCGCGCGGGCAGGCAGCGGCGACGTCGACCTCCACGCGCTGCGTGCGCCCCGCAGCGTGCGCGCCGAGGCCGGCTCCGGCAACGTGACGATCGCGGTTCCCGACGTCCCCTACCGCGTGTCGCTGCAGACGGGCTCGGGCGACCAGCACGTGCGGGTGCAGCGGGACCCGAACGCAGCGCGCGGCATCGAGGCGAAGGCCGGCTCCGGCGACGTGACGATTCAGCGCCTCAGCGACATGCGCTGAGCGCAGCGAGCAGCGACCGCCGGATCAATACGGCGGCAGGCTCTCGTACCACTCGCCGAGCACGCGGAAGGCGCGCCAGAAGGCGCGCTTGGCGCTCTCCTCGTCGAGCGCGTCGTCGATGTTCGGCACGTACAGCGCCTCGATCGACGGCGTCAGCCGCTGGAGCGCGCCGGGCTCCGCGACGAGCATGCGGCCGAGCGGGACCTCCAGCTCGTTCACGACGTCGAGCGCGTCCTCGCCCATCACGACGACGATCTTCGGCTGCACGATCGCCAGCTCCTCGAGCAGCCGCTCGACGCACGCCGGGTCGGCGAGCGACGGGTCGGGCAGCGGGCACTTCACGCACAGCGTCCCGTAGACGGCGAGCGGGTCGATGTTGAGTCGCTTGAGCGACTTCATCAGCGCACCGCCGGCGCGCCCGTAGAAGGCGACGCCCTCCTCGATCTCGGAGGGGCGCGGATGGTGCTTGACGAGGAAGACGTCGGCCTGCGGGTGGCCGGACCCCAGCACCGGCATCAGGTTGCCGCGCGGGCAATGCGTGCACTCCTGCAGCTCGCGCGTGAAGTGGTTCAGCTCTCGGATCGCCCGCTCGAGGTACTTCTCGCGGATCTCGTCGTCGGTGATGGGCATGCTGGGGGGAAGATTGGACGCACCCCCGGCATGTCCCTGCTCGTGCATCAGGACTTGCGTGCCGCCCGCCGGACGCGACGCTCCTTCGAGGCTGCGCGCGCCCCTCTGGGCGTAGCTCTCGTCTGCAGGAACTTCAGCGCCTGCACGTAGAGCAGCGAAGCCGGCGTGCGCACGATGTCGGCCTCGCGCAGCGCTTCCATGAACTCCTGCGGCCCGTCGAAGTCGGGCATCGAGATGCGGACCGAGCCGAGCCCCTGCGCGACGTGCGCGTCCGATCCGGCGCCGGCGGGGATGCGGTACTTGGCCGCGAAGCGGGCAGCCTCCTCGTTGAACTCCTGGATCGCCACGCGCGGATTGAAGACCTCGATCGCGTCGACGTCGTCGAGCACCGCCAGCAGGTGCTCGTAGTCGGGCACCGCGTGCATGCGGTCGAACGGATGCGGTACGTAGACGACGCCGCCCTGGCGCTTGATCTCCGCGATCGTCGCCTGCAGCGTCAGCCCGCGCGGGATCAGCTCGCTCAGGAACAGGCCGATCACCTCGCCCTGGTCGGCCGTCTTGACCTCCTCGCCGACGATCACCTTGATCCCGCTCGCCTTCGCCTGCGCCTCGAGCGCGCCGGAGATCTCGTTGTGGTCGGTGACGGCGATCGCGCCGAGGCCTCTCGCCTTCGCCGTCGCGAGCAGCACCTCGACGGGCGTCACGCAGTCGTGCGAATGGTCGGTGTGCATGTGCAGGTCGACGTCGATCCGCCGCCGCCTGGCGACCTTCGCCCGCAGCGCCCGATCACCGCGTCCGTCGTGGCGGCGCGCGACGAGCTCGGCGTAGACGTCCTCCAGCTCGTCCACGACGCGCGACCAGCGCAGCCGCTCGCGCAGCGGATCGGCGGCGCGCTGCAAGCGCGCGCGCAGCCCCGGGTCGGCCACGAGCCGTGCGAGCTGCGCGGCGAGCGTGTCGGCGTCCCCGGGCTCGAACAGCAGCCCGTGCTCGCCGTCGCCGATCAGCTCCTCGTAGACCGGCAGGCGCGCGGCGACGGGCACGCAGCCGGCGCCGAGCGCGCGCACGAGCCCGCTCGGGGCCGGTGCGACGCCGCTCGACGCGCGCACGACGATCTGCGCGCGGGCGAGCAGCGCGTCCTCGTCGCAGTCGTCCGGGCCGACGAACGCGATCCGCTCGCGCAGCTCGGCGCGCAGCGGTCCGGCGCCCTGCGTGGCGCGGCGCGACCAGACGGTCGCGTGCCAGCCGCCCGTCGCCGGCATCCGCCGCAGCGCGCGCAGCAGCGTGCGGACGGCGGGCCGGTCCTCGTCGGCGATCAATGCGATCTCGACGTGGCCGTCGTCGGCATCTGCGGCTGCGCTCGCGCCGGCGTCGGGCTCCGTCGCGTCCGCACCGGGCAGGATCACGCGGCAGTCGCCGGGGAACCAGCGCTGCAGCAGGTCGCGCGTCGCCGCGTAGCTCGCGATGCGCGCGTCGAGTCGGCCGAGGAACAGCTCGACGACGCGCCGCGCCACCTGCGTTGTCAGCACGCCCTCGGTCGGCGCGTGGAAGGTCCCGACGTTCAGCGCGCGCGAGTGGCGCAGCGCCGCGCTCGCGGCGCTCGGCGCGAACGGCTCGTGCAGGTGGACGAGGTCGAGCGGCGCGAGCGCGAGCGCCTGCTCGATCGTCCGCGCGACGTCGATCGGCAGCGAGGCGGCGCGCCGCCGCGACGGGGAGAATGCCAGCACCTCGCCGACGCCGAGGACTCGGTACCCGCCCCCCGCCCCTACGCCCGGCGCGTCACCGACCGGCTCCAGCAGCGACGCGGGACGCTCGCGCGCCGCGTGAATCGCCTTGCGCGAGTCGCGCACGAGCGCGCTCGACGTGGACGGCGCGATCACGACCACGCGATGCCCGCGCGCGACGAGCTCCTCCGCGCAGCGTGCGACCTCGCGGTTCACCTCGTGCGGCGCTTCCCAGGCGAACGGAGTGACCTGGGCGATCGCGAGGCGCGCGGGCACGCCTTGGAGGATAGACCTGCGCCGTGGACGGCGAGTCGAGGCGCGCCGGGCGCTACGCCCGCGCCGCGAGCCGCCGCTCGAGGTTCGCGCGCACTGCGGGCCACTCGCGGTCGATCACGCTGTACCAGGCGGAGTCGCGCAGCGTCCCGTCCAGCAGGACCCGGTGCTGGCGGTGGATCCCCTCGAACTGCGCTGGTAGCGCCGCCATCGCCGCACGCGAGCGCTCGTTGCGGGCGTCGGTCTTCAGCTCCACGCGGATGCAGCCGGCCGCGTCGAACGCGCGCCCGAGCATCAGCAGCTTCGCCTCGACGTTCGCGCCCGTCTGCCAGGCGGCGGGCGCGAGCCACGTCGAGCCGATCTCGACCGAGCGGTCGCGCTCCCGCAGCGCCATGAAGCGCGTCGAGCCTACGGCGACGCCGTCCGCCCGCCGCACGGTCGCGAAGGTCACCTCACGCCGCTCCGTGAATGCCGAGCGCGCATCCGCCAGCCACGCGTCGAACCCGGCCGGCTCGTGCAACGGCACCGGGAACCACTGCGAGATCCGCGGGTCCGAAGCCGCCGCCCGCAGCTCCTCCACATGCCGCTCGGCGAGTGGCTCGAGCGCCACGAGGGACCCGGCGACGGGCATCGAGAGGGTGTCCCACACGCCGCCATCCTCGCATTCCGCGGATGCGCGTGAATCCGACCCCGCAGGGCGGGGTGAGGTTCACGCGCCTCGCCGGCGGCGTTCGTTCAGGACTCGGAGGAAGCCGACGTCGGAGCAGGCGCCCCGACCGGCTGCGTGCCAGGCAGCCCGCCGTGCTCGGCGATGAACTGCTCGGTCGCCAGCCGCGCCTCGTCGTCGGGGCGCTGCACGTGCGGCGACTTCATGAGGTACGAGCTGGGCCCGTCGAGCTGGCCGCCGACGCCGTGGTTCAACGCGAGCTTGCAGCAGCGCACGGCGTCGATGACGATGCCGGCGGAGTTCGGCGAGTCCCACACCTCGAGCTTCATCTCGCACGTCAGCGGGACGTCGCCGAACGCTCTGCCCTCGAGGCGGATGTGGGCCCACTTGCGGTCGGTCAGCCACGGCACGTAGTCCGAGGGACCGACGTGGACGTCGTCGGCGGGCAGGTCGACGCCGGCGACCGAGGTCACGGCGTTCGTCTTCGAGATCTTCTTGGACTCGAGGCGCTCGCGCTCGAGCATGTTGAAGAAGTCCATGTTGCCGCCGACGTTGAGCTGCGAGGTGTGCTCGAGCATCACGCCGCGCTCGTAGAACAGCCGCGCGAGCGCGCGGTGCGTGATCGTCGCGCCGACCTGCGACTTGATGTCGTCGCCGACGATCGGCAGGCCGGCTCTCTTGAAGCGGTCGTCCCAGTAGTCCTCGCGGGCGATGAAGACGGGGATGCAGTTGACGAAGCCGCAGCCGGCCTCGAGCACCTGCTCGACGTACCACTTGGTCGCCTGCTCGGAGCCCACCGGCAGGTAGGAGACGACGACGTCGGTCTTCGTGTCGCGCAGGATATGCACGATGTCGGCCGTCTGTCCCGGCGCCTTCTCGATCTTCTGCGAGAGGTACTTGCCGAGGCCGTCATGCGTCATGCCGCGGTGGACGGGGACGTCGAGGTGCGGCACGTCCGAGAACTTGATCGTGTTGTTCTGCCCGGACCAGATCGCCTCCGAGAGGTCCTTGCCGACCTTGTCCTTGTCGATGTCGAACGCGGCCGTGAACTCGACGTCACGGACGTGGTAGCCGCCAAGGTCGACGTGCATCAGGCCGGGGACTCTGCCGCTCGGGTCGGCATCCTCGTAGTACTGGATGCCCTGCACGAACGACGAGGCGCAGTTGCCCACGCCGATGATCGCAACGCGCACCTTTTCGCTCTGGTAGCGGCTGGCGCCGTTGCTCGAAGTGTTGCTGGTGCTCACGATGAAGGAAGTCCTCTCCTGGAAAGGTCTGGGGGATACACCCCGCCAGCCGGCGGGGGTTACACCCGGCTCGGGACGCTGGTGTCTTGAGTCGGAAGACCGCCACCGAACTAAGGACTCACGACACTAGGGGATGCGCGACAGCTCGCGCCGGACGTGGAAGATGCGCTGGAGCATCGTGAACAGCGAGAGCACGGCCAGCACGTAGACGGCGGGCGCGAGCAGCTCGAAGTCGCCGAGCCCGGCGCCCTTCGCGAACACGAGGCCGACTGAGAGGATCACGACGCGCACCGCGCGGCTCGCGATCCCCACCTTGCACTCGACCCCGAGCGCCTCGGCGCGCGCGCGGGTGTACGACACCATCAGCGAGCCGAGCACCGCCAGCACGACGGCCGCGACCGCGAGCTCGTCGCCCTGCGTCGCGAAGTAGGCCGCCACGGCCGTCAGCACGATCCCCTCCTCGATGCGGTCGAGCGTCGAGTCGAGGAAGGCGCCGAACGGCGTGCCCTTGCCCGACATGCGCGAGTAGCGCCCGTCGAGCGTGTCCATCACGGAGCCGAGGATGAAGGCGACGCCGCCGAGGAAGAAGTACTCCTGCCACACGAGCACGGCGGCGACGAGGTTGCCGACGAGTCCGGTCATCGAGATCGCGTTCGGCGTCAGGCGCGACTCGATGAGGCGGTTGCGCACCGCCGCGGAGAACTCGTCGACCGTGCTCACGCCGCGGCCTCGGCCTCGGCGCGCCCGAACGACCACGCCTCAGGCCGCCAGCGGGCGAGCAGCCGCTGCGACAGCAGCGCCGACATCCCGGCCGTCATCGCGCCGAGGAGCGCGTCGAAGAAGTAGTGGTTGCCCGTCGCCACGACGACGAACGTCACGAGGAACGGGTAGAGGAGCCAGACGACCTTCAGCGGCATCGGCTTCACGAGCCGCGCGAGCGGCCAGCCGACCATCAGCGCGAAGCAGACGTGCATCGACGGGACCGCGGCGTACAGGTTGAGCAGCGCGCTCACGGGCTCGTTCTCGACGCGCACGCCGGTGAAGGCGGCGACCGAGTCGGTGAAGCCCCACTCCGGCATCAGCCGCGGCGGTGCGGTCGGGTAGAGCGCGTAGGCGACGAGCGCGAAGCCCATCGCGATCATGAACGTGTTGCGCACGAAGTAGAAGCTGTCGTTACGGCGCAGGTAGATGTAGACGAGCCCCCCGACCGTCACGACGAAGTGCGAGTTGAGGTAAATCCAGTCGGCAGCGTGGATCATCCAGCTGCGGCTCGACGCCCATGCCTGCACGCTCGGCTCCGCGAACACGTGCATGCTGTGCTCGAGGTTGATGATCTTCGTCGCGTTCCACGCGGCCGCGGCGACCTTGCCGTTCACCGTGCCGCGAACGATCTGGTACGCGTAGTAGGCGGCGGCGAAGAGAAGCAGCTGGCGCGCCGCGTCCGCCCATCCGTGCGGCAGCAGGCGCCGCTCGATGTTGCGAAGGCCGCGGATCATGGGGAAGCGCCGCATCCTACCGCTGTTACCCGGCATTCACGACATCCGCATCGCCGCAACGAGCGCTGTGCGCGGCGATCCGTCCGAAGGAGAACCGGGTGCCGAGCCGCACCGTTCCGGCGCGCCGCACGTGCAACTGCGTCCAGTCGCCGTCCGGGGCGACGCAGGCGTCCCCCTGGACGACTGCCCAGTAGGGCGTCCAGCGCACGCGCACGCGGAGGATCGAGGGCCTCGGGACCGCGAGCGTGAGCGCGTCGGCGCCGGCGCTGAGGACCCGCGCCGGGGGGTCCACGAGCGGGGCTGCGTCGCGGACCTCGTAGAGGCGCCAGTGCGCGCCGCGCCAGACGGGCCGCAGGTACGGCAGCCCGCGCGCGATCAGGCGCGCCTCGGCCTTCGCCGAGTAGTCGAGCCGCACGTCGGGGAGCGCGACCCAGCGGACGCCGCTGCGCTGGAGCCACGCGTGGTAGGCCGCGGCGGTCAGCGGCGCGCCGTCGCGTCCGCGATGGGCGTAGAAGACCGCGTTGCGCTCCACGTCGAGCTGGCGCTCCCAGCCGCGCGCAAGCGGGATCGACGGCGCGACCCAGCGCGCCTCCCAGTGCAGGCGCGTGAAGGGGATCTCGATCCGACCCGTCGCACCGTCGTGCGCGCCTGCGCGGTCCAGTGCGGCGAGCAGCGGCGCGTAGTAGGCGGCGTGCACGCTCGGGTCGCCGCTCGCGGTGCGCACGTCGTCGACGGCGGCGCTCCACTGCCACCAGAGCAGGAACGGCACGAGCAGCAGCAGCGCCGCGGTTCGCCGCCGCCACAGCACGAGCGCGGCGAGCGGGCCGGCGCACAGCGCGCCGAGCCGCACGACGTTCCCGCCGACCGGCGTGTCGAGCAGGAAGGCAGCCGTGCAGCCGAGCGCGTAGAGCCCGACGCCGATCCGCAGCGTGCGCTCCTCGCGCGGCAGCAGCACGAGCGCGCCCGCCGCGAACGCGAGCACCGGCCAGAACGCCGAGCGGACGAACGGCTCGACGCCGCCCTCCGGGAACGCGGCGGCGAGGATCGCGACGGGCGTGAGCGCCGCCACCGCGATGACCAGCCCTCGGGCACGCCGCTCGCCCAGCGCAGACGCCGCCCCCGCGAGCGCGAGGAAGAGGGCGGCGACGGGGCTGGCGAGCGGGGTCAGGAGCGCGAGCGCGATGGCAAGCGGCAGCGCTGCGCGGCCCGGCTCGCGCGTGCTCCGCTGCAGCGCCCACAGGGAGGCCAGTGCCGGGACCAGGCCGAGCGCGAACGTCATGCGGCCGCTGAACAGCGTCGTCGCGGCGCCGGCGGCGAACCACGTTGCGCCGACCCATGCGCGCTCGCCGTAGCGGTCGTGGGCGACGCGCTCGAACAGCCATGCGGCGGTCACGACGGCGATGGCTCCGACCGCGCGCGGTCCGAGCCACCAGGCGAGCGGCGGGAAGACGACGCTGTAGCCGGGCAGGTGGTGGCCGCCGTACCACTGCGCGTTCCCGACGGAGAAGCCGGCGTGGCCGAACAGCCACGCGCGGTACTCCGCGGCCGCGAGGTCGAGGCTCGGCGGCTGCCAGATCAGGTACACGGCCGCGAGCACCGCCGCGACCGCAGGGGGCGCGAGCCGGCGCGGGTCCCGAGCGATGCGCGGACGGACCATGGCGGTCGCGGAGGCTAGTGCACCGCGCTCCGCGCGCTCGACGGCGCGGCGTCCGCTCAGCCCGTCGACGCGAAGTCGACGGTGTAGAGCGCGGTGGGACGGCCGTTCTGGGAGCTGGTGGCGCGGCCGATGCCGATGCGGCGGAAGTCGCCGTCGAGCAGGACGCGGCGGTGGGGCGGGGAGCCGAGCCAGGCGCGCACCATCGCTGCCGCTTCGCTGCTCGGGCTGCTCTGCACGCGCCAGCCGATCACCTCGCCGATGCTGTGGGCCCTGCCGGCGGCGGCCATCACGCGCCCCGGCCACGGGCCGTGGGCGAAGTAGCCGCGCCGCGCCATGTCGCGCGAGTGACCGGCTGCGCCGCGGTCCATCCGGCCGTCCTCGCGCATCGCCGCCAGGCGGTGGCTGGTGCGCACGCGGTTGAGCTCCCGCAGCATCGCGCTCGCGAAGCTGCCATCGCCGCTTGCGGCAGCCGGCGCGGCGGCCGGCAGCAGCGCCAGCAGCGTGCACGCGAGCCCGAGAAGCACGCGAGGGAGTGGCCGGTCAGCTCTCGTCCAGGAAGGTCGCAATGCGATCGATCAAGCCGGGGCGGTCGAGCCAGGGCCAGTGCCCCGCGTCCTCGACGTGCACGACCTGCGATCTCGGCAGCTCCGCGGAGTATGCGTCCCCG
>Ga0210410_10005324_pt1 | contig 11221 bp, 8 predicted proteins | sample IncBWC4MmetaG_FD_161058 | JGI IMG/M metagenome (GOLD analysis project Ga0210410, IMG submission 161058) | Forest soil microbial communities from Barre Woods Harvard Forest LTER site, Petersham, Massachusetts, United States - Inc-BW-C-4-M | ecosystem: Environmental > Terrestrial > Soil >... | reverse complement strand
GGAAGTCTGGGTCGAATAGTTCCCACGTAGCGTATTTGAAAATCGTCCTCCCCAAACCATATTCGCTCCCACCGTGAGCGTTTGCGTGTTCACGGGCAGCGAATCCAACTCGGTTGGGCTGCTCAGGCTTGTGAGCTCGGACGGAGCTTTGTTGTATCGTCCGAAAATCGAGAAGTGGGAATCAAAGTAGTGATCCACCCGGATGCTTCCCGCGTCGAGTGTTCCCGAATTGGAAAACCCCCCGGCATATTGAGCCGTGTAGCCATCAGGCGAAATTGGGCCATTGGGAAGAGGATAGGCATCCAAGAAAGGAGCCAGGGACGCTGGCGCACTGTTCCTCGCGGAAACCGAAGGCACCTGCGCGAATTGCGTCGTTGGGAGCCGCAACCTCGCTCCTTCATACGATAAGAAGAAAAACGTTTTCTGCTTCCAAATTGGTCCACCGAAGAAGGCTCCGAAGTCGTTGTGGTGTTCCGGCGTGCGGTCCAGACTAGCGCTGTTCGCGAACCAGTCGTTGGCGTCCATCACGGTGTTCCGGAAATAATCGAACGCGCCTCCATGCCAATCGTTCGTACCGGCCCGCGTCGTCAATATCACTTGCCCGCCTGGCTGCCGTCCGAATTCAGGCGCAAACGAAGATGTTTCGATGCGGAACTCCTGAAGGTCGTCTGCCGAAACAAGACTGCTCGTCCCTCCCAGACTGCTGAAGGCCTGAGATTGTCCGAGTCCCGACCCGCCTCCGGCAGTAATCCCTGGCTGAACGCCGAAGTTTGCCGAAACGCCATCCACCGTGAAGTTGTTTGCGCTCGTTCTCTGCCCCGCAATACTGAATTGACCGGGTGAGTTCGAATTCGCCGGCGCGATGACCACGCCGGGAGTTAGTTGCAAGAGTGTATTGAAGCTGCGCCCATTCATCGGCAGATTTTCTACAAACTGCCGATCGATGACTGTGCTGACGGCCGCCGACTCGGTGTTGACGAGCGGAGCGCCGCCTTGAATCGTCACCACTTCCGACACGGCTCCTAAGGGCAGCGTGAAATTGATGGCCAGTGCGTCTTGAACGTTCAGAACGATGTCAGGCTTGATGATGGTCTTGAATCCGACCTTCGACACCTGTACCCGGTAGCTGCCGGGAGGAAGATTTGGGACAACGTAGATTCCTTCTTCATTGGTTGTTCCGGGGAATTGAACGCGAGTCGCGTCGTTTACGACAAGCACTTCCGCTCCAGCAATCGTAGCCCCGGCTGGGTCCGTAACGATTCCACTGATCGTTCCAGTAGGGGACTGCGCAGCCGATGAATGAACGAGTATGAAAAAAAGAAACGAGAAATAAAGAAGTCTGCGCAGTCGCAAAGAATCCTCCCGGAAGTGAGGGATCGCGCCTCACTAACAAGGTCTATGCGAATCGCAGTCATTTTTGTCTCAATTGTTCTTTGTCCGGATTTCCAGACAGACGCTCGGGAATCGGGAATGTGCTAGGGATGGTTGGGACTGATGCGGAGGTAAGCAAACAAGAGCTGTTTGCCACTCGGATGGTGGCTCCCGCCGTTCGGCTCCACAGTGACAAACACCGCGTCGATATCTTGGAGCGACTTCGGATCGTTCGCTTTCAAAACCCAGCGTTTCTTATTGACGTTGTCCTCATAGAAAATACCCAAGTTCAAAGCCTGTTGCTTGTCCGGCCCGCGGCGACCCCAGGCTTGAAAACTCGCGTTCTGGACACCCGGCTGCGCGTCCAAATCGTAAGCATAAAAAATTAACGACTTCCCCTTTGTGTAAAAGACGCGCCCATAGGTTTTATCGGTTCCCGCTTTTGAAACATCGTGAATTTCGGCCATGTAGAGATCGCGAGCACCCATCAACTCGCGGATATCCCGGTCGTGTTCGAGCAACTCTTGGTCTTTTGCGACTTCGGCATCCTTCTGATCAAGCGCTCGCTCCCGTTCCCTCACAAGCTGGGTCAAGTCGTTAACCTTCGCCTCAAGAACAGCAGCTTGGCGGGCGTTTTCATCGCGCTGCGCCGTCGCCGCCTCGACTGTCTTTTGAAACTCAGCAAGCTTTGCCTGTGCAGCCGCAAGCTCTCCCTCTCGCTTGAAATTGCTCACGTCTTGAGGACTTGGCTGGCGGCTTCCCGGAGAGTTCCCTTGACCCGTCCCTATGGACTTCAAGGAATTCACGACTTTAATCTGATCGGACAGCTGTCGCTTCAAGTCATCGATGAGTCTGGCGTTCTCCGCAAGCTTTGCTTCCAGTTGTGCTCGCTCGTAACCTGCATCGCTCGCTTGTTCCTCGAGAGAACCCGCAGACTCCTTCAACACAGGCGCACTGGTTCGCGCGACGTCCACACCTCGTTTTACGCCAGTTCTATAGGAGGCGATGCCCAGCGCCAACGCGAGAAGCACCGCCGCCGCGAACGTCATCCAGACTTCCCGCCAATGGATTTGCGATGGACGATAGGTGAAACGGCGCCCTGGCACCGTGGCCGACTGTGTCTTTTTCTGCTCTTGGTCTAGACGCTTAAAAAACGTTTTCTCCGCCGCTTCGACAGACCAGGAGTCGGGACTCGATCCCTCCCTCGGTTCTAATTCTTGTGCCAGCGCAGCCACCGCTCTTGCATGTGCAGCTTCGTATTCACTTCGGGCACGGCGACAACCCGGGCAGGCCGCCAGATGGGCATTTAGTCTTATCTGTTCGTCAGCGTTCAGTTCGCCAGCGGTCGCAGCAGCGCAAAGCTCAAGGAACTCCTCATGCGAGTCCATTGGTAAAATGCCTCGACTTCCCATCGGATTTCATTTCATAGCACACGGACTATTGCCTGTTCAATTTGTGTTCTGTTACGTGGCTGCGGAGCTTTTCAAGCCCTCGATAATGATGATTTCTGACGTTGGCGTAGGACTGGCCCAACTTCTCGGCGATCTCTGTGAACGTGTAACCCTCGAAGAAGTGAAGCCGGAATGTTTCTCTTTGATCCGGGGTGAGGTCCTCTACGATTTCCTTCCATCCATTCCTGCCGAAAAGCCCTTCGACGGTACTGTCGTAGTCTGCTCCTTTATCGTTGGTGTGACTACTTTCATCTGCTTTGTCTGTGATTCCGGACAGATAGAACCCCTGGCCCTTCAGTCGCCTTCTACGCAAGAGCGCTTGCGTGTAGGCGACCTGGATAATCCAAGAACTGGCTGAACCTTTTGAGCTGTTGAATAACGAGCTCTTCCGGTGAATGTAGAGAAAAGCTTCTTGGACCAGATCGTCCGCCTCGGCCTTATCCCGAAGGACCCTCTGACCCACATTCCTCACGAGATGCGCGTAGCGCCGGAAGAGCAGCGCCAGAGCGTCCCTGTCACCGAGGCACACTTTCACAAGAAGAACCTCGTCGGACAATTCCGTACCGGCGGCCGGAGTCTCCGGAACGACCGACGGACTCGGCGATGTCTGTGACGTTAACCCCACAGACGGAAACCGTGCTGTGATGGAAGAACTCAATGCAACGCTCCCCCGCCGAGACTCGGCTCACAAATGCAGAATGCATTCCGTGGGAATAGATTCGTCATCGTGCAACGCTTTAGGCACTGATGAAGGCTCATGGCAAACACGTTCAGCCTCTTGCCGGACCTGAAAAGGCCTTCGGGGATGCTTTTAGGAAATTAAGAGAGAAAAAGGGGATTTCGCAGGAGACAGTAAGCGAAGGGGCGGCATGCGACCGAACAACTGTTAGCCTAATCGAACGCGGCCTTGTCAGCGCCAAACTAGGGACCATCGTAAAGATGTGCAAAGCGATCTCAGTCCTTCCTTCAGAAGTCATGCGAGCAATGGAAAAGTCACCCTTGTACTCGTAATACGCCCCACAGGCCTCCTTGTCAATGAATTAGTGACTTTATTGGTGGTTTTCCAGTAGGACTTGCGCGGTTATTGTCCAGATTCATGGTTCCGGTGACTCCTGCCTCACAATTCGGCGGCTTGCTTCGTTCTATACGCAAGTCTAGAAAGATGAAGATTTGGCAGGTCGCCGAAAAAGTGGATATTGAAGTGAAGCACCTTGGAAGGATAGAGCGAGGTGAAAGACAGCCCTCGTTTGACCTGATCATCTCTCTCGCCAAATGCCTTGGCGTATCCCCGTCGAAGTTCTTTGAATTTGAATCCACCGCTGACCCGAAAACGCTTCGCAAGAACATCGATCATTTGCTGTCCGGCCTCGACGCGCGGCAACTAAGCCAAGTCCGTCAAGCCCTCAGCACATTCTTCTGAATATGAGTAATAGATGTTGACGGAGCTTTGGACGGTTGGAGATTGTCCTAGTTCCTCGCAAGTTCCTTGCTCCGCAGCTTGTCCTTAATTACGGACACCGGAAAACCCTTGTCCCGCCCGACCGCACTCGCGTGTTAGCCTCTCTCTGCTCGGAAGTCTAGCTTCGAATACCTCGATATGAGACCGCATTCTCTGTCGCAGTCCTCAACGATGATCCCCAAATCTTTCCCCCGATGGCTTCGCTGGTCCTGCATCACCATGTTGGCTGCTTCCATCGGTCTGCTTGGCGCTTCTCTTGTTGCCTACAACTACCGCGAAGTCATTGCAGCTAGTTTAGTTCCTTCTCTCCTAGCCGCATTGAGCGCAGCCGTTTTCCTGAATTTCTTTTCGATCTGGCATCTCCGAAAGGAGCACCGGGAAACTGACCAAGCCTTCCGGAACACCGATTGCGAATTCTCTTCCATCTTCGAAAACGTACTCGACGGAATCCTGATTCTAGATGACGAAGCCGATTGTTTGGACGCGAATCCCGGGGCGGCGGCTCTCCTGCGATTTTCTGACAACAAGTTGGTCGGCCACAATATTAGTCGTTTCTTTCCTGATCGTGATGCATTCACTCAGGAATGGAGTGCTTTCCTCCAGAACAAGAGGCAACGAGGTCGAACACAACTCATTGCAGGAGACGGAACAGCCTTATTCGTGGACTTTACTGCCACTGCGAACTACATGCCGGGCCGGCACATTATTATCATCTGCGACGTGACAGAACGGACGCAGGCGGAGATTTCGCTTCGAAGGAGCGAAGAGCGATTCCAATACATGGCCAACAACATTCAGGAAATTTTCTGGATGATGGATGCCGAAACACAGGAGATCACGTACATCAATCCCGCCTATGCCGCGATCACGGGACACCCCATCGAGAGCCTTCAGGAAAATCCATCCTCATACCGTGAACTAATCCATCCCGAAGATCGAATTCGCGTCCTATCCAGACTTCAGGACTTAGTAGATTTCGGGACTCTTGATGAGGAATTTCGTTTCATCCGCGCAGATGGAGAAATTCGCTGGGCCTGGGCCAAAGGCGTTCCAGTCTCCGTAGACGGCGGCACGCGCTGGCTTGTCGGCACGGTTCAAGACATCACTTCCCGCAAACAAGCCGAAATGAAGATCAGCGAGCAACTCGATATCGTCGAGGCTGCCCGTGCCGAAGCCGAAGGCCTTCGCAAAGCAACATTAGCGCTCAGTCAAAACCTTGCAATGGATTCCGTACTCGATACGCTTTTGCACTGCATTTCGGAACTGGTCCCCTTCGACGTAGCCACCGTTCTTTTCGTAGAAGGCGGAGCGAACCTCATGATTGCGCGTGAATCTCCCCGCAACGTGTCCAAGAGAATTGGACTGACCCTGAACGCGGCTGAAAGCGTATTCCTTCAGCGCATCCTGTTCGAAAAACAGGCCATGCTTTTGCTGGACGTTGCCAAGCACTCTGAGTGGCGGGAGATTCAGCCCCTCGACGGTCTCCACTGCTGGTTAGGCGTCCCTTTGGTTGCCGGCGGTCATGTCCTCGGAATTCTTTCTCTGGGAGCGAAAGCATCATCTGTCTTTACACCCGAACACCTTCGCCTCGCGAAATCATTGGCCGTTCCCGCCGCCGTCGCGATCCAAAACGCTCGCACTCACGAGCGAGCTGAAATCTACGCCGCGGAGCTTGAGCTGCGCCTAAAAGGTGCGCAGTGTGGTCGGGAGTTCGGGGGTTGATCTTCTGACTCCGACCTGACCAGTGAACGTCGTTGCCCGCATCGCGGATCACATTTTGGCGAACCCGCTACGATGTCCTCTGGCTTATCGTGGTCAATACGTGACGGGTCGAAATTCGCCTGCTTTGGCAAAAATGGCACCTAGCGGTGACGCGCCTTAAAATGCTCGAAAGCCGTTTCGAAATAACCTCTAAGTCGGTTTTGCAATCGCTGATCGAGCGGCGACACCTGGGTTTCCCAACTGCGGTCGTGCGTCGTCAGCATTTTTGACACGGAGTCTGACGCGGCGTTGGAGACAAAAAAGCGGTCTCGCTGCTGTATTTCCTCCGTGAGTCCCAAAAATGAACGAGCAAGATCGATTCGGAGGTTTGTCGAATAGAACTTACACTCCACGGACAGAAGGAGTTTGCTGCTACGAGGATGAACCTGAGATTGGCGACAGGTATCGGCTTCGCTTTGATAAATGACAGCAACATCGCACTCATGTTGAACGCCGGACCTGCCGGACACGAAGATACCGATGTGTGCCTCTACGTTCGGGCAGCCTGGAAACGCTATGCGCGCATATGAATAGGGGTTTGCGATCGAAAAGATGGCACCGAGACTTGTTCGGAAGACCAATGAGGAGGCTGTGCCATTGAAAATGCTCCTGTAGCTTATCGTGGCGCCTTCATTCCTCGCTGCTTCCACGACCAGAGCCCACACGTATGCCTCAAAAACGTCGTTGACCGCGGCCGCATTGCCCAGCGTGGCAGCCACTCCGGGTCCAATCGCCAATTGAATTTGATTGATCAGTTCTTGCCGGTCAGAAGCCATTCGCATCCTCGAGGAGTTCCCGTCGGAGCTTGTGCGTTGAAGATTTGTTTGCTCGGACATCGTCATGCGTGAAGGAATGTTGTTCATGCTGACCGTCATCCGAGAAAAAACGAGCGACCGGAAGTTTCGCAGTATCGAGCACACTGCTCTGCATCTCGATTGAGCCGACAACAGTTTGCTCAATCGCGTCGACCAGAAGTGCCAACTGTTGCTGCGGAGTGTACTCCTGCGCACATACAAATCGGACGCGCTGGCGCCTTTGGCGCTCGACGACACCGAAGTCCTCAGGAACCACTGAAAGCGTCTTGGTAACCGCCCTCCCGAACGCTATCTCCTGCCTCACTTGTGAGAGCATCCACCCAAGGCCCACCTTTTCGAGCGTCTCGGACAAGGCCTCGAATGTTCTGCGTGCATCTTCCGAGTTCAATGTACCCTTCCTAGTCGACGATGGCGCCCGCCGCTCGGCATGCTTTGGCGGACATCATACCTAGAACACGCGCCGAGGGATTGCTCCAAGGACCGTTTATTTATCATGGACATTACCGCAAATAATACTACCTAATGGTATGACTGGCGGCTAAAATTTAGCTGAGTCCAAAATCAGCCAAAGCTTTCCTCTGCGCGAAGAAGCACTTAAATACGGGAAGGAGGACCATCGGTGGTCTCTCAAATAATTCGTCACTGTTCCCGTCTTAACCGCGCAGCTCGTACGGACGGTGTTTGACAACAGCGCATGGTCCCTGCCCTCAACCCTATGAGTCAGGCAACCCCTGAATCGACCGTCATCAGACGCTTGGCTGATCTTCGTAGCGTCTCTCTCATACTTAAGAAGTCAAGACAGACTCCCCTCCAAATTTGCCGAGCGGTAATTGAGGGTCGCATCATCGACCTAAAGACGAGCGCATTTTTTGCTGGTCTTCCTGCAGATGAAAAGTACTACTGGCTCTCTAGCCTATACACTCTGTTGATGCCGGAGGCTCGGAGACGAAAGCTCGCCGCCTACTTCACTCCACCGCACCTAGCTGAATATGCCATCAACAGGATTGCTCAAGCTGGTGTGAGACTTGGCCAGGACCGTATTCTCGATCCGGCCTCAGGCGGAGCGGCATTTCTCCTTCCGCTCGCTTCACGTATCGCCAACAGCGCCCAACGTGCCTCAGACTCTCCAGAAACTATTCTCAAAAAAATAGAATCCAGTCTTTACGGAGTGGAGATTGATCCCGGCCTATCACTGTTGTCGAAAATGTTGCTAAATGATTTGCTCAAGGATCACATCCGTTCGGCTGGCCGCAAGCCGAATATTTCCATTACTCAAGAAGACACGCTTACCCTCGACCCTCAGCCGGTTCTTTTCGATGCCGTCATTGGCAATCCTCCATACGGTCGTATACTTCAGCCGTCAAAGAAGCTGCTCAAGAACTTTGCCCCGGTGATCTCCGATGGCTACGTGAATCTTTACGCCCTGTTCCTCGAACAGTCTCTTCGCTTCACTAAGCCCGGCGGCGTCATTGCCCTCGTCGTTCCAATGTCCTTTCTCGGCGGCCCATATTTCGCCAACCTGCGAAGACGAATCTTGACGCATGCGGACGTCCTGAGCCTGGACCCCGTCGACAAGCGGTCGGATGTATTTCTTGACGTTCTTTACGACGTTTGTATCCTCACGCTGCAAAAAAAACAGAACAAACGATCAGCACCAGCGCCGACGTGTTCTCTTCTGACAACTGCCCGGCCCCATCGGTGCTTGGGCAAGCTTGAACTGCCAAGGGCAGCGAGTGGTGATGTATGGGCGCTCCCCGATGGAGAAAGAAACGAAAACCTATTTCAGGCCGGCCTCGAAACACTAAGCGACTACGGCTACGTCGCACGAACAGGATATTTCGTGTGGAATCGCGAGAAGGAGCGATATCGCGTAGGACGAAAGCCACGCAAGAGTGAAGTTCCCTTGTTCTGGGCGCACAACGTTAAACCCGGCGAGCTTTGCAGACCATACGATGATGGTGAGGATTCCACACTCATCGGCTTCGTCAAATTCAAAAATGACAACACCACTCCCGTTATTCGTAACGACGCTGTCATCCTTCAGCGCACTAGCAACAGACGACAGCCGCGGCGCTTGATTGCAGCGATTGCAAGGCTATCCAAAGTTCCCGGAAAACGTGGATTCATTACTGAGAACCACACTATTGTCATCGTCCGCATACAAAAAAGGCCACCGGCAGTTTCGCTTTCGGTGCTATGCCGGCTGATCAATACGGCCGCTGTCGACGCCAGGTTCCGCCGCATATCAGGTTCCGTGAGCGTTTCCACGAAGGCCCTCAACCAGCTCCCGCTTCCCGCTGCGGACCACGTCCGCACGCTGTTTATCGCCGACGCAGACGACGAGCGGGCCGCCGCCGCTTGTTACACGCGATCGACAGCGGTATCTAAGAAATTGTCGCGGGCGGCAGCAGCGGGGTGAGCGCCATGGCAGAAGCTCACGAATCCCCACCGCAAGAGCTGACTTCAACCAGCCAGCGCGCCCCATTTCCAATCGCCCTGCGCCGCAATGGCTATTCCGACCACCTTTGCGAGCCCGGCTGTACCGCGAGAGCAATTCTTGATGCTCTGGAGCGCGTCCTGAGCCAAAAACAGAGCGAAGCGCTCTTGGTCTGGCCGCAGCCCGTTCGCGGCCTTGCAATACTTCACGCGCTCGCCGCCCTTTCCAGGATCCCCAAATGCGACACGGAACGTCTTGCGACATTGTTTTTCCCGTGGAAGCGGACTTCAGGTGCAATCCAGAAAGCACTCCTCGTCGACCGCGCACAACTCGTTAAGGATGCCCTTGAACCGCTCAATCGGATTCACACGCAAGGCTCCAAACATCCCGCGTTTGGCTACCTGATGGCAATTCACAGCCTCAAGCACCTTTCTACAGGTGAGCAAGGAAACCGCCGCTACAAGGCGGTTGAACAAGACCCGAGTCTGTTGCATCCGACTCTTTTCGAGCTTATTCCCCAAGCCGGCTTCCGAGCGTCGGGAGAGGATTCCCCCAAAGACCATTTTCTCCGCAGATTGCGCAAGTACACCTGGATCAACGAGCGAACCGAGCATATCGCCTCGGCAAACGACCCTTCTCTCGCGCCTTTCTTCCTCTTCGGCCTCCACCCCGAAGGACTGACGGTCGAGACGCTTCGCAAGGCAGGGCTCGACACTAGCCATTCGGGCCGACGTCCGGACGTCATCCTCGTCGATCTCACGCGCCTAGCGAGAAACAACCTCGGCGACAATTGGCGTGCGGAAGCCGACAAATTCTTTCTCATGGTCCGGGATTTTTATGGTTCGTCATGCCCCCCTGCGTTCGTCGTCACCGACGACGTTTTTGCTCTCCAGACCGTGAGATGGAAAACGCTGAAGGACTACGAAGCTGGGCGAGGCGCGCCAGCCTCTCCGAAGGCTCCAGCGCCAGCACATCTCGTTATCAATGTTCACGCCGATATACTTGATGCCGAAGAAGCAGCTCCCGCCTGGCTTGAAGACTTCACGCCCGAGGTCTATGGCACAGACCTGCTTCAGTTTGTCGAAGGAGGCCTTAAACTTCGACGCTCTCTTCTTGACAATGGAGAGACCGAAATCGCAGCCCATGTATTCGCAACGATCACAGCGCTGCAAAACATAGTCGGCCTTCCCGGCCCGGTGCGCTGGTTTCGGGAGTTTTTGGTGCAGAATCATGAGGGCAACGAGATGCAGCGCCTCGGCGAGCGTTTCGACCATGTCGCTCCCCGGGGCAAACTGGCGACTGCAATAAAGCTTGGCAGCGCAGGGGCTGACCACGCTCAACTCTCCGCTTTCGTGCAAACCTGCGACAGGCTGTCTTCCGCCGTCGCTGCGGACAACGCCGGAACCCGCTTCTTTGAAGGATGCCTCGCGAGACTGAGCAAGGAATCCCATCGCTCTCTCGTCGTCTTCGCCAGCGACCTCATTCGCAACTTCGCCCAATGGCGCGTCGAGAACCAGAGCCACCTCGAATATGTAAGACCCAAGCTCGGCACAGCAATAGAATTCGCCTCCGGCACTGAAATAGCGCAAGAGCTAAAGCGCGCTCGCAATGCGTCGACTCCCTATCACCACATCGTGTTCATTGAACCGTTCCCGGACGATTTTCTGAAGGCCCTCGCGGAGGCAACTCTGCCTCGACGGGCCATGCTGCTCTGCCACCTGGCGCGCGCCAAGCAAATTGTGGACCGCGCCGACGTCCTTCGTCAGCTCGACGGAGTCGCTCCCATCGAGTGGAACCTCATCATGGTTCAGGAGCAACTTCAAAAGGCCATGACCACCCACACCGTCGAAATTCCGGACCTCGATGCTCTTCTGCCTGAGCCCCGCGTGAGCACCGTCGACCTTGCCGGGCCACGCACGGCTTCATC
>Ga0210410_10005323_pt1 | contig 11222 bp, 16 predicted proteins | sample IncBWC4MmetaG_FD_161058 | JGI IMG/M metagenome (GOLD analysis project Ga0210410, IMG submission 161058) | Forest soil microbial communities from Barre Woods Harvard Forest LTER site, Petersham, Massachusetts, United States - Inc-BW-C-4-M | ecosystem: Environmental > Terrestrial > Soil >... | reverse complement strand
GCCCGCTGACCCCTCCGGATTTTCTGGCTTCGCGCCCTGGGGATAACCTTGCACTCCCAGCCCATCGCGGCAAATTGGCCTCAGCTCGGCCAAATCTTTATAAGAGCGCGGTGGTTGTCTGCAGGCCGATTTGCCCGGTAAATTCCCCGGAGCATGCGCCGCACCTGCAGAGGATTCTGCCCCCTCGCGGGCCGTACTTGAGCGGACGCGAGACACAGCGGCTGGTGCTGTCGCTGATGGCAGTCCGAGCAGAACTACTTTACAAATCGAAATCCCTGATGCCCGGGGCTCCGATCGAAGCAGCATCATTGTCACGAAGGCCCATATGTTCCCCGCTTCGAACAGCACGCTTTGAGTAGTAATCGGCTATAAAATATGTTCTGATTTGATTGCGCGGAGGCTACATTAAAAGTGAGTTGTCGGATGGAGGGTGTAACATGAAAGCACTCAGTCTTGGATTCTTATTGGCTATCACCACGGCATCGAGTGTCCACGCGCAACGCTCTCCCGAAACGCTGCCTCTTGTGACGGTTGATTGCTACCAATCGTTTGCCGCAAAGGCGCCACTGCCAGAGCTTCCTTCCAAAGAAATCGCAATCGACGGCGGTAATCTCGAGACGCCGTTGATAGGCTACAGACTTCAAGTCGCCGATAAGAGAACTCTTAAAATCATCAAAGACCCAAGTCGGCCTGCCTTTCGAACTGAAAACGGCAAAAGCGTTTGGGAGATAAAACGGGACTTTACGAGCAGGCATCAGATTGTGGGCTGGCGAGAAGAATTGCCGGGTGGAATCATTAGGCTTTTCACATTCGACTTTGAGGATCTCTTGCTTAGTACAATTGACGTCTCACCAGCGCGTTCGATCGCCGCCGGGGTCGAACTTCATGTGATGAAATGCAGTAAATCGATTTAGTCCGACTGCGATTGCGCGGCTTTCGAGTTGATCGGCAATAGTTCACTCTTAGCACCAACCTCGTCCATTGAGTATTGCACCGCGACTGAATTCGGCGGGGAATCGGTCACTTCGACACGGTGATCGAGCGAGGACCATGTCCGTTCATGGCACCAACCGGACATGCCGATGTAGTCGCCGCATGTCCGCTGTTGAGGGATCAACGGACCGTGCCCGGCCCGCGCGCGCTTTCGGAGTTGTTCGTCGTTCGCTGCTGTTAGGGTTGAGTGCTCATTTCTTCGCCTTCGGTCCCAATTCTAAGAGCCGGCGGACGGTGTTGCCTTCAACTGTATGTCGAGCGCGTTCAGCGCCTTAATGACCGTCTCGAACTTGGGATTCTTTGTCCCGTCGAATATCCGGTAAAGGTTTTCGCGCCCCAGTCCTGACTTTCGCGAAAATCTACTCATTCCCTGAGCGTGAACCATGTCGCCGATCGCCTTCGCTATTTGCGCGGCATCGCCGGACGAGAAGGCATCAGTCAGATAAGCTGAGATCGCCGCTGGATTGTCGCGAAATTTTTCGGCGGCGGCATTGGCTCTTTTACTGGCTAGACGCGTGGGTTTGGATTTGATGGTCTTCATCGTCCCCTGATTACCTTGACTCGCCGTCAGCGCGATTCGACCAGGCGCCGGGAGAGAGCGCTAGGCTTCTATTTTGTAATCCAAATGTCGATTCGATTCTATCTCGGCCGGAACAAGAAATGGGGCCACGTTTATACGGGGGCCATTCGCACGCCGTGGGAACTCGTGAAGGGTTCGCTGAGGCGCTCCAGCGCCAGCATGGATGCTGAGATCGATGCGGGCTTTTCAAAGTTACCGTAACAGCCCGGTACTGTGCAGCTGTTTAGGACCGATGCCACCCGGACCTGCCGGCGCGGGTCTGACGATGTCCGTTGTTCGGGGAAGACCGGAGGTGACCGGCCGACGCTCAAAACGGCCCTTTTGACTCGGAAGTCGCTATGTCGGCAGCATTCGCGCCGCTATGCCCCAAGGCTTCGTCGTGTTGAGGAAATATTGCGACTTGATTGAGCAATCGAAATTGTACCTTACGTGGGGTTTCCTTCTCGCTGTTCTCCGCAGCCAATTTCCGGCGGCGGTCGTATTCTTTTTCAAAAATCCTGAGGGCGCGGCGCAGGTCAAGCGTCGCGACTTGCATTTGGTCTCGTATCTCTCGGCGCTCCAGGGGCCCCAAACCTGATGACCCAAGCTGCTCCCACGCCACACGCAGCAATCGCTTCAGCCTGAGGATACTTTCGGCGATACCTTCCAGTTCGTCCATCTAGGTCTTTTCGATGACTGAACCGCAGTATTCTTTGAGTCGATTGTGATTTTCAACCGATTTTGAGACGAAAATGCCGGGTGTCGATGAAATAGAGTCGCGTAAGGGGGCAGGTACTTCATCGATCCCGCTTCAGCTTGCGCCGGCCCCAATGGTGGTCCTTGCGGTCCGGATTGAACACCCGCTCGACGTTTCGGTCGACTGCTCGAAAGATACCCATTCTCGCGAACAGCATTGGTCCGCGATCCTCGGCAGCATCGATCAGCATCTGAATTGCAAGCCGCCATTCCGGCGTGTCACGTTCTGATTTGGGAAGCTTCTTGATGCAATTGGCGGCATCGCGGAGAGTCCGCGCCGGCGGTCCACTCGGCAAGGGGACAGGCTGATCGAATGAGCGTTCCCAGGACACGACACAACTCCGCAAAAGTACCTGGAGTCAAACCCGCGGTGAGGGATTCGTTCCTCGGCTCCTACCTTCCGAAAGCGGCTTCCAATCTGGCGGCATGTGCTCGGGGAGAATTTTCCCCTTTGGTGTTCCGCCAGACGAACACCCCTGTTCTAGGTGTTCCGTCTAAGGACCAGACGCAGCCAGCTTTTCACCGCGCCGGATCAGCCGCAGGCCATCCTTTCGGCGGTCTCATGCGAATAGATGCGCGTGCGCTGCTATTTGCTTTCAGGCGGTTTGTCACCAGGCCCGGCTCTTCTGTCCGGGTTCGATCGCCTATCGGCTCCGGATCGGCGTTCGCCGACGAGTTGCTTCTCGGCTTCTGATCGCGTGTCCGTTCCAGATCGTCGTTCTTTCGAGGTTCGCCTACCGTCGCCCGACCGCTTCTCATCGCTGCCCATCGTGGTCTCCGTGGGGTTGCCGAGAATCATGCTGGATCGCGCAGGACTATCGCACGAAAGCCGCCCATGAGGGCTTGGCAATCGTCCCAGATCCAAAACGGGCGCACGTTTATTGTCGTTTGGCTCCTGAGGCGGATTATATCGCCGACGAACGGGAGCGGGCTTCCCCCTTTGGGATGATCGTCACAAACCATCTCGGTGCGCTCCCTGATCGGTCTTCCTTGACCGACCGGACGAGGCCTAAAACTGTTGGCCCGTTCAGATTTACCGTTGTTGGGAGTCCACTGTACTGGGCGCGGCGGCAGCGTTGGGCTTCGTTGGAGTCGCTGGTTTCGACTGTTTGCACGGGCCACCTCGACTGATTCAGCCAAACAATATCAATCAAACGTTAAAGATTTGGTTGAACGGCGGTCATCTCCCCTTCGCCTGCAGAGCAAATATCTGCGCTCGAAATCTCCCGATCTCGCGAAGTATGCTTTGACGGTCCGGCCCCGGCGGGAGCTTGCGAGCGATTGCCAGCAGCCTTGTCGCCATTTCCTCCAGCTCCTGCAGTTTCGTCGCCCTCATTTCCCCTTAGCCTTCGGCAGATCGATACGGTCTTCGCGAAACTCGGACGGCCCTTTGATAAGCCGGCGCCGGCGCTCGGCTTTCTCCTCGGGGGGAGCGAAGGGGTCAATAATCTTTTCGATCGTCTTTGCGGCCAGTTCCTTCGCCCGATCGGCGCGCGGGGCCGGCGGCTGCTTAGCCTTCGCCTTGACAGTGAGGCCGAGCTCGACCAGGCGGCGGATGGCTTCGGCCCGCGTGGGTTCATCTTTCTGTTTAGCTATCCAGCTATCCAAGGCGGCGAGTGGATCGGGCTGCAATCGAACAACAACCTGGACGCCTTTTCCGGTTGGGGGCGGTCCTCGGCGTTTCTTTGCTAGCACAGTTTGCTTTCCCATAAAACCGTGCTAGCATAAAAGCAAGCCGAGGGGAAGTTAGAGCTTCCGCCCCGGCTCTAACTCGAACCACGAGGGGTTAAATCAATGGCTCAAGCCAAACGCGTACATAGCACGCCGCGAAGAACTGCGTCCAAAATCAATGGCAGCGAAGTCCCATTTGTAACAACGCGTCCGAAAATGCGCTAGGTCAACTCCCGAACCACCTACAATGCCAATCTGGGTAACGTTTAGTCCGGTGATTTCCACATTTACTTTAACAACGAAAACAACTCAGGTTTTTATATAGATACCCGCCTGAATCTTGTCCCGGATGAATTCCAAATTGTGCAAGGCTATGCGTCAGACTTTGCCAACGGTGGAAATCTAACCGCCGCTGTTCCTGAACGCTCCACCTGGGCCATGATGATCCTGGGCTTCGAAGGCATCGGCTTCATGGCGTATCGTCGGAAGAACAAGACGACCTTAATGGCCGGCTGATCCGCGATGGCGGGCGGCCCAACGTATTTCTGCGCCCGCCGCTCCTGCGAAGAGGCAGGGCGCGCGCAGCTACTCCCAAGGCTACTTCGCGGGCGCTACAGCTGGGAAATTATGACCTTGCCATGCGGATACAATCCGCTTTGCATCTTCCGCCAACCGCGGTGAATTCTGAGCCATCTCGGCTTCTACGGCGGCAAGGTCGGCGTCCTTGTAATAGAAGTCCGAACAGCGGGAATTGTAGTCCTTGACGAGTTCGTTGAACTTGTGGGTGTCCTCGGCCTCATGGACTTTTGGCTTGATCATCAACAATCGCGCTTCCTGAAATTTGCAATATCGAACCCCAGCCAGCTCAAGATGCTGCCCGGCGCCAATGGGCGGCATGATCTCGGGCTCGGAACGTTCCGAGATTGGTTCGGGCGCGGTGACTGACGAAGAGGGGGGCCAAAGCATCTGGAAGATAACATTGGCGTCGACCACGCAAAGGACCGCAGTCAGTGCCAGCCCGGACAGGAGCACCAAGCGTCCAGGTTTGATTCGCAGACTAGCGAGCCCGCGCGCATTGCGCTTTGCTGGCTTTGCCAGGAGATCAAACTTTGCCTGAGGCTCGAGCACGCCAAGGTCATCGCTTAAGGTGGCCAGGATTTCAGGCGGGACTGAGGCTTCAACTCCCTGCGCAAGCAGGTCGCGAATGAGCCTGCAAGCCGCTTCATTTTCCATCTGCTGATCGAGATGGATCGCCAGCTGACGCGCCAACATCCAGGGCTCTGTTGATGGACGCGCCACCGTTGCGTCGGCAGCCTGAATAAACAGATTCCACAGGGCGCGGACTTCCCCGGCGGAGTTTGGTCCAAAGCCGCTTTTCACGAGGGATATTGCAAGCGAAGACAGCTCATCGCCGAGACCTTCAATGAAGGCCCGCAATGCCTGCATTTTGGCTTGCAACAGCAAATCCGCGATCAGACCTACGTCCGCGTCGAACTGATCGGCCGTTCGCGGCAACACACTGAAGATGTCTCGCCCGAACTCGGCGAGGTCTAACGCGACCTCAAATTGTTGTTGGCCAGCTAGACTTGCGACCACCGCGCGCATTTGGTCGACTGGAAGTTTGACCGCCGGTTCAGCGCTGCGCTGATCCGCACTCCACAGTATCAACGGCCGGCGTATCGATATCCAGGTGTGCAGGGCGGCCTTCAGGCTTTGCAGGCTCGAGGCATCGGTTGGTTGGCGAAGCAGGACTTCGCAAGCGGTTTCGACGCTTGGGTTTGCTGCTGCCTGCTGCCGAGCGATTGAATCGCGATAAGCCGCAAGCAGTTGCCCCAAGGCTTCGATATGGTGCCGTCCGCCGTGGGCCAGCGTTTCCTGAGTGCATGTCAGCACGGACTGAGCGGCGTCTTGAATGCATTCGTACCGGGCAATCGCAGCCCGGGCGTGATTGTCGCAAAGATCAATCAAGCCTTGATTGACGCTTACCAATGAAGGCGCGAAGTAACCGGCCGAGGTTCTCAGCGCCTTTAGAATATCGAAAGTTTCCGCAGCTTCGATCGAGGCGTGGGCGTCCAACAGAGCGCTTAGCGAAGCCCCAGTCGCAGGTTGCGAGGCCGCCAGATGCCCAAGAAAGTTTGCCCTCGATAGCGGCGGCAGCCGAGACGCAATGGCAAGACACTCATCCGGCGAAGCGTCGCGCGCGAGTGCGGTGTAAATGGCTGCGATGTCGGCGGGCGTGGCATCGATTGGGTAGCCAAGCTCGTGCGGCAGCCGGCGTATTGGATCCAGAACGACGTCGCGGGCAAAGGCAAGCGCGTCCGCCGAGACCGACTGCTTTTCCAGGGCCTGGTCGAATGCAAGCTGGACCTGCTGGGTTGTGGCTCCCGGCTCAATGCGCAGGATATGAAAAGGCGCAGAGAGTAAACTGAAAGGGGGCGACCCATTACTGGTCCGGCTGCCGCTCATTTTTCTGTTTTTACTTCTCTGCGCTAAAACGATATCCCGCGATTAAAGCAAAAATCGCGACGGAGATGCTACAACAACATCGCGCCGAATACCGACGAGAGAGCTCCTTCGGTTGGGGGCGCGCCCGCGGTAAGGTTGACCGGTTAGGTTAAGGCACGGTTTGTATTGCAGCTCGAAACTACCCGGTTCAATGTATTGGCAGAATCGGAACAAACAGGCGCAAGGGAGCCCGGTGTGGCAATTGATCATCCAGGGCGTGTTAGCGCACGCCAAGAGAGGCTCCGCTTGATTGCGCAACACCGGCAGACATTGGAGGCAACCACGGCGCAAAGGCAGACGGCATTAGTTCGAGGAATGATTTCCAGCCTTGTAAGGGCAGTCTCGACCCTTAATGCCAGCATCGAAGCGGAGCTGGACTGCGCCAGAGTTCGTGATCCCTCTCACTTCGCATTTCCGATCGCGATAAGGGCGATGATGGTTCGCCGCGATAATTTGACGGCCAGCATCGCTGGGCTTTCGAAGCGGCTTGCAGATGTTGATCAGGTTGCGACCGATCTATTCGCAGCCTAAAGCTATAGAAATCGCATCTTCAAATCCGGCCACCCCGAGATGTCTCGCGAAACGTCGAGTGCGCGCCGCTCGTAATTGTCTTCCGCAAAAGCGACAACCGGCGCGGCTATTGTAGCGCGACGAAAACACCGTGGTATTGATAAAGCGCCGATAGGCATAGCGCGGTGGCTCAATGAAACCCATTCGCAAGACGACAATTCGTGGCACCTGCGTCGAGCTCGGCGCACCCGCAGCTATTCGGCTTTGATTGAAAGGGCCTAGTAGCAGCGTCGGCCTTGACGATCATGAAAAAAATAATCCGTGCCCGGGGATGGATAGAACAGTTCGCCACACTCCCCCGTATTGACCGGGTACCCAAGCAGGTTATTGCGAAAATCCCTGGCGGTTAGGCCGGTCTGATCGCTGCCCCGACCGTCATATCGCCCGCTAAACTGGCCACTAAACTGGCCGCCATATTGGCCATCGTACTGGCCGCTATACTGGCCGCTATACTGCATGTTGACCTGAGCGGCGGACGGCCTGATCGAAGCGATTGAGATCGCCGCCACGACCGTCAGGAACCAGGGCATCCTCATTTTCGTGACTCCAGAATAGAATGGTGCAGAATAGAATGGTGCAGGTAAACGGTGCCGATCAGTCGCGGTTCCCGTCCTGCCTTCCTCCAAGTCGTCAACAACCCGTTATTTTGGCTCCGGAGTTTCCCTCAGCCGAGGCACCCGTGCCGCCATGCAACATTGATCGGCATCTCCGCTCACACCAGAGGTTTGCGAATACCTGGGCTGACGAGCGAGGTAAACGGCAGGTTACGAAAGTGACGGCAGGTACTGGGTCCCTGCTCGCGAGGGGTCCTATTTTACAGATTGTTCACTAGCCCGTGAGGTGGTTGAAGCCCATTTACGCTTCGTACGGCGGTCCCCGGCTATGGATTCAAATTCAACCTGGTACTTGTCATGTCGGGCCGCAGCGCTTCAGACTTGCAGATCGAGCACGAGCATTGTCGCGCGATTAGCGACGAAATCGGCGATCGGTTGCGCCAGGTTCTCAATCGGGAAGCCAGTAAGATTCCGCAGCGCCTGCTTGCGCTGATCGATCAACTTGCCGAGTTAGAGCGCGAAACGAACGCGCCTTCGATCGTGCCCTCAATGGAAGATATCCGCGTCGACCAGAGACGTCAGGCGCCGAGATCTAGCCCAATATTGGCGTTTTCTCGCAGCTGACCTTCTGGCGAAAATCGGTCCGTCCTTCGTACGAAACCGGCGGAATACGGCAATCCGGGCAAGCGCCGAGGAGATAGGCTTCGGGCCGGTTTAGTTGTGGCTGCGAAAAAGTTCCGCGAGCTTCGCCGCTTCCTTATCCACATCATGGCGCTCAATCACCCGTGCGCGTGACGCTTCCCCCATCCGAGTGATCGTTTCAGGGGGCGCGTCGAGGCACGCCTGCATGGCAGCGGCCAAAGCCCCAATGTCTCCTGCCGGCACTAGCCAGCCGTGTTGGTTCGTTTCGATTAACTCGGGTATTCCGGCAACATAGGTACTGATTACGGGCCGTCCCAGTGACATCGCCTCCATAATCACGACGGGCAGGCCCTCGGCGAAGCTAGGTAACACCAGCGCGCGCGTGGCCAGAATTTCGTCGCGAACTTGATCGCTGCTGATCCAGCCAGTGATGCGCACCATGTTCTGCAGTTTGTATCGCGCGATAAGGACCTCGATCTCGCCGCGCATTTCGCCATCGCCGGCCAGGACCAGCTCGAACTTCGTCCCGCGCTCCGATAGCTGTCGTGCTGCTTCGATCAACAGCAATTGTCCCTTCTGTTCGCATAACCGGCCAACGCAAATCAGGCGATTTTCGGAGCCTGGCCGGTTCGGCGCGTCTCTGTAAAAGTCCGGCTCAATCCCGCAATGGACCACCTGTATCTTTTTCCAATGTTCATGGGACACATTGCGAAACAGCTGGCTACGTCCAAACGAACTGACCGCGACGACTAAATGAGCGCGCCGGATTTTTTCAGGAAGCGCTATGAACTTGGCCTTGTCGAACTCCTCTGGGCCATGGGTGGTGAAGCTCCAGTTCGGCCCGCCCAATTCATGGACCAGCATCGCAACCTCTGCGGAATTCGTGCCAAAATGGGCGTGCAGATGTTCGGTCCTTTCGACGCGCAGCCACGACACGATCAGGCAGGCTTCGAACAAATAGATGATGTGAATGAGCAGGGGACGCTCGGCCCGACGGCTCACCTGCCATACCAGACCGATCGCGTTCATCAGCCGAACGGGATGGGTGACCAGGATACCCAGAAAGGCAAAAATCAACGGTATTGGACCGCCGCGCAAAACGAATCGCGTGCGAGTTAACTCCAGCTGGTCATCGTTGCCATGCTGCGGGTCGTCCCACCCCCGTATCGATATGCGAAAAATGTCATGACCTTGTCGCTCGAGGGCAAGAATTTCTCGCCGAATAAAGCTGTGGCTGACCGTCGGGTACTGATTAATTAGATAGGCGATACGCATCAAAGCACTCGTGCAAATTATGTCTACCGACACCTAGGAACGATTTCCGCGCCAGGCGCAGAATGAGCGTTAACTGAAGCAACGACGATGTTTCTTAACTTGAAGGCCAATCCGCCTGATTCCTTGCATTGCTGCCTGAGCTAATTAGAATGAAAAAGGCTGCTCGGGTTGAAATTCTAGTCGGGTGCGATCAGACCTTCGTAAGTATGCTTAACGTCAAACAGCGCATGTGAAGCAATTGCTCCATTTGGCCGGGAATCAACTGACGACCATCCTGTTTCACCGATTCTTCTTTGAAGAAGAGCCGGCAGAACGGTCTCGGGATCGCTTGAAGCGTCGATGCGAATGGCTGCGTAACCATTTCACACCGGTCAGTTTGGATTTCGCGACAGATGCCCTGGCTAAGGGCACGCTCCCACCCAGGCCCCTGCTGGTTACAATAGACGACGCCAAAATTGAAATTCTGCGGATCGCCGACGTTTTTGCATCGTTCGAGTTACCTATTTCCATTTTTGCCTGTGTCGGCTGGTGTGCAAAGGATAGTCCCGAGGACGAGGGGGGTCTGTTGGCCCGTCTCGTTAATCAGATCGAATGGTATGCGGGGCCGATTAAGACCATCGCCACCAGCCGCGGAATAATTACGGCTGGAGCCAACTCTGCAGAGACCCGTAGTGCAATCGATCTGATCCTTTCCGATCCGCAAGCGCCGCCGCCTTCTGAGATTGAATCCATCTTGGAGGAGTTGGACGGCCAGGCTCCGGGCCGCCAGATCAGTTGTTCCTGGGCGGAGCTGAGCGATCTAAAGGCTTCCGGAGTTGCCATCGGCGGTCATTCTGTAAGCCACGTCAATCTCGCCGCGGCCAGTCCTTTGCGGATGTCGTTTGAAATCTCCGAGACCCGGCGGATCCTGCGCGAAAAATTCGGATCCTGCGATGTTTTTGCGTATCCCTACGGGATGAATGGCACATTCAGTGAGGCAACCACCTTGCAATTAATCATGACAGGCTTTCGATATGCGTTTTTGACCCATTCCGAGTTTGCCAACACGAATACAGATCCTTTGCATTTGCCTAGGATTTCAATGCCCGATCGTCCGATGTCCCAGCCGGAGTTCTGCGTGAGGGCGGCGGGAGCAGGGGTTCTTTACCGAAAAATCAAACAGTCTCGCTTTCTTCGGCAGAGCGCCTAATGAGACGACCTTGTGCTGAGGTAGGATCTGGAAGTTGGTCGCTTGTGCATAATTTTACAGTGGATATGCAATTTTATGACCAGTCGCTGAATGGAATCGTAGAATGTTGACCTCGATTTCCTGGATCCTGGCTGGAACTGCTGGACTTCTCAGCATTCCCATCGCTGTTTTGTTTGTTGAAGTGATCGCAGCGCTCAATTCGATCACTGCCAGCAAATCCGAGGTATCAAACCCCGGAGAACCTAGACGCGTCGTCGTGATCGTGCCGGCTCACAATGAAAGTGTGGGGGTCATACCGACCATCGAGGATATCAAGCCTCAGCTCAGCAAAGGGGATCGTCTGATCGTCGTCGCGGATAATTGCTCTGACGATACGGCCGTGGTCGCAGCGGCCGCAGGAGCCGACGTGATCGCGCGCAAGGATCCTGAAAAAATCGGCAAGGGCTATGCCTTGGGTTTTGCCATCGCCGATCTCGGCAGCAATCCACCGGACTTCGTCGTTTTCATC
>Ga0210410_10005322_pt1 | contig 11226 bp, 17 predicted proteins | sample IncBWC4MmetaG_FD_161058 | JGI IMG/M metagenome (GOLD analysis project Ga0210410, IMG submission 161058) | Forest soil microbial communities from Barre Woods Harvard Forest LTER site, Petersham, Massachusetts, United States - Inc-BW-C-4-M | ecosystem: Environmental > Terrestrial > Soil >... | reverse complement strand
GCCGCTGGCCGGATCAAGTTTTCGTGGATACCCGACACCATTTCGCCGTCGTATCATACATGGAGGAATACAGGGGTCTGACATGGACACCAGCCTAGTCGCATTGAGCCTGTTTGCATTCAACATCTGGACTGCGGTCATGACGTTGCAGACAGCCAGAAGGCGTGGCCGATCGGAGAGGGCGTGGATGTGGCTGGGCATCCTGTTCGGCCCGTTCGCGTGGCTGGCCGTGGCGCTGCTGCCCCCGATTCGGAGAGAGGCGACCGGCTGACGTCAACGTCCCCTGAAATTCGGCTTTCTGCGCTCGTTGAACGCCAGCACCCCCTCGCGGCGGTCTTCGGTGGAGACCAGGCGATTATACGCCTCGATCTCGAACGCCAGGCCGTCCCACAACGACATCTGCATGCCCCGATGAATGGCCTGCTTGGCCTGACGCACCGCGATCGGCCCATTGGCCGCGATGCGCCGGGCCATCGCCATCGCGGCCTCCAGCAGGTCCGCCGGCTCGACGACCCGATTGACGAGCCCCCAGGCTTCGGCCTCCGCGGCGGTGAAGGGCGTGCCCGACAGGATCAGCTCCTTCGCGCGGCGCTCGCCGACCGCCCGCGCCAGATTCTGGGTACCGCCCGCGCCGGGCATGATGCCGAGCGTAACCTCGGTCAGTGCAAAGCGCGCGGTGCTGGCGGCATAGATGAAATCCGACGCCGCCGCGATTTCGCAGCCGCCGCCATAGGCGGCGCCATTGACGGCAGCCAAGAGCGGGATCGGGCAGCCCAACATCGCCCGCACCATGCGCTCGAAGATCAGATGCTGCGCCCGCCAGCTTTCGTCGGTCATCCCGTTGCGTTCCTTGAGATCGCCGCCGGCGCAAAACGCCTTGCCCCCGCTGCCGGTGATGATCACGACCCGCAGACCTTCCAGCTCGGTCGAGAACGTTTCGAACAGCTCGACCAGATCGAGCCCCATCCGCGTATTCAGCGCGTTCGACACCTCGGGCCGATTGAGCGTGACAAGGAGGATATGATCGTCATCGCGGGAAACGACGATGGTCTCGAAGTCAGTTCGCATCCCATGCTCTCCCAATCGGCCGGCCGCATCTTCCGCCGCCGTCCGACCGGAGGCAACCGTCGAAACAAGCGTAGCCGGACAAGAGGAGATTACGGCATTCAATACGGCGGTTTCTTTCTCTCCCGCTGCGCCTTTGCCGCTTCGACCCACCACGCCAGATCATCGGCAAAGCGCGGAAACGCGTACTCCAGCGCCTTGCCGCCCTCGCCGATCGGCTTGCCATCCTCCGACAGTGTCTGCGCGATCGGTCCGACCGCGATGGTGCTGGAGATCACCACCATACCCATCTCGGAAAGCGTGCCGTGCCAGGCGGTCGCGGCGCGCGCGCCGGAGAAGCGGCCGGCCGAGTAGCTCGCAATCGCCGCGGGACGCCAGAACCATTCCTCGAGAAAATGATCGGTGAGATTCTTCAAGCCCGGCTGGACGCCCCAATTATACTCGCCGGTGATGAACACAAAGCCGTCGGCGGTCACGATCTGGCCCGCGAGCTTCTCCAGCGCCGGCGGCGCCGCGCCTTTCGGATATTCCTTGTACATGCGGTCCAGCATCGGCAGGCCAACCGCCCTGGCATCGATCAGTTCGACATCGCAGCCGCGCCCGCGAAGGCCCTCGACGACGAATTGCGCGAGCCGAATGCCCATGCGGTCGGATCGGTACGAACCGTAAAACACGAGGATGCGATGGCTCATGGCATCCGCACGATATCACCAAGCCCTGTGGGGATGAAGGGCGCCAAATGCAAAGCGTTCAACACCGGAGAGTAGCGTGGACCTAGTGCCGCTTGAAATACTGCACTTCACGCTCGTGCTTTTCCGCGGCCGCGCGCGACTTGAAGGTGCCGAGATTGCGCCGCTTGCCGGTTTTCGGATCGACTTTTCGGGAATAGAGCCGGTATTGACCCGACGATAATTTGCGAATCATGGAACATGCCTCGCCTGCGGACTTCCTGCATCAATCACCGATGCCGCTATCTTGTTCCGTCTCGGAAAAATCATTCAAAAGCAGAGATTGGTGACAAAATTTCCACGCTTGTCCTTGATCACATAAGGACATTCCAGGTGCTTCAGCGCCTTCTTGGCGTCTTCATCGCCGAGCGCCGCGGCACGCTCGTAATAGGCTTTCGCAGCAGCGGTATCCTTTGGGCCACCGCGGCCTTCCTCCGCGAACGCACCCATGCGTTCGAGCGCACCGGGATGATTTTGCGCCGCCGCCTTCTCGAACAGGCTGCGCGCCGCCGCATCGTCCTTGGCCCCGCCGACGCCGTCGGCCAGCATCAGGCCGAGCTGATACTGCGCTTGCGCATTGGTTTCGGCGGCCTTTGCAAGCAATTCCCTTGCCCGCACCGGATCGGACGACGTCGCGTCGCCGCCGAGCGCCGCCAGATTGCTGACGCCGCGCGGGTTTCCCGCCTCGGCCGCTCGCTCGAACAGTTTTCGCGCCTGTGCCTCGTCTTTGGCGACGCCGTTGCCGGTGCCATAGAGCACGCCGAGTTCGACCATCGCCGAGCTCGAGCCCTTGTCGGCGGCCTTGCGCCAGGCGCCGATCGCTTCCGGCAGTTGCCCCTTGGCGGCGTAGGCACGGCCGAGCTGATACATCGCGCGCCTCGACGCGCCGGCGGAGATCTTGCAGAACTTGATCGCTGTCGCGATATCCGCAGGCGCGACATCGGGCACACCCTTGACGTCGGCCGGCTTGTCCGGGTCGGTGGGGTCGGCGGCGACGCGGTCGCACAGTACGAGATCGGCCGATTGCGCGCTCAGGTGGGACGGAGCGACCAAACATGCCAACACTGTGATCACCGTCGCCTGGAAAACGGGGTGACCTGTCACAGCCGACGAATACGCGCGAAACCGTCTCATCACGACACCCACATTGACGGGCGCAAGTTAGCTGCCAAGGACGGGCCGATTCAAGGCTCAAGACTGGACTTCGCTCGGCACTTGGGCGGCTTTCGGCGCGACGAACTATTGCGCCCCGGGTGAAGTTCGGATCTGCGTCAGGAAAAGCAATAGTGGGCGCCCAAACGCAATGATCCGCCAAAGCGACTCGCCTTGGCGGATCAGATTGCGGCCCGGACGCCCAGTCCTGGCGGTTTGCCTTTAGCTCTAGGCCGCGGCCGCCTTGGCAGCGGTCGGCACGGAAGCAATCGTCTTCAGGATCTGCGAAGCGATCTGGTAGGGGTCGCCTTGCGAATTCGGACGGCGATCTTCCAGATAGCCCTTGTAGCCGTTGTTGACGAAGGAGTGCGGCACGCGGATCGAAGCGCCGCGGTCTGCAACACCATAGGTGAACTCGGTGATCGCGGCGGTCTCGTGCTTGCCGGTCAGGCGCATGTGGTTGTCCGGGCCGTAGACCGCGATGTGGTCGGCGCGGTTGGCCTCGAACGCCTTCATCAATGCCTCGAAATACTCCTTGCCGCCGACTTCGCGCATGTACTTGGTCGAGAAGTTGGCATGCATGCCGGAGCCGTTCCAGTCGGTGTCGCCGAGCGGCTTGCAGTGGAATTCGATGTCGACGCCGTACTTCTCGGTCAGGCGCAGCATCAAATAGCGGGCCATCCACATTTGATCAGCGGCGGTCTTGGAGCCCTTGCCGAAGATCTGGAATTCCCACTGGCCCTTCGCGACCTCGGCGTTGATGCCTTCGTGGTTGATGCCGGCGGCCAGGCAGAGGTCGAGATGCTCGTCCACCATCTTGCGGGCGATGTCGCCGACATTCTTGTAACCGACGCCGGTGTAATATGGTCCCTGCGGCGCGGGATAGCCGCTGGACGGAAAGCCGAGCGGGCGGCCGTCCTTATAGAAGAAATATTCCTGCTCATAGCCGAACCACGCGCCTTCGTCGTCGAGAATGGTGGCGCGCTTGTTCGAGGGGTGCGGGGTCTTGCCGTCGGGCATCATCACTTCGCACATCACCAGCGCGCCATTGGTCCGCGCGGCGTCCGGATAGATGGCGACCGGCTTGAGCACGCAATCCGAATTATGGCCCTCGGCCTGCAGGGTCGAGCTTCCGTCGAAGCCCCACAGCGGAAGCTGGTCCAGTGTCGGAAAGGAGCTGAATTCCTTGATCTGAGTTTTGCCGCGCAAATTCGGCGTCGGCGTATATCCGTCGAGCCAGATATACTCGAGCTTATACTTGGTCATTGAGCCTCTCATAAGTTGATGATGCGAAAGGTGGAAACCGAAGCCTATTGGTCACCACAAGCGTACCCGGCCACCATCGGCCACGCGCTACCAAGCAATTAAAGTGCCAATCGCTGCAGTGCGGGAGATCGACCGCGGGCTGATTTGTCCCGGCCGCGAGCCTGGTGGAATCCGATTTAGGGGTGCGGCAAAGGCGCGCGGGGCGAGCTTTGGGCGGGAGCTGAACATCCGCACTCAGGCCCAATTCACGCTCGATTCCGCGGCAGCGCGAGGCCCGCCCTTTCGCCCCGATGAAAACCGCGCCATCGGCCGGCAACATTGATCAAGAAAGCCGGACGCTTCCGCAACCTCCGCGATGGCCCAAGCGTTAGCCATTCAACGGGTGCTCTCCAGCGGGCAAAACCACAACTGCCCACATTTTATACAGAAAATGACTTCCTCTTGATCAGGTTGCACCCGCGGCGTGCACGGACGATATCGGATTCAGTAACCAGTCGAGAACGAGTCGGGCGCAGCATGAGTCAAAGCGTTACGACCTCCAGGAGATACGAGAATGAATTCGAGTTTGAATCACGGGTCAGCCAAGATCTACCAATTCCCTCCCGGGGGCCGCGCGGCTCTCGGCGGACGTCGCTACGATGAAGCCAAGCCCGTAGCCGAGACGCCCCACGTCAACGAAGCGGCCTGCAGCGGCAGCTGGTACCACGAAGCGGCAATCCAGGAATCCAAGCCGGTATGGGAGGGTTGATGCCCGCGCCAAGCCTGATGCCAATGCGCTGCTGGTTGTCGGTGGGATATCGAGTGCGATGAAGGGGCCGGGACGAAACGTTCCGGCCCCTTTGCTTCAGGTCAGTCCGCACGCCGTCGTCGGCCGCCCGGCGTGCCTGACCGTAATGCCATCCCTGGTGATTTTCAGCGTGACCCCGCTGCCCGAATAGCGCGCGCCGGAAAGGCCAAAGCGCCGGGCAAGCGTCAGCGGTCGGCCATCGATCTGCAGATGGGCACGCTTGTCGTATGGGTAGAATGCGACGATGAATTGAGTGCCGTCGGCACAGTGGTAGGTCTGGAAGGTCTGCGCCCGTGCCGGCGTTGATCCCGCCATCGCCGCAGACAACGCCGCACCGATGATAATAGTGGCCTTGCGCCGATCCATCTTGGTCCCCCGCAAAAGTGTGTATAGACCAGACCGAAGCAGGCGATGCAATCTCCCGATCGTTCTGCCCCGCTCGACGATGGCCCAACCTTATTCCATGTCAGAATCCCCTGCCCGCCACCTCAATCTCGCCGGCGCCAGCAATTTCCGCGACCTCGGCGGCTATCCGGCCAAAGACGGCGGGATCGTGCGCTGGCGGCAGATCTTCCGCTCCAACCATCTCGGCCATCTCACCGAGGCCGATATCGAGGTGCTGCGGCCGCTGGGCCTGAAGAGCGCATTCGATTTTCGCGGCACCGAGGAGCGCGCGGAAGCGATGTGCGGGCTCAAGGAGATCGCGGTTCATTCATTGCCGGTCGAACCCACCGTCGTCGCGTCGCTGCGAGCGCGGCTTGCCAGCGGCGTGGCGCTGTCATCGGCCGACGCACTGGATGTGATGCGCGAATCCTACCGCAATTATGTGCGCGACAACACGCCGAGCTTCCGCGCACTGTTTGCGCATCTGCTCGAGGACAGCGCGCCGCTGGTGATCCATTGCACCGCCGGCAAGGATCGCACCGGCTTTGCGTGCGCGCTGATCCTGCACGCGCTCGGTGTGCCGGACGAAGTGATATCGGAGGATTATCTGCTCACCAACCGTTTCTACCGGCGCGATCCCTCCGGCTCCAGCGATCTCCCCGGCGAGGTCCACCAGGTGCTGGGGTCGGTGCAATCAACCTTCCTCGCCGCAGCCTTCGAGGCCATCGACGCCGATTACGGCGATCTGGAAAGCTATTTCAGCGAAGGATTGGGCCTTGGCGCGCAACAGCGCGCCGCGCTCGAGGCGCGCTACCTCGAACGCTGAACAGGTTCTCCGCCCGAAAATGAGGGCGGCTTACGCTGCCGCTTCCAGTTCCGCGTCGAGGTCGGCGATGACGTCTTCAAAAGCCGAAATCGCCTGCTGAACCGCGGCGATCTGCATCAGCTCCCAGCCGCTGACCGGGCCGATGCGGTTTTGCAGTGCGACGATCAAATCCCGCCGCTGTTCCTTCAGTTGAACAAGCGGCAAACCGTGGTCGGGCAGACTTCTCATGATGTTTTCCATCCCCTGCATTGGACGTGCATTGGCAACACCCTAGCCGGACTGGTCTGCGATCCGCTTACAGAAGTCGGGCAAATTTTAGCTAATTGCGAGGGGACGCTGGATGCGCAGTCTCAGGCCACGGCGGATGGTGCGCCCACAATCGCACCGAAGAGCGCCTGGCTAACGCAATTGGTGGCCCAATCGCTCATGTGGAGGTGACTGTCGTCGGTGGGATCGATCAGTTCGGCAATCGGAATGCCGTCTTGGAGACACCATCGCCGCATCAATGCGAAGCGACGAAACACGTTGACCTGCGCCTTCTCGGCGGCGGCTAATATCAACGATACCATTTGCTCGGCGAATTCGATCTTGTCGGGATTGACAAGGGCGGTCGTATATTGCGGATCCATCAGCACGATATCCATCGCCAGATCCGCGAGCCAATCGAGTCCTGTCGCGATCAATCCGGCGATGTCCTCGAAATTGTATTGATCCTTGCGAAACACGGCGTTGGTGCCGACTTGCCAGATTACCAGCGCCGGCGCTTCGCCGATCACGTCAGATTCAAAGCGCGCCAACTCGTCCGGCGCCTCCTGGCCACCAATCCCGCGGTCGAGCACGTCGATCATCCGGCCATGAAACCGGTCTCGCAAAGCCAGTTCGAGGCGGTAGGGATATGGCACAATCTTGCCCTCACCCGCCGTCGATGACGAGCCGATCGCCACGATCTTGATCCGGCGCTGGCGTTTGAGACTCTGGGCGAGATGCGGAAGCGGATATTTGAAAGCGACGAGATCAGGGTGGGTCTCACAAGGCCGTGGCGCGTCTGGCATGTAAACATCCTCTGCGGGAATGATCTGTCGTATGCCCGCATTTGGAGGCTCAATCGCCGGGCATTGCAAATGAAATTCTGCTGACGCTACTGTGCGCTGTCTGGTCGGCGTGCGGAGAACCCTGATGGATGGAAAAGTCATTGTTGTGACCGGCGCGCTCGGCGCCCTCGGCAAAGTGGTTGCAGAAACGGCTCTGGCGCGGGGCGCGCGGGTGGCCGGCGTGGATCATGCGACGTCGCAATCCCCGGCGACGGGGACCAGGATCGAACTTGGCGGCGTCGACCTTTCCGATGCCGCGCAGGCGAAAAAAGCCATCGACGCCGTCGCGGCGCATTTCGGCAGGATCGACGCGCTGGTCAATATCGCCGGCGCCTTCGCCTTCGAGACGGTCGCCGAGGGCGATCCAGCAACATGGCAGCGAATGTTTGCCCTCAACGTCCTGACCGCGCTGAATGCATCGCGATCGGCGATCCCGCATTTGCTGGCTTCTGATGCGGGACGGATTATCAATGTCGGCGCCATCGGCGCGTTGCAGGCGGCATCAGGCATGGGCGCCTATGCCGCGTCGAAGTCGGGCGTGCATCGCCTCACCGAAGCGCTCGCGGCCGAGTTGAAGGGCAAGATCACCGTCAACGCCGTGCTGCCTTCGGTCATCGACACCGCAGCCAATCGCGCCAGCATGCCGAAGGCGGATTTTTCGAAATGGGTGACGCCGCAGGAACTCGCAAACGTGATCCTGTTCCTTGCCAGCGACGAGGCCAGCGCCGTCACCGGGGCGCTGCTGCCGGTGGGCGGGCGGGTCTAGTCCTCACGCGTCCGCCAGCCGCTTCAGGACCGCTGCGAAGCGGATGCTGCGCTTGCCGGCGAGCGCGGTCGCTTCGCCGACCGCGCCGTCGTCGGTGTAGGTGCCGGAAAAACCGATGCCAACCTCGTAGCCGCCGAACACCGGCCGCTCGCCCCTGCTGGGCGTGTGCTCATGATTGATGATTTCGCCCTTCCACCGGCCGTTGGCGCTGGTGTAAGCGCCGACATAGTCGAAGAAGGCGTCGCCGCCGCGGATTTTGCCATCGTGCAGCACCATGACGCCGGTGTTGCCGCCATCGATACCGTCGAGCATCCGGATGTGAATGGAGTAGAGACCGTTCCGGATGCCACCTTCGCCGACCGGCACCACCGGCGGCGCCGCCGCTTCGCTGATCGGGGTCATCACCGAGTTGAAGGTGACGCCCGGCAATTGCGTGGTGCCGCCCTCGAAAAAATATTGCTCGCCCTGCTGCCGGCCTTTGAGCGTGAGCGTGATCTTGTCGGTCTTGAACAACGGCTGAAAATTCGGATCGTCGTGGTGGCGCATCGTCGATATTTCGACCGACACCTCGCCGGCAGCGGATTCCTGGTAAGTGCCGATGAACGCGAAGGCCGAATTGCCACCCATCATCTTGCCGTCATAGACGTAGAGAACGCCGCGGCGCGAACCGTGCACCGTGTGCATCTCGACCTTGTACAGCCCCTTCAGCATTGTCGTTTCGGCCTTCCCGGCCAGCGCCACCTAGTCCGGCACCAGCAGACGCAGCTTCGACTTGAATCGAATGCTTTGCTTGCCAGCGAGCGCAATGCCGTCACTTTCGGCGAAGTCGTCGGTATAGGTCCCGGTAAATCCGATGGTCACGACTTTGCGCTCCCATACCGGCCGCTCGCCGAACGTCGGCGAGTGTTCCTGGTTGGTGACCTCACCCTTCCACTTGCCGTTCGCGCAGGTGTAGGTGCCGTAGGCATAAAAAAACGAGTCGCCGCCCCGCAACGTACCATCGCGCACAACCATGACGCCCTGATTGCCGCCCTGTACGCCGTCAAGCATCTCCACGGTGATGTGGTAGAGCCCATTCCTGATCATGACACGCTTAGCGCCCGTCTGGTCCCGCATCCACGATAGCCGGTCCGGCGTGGGTTGATCAAATCCGAAGGGCTGGCTTTTCGCGATCCGGGCTAGACTATGACAACACTGAGTCGCATCGGCGACTCCCCGGAGCCGCCTTGGAAACCGCGCTTTATCTGCCCGTCAAACGCTTCCTCGAAAACCTCGGCTTCACGGTCAAGGGCGAAGTCGGCGGCTGCGACTTGGTGGCGCTGAGCGGCGACGACCCGCCGATCGTCGTCATCGGGGAATTGAAGCTTTCCTTCAATCTCGAGCTGATCCTGCAGGCGGTCGACCGCGCCTCCGCCTGCGACGAGGTCTGGCTTGCGGCCAAACTGTCCGCCCGCGGCAAGGGACGCGAGAGCGATGCCCGCTACCGCAACCTCTGCCGCCGGCTCGGCTTCGGCATGCTCGCGGTCACCAATACCGGCGAGGTCGAGGTGATCGTCAAGCCGCCCACGACCGGCCCGCGGCGCGATCCGAAGAAGCGCTCCCGCCTGGTGGCCGAGCACCGGCGCCGCAAGGGCGATCCGGTTCTGGGCGGCAGCACCCGCGCCCCGATTATGACGGCGTATCGGCAGCAGGCGCTGGCCTGTGCCGCGGCGCTATCGCAGGGACCGCGGCGGGTACGCGATCTGAAACCGGAAATTCCCGACGCCCCGAAAATTCTGCTGCACAATGTCTATGGCTGGTTCGACCGCGCCGAGCGCGGCGTTTATGTCCTGACCGACGCCGGGCGAGCGGCCCTGAAACGCTGGCCGCAGCAGCCGGTGAACTTTGTGTCCGGCGCCGATTCGGTGCCATGACGGTGATGACTGGAGAACACGATGATCTTGGTGACGGGCAGCGTGACCGCCCGGGCCGACACGCTCGACGCGGTCCTCAAATTGAGCCTCGAACACGTGCATCGCTCGCGCCAGGAGCCGGGATGCATGGCTCACGCGGTCCATGCCGATTGCGAGAACCCGCTGCGGCTGGTGTTCGTCGAGCAATGGGCCGATCGCGCCGCGCTGTCGGCGCATTTCGGCGTATCGGCGTCGCGCGATTTCGTCCGCGCGCTGCAACCGCTCGCATCGGCGCGTTCGACGCTGGAGATTTACGAAGCCACAAGGCTGGAAAGTCTTTGAAGGCGACAAATGCATAGCTGGATTGCCACACCAATTTCATATTGCAATGCAACATAGGGGCACCTAGGTATTTCGGATCAGATGAGAGGCCCCGATGAGCCAAGACTGGAATACCAAATATGGACCGCGGCGCGTCCGGCGCGATCCGCCGACGCTGGATGAGGCGATTTTCGCTGCGATCGGCATTACCGACGACCAGAACGAGCAGGCGGAAATCGCCGCTTCGCTGATGGGGCTGCCGCTCGAATCGGTGCAGGCCGAAGTGAGGAAGATCGCGCGCAGCTCGACGCGTTCCTCGACCCGCGTGATCGCGGGCGAACAGGGCGCGCAGCGCTCGGTCGTGGTCGAACGCCGGGTTGTCAGGAGATTTGGCAACGACAAGCGCACCGGGACCTGAGCGCTCCTTCAGCGCGAGGCGCCGTTTGGGCGATTCGCTTGATCGGAGGTCAGGCTATCGCCGCAAGCCGGCGCCGCAGGTCAGGCCGGGCGGCCCCAGCCGTATATTCGCAGCACCATCTTCCAATAGGCGCGGTTGAGGCTCGCGGCGGCGCGTAACGAATCGGCCGACGCTGCGATCGCCAGCTTTGCAAGTTCGAGCTGCGATTGCGGCTCAAGATCGATGGTACCGGTGGATTCGCCGTGCCGGAAGGCGAGGCGCGCGCCGAACTTGTTGGCGAGCGCCCGCATCGCATCATTCTGCGCGCCGGTAGTGATCCGCAGGGCGCTGTAGCCCTTCCAGCGCGCTTCCGCGATCAGCCGTTGGAACAGGCTGCTACCGACGCCGCGACGCCGCACGCTGGCTTCGACGCTGAAGGCGATCTCCGGCAGTCCGTCGGGCGATTGCCCGGGCGGATGAAGCTCCGCGGCACCGCGGACCACGCCGCCCTCGATATAGGCGACGATCAAGGTGCCATCGTCGGCGCACTT
>Ga0210410_10005321_pt1 | contig 11226 bp, 7 predicted proteins | sample IncBWC4MmetaG_FD_161058 | JGI IMG/M metagenome (GOLD analysis project Ga0210410, IMG submission 161058) | Forest soil microbial communities from Barre Woods Harvard Forest LTER site, Petersham, Massachusetts, United States - Inc-BW-C-4-M | ecosystem: Environmental > Terrestrial > Soil >... | reverse complement strand
ACTGCTGTTGACATGGATGATCGGTGTGTCGGCGCTGACCTGGGAGTATCGCAAGCCCACTTGGCTGTTGTTTAGCCTGCTGGCGGCGCACGTCTACTCTCGCCGCGAGAGCGAACAAATACCACATATGTCATGATGTCCACTTCCGAACGACTTCGAATCTTGCACATTGCTCCTTCCTTCTGCGTCGGCGGCGCCGAGCAGATGGCTGGTCATCTTATGGTCGGCTTGTCGGAGTCGCACGATGTGGCCGGAGCGGGACTGTATCCCGCCGCGGATAGTTCCATCGAACACAGGTTGAAGGAGGCGGACATTCCCGTGTGGCATCTCGGCAAGCGGCCCGGATTCGACCCTAAACTCTTTGTCTCACTCGATCGCCTGTTGAGGGAGGTCCGGCCGCATGTGGTTCACACTCATTTGTCGGTTCTGCGGTATGCCCTACCCGGATTGCTGCGGCGCCGGGTCCCTGTCGTAGTGCATACCCTGCACAACATGGCGGAGTATGAGACGGACAGATTCGGACAAGTCGTCCAATGGTTCGCGTTTCGGAAGCTGGTGCTTCCGGTGGCGATCTCCCGGGAGGTCGCCGCCAGCTTCAAGCGCGTCTACGGCCTGGAGTGCAAGGCCATGGTCCCTAATTGCATACCAGTTGACAACTACCGGAGAAGTATGGTCGACCGTGTCCGTTGGAGAGAGAAGGAACGGTTCGGACGTGACGTATTTCTGTTCATCTCCGTCGCCCGGTTGGAGCCGCAGAAAAACCCCCTGCTGCTGGTGGAAGCCTTTGGCGAACTGGACGACGACCGCGCCCACCTCGTCATGTTGGGGGAGGGCAGTCTCCGGGGAAAGTTGACCTCTTACATTCGTGAGCACGGTCTTGAGCGCAGGGTGCATTTGCTCGGCCAGAGAAACGAAGTGCCGGAGTGTCTTGCGGCGTCGGACGTGTTTGTACTTTCCTCTAGCTGGGAAGGGAATCCGCTAGCGGTGATGGAAGCGATGGCGGCGGGACTACCGGTCGTCAGCGCGGGCGTGGGCGGAGTTCCGGAGCTTGTGGAATCCGGGCGACAGGGCCTGCTGATACGTCCAGGCGACCGCGCGGGTCTTACGAACGCGTTGCGAACTTTGTTGAATAATCCTGAGAAACGGGCGGCGATGGCGAATGCCGCTCGCGCTCGCGCCATGGCGGTATTCAATGTGGATCGGATGACTGAAGGGTACGCCAACTTGTATAGGCAGGCGGTGGCTGCCTCCTCTGACGCGTTTGCCCCGAACGCCGCTTTCTAGTAATTTCCAACAATTCGGTGACTACGTGAAGATCATCTATATTACGACCAGCCTACCGCACGGCTCCGACGAGGCTTTTATCATCCCGGAGATCCAGCAACTGATCCGTTCGGGGCACCAAGTGCTCGTGATCCCACGCTCGCCGCGAGGCCGGATCATTCACGGTGACGGACTTCTCGGGCGGGCGCGGCTGGAGTCGCCCTATTCTCCTCAAGTGATCAGGGCGGCTGCGATTGCGGCTCCCCGCCAGATACGAGCGGCCGTCCGGCCCTTGCTCGGGAGCAGATCGGCGCTGGTTGCGATCAAGAATCTGACAATCGTGCCAAAGGCTCTTTGGCTGGCGGGTGTAGCCGTGCGGTGGGGCGCCGGCCACATTCACTGCCACTGGGCAGGCACCACTGCGACAATGGCCATGCTCGCCAGCAGGATATCGGGCATCCCTTGGAGTATGACCGCTCATCGGTGGGACATCGTGGAGAACAATCTGCTGGCGGCCAAGGTGAAGAGCGCGAGTTTCGTGCGCTTCATCTCGGAGGACGGATTGAGGATGGCCCGGGAGATTGGTATTGGACCGGCCAACAACGCCCGCGTTCTTCACATGGGCGTCGCCATACCTCCAGTGGCCCGGCGGCGACGAGGCCCTCGGCTTGTGCTCCTCTGCCCGGCGCGCCTGGTAGAGGTCAAGGGCCATCGGTTTCTGCTCGATGCATGGCGGATACTGCGAAGCCGCGGCCTGGAGGGAGAGCTGTTGCTGGCGGGGCACGGCGAACTTAGAGAAAGGCTTGAATCGCTGAGCGAAACACTCGACCTTGCAGGTTCGGTCAAGTTCCTGGGCGCTGTACCGCACCGCGAGCTTCTGCGGATTTATGAGGCAGCAGCCGTGTCCGCAGTGGTTCTACCCAGCATCGACCTGGGCCACGGACACCATGAAGGTATCCCTGTGGCGCTCGTCGAGGCTATGAGTTACGGTATACCGGTTGTAGCCACGTCGACGGGCGGAACCAGCGAACTGGTGATTCCTGGAACCGGGTTGCTGGCGCCGCCGGCCGACCCGGTCGCTTTGGCGGACCGGATACAGAGCCTGCTTCGTGACGGCAATCTCGCGGAGCAGCTTGGAGACTCAGGCCGCCGGCGTGTGATCGAGGCCTTCGACATCGTCCGCGTGACCACCGAACTGGTCCACGAATTTGAACTGTCAGAACAACGGGGTGTTTCCGGCGTACTGCAATGCGCTTAACACTCGGCCAGTTTGATTAGTGTTACTTAAAGGGACGAATCATGTAGGTATTGTGGGGCGGACCCCCTGGTCCGCGCAGGTCCCCCTGGACCCGCTCTTCAGTCCGATCAGAACACAGTTGCGGAAAGGCCGGCTAGGCCGGCCGCGGACCAGGGGGGTTCGCCTCACAATGATTGCCGACTATCCCACATGACAAACCAACCCACTACTTGAGAACCTTCGGAGATCCTAAAACCATGCTGAGTTTCCAACGCCGGCACTTGCTTCTGCTTCCACTCCTGTCGGCGGTACTGCTGTCCTACGTGGGAGCTTTCTTGCTCCGTTTCGATTTCGCTGTTCCGAGTTCCGTGGAAACGTCGTTTCGCCTCGGGCTATGCATCTTCCTTCCCGTAAAAGGCATTGTCTATTGGTTCTTCCGGTTGCACGCGAACAGATGGCGGCTGGCCGGCCTCTTTGACCTCAATCGCATCGCCATTGCGAATGTCACGGCCTCGGCCGCGGCCTGCGTAGTGACGTTTGCTGTCGCCGGACCCGCATTTCCGCGCTCCGTCTATATCATTGATGCGGCGCTCTGCTTTCTGGCAACCGCCGGTATCCAGTTCGGCATACGAGTGTTTTGGGAAGTGCTCGTGCCGAACGCGAAGGAACGCGGCAACTCGAAGGCGATTCTCATTTACGGAGCTGGAGAAGCGGGTTTGATGCTCGGCCGCGAAATTCGCTCAAACAACACCAGACTTAAGACACGAATTGCAGGATTCCTGGACGACGACGAACGTAAGCAGGGTGGATGTCTGATCGGGACGCCGATCCTCGGAACAGGCCGAGAGGCGGCTCGCCTGGTAGCGCGCTTCGCCCAACAGCGGAAACCGATTTCCGAGATTATCATAGCCATGCCGTCCGCCACGGCGCGTCAGATGCGTGCGGCGATTGCCCACTGCCGGGCCGCAGGCGTTCCCTTCAAGACTCTTCCCGGCCTATCTGAATTGCTCGATGGCATGATTAGCCCTCAGATTCGCGAGATCTCCGCGAATGACTTGCTCGGGCGCGAACCTGTCCACATCGACGAGACCAAAATCGGCCAGGCGATCGGCGGCGAGTCGGTGCTGGTCACCGGCGGCTGTGGCTCCATCGGTTCAGAGTTGTGCCGCCAACTGGCCCGTTTCGCTCCTCGCAAGCTCGTGATCTTCGATCAAGCGGAAAGCGAGATGTTCATGCTAGCCATGGATCTTCGCAAGCGGCATATCAATCTTAACCTGGCGACCGAAATCGGCGACATCTTTCGCGCCTCCCGCGTCAAGGAAGCTATCTCCCGTCACTCCATCAGCTCCGTCTTTCATGCCGCCGCCTACAAGCACGTTCCACTTATGGAGGAGAACATTATCGAAGCCATTGAGAACAACGTGATCGGAACATACAACGTGGCTCGCGCCGCTCACGGGATGGGCGTTAAGAACTTCGTCCTGATCTCCTCCGACAAGGCGGTGAACCCGACCAGCATCATGGGTGTGACCAAACGCGTTGCCGAGCTCATTGTCTCGTCGGTGCCGCTCGACGGCAGCCCGAAGACAGGGGCCTTCGTCTCCGTTCGGTTCGGCAATGTGCTCGGCAGCGCCGGCAGCGTAATTCCGATCTTTCAAAGACAGATCGCCACTGGTGGGCCGGTCACAGTGACCCATCCCGAAATCCGCCGCTACTTTATGAGTATTTCCGAAGCGGTTCAACTGGTGCTGCAGGCCTCGACAATGGCGGAAGGATCGGAAGTGTTCGTGCTTGACATGGGCGAGCCGATTCGCATCACGGATCTGGCTAAAAACATGATCCGTCTCGCCGGACTCGTGCCCGGCGAGGATATCGATATACGCTTTACGGGCCTGCGCCCCGGCGAAAAACTTTTCGAGGAACTCCAGCTCGACGGAGAGAACGTCCTGCCGACTCCTCACAAAAAAATCATGAGGTTTCGATCCCAGGGGCTCAGTCCCCGGTACATCAGCCGGTGGATGGAGCGCTTGCGAATCTTGTTGATGCAACGCGACAGTGAAGCGCTGAAGGCGCATCTGTTGCAGTTGGTGCCCGAATACCAGGGCGGCGTTCCCACTGAAGCCCCGACAGGCGCAAGCCATCTGGACCTGGTGGCGTCGTAGGCCACAAGTCTGTGGAATCGGATGTCGGCATCCATGGTGAACGTCAGCTTATTGCAGCGGTTTGTAGCGGGATTCTCGGGAGGATTTGTCCTCGCGTTTCATGAGATCTCTGCGGAGCGCCTGGCTGAGTTGGTGGATAGCCTGCGGCCCGCCGAGCCCATTCACCTCGCGGAACTGGTGAAGCGAAGCAGAGAGCGCAAGTCCACCTCAGGCTTGTTGGCGATCACTGTGGACGACGGCGTCGGCGAGAATGTCCGGACCTTGGCGCAGCTCGCCAGCTCGAGGGCATGGCCGATTACCTTCTACCTCCCCACGCAGTATCTCGACACCGGGGAACCGATGATCTTTCAGTGGTGGCGCTTGCTCAAGCCCCTGCTGCCGCAGCGGCGGTTGGAGCTGAAGTCCGGCGTCGTCGATCTATGTCCTCCAGGCTCCATCGAGGAAATGTCGAGGAAAATGGAACTGCAATGGCATTCGCAGCGCCTGGAGTCTTACCTCCCGTTAACAATGGAGCTTGTCGAGATCGTATTGAACGAGGGTGGTTTGACTAAGTCGGACATCCGGCCAGCCCCGCCCATCACGTGGCCGGAAGTCACCGGGCTCAGCAGGAACGATCTGATTCGCTTCGAGAGCCACGGCGTGTCTCACGTCGCCATGTCCTCCTTGACCGGCGAAGAGGTTGCGCTCGAGATGAAGCGTAGCCGGGACACGGTGACCGAGCATACTGGGCGCGAATGTCGCCATCTGGCATATCCCTTCGGCAACTGGCAGAGCATCGGCGCGCGGGCCGTCGCCACGGCGGCGCGGTTTTACGATTCCGCGGTGACGATGAGCCTGGGACATGTGGACTTCGCCCACCCGTGGCTGCTGCCAAGAATCCCTCTCTATCCCGAGAATTCAACACTGTTCGCCAGGCTGAAAATACTTCTCAAATGAAAGGGAACGGAACTATGCGAGCGGTGTTTCAACTAGTCATTGCAGGTCACCTGATCGCGGGATACGGCAATGCAATGGTGTATTACGTCGCCACTACTGGGGACGATTCGTATCGCGGATCGCCAGATGCGCCGTTTCGCACACTGATGCGAGCCGTGGCTGCGGCCGTCCCGGGCGACACTGTCATTGTCCGAGACGGTGTCTATGGCCACGAGAACGCGGTGACGGCCGGGGACGATCCAAACGCCGACGAGGCTAGCCCCGTCGTTCTAACCAGCTCAGGCTCCGCCGACGCGTGGATCGCCATCCAGGCTGAGAATAAGTGGGGCGCCGTCCTGGACTGCGAGATGCTTTGCGACGCGTACATTAACCTGGCCAATGCGTCCTACATAATCATCCGGGGTTTCGTCATCACCCGTGGGTATAAGGAGGGGATCCACAGCAACGACGCGGCCCACCATATCAGCCTGCTGGGCAACCGAATCGAAAACATCGCCCGTCGTTACAGCGCGACCGGCTACGGCCTGGACGGAATGTACACGAATCCAAACTGCCACGACTTCACAATTGACGGCAACCTGTTCCACGACATTGGCCGGACCAACACCAGCCAGCTCGATCACGGGCTGTACCTTCGAGGCTCGAACTTCACAATCACAAACAATATCTTCTATAACATCGCGCACGGATGGTCGATCGTGGCAGCGGATGGCCTCAACAACGTAGTGATTGAGAGCAACACATTCGCGTTCCCGAACGAGACTAACCGAGGAGGCCATATCATGTTGTGGAACACTCAATCGAATATCGTTATCCAAAACAATATCTTCTATAAACCCCTGAACTACGCAGTTACTCGCTTCCGGTCCACGCTTAGCGGTTGCGCAATAGATCACAACGTCGTTTTCGGGGCCCTCGGGATGATGGCCGACCCGAGCGGGTGCTCGTTGGACACGAATCAGATCGGCGTGGACCCACTGTTTGTGAATCCTACGACGGCTCCCTACAATTTCTGCCTGCAGTCGGGCAGTCCCGCCCTTGGCGCCGGAGCTCGTTAGTCTTATTACAGCCATGAGCTACAACGGTTCAGACATCCTTCGAATCTCCGCTGAATACGATCGGCGTGCTCGGGAAATCCCGGAAGACTTTTACTCGTGGGGTAAGCCCTCGAACCTGCTCATGCACCAGCAGACACTGCGGAGTTGTATTCGGCTGCTCCAACGCGGTTCGATGTTTCCGTTGAGCGGCCGCAGGGCCGCCGACATCGGCTGCGGGGTAGGGACGTGGCTGTTGGAATTCATTCAGTGGGGAGTCGATCCCGCGGACCTGGGCGGAATCGATCTGATGCCCGAGCGCCTGGCACGCGCGCGCCGCCGCATCCCTGGGGCAGATCTCCACGTTGGCAGCGCCTCAGAACTTCCGTGGCCGGACGAATCCTTTGACCTCGTGAGCCAGTTCCTGGTCTTCACGAACATATTTGATCCGGAACTAAAGCGTGCGGTTGCCAGTGAGATGCTGCGGGTCGTCAAGCCTGGCGGCGTTATTCTGTGGTTTGATCTCCGCGTGAACAATCCGCGGAATCCCGAAGTCCGCGGTCTCCGCCGAGCCGAAATTCGGACGCTGTTCCCCGGGTGCGAGATAGAGCTCGCTCCCGCATTGCTAGCGCCGCCTCTCGGCCGTCTCATCGCCGGCTGGTCGTGGCCATTTGCAGAAGCGCTACAGGCGCTGCCGTTACTGTGTACGCACTACGCCGGGTTGGTGCATAAGCCGAATCCCACGTGACGCTAACTGAACCGCGCGCGTCAGCGAGCGTCCGGATGGATGCTTACAGCCCCAAGCGTCAGCGAGGGGGCCCCCGCGCTGACGCTTGGGGCTGTGATTGTGCCGCTAATACGTTACCGAACTTATGAAATGCACTACTTAGCTAAGGCTTCGCCGCGTATAGCGCTGCCACGTCGGCCGCGCTCAACGCACGGTTGTACACACGGACATCGTCCAGACTTCCGATCAGGTAATTGCTCTTCGAAGAATCGGTCCCGATGGACAATCCAGCCTGCCATTGAGGAAGGATTCCGCCGGTAAATGTATTGCTCAGAAACGCCACCGGCGCTCCATCGACGTAACCCTGGACGGCTCCCAAATTGAATGTGAACACAATATGATGCCACGTGTTCAGCGGGAGCGAGTAATTCAGCGTGGCGTACCCTCCTCCGTGGGATGTAAACTGCGGAAAGCGGTTGGGTCCGGCCAACTTCACATCCCAATCGTACAGCTTCTCGATAATGCGGGGATCGTTGTTAGAGTTGGCGTTCGGATCCAGCCAGAACGATACCGTCAGTTGATTCGTCATCTCAAGACTGGAGTTCTCCGCCACCGAGCCATAGGCGGATCCGTTAAACCACAGGGCCATACCGTAGCTGGTCGTCCACCAGTAGGGGCTGTTGTACAAGGTCGCCGTATTGCCATGCCCCGAAGAGTCGTTGGCGTAATTGCCGCTGCCTTCAGTCATAGTCCACCGGGCCGCCAAACCGGTCGTGATGTCGCCAAGAGGAGGCGTGGCGGCAGCGATCGTAAGGGCGATCGTAGTGGTAGCCGACGCGGCTCCCGTCCCGGAAACCACAATATTGTACGAGCCGGCCGGGGCGGTCGTCGAAGTCGAAAATGTCAGGGTTGTGCCGCACGTGGCGGTGCAATTGGAAGACGAGAACGCCGCGGTTACTCCGGACGGTAACGAGGCTGCGGAGAATGATACGGTGACTGGGCTCCCAGTAAGTAGAGTCGCCGTGATCCCGTCCGTTGCGGAGTTGCCTTGCATCACCGAAAGTGTCGAACTAGCGCCAGATAGCGAGATGGTGGATGGTACAACAGGCGCAGCAGCCGTCGTGAACGTATAATCGGCGGATAGCGTGGCGCTGCCGGCTGAGTTCGTCGAGCCCACACGGAAGTGATACAGCGAAGACGCCGCCAGACCTGACAATGCGGCAGAATGGCTCGTTACCAGGGTCCGATCCGTTGTAGTTGTGTTGGTATAACTGGATGGGCCGTACTGCACATACGAAGTCGCAGGCTGGTCCGTGGACCAATTGATGAAGGCGGAATTGGTCGAAATCCCCGAGACGAACACTCCGGAAATCACCGGCGGAGGCGTCGTTGCAACCATTTCGTACGCTCCCTGATCCGTGCTGGCGCCTGGCGGGCGGCTGACGCCGTCAGCATCGACGGGGACGGCGGCGAGATATATGCCGCCGTTGATGCTGGCGCTGCCCGACTGTTCGTGGAAGTCGTAAGGTGCGCTGGAAGCATTGACGAACAGCGGAGTGGCGCCGATCGAATTCGTACCGGCCGTCAGGCCGCTTGTCCCGCCGGAAAGGATCGTGCTGACTCCATAAACGAGATTGTGGTTGAACGAACAGTTGGACAACGTAGCTGCGTATTGGTTCATTGCCGAGCCGTTGGGGTTGTAGAAGATGTTGTTCATAACGGCGATGTTGGAGTTGGCTCCCCAGAACATAATCTGGCCCGATTCCCCGTTCGCGTTCCCAAACGCGAATGTGTTGTTGGCGACCGTCCAGTTGCTGGCCCCGTCAGCCAGTTCAACCGACCAGCCTCGGTTCATGTTATAGAACTGGTTGTTGATGATCGTAGTACTTTGGCTGTGGGAATAAATCCCGTGGTCGAAGTGCAAGTACGTCTGACCGTCGGTCCGGCCGATATCATGAAACATATTGCCGTCAAAAGTGAAGTTGTATTCCGATGAATTCAGATAAATTCCATCGCGGCCGATCTGATCTGTCACGGTGTGATTGGCGATATTTCTGATTTCATTCCACTTGATGTTGATGTCGTGCGCGGAGTCGTTGCTTTGGATGCCGGAATCGCAGCCCCGCTGAATGACGAAGCCCTGGATCGTAATAAAGGAAGCGTTGTGCAGGTTGAAATAGGACGAGGCGCCATTACAGGTCGTCGTCGTCGACGTATTCATCGAGTCGAGAATTGCCTTGCCGCGGTTTTGCGCCTTGAATGTGATGGGATTGCCCGCCGTGCCGGAATAATACAGCGTTACGACAAAATTCGGGGCCACTACCCCCTCGTTGTCATAGGTTCCGTCCATGACGATGACCGTGTCGCCCGGCTGAGTGGCGGCCAACGCGCCTTTGGTTAGATGACGGAAAGGGGCGCTCTGAGACCCGGGGTTTGAGTCACTGCCATTGGTCGCAACATAATACGTCGCGGCGCTCACGCTCTGACAGAACGACATGATCGCACCGGCCATTAAAATCACAGGAGTGCGCCCTGATTGGGTCACCCTGTTAGTTGTGGTTACGTTCACGAAATACCTCACTTTTGAGACTTGCGTCGGGGATCCTTGCCGCTCTTGAAAGGCACACATCTTCGCTTTCAGCGGCTTAAGTCCGGCGTCGTTACGAACTCGGGATTTGTTGCGGAGTGCGATCTCGCATTTACTTTGGAACCGTAGCGCGGACTTCGAGTCACGCGTTCAAGAAAATGCGACCCGGCAACAAGCCTCCGGCCAACGGCGACCGTCTGAAATACTTTTGATTTCGCTAAAATCTATAGTACTCGTAGAACTTATGAACCACCATTCGGAAGCCACCCTAGGGATTGGCTTCAATCACCCTATGTCAGTAATGCTATTCGAGCGTAACCTGTTGTAAAAGCGGCAGAAACCACAATGACCAAGATATCTGTGATTATCCCCTGCCGTAATGAAAAGCAGCATGTTCGCGAATTCCTGGACTCGGTTCTAATCCAGGATGTCGAGCCCGATTGGCAGTTGGAAATCCTCGTCGCTGATGGCCTGAGCGATGACGGCACGCGTGAAGCGCTCCGCCAGTATAGCCAGACAACACCCATCGTCCGCGTGATAGACAATTCCGGCCAAATCGTATCTACAGGCCTCAATGCCGCCATTGGCGCTGCCACTGGCGAGGTCATCATTCGCATGGACGCGCACACCACCTACACGCGAGACTACATCCGTGAGTGTGTAAAGGCGTTACGGGAATCCTCGGCCGATAACGTGGGCGGTCCGTGGGTTGCCGAAGGCCGGGGCGTGGTGGGAAAGGCCATTGCCGCTGCGTTTCGCTCCCCGTTCTGTACCGGCGGAGGAAAAGCCCACGATCCGAGCTACGAAGGGGAAGTGGATACCGTTTACCTGGGTTGCTGGAATCGATCTGTGTTCGACAGAGTTGGTCTGTTTGATCCCGAGTTGGTACGCAATCAGGATGATGAATTCAACTTTCGTCTGCGCCGATCGGGCGGACGAATATGGCAGTCGCCGCGAATCAAGTCGTTCTATACGCCGCGAGCCTCGATTGCTGCACTGTTTCGGCAGTACATACAGTATGGTTTCTGGAAAGTGGCGGTGATCCGGAAACATGGCGCCCTGGCGTCCTGGAGGCACGCAATACCTGGGCTCTTCGTAGGCGCTATTCTGACGTCGTTGGCACTATTTGCGGCCGGTGCTGCGCTCGGTCTGCCAGTGCTTGCGATTGGCGCTGGCGCCACGCTGGCGGCCGGGCTGTCGGTCTACTTCCTGGCCTGCGTCGCCGCGGCGTTGCCGTTCGCCCGTTCGCTCGACCCGCTGGCCGTCGTGATACTGCCAGG
>Ga0210410_10005320_pt1 | contig 11226 bp, 8 predicted proteins | sample IncBWC4MmetaG_FD_161058 | JGI IMG/M metagenome (GOLD analysis project Ga0210410, IMG submission 161058) | Forest soil microbial communities from Barre Woods Harvard Forest LTER site, Petersham, Massachusetts, United States - Inc-BW-C-4-M | ecosystem: Environmental > Terrestrial > Soil >... | reverse complement strand
GAACTCGACCGGCAAAGTGACGGATCGAGGTTTCGTGGTGTGGTTTGCGATTCCGTTTCGCAGCCTGCGTTTCGCTTCGAGCGACCCGCAAACCTGGGGGATCATCCTGAACCGCGAAATTCCCCGCTCCAGTGAAGATGCCTTCTGGCCGCCGTATTCCAGCCGCATCCAGGGGCGGCTCAATCAGGAGGGCACGGCTACCGGTCTGGAAAAGATTTCGCCGGGACGGAACATTCAGCTCATACCGTACGGCATTGCGAGCTCGTTCAAGGAACTTGATTTAAACGATCCGAACCATGTCTTCTACTCGCGGCGAGCCGCGTTCGGGCAGATGGGCCTGGACGCCAAGCTGGTGCTCAAGGATAAGTTCGTCATCGACGCGACCGCCAATCCCGACTTCAGCCAAATCGAATCCGACCAGCCCCAGGTTACGGTCAACCAGCGCTTCGAGGTTTTCTTTCCGGAGACGCGGCCCTTTTTCCAGGAGAACTCGAATTATTTCCAGACGCCGATCAATCTCGTCTTCACGCGCCGCATTGCCGATCCGAAATGGGGCGTGCGCATGACGGGCAAGGACGGGCCGTGGGCGGTCGGGCTGCTGGTGGCCGACACCGCGTCTCCGGGCGAGCGGGTGGACGCGAACAATCCGCTGTTTAACCGTCACTCTCTATATACCGTGGGCCGCGTCAGCCGCGATATCGGCAGCCAGTCTTCGATCGGCCTGCTGTACGCCGATCGCGAGGTCAACGGGTTCTACAACCGGGTAGGCAGCGTCGACGGACGATTCACGCTGAATAACCATTGGACGCTGAACGCACAGGGGGTGCTCAGTGCGACCATCAATCCGAACCAGGGCGTTTTCAACCAGTTCAATACCACGGGAGGTTATCAAGCCGGCAACGCCGCGGAATTTGTGTTGAACCGGGATGGACTCAAGCTGCACTACTTTCTGGACTATACCGATCGGAGCCCCAATTTCCGGACGCTTACGGGTTTCGATCCGCAGCAGGATATCCGCAACCTGTATCAGCACTTGAAGTACACCTTCCGCCCCGAGGGCAAACACCTGATTTCCTGGGGACCAGAGTTTGAAACCTACCAGACTTACGACCACGAGGGAAATCGCATCAATTCCGGTTACTTTCCTTCGATCCGGGTGGAGTTGATCGGCCAGACGTTCCTGGCTGCTCTGTATGCCCAGGAAATGGAACGGCTGCGGCCGCAGGACTTCTCAGCGCTCACCAGCATCCAGAAATACGTTCGTCACACCACGGAGTTTTCTTTGGATACAAACTATTTCAGGAAATTCTCGCTGCATGCCGACTATCGTTTCGGCACGCGCGTGAACTACGATGCGCCGCTCATGCAGGTGCTGCCTGAGTTTCCGGTCACTCCGTTTCTGGCGCGGCGTAACAGCGCCACCGCAACCCTCACGGTCAGGCCGACCCGGGCGCTTAGGGTCGACAACACGTACATCATGTTCCGCCTGCACAGTCTGGACGGCTCCTTTGGCGCCATGAACAATCACATCGTCCGGAGCAAGTGGAATTACCAGTTCACCCGGGAACTTTCATTCCGATTCATCGGCGAGTACAGCACGGTGCTGTCGAATCCGTATTTCACTTCCCTGCAGACCACCAAGAACTTCAACGCCGATTTCCTGATCACCTATCTCGTGCACCCGAGCACCGCGATTTACGTCGGCTACAACAGCAACCTGGAGAATGTGTGGCCGCCTCTGCGAACGGACGTGAACGGAGAACTCGTACACAATCCCAGCGGCCGACTGCTCAACGACGGCAGGAACTTCTTCGTGAAGGCTTCGTACCTGTTTCGATTTTAGGGTGGAGACCCGGATCAGGCAAGCCACGCGCGGCAACCCGCCTCTCCCGTCATGATGGAAGGCGATTCGTATCAGGGCATCGCTTTAGCGATGCCGATGTACGCATAATTTGGACGCGCCTTCAGGCGCAGTGGCGGCGCCACCGCATTCACCCCAGCGCCGGAAGCACTGGCGTCATCGCTCAAGCGATGACCTGATACGAACCCCATTGTTTACGCGGTTTGCTAGTGCTTGCTCATCAGTTCGAGTATCGCCGCCATCTCGACTTCGATTCCGGTCTTGAGGCTAGGTTCGCGGTCGGGCGCGAAGTAGGGCGAATGCGGGCCGGGAAGCGCGTCTCCAGTTTTCTTTGCCTCCGCATATTTCTCCGGGTTAACCGCGCCCAACTCGAGCATGACGCTGGGAACACCCGCGAAGCGATATTCCGCAAAATCGTCACTCGCCATAATCGGACGGGCGATCACGACGTTCGAATCTCCCATGACCTGCTTCAGCCGATCCGCCAGACGGTTGGTGGTTTGAGGATCGTTGTAAACCGCGCCGACACCTTCAACGTGCTCGACAAGCGGCTTCTTTGGCGCGCCCGCTGCTTCCGATTCCGCCATCGCGATCCGCTCGATCGACGCCAGCAGATGCTTGCGTACCTCGTCCTTGTAGGAGCGTACAGTCAACCCCATCACGACTTCATCGGGAATGATGTTGTTCTTGGTGCCGCCATGGATCGTGCCCACGGTAATCACGGCCGGGTCTTGCGGGTCGATCTCGCGGGACACGATGGTCTGCCAGCTCACAATGGTTCGCGCGGCGATCACGATTGGATCGACCGTCTCCTGCGGGGCCGAACCGTGTCCGCCGACGCCGTAAATAGTGACGTTCACGGAATCGGCATTCGACGCGCTGAAGCCGGGAGTGTAGCCAACCTTCCCGGCGGGAAGTCCGTTGCTGTCGTGCACGGCGAAGACGAAGTCGGGCTTGGGGAAGCGAGTGAACAGTCCCTCTTTCATCATGGCCTTGGCGCCGCCGATACGCTCCTCGGCAGGCTGGCCGACATAGATGAAGGTCCCGTGCCAGCGGTCTTTGTTCTGCGCCAGCAGCGCGGCGGTTCCGATACCGATCGCCATATGCAGATCGTGTCCACAGGCATGCATCACCGGCACTTCGACGCCGCGGTCATCATGGGTGGTGACATGGCTGGCATAAGGAAGACCCGTTTTCTCCGGGACGGGCAAGGCATCGAGTTCGGCGCGCAACATGACCACGGGGCCGGAGCCGTTCTTGAAAACTCCGACCACGCCGGTGCCGCCAAATCCGGTGGTGACGTCGTATCCGAGCTTGCGAAGTTGGTCGGCGATCTTGGCCGCAGTCTTTTCCTCATGATAGGAAAGCTCGGGATTGCGATGCAGGTCGAGATAGAGCGATTCGACCTGGGGATAGACGGCATCGATCTGAGCGGATGGAGCGCGCCAGGGCTCGGCGGCCCACGACGCGACAGAAAGCGATGGGGAAGAAAGCAGGACGAGGATAAGCAGGAGACGTTTCATATTTTTCCCGTGGAAGTTTTGTGATGACGGCATTAGACCACAAACGGCGGGGCGAAGGCAGCCGGGCGGGGACGCCCGGCGCTCCATGATTTACGTGTAGTGAGATTCGCGTGTGGTGACGGGCTCTGCCCTCGTCCCAGCGGGGCGAAGCCCCGCTCCCACACGAGCTAGCGCGCTGCGGGAGCGGCGCAGTGTTGCTCAAACGCAGCCTTCAGGTCGGCGGCGATGGCGGCGGCATCGCGGGTCTCGATCTGGTGGCGATGCATCATGTAGATCGGCTTGCCGTCGCGCAGAATCGCGATGGAGGGCGACGACGACGGGTATCCGGTGAAATAGGAACGGGCGCGAGCCGTCGCTTCCGTGTCCTGTCCGGCAAATACGGTTGCGATCTTGCCGGGCTTGGTCGCATTCTGCAATGCCAGGCGCACCGCGGGACGCATCCGGCCGGCCGCGCATCCGCAAATGGAATTCACAACCACCATGGTTGTGCCCGGTTCGTTCTGCACAAAGCGGTCAACATCGGCGGCACTGCGTAGCTCTTCAATTCCGAGACGCGTCAGTTCTTCGCGCATCGGGATCACCATAATTTCGGGGTACATGGACTCTCCTGTATTGATTCAATTGCGATTCGAAATGTAGCCGCGTTCTCAATATGCCTTCACACAGCTACCATGAGATGCTCAATTCACGCGCATATCTAACTATAGAGTGAAATTCGCTTTATGACGATTCAGGAAAACGTTCCGCTGGCGCCACTGACCACCTTGCAGGTGGGCGGATCGGCCCGCTACTTTGCGGAGCTGAGGCGAGAAGACGAGGTTCGCGAGGCGGCACAATTCGCGAAAACCCGCGAACTGGCGCTGTTTGTGCTGGGCGGGGGAAGCAACCTGGTGGTCGCCGATTCGGGCTGGCCGGGACTGGCGCTCAGGGTCGCGATCGGCGGAATCACGACTCAAACTACGGACGCTCCGGGCAATGCCGTGCTCTTCAGCGTGGGCGCGGGCGTCAACTGGGATGACTTTGTCGCCCACGCGGTCGTGCAGAATTGCGCGGGAGTCGAGTGCCTGAGCGGAATTCCGGGCAGCGTCGGGGGCACACCGGTGCAAAACGTTGGCGCCTATGGCCAGGAGGTCGCCGACACGATCGAATCCGTGCGCGCGCTGGATTTAAAAGAAGACCGCATGGTGGTTTTGCCCAAACCGGCCTGCGGATTCCGTTATCGCACCAGCATCTTTAACACCACCGAACGCGGGCGATACATCATCTTGCGGGTGAACTACAGGTTGAAGCGGGGTGGCGCTCCGAGTCTGAAGTATGCCGATTTGCAGAAGCACTTTGCCGAACGCCTCGCGGAAAAGAAGACGCCGCCGTCGCTCGCCGAAACCCGCGAGGCCGTGCGCGAAATCAGGCGGAGCAAGGGCATGCTGCTTGTCCCTGGAGACGAAGATTGCCGGAGCGCCGGATCGTTCTTCAAGAATCCCGTGCTCAGCGAGGCGCAGTTCAGAGACTTGGCCGAGCGCGCCAAGTCCGAAGGACTCGAAATTCCCAGCTACCCGGCTCTCGATGCGCAGCGCAAAGTTTCGGCGGCATGGCTGGTGGAACATTCGGGGTTCTCCAAGGGATATGGGTTGGGAGCCGTCGGGATCTCCCACAAACATGCGCTGGCGCTGATCAACCGGGGAGACGCGAAGGCGAGCGATATTGTCGGCCTGAAGGATGAAATCCGGCATGGCGTGCAGAAAGCATGGGGGATTCTGCTCGAACCGGAGCCGGTGTTCATAGGATTTTGAAGCAGCCACTACTTTCCCTGTAAAGAGGCGGGTTGTCTCGTCTGGGACCGCACTCGACATTCGGGGCGCGTCACGCAGAGACGGGACAAGCCCCGTCTCTACAGGGAAAAAGGGGCGGCGCATCCCGAAGCGACGGCTCACCCCATGCGACCCGAGAGGTGTCTGTCCGCTACCGCATCATCCGCCCTGTTGCTTGATCGGCCAGTTCGCGCGCTCGCTGGAAAATCCCTTGGAACATCTCCTTGGTCAATTTGCCAGTTTGCGTGTTCTGATTCGAGGGGTGGTACGACGCTAAGAGGACGTGTCCATCGGGCAGGACGTATTCCGCGCCGTGGCGAAACTCGTACTCCCGCTTGCCGGCAATCATCTTTCTTCGAATCAGATAATTGAGATAGGCTTCGAATCCGATTCTTCCCAGGGCAACGATGACGCGCAGATCTTTCAGCCCTTCGAGTTCGCGTTCCAGAAACGGAGCGCAGTTGGCGAGTTCCGCGGGCAGAGGCTTGTTATCCGGCGGCGCACAGCGGGCGGCGGCGGTGATATAAAGACCGGTCAGCACCTGGCCATCATTGCGGGCGGTCGCGGTGGGCAGGAGAGCAAATCCCGTTTCGTGCAGCACCGGATACATGAAGTTGCCGGAGGCGTCTCCAGTGAAAGGACGGCCGGTGCGATTGGAGCCGTGGGCACCGGGAGCGAGTCCGAGAACAAGGACGCGGGCATGGGGATCGCCGAAGCCGGGAACGGGCTTGCCCCAGTACTCGCAGTTGCGGTAAGCGCGGCGCTTCTCGCGGGCAATCTGCTCGCGATAGACGACCAGACGCGGACAAAGCGTGCAGCTGATCACTTCCGCGTCCAGAACCTTGAGCCAGTGAGGGACAGGCATTCGACTCATTGTATTGGTTTGTGTGCATTTGTTCGTGTGGAGCGGGCGCCCTCGCCCGCTGCCGTTGCTGTTGTTGTTGTTTTTCTTGGGTCACGACCATCGTATCGGCGAGGGGTCACATTCGCCGCAAGCTTTTCGCGGACAAGAGCGTCCGCACCACATGAAAATCTTACCCCTATAATGTAAGAGCTCCGTAGGGGAACCCAAACTTTTGGACCGTCGACGATTTCTTAGACAGGCTTTGATCGGGACGGTGGGGTTGGGCGCTGCCGTTGCCGTGGATGGTTTCCTGATCGCACCGCACATTCCCGTAGCTGAGAACATCAACATTCGCCTGCCCCGTCTGCCAGAAGCCTTCCATGGATTTCGCATCGTCCTCATGGGCGACATGCATTTCGGTCCCTATATTGGGCAGGCCCAGGTCCAACGCGCAGTTCGGCTCGGCCTTTCGCTAAAACCGGATCTCACCATCCTCACCGGAGATTTCGTCTCGCATCCGTTTCTTGAGCGAAACGGCCCTCGTGGCGCCCGCCACGCCGAACCGTGCGCGCAGGTTCTTCAACAATTGAAAGGAACTCCGGTCGTGTCGATTCTGGGCAATCACGATTACTGGAACGATCCCGATATCGTTGCAGAAATCCTCGATAGCCATGGTCTTCAAGTCTTGCGCAATCAAGCGATACCTCTGGAACGGGATGGCCAGCGGATCTGGGTCGTTGGCGTAGACGACGTTTATGAAGACGCCAATGACCTGGACCAGGCGCTTCAGGGAGTCCCCCCAACCGAGACTAGGATCGTAGCGGTGCACGAACCCGATTTCGCAGATGAGACAGCCCGGCATTCCATCGATCTCCAGGTTTCAGGGCACTCGCACGGTGGACAGGTCCGAATTCCCGGTTACGGCGCCCCGGTCTTGCCGCGACTGGGAAGGAAATATCCAATCGGCCTGAACCGGGTTGGGAACCTGCAGGTTTACACCAACCGTGGTATCGGAATGGTCGCTCCTCCGGTGCGTCTGAACTGTTCTCCGGAAGTCACTCTGATTACTTTAGTGGGTGGCACAGCCCCCTCCGCCGTTTGACGTTGCTCTTCGAGAGTCTTTACACTCAAGCTAAGGCACAATGCGTCGCAGCCGAGCCGCTTCCCTCCCGACTCTGCTGCCGCGGCCGTTTTGGAAAGGGTACTGTGAGCCCCACGGAGACCAAGGACAGCGCGACCAAAGAAAGCGCCACCAAACGCGAGATTCAGGTGGAGATTCCGGTCGCCGATGTCAACCGGCAGACCGATTCGCTGATCCAGAAATATCAGAAGGTAGCGCGTATTCCCGGCTTCCGGCGCGGCCATGTGCCGGCGTCGATTATTCGCCAGCGTTTTTCGGAGGAGATCAAGACTGACATGGTCGAGGCGCTGATCCCGCGCTACTTCCGGCAGGAGGCCGAGAGGCTGGGCATTCATCCCGTATCGCAGCCCCGGGTGACGGACCTGCACCTGCACGATGGCGAGCCGCTGCGCTTCAAAGCCGCCTTTGAGGTGCTGCCGGAAATCAAGCTGGAAGGCTACAAAGAGCTGCGCGCCGATCGACCGGAGATCGCGGTTTCCGAGGAGGATGTAGAGCACGCGCTCGCCGAACTGCGCGAACGTCATGCCAGTTTCAATCCGGTGGAAGGCCGAGCCCTCGCCGATGGCGATTTCGCCCAGGTCTCGCTCGATGGCAATCCCAAGCCTGGCGAATCCGAATCGGAAACCGAGGCCGGAACAAAGTCCGCAACAAAGTCCGGCGAAGGCCAGCCCGTTCACATGGATGAAGTGCTGGTCGAAATCGCGGGCAAGGACACGATGCCGGAATTCACCGAACACCTGCGGGGCGCTAATCCCGGAGATGAGCGGACGTTCGACGTGAACTATCCCGAAGATACGCAGGACAAGCGCCTGGCGGGAAAGACGTTCACTTATGCGGTGAAGGTGCAGTCCATCAAACAGAAGAGTCTGCCGGAACTGAACGACGAGTTCGCGAAACAACTGGGCGAATTCCAGACGGCGGACGATGTGCGGAAGGCGATTCGCGAGCAAATCGAATCCGAGCGCAGGCACCAGGCGCAACACGAGGCCAAGCAGAAGTTGGTGGGCGAACTGATCGAGCGCAACGATTTTGAAGTTCCCGATTCGTTGATCGAACAACAGATTGACATCCGGCTGGAACGTGGACTGCGCGCACTCGCGGCACAGGGTCTGACCGCCGAGCAGATGAAGAAAATGGATTTGACTCGTCTGCGCGTGGGACAACGCGAGCAGGCGATTCACGACGTAAAAGCTGCGCTGCTGCTCGAAAGAGTAGCGGAGGAAGAGAATGTGCAGGTCAGCGATGAAGAGCTGAATCAGGAACTGGAGTCGCTGGCAAGGCAATCAAAACAGACGTCCGAAGCAGTGCGCGCTCGTTTGACACGGGATGGGGGCCTCGATAGAATCCGGACAAGAATCCGCAACGAGAAGACCCTCGAATTTCTGTATCGTCAGTCCGCATAGTCATGAAGCGGACCATTTTGATCCTCCCCCGAGCCGACGAGACTGACTTCAGGGCAGCAGTGTGGAAAGGGTGAACGTGAATACGAAAGACCCGCAAATGATGCTGGTACCGATGGTGATCGAATCGACGGGCCGGGGCGAACGGGCCTATGACATTTATTCCCGGCTGCTCCGTGACAACATCATCTTTATTGGCACGCCGATTGATGACAATATCGCCAACCTGGTCATCGCCCAGATGCTGTTCCTGGCGCAGGAAGACCCGGAGAAAGACATTCAGCTCTACATCAACTCGCCGGGTGGATCGATCACGGCGGGCATGGCGATTTACGACACGATGCAGTACGTAAAGAATGACGTGACCACGATCTGCATCGGCCAGGCCGCTTCGATGGCCGCGCTGCTGCTTTCGGCGGGCGAATCCAAAAAGCGGCTGGCGCTCCCGAATTCGCGCATCCTGATCCACCAGCCCTCGATGGGGGGCCTCTCCGGGCAGGCGACCGACATTGACATCCATGCCCGCGAGATTCTGCGCATGCGGGAGATTACCAATCAGTTACTGGCCAAGCACAGCGGCCAGAAGCTGGATAAAGTGGAGAAGGACGTGGAGCGCGACTTCATCATGAACTCGCAGCAGGCAAAGGAATACGGAATTATTGACGATATCATCTATAAGACGAGATAGAGGGCGGTCTTGAGCAATAATGATGTAGAGACGCGGCTCGCCGCGTCTCAGCCCGAAGCCAGGAAGCCAGCCACGGCTAGGCCACCAGAGAAGGAGTAAGGCCGAGTGAAAACCAGATCGGGTTCGGATGAGATGTTGCGCTGCTCGTTCTGCCACAAGTCGCAGGACGCGGTCGCGAAACTGATCTCGTCGCCAAGCGACTATCCCCGGGCATACATTTGTGACGAGTGCGTGGCGGTCTGCAACTCGATCCTCGAAGACGACCGCACCGCGACTCCTACGGCTGCGGTCCCGAACCAACTGCCGAAGCCGCAGGAAGTGAAGACGTTCCTTGACGAATACGTCATCGGGCAGGAACAGACGAAGAAGAAGCTGGCCGTCGCGGTCTACAACCATTACAAGCGCATTTACATGAACCGCCAGCGCACCGGCGATGGGGTGGAGCTGACCAAATCGAACATTCTGCTGATCGGGCCGACCGGAACCGGCAAGACGCTGCTCGCGCAAACGCTCGCCCGCATGCTCGATGTGCCCTTCGCGATCGTGGACGCGACCACGCTGACCGAGGCCGGCTACGTGGGCGAGGACGTCGAGAACATCATCCTGAAACTTCTGCAGGCGGCCGAAGGCGACGTCAGCCGCACTCAGACCGGCATCATCTATATTGACGAAATTGACAAGATCGGCCGCAAGGACGAGAACCCCTCGATTACTCGCGATGTGTCTGGCGAGGGCGTGCAACAGGCATTGCTCAAGATTCTGGAAGGGACAATTGCCAACGTGCCGCCGCAGGGCGGACGCAAGCATCCGCATCAGGAATTCACGCCCGTCGATACCACGAATATCCTCTTCATTTGCGGCGGCGCCTTCGTCGGCCTGGAGAAAATTATCGGGCGGCGCATCGGCAAGAAGGCTCTGGGTTTCCGCATGGGAGAAGATACGGAGACCGAGGCGGGCATCGCCGCGCTGCGAAACTTTGAACTTGTCTCGGAAGCGCAGCCCGAGGATCTGATCAAGTTCGGCCTGATCCCCGAGTTTGTCGGCCGCCTGCCGGTGATGGGAGTGCTCCAGCAACTGGACGAAGACGCGCTGGTGGAAATTCTCACGCGCCCGAAAAACGCGATCGTGAAACAGTACCAACGCCTGTTCGAGTTTGAGAACGTGCGGCTGAAGTTCAGCGACGACGCCAACCGGGCGATCGCGCGCCAGGCCATGGCGCGTAAAGTTGGCGCCCGCGGCCTGCGCATGATTCTGGAAGAACTCATGCTGGAATTGATGTATAGTCTGCCCAGCCAGAAGAAGGTTAAGGAATTTGAAGTGACCCGCGAGATGGTGGAGAAGCGGAACGTCTCGCTGGCCATGATCGAGAAAGCGGCAAGCTAAGACACACCCTGGCGTCGCAAAGAGCGCGACGCCAGGATGGGGCACCCATAAACGAGGACCAGAGACGGGAGACCGAGTTGTCGAACCCAAAGGAAAAGTTCGAGAGCAAGAAACTGCCGATGATGCCCATTCGGGACGTGGTCATCTTTCCGTACATGATGACTCCGTTCGTAGTGGGCCGCGAGTCGAGCGTTCGTGCGCTCGAAGAAGCTCTGGCCAGCGATAAGAAGATATTTCTTGCTACCCAACACGATGCCAGCATCGACGAACCCAAGGCCGGAGACATTTTCCAGGTCGGCACCATCGTCAACATCGTGCAGAGCCTGAAGCTGCCCGACGGGAATATCAAGGTGCTGGTCGAAGGCATCGAGCGCGGCAAGATTCTGCAGGTCGTCGAAACCGAAGGCTATCTGCAAGCCACCGTTCGAGTCGCCCGCTATGCCACAGAGACGACGGCGCAGATTGAAGCGGGCATGCAGCGCGTCACCGGCATGTTCGAGCAATATGTAAAGTTGTGCCAGTCGCTGAACTACGAAACCATGATCGCGGCCGTGCGCATGGAAGATCCGGCGAAGCTG
>Ga0210410_10005317_pt1 | contig 11228 bp, 11 predicted proteins | sample IncBWC4MmetaG_FD_161058 | JGI IMG/M metagenome (GOLD analysis project Ga0210410, IMG submission 161058) | Forest soil microbial communities from Barre Woods Harvard Forest LTER site, Petersham, Massachusetts, United States - Inc-BW-C-4-M | ecosystem: Environmental > Terrestrial > Soil >... | reverse complement strand
TTGATTGACCGGTTCCTCGGCGGGAATTTCTTCAACACACAGGCGGGAGGGTCGGCGGTCCTGTGGCAGCACTTCTTCTGGATCTTCGGCCACCCGGAGGTTTACATCCTGATAATTCCCGGCTTCGCCTGCGTCTCTGAAATCATCCCGGTCTTTTCCCGCAAGCCGATTTTCGGCTACCCGGCGATGGTGGCCGCTACAGTGATGATCGCGTTCGTCAGCCTGGGCGTCTGGGCGCATCACATGTTCAGTGTTGGCATGACAAGTGTGGGCAATACGTTTTTTATGATCTCGACCATGCTCGTCGGGGTGCCGACCGGAATCAAGATCTTCAACTGGCTGGGGACGATGTATGGAGGCAAGATCCGCCTCGAGCTGCCGATGCTCTGTTGCCTTGCGTTCTTGTTTCAATTCCTGACCGCCGGCCTCACCGGCATTATCCTGGCGGCCACGCCGTTCGACTGGCAATTGACTGATTCTTACTTCGTCGTGGCTCATTTTCATTACGTACTGATCGGCGGCCTTTTGTTCTGCATCTTCGGCGCGATCTACTACTGGTATCCGAAGGCCACCGGGCGGATGTTGAACAAGAAGCTCGGGCTCTGGCATATCGCACTCTTCTTCATCGGTTTCCATCTGACGTTTGACACGATGCACATACCGGGTTTGCTGGGCATGCCGCGGCGCATCTACACCTACGACGCCGGGCGCGGCTGGGAGATTTTCAATCTGATCTCTTCCATCGGGGTTGCCTTTCAAATCGCCGGCGTGGCTTGCCTGGCTTGGAACATTATCAGGTCGGCGCGCAAGGGTGAGAAGGCGGGAGACGACCCGTGGGATGCGTGGACGCTCGAATGGACGACGACGTCTCCGCCGCCGGAATACAACTTCGAGACCGTGCCCGTCGTCCATAGCGCCCGCCCGCTTTGGGATTTGAAACACCCCGAAGACCCGGATTGGAAGTACGAGTGAGTCGGAGAGCTAGACCATGACCAATTCTGACCTATTGAACCTGCCTGTGCAGTCCGGCTTGTGGAGCTTGCCGTCGCGCCGCAAGGTGGCTGTCGCCTGTCTTATTCTGACTGAGTCGGCGATGTTCACGATCTTTGTCGTCGCCTACCTGTTCTACATAGGCAAGAGCCTGACAGGTCCGTACCCTGCGGACGTGCTCGAGACACCGATCGTTTCGACGATCTGCCTGCTCGCCAGCAGTCTGACGATAGTGCTTGCCGAGCGCGCCTTCAGACGAGAAAGCACGGGCGGCTTCCGGCTCTGGTGGGGGACAACGATCTTGCTCGCGGCGGTTTTTCTGGTGTCAACCGCCGCCGAGTGGAAGCGGCTCATCGTCGATCATCACCTGACCATCAGCACGAACCTGTTTGGAACGACCTTCTATTCGCTGGTCGGATTGCATGCCAGCCACGTCATCGTGGGACTCACGCTGCTAACGCTGGTGCTGGTGCTCAGCCTGAAGGGAAGCATCAGGCAGGCGGACGGCGAGCGCATTGAGATGATCTCCTGGTACTGGCACTTTGTGGACGCGGTCTGGATTGTTGTGTTCACCGTCGTCTATGTAGTCGGCCGTTAAGGAGAAGAACGTGGAGAGTCGCGGAGAAACGTCATGTCATCAGAAGATATAAGGAACTCATCTCAAGAGTCGATAGAAGTCCCGGCGCCAACTCCCTGGCCGATGATCACCGCGCTTGGCGTCGCATTGCTCGCGGCGGGACTGGTGACCCATTTGGTAGTCAGCGTGCTCGGGATTCTCCTGGCGTTGCGTGGCGCCACAGGCTGGTTCAGGCAGGACTTGCCGGTCGAGCAGGTCGAAATCGTTCGCATACGGCCCGCAATCGAGCGTGCTCAACCGGTAAACGCATCCAGGCGCACGGTGGCCCACCTCACCGCCGGTCAAGCCGGTCATCGCGTCCGCATTCCGGCGGAGATTCACCCCTATTCTTCAGGGCTTAAGGGAGGCATCGTCGGCGGAGTGGCGATGGCAATTGTGGCTTCGGCCTATGGCCTCATTGCGCATGCCAGCATCTGGTATCCGATTAATCTGCTTGCCGCAGCGGCACTGCCATCACTGGCCCGGGCGGATGCTGCTCAACTGGCCGCCTTCAACGGCGCGGCATTCGTCGTCGCATTGGTCAGCCATGGCGTGATCTCTCTGCTTGTGGGACTCATGTTTGCGGTATTGCTACCCATGCTGCCGTCGAAACGGGCCGCCTTCTGGGGAAGCATGATTAGCCCGGTCCTGTGGACGGGACTCGTCTGGGCGACGCTCAGACTCGTCAATCCGGTGCTAGACGCCCGCATTGATTGGCTCTGGTTCATCGTGTCGCAGATCGTTTTCGGAATGACCGCCGGCTATGTCGTACATCGCTGCGCGAAGGTTGAAACCATGCAGACGTGGCCGCTGGCAGCGAGAGCCGGGATTGAGGTTCCCGGATTGATGCACGAGAGGGAAGACAGGCAATGATTACTAAACGCTGCGTCTCGATCTTGTTTATTCTGGCTCTCGGCTGGGCCTCAGGCTGCCACCGGTTGCCCGGGAAACCCTCCGAAGAGGACAGGTGGGTGGCGCCCTCCGAGGTGGCCAACTTTGATCAGCTTTTCCGTCAAAACTGCGCAGGTTGCCACGGTTCTGACGGGCGGCTGGGCGCCGCGCGTCCATTAAATGATCCCCTGTACCTGAATTTGATTGGCTCGGAGGATTTGCGGCAGGTCATCCGGGAAGGTGTGCCTTCTACGACCATGCCCGCCTTTGGCCAAAAGTTTGGCGGCCCGCTCACCGACGCACAGGTTGATTTGCTGGCCGATCAAATCAGGTCAGGGTGGGGAAAACCGGAGGAATTCAAAGACGTGAAGCTGCCACCCTACAGTCAGACGGAGGCCCTCGCAAATGGTGCAGGGCCGGGTGAAGCCCAGCGCGGCGCGGGCGTCTACACTACTTACTGCAGCCAGTGCCACGGCACGGACGGACGCGGCAGCCAAGCGCCGGGATCAATCGTAGATCCAAACTTCTTGAAACTGGTCAGCGATCAATCCTTGCGAACGACTGTCATCGTCGGGAGGCGGGACATCGCAGAGCCCGACTGTGGCTCGAACTTGACCACGCACCCGCTGTCAGCACAAGAAGTCTCCGATGTGGTGGCGTGGATGGCGGCCCAACGCCTCGGGCCAGTCGCGTCTGAACGAGCCCAAAACACGATTCCATCGCCGTCGGAAATCAAAACAGCCATCGCCGTTGATCGGTCAACAACAGGAGAAACCCGCCATGTCCGTTAAACCACAACAACCTCAGGCGGCTCCCGACGCCGGGTCTTCACGCCGACGGTTTCTGTTCAAGCTTGGAGCCGCGCTCAACGTGGTCGCCGCATCATTTATTGGCATTCCAGTCATCGGATTTGTTTTTTCCAGCTTTCGGCGCAAAGGACCGTCCGAATCCTGGATCTCGCTCGGCGCGCTGGAAACCTTCCCGGCTGGTCAAACAAGGCTGGCGACCTACCGCAATCCTTACACGCGGCCATGGGATGGGGCGACGGCTGAAATCCCGTGCTGGGTGCGGCGAATCGAGGGGGAGAAGTTTCAAATCTTCGCCATTAACTGCACACATCTCGGCTGCCCGGTCCGCTGGTTCCAGGAGTCGCACCTGTTTATGTGCCCGTGTCATGGCGGCGCCTTTTATGAAGACGGAGCGCACGCGTCGGGACCGCCGCCGCGCGGCCTCTACGAATACGACTACCAAATCCGGAACAGTGAGCTTTTCGTGAAAGGCGGACAGCTTCCGACACTGTCGCAGCCGGTGTGAGATGAGCTGGCGCCAAGGTTGAATTTAGATGGAGCTTCGTATGCTGAGAAATATCGCATTTTGGATTGACGACCGCGTGCATCTTAGCAAGTTGTACGCTTCAACCGCGGGGCACCATGTGCCTCGAAACGCGGAGAGCTGGTTCTATGTCTTCGGCAGCGGCACCCTGCTCTGTTTCATCCTTCAGGTTGTCACCGGCACTTGCCTGGCATTCGTTTACACGCCCTCGGCGAGTGAGGCTTATACCAGTCTCGAATATCTGAACTATCATCAGCAGCTTGGCTGGCTCCTCCGCGCGATGCACAACTGGGGTTCGAATTTCATGGTCGGCATTATGATCTTGCACCTCGCGCAGGTCTTTTTATTCGGGGCCTTCAAATATCCGCGTGAGATGACCTGGATCTCCGGCGTCGTGTTGCTGCTTTGCACCCTGGGCATGGCTTTCACCGGACAGGTCCTGCGCTTCGATCAAGATGCTTACTGGGGACTGGGGATCGGCGCGGCGATGATGGGACGCGTCCCGGTTATCGGTCCTGAGCTTGTTCATTTTATGCTGGCCGGCCCGATAATCGCCGGCGAGACCCTGTCGCGCTTTTTTACGATGCACGTCTTCATCATTCCCGGCACCATAATCGCACTCGTCAGCCTTCACTTGCGACTCGTGCTCAGCAAAGGTATCAACGAGTACCCGGTGCCGGGGAAGCCTGTAGTCAAAGCGACTTACGAACAGGAATACGAAGACTTAGTGAAGAAGGACGGGGTACCTTTTTTCCCGAAGGCGATCAGCAAAGACCTGATCTTCAGCGGCGTTGTTATGCTCGCCATTCTGGGCTGCGCCCTGTATTTCGGACCCGAGGGCCCGCACGGCGTCCCCGATCCAACGCAGATCAATACGGTACCGAAGCCTGATTTCTTCTTTCTCTGGCTCTATGCAGTGCTCGCTCTGCTGCCCGACTATCTGGAGACCATCCTTATTCTCACCGTACCGGTGATCGCGATTGGGCTGCTGTTCGCGCTGCCCTTCATTTCCGGCACCGGTGAAAAAAGTGCCCGGCGCAGGCCCGTGGCGGTGCTGGCGGTACTCATAATCTTTTTGACTGTCGGCACGTTGAATTACCTGGGCACCTATTCGCCTTGGTCGCCGAAGATGACCGCATGGAGCGCCGAACAGACACCCGTCAAATATATTCAAGGGCGCACGCCCCTAGAACTGCAAGGCGCGCTGGTGTTGCAGTACAAGCAATGCCGGAACTGCCACAGCATCGGAGGCAGCGGCGGACTGCGGGGGCCCGCGCTCGACGGCGTTGCGACCCGCCTGACCGGCGATCAGTTGACCAGGCAGGTGATTCAAGGCGGGGGAAACATGCCGGCCTACGGCAAGAACCTGAACCCGTCAGAGGTCGCCGCTTTAGTCGCCTTCATGAAGACCTTGCGCGGGCCGAATGAAATTCCGGCGCAGGACTCAAATTCACCGCAGGGGCGCGCACAGACCGGGGAGAAAGTCGCGCAAGCCGCTCCCTGAGACATCTGCGCATCGCCTTAGAGGAAGGAAAGCACTGGCTCGTTATGAATTTAAGCAATGTGAGAGTTGAGTGGGAAAGCCGCTTCGCGGATGTCACGCATTCTCTTTCGGGTTTCGTGAGGCGTGATGGCCATAGGCATGGGACCCTAACCAACAGGCTTGACGCCCCTCAGGCCCTGCCGCCTGCCCGGCTGATGGATTTCGTCAGCCTCACCAAACCCGAGATTCTATTCCTGGTTCTCGTCGCGACGGGTGCAGGATGCGTGATGGCTTCGGCCCCGGTCGATGGGCTGATTCTCTTTAATGCGCTGATGGGGACCGCGCTCGTCGCCGGAGGAACCGCCGCGCTCAATCACTACGCCGAGCGCGCCCACGATGGCAAAATGCGGCGCACGGCTAATCGCCCGTTGCCGGCCGGCCGGCTGCGACCTCGAACCGTTCTGCGTTTTGGTATCCTTTTGTCGGTTACGGGAACTATTTACCTCGCAGTTAACTGCAACCTGCTGACTGCTGGAATTGGGCTGGTGGCGCTACTCAGTTACGTGCTGCTCTACACGCCCCTGAAGCGCCGGTCTGATCTTTGCACTCTCGTCGGGGCCTTTCCGGGCGCCGCACCCGTCCTGATGGGATGGACCGCTGTGCACAACGAAGTTGCGCTCGGCGGCTGGATACTCTACGCGATTCTTTTCTTTTGGCAATTTCCCCATTTTCTCGCAATCGGCTAGATGTACCGCGATGACTATGCGCGCGCGCAGATGTTGATGATGCCGCAAGATGACCCAGATGGCGCCATCGCATTTCGCCAGGTCTGGATCACATCGGCCGCCTTGGTCGTATTGAGCTTCTCCCCGGCGTTGCTGGGCATGGCGGGAACGGTTTACGTACTGGCGGCTCTTTTGCTCGGGCTGGGGCTCGTCATTACCGTCCATCGGGCGGCCTCCCTTCGCACAAACGTTGCGGCAAAAGCGTTACTTCACGCAACGATTATTTATCTCCCTTTGCTCTTCCTTGTGATGGTGCTGGATAAGACAGCGTTCTCTACTAGCTGAGAGAGAAAGTAATGGGGACTTCAGGATGGGTTCGATTGCCGAGTCAGTGTTAAGATCGTGGACGCTTGATCCGGCGCTGCTATTCCTGCTGTCCCTGACGGGCCTGGTCTACGTACGCGGGTGGCACAGGCTTCGTCAGCAGATGCCTCGGCGGTTCAGCGCCGCGCAACCGCTGGCTTTTTTCGCCGGTCTCGCAAGCATCTTCCTTGCCATCTCTTCACCACTTGATGCCTTCGCGAATCTGTTGCTGACCGCGCACATGATTCAGCACCTCTTGCTGATGATGGCTGCGCCGCCACTGCTCTTATTGGGAGATCCGTTCCTACCGCTGCTGCGCGGATTGCCGGCAAGCATATCGAAGCATGGGTTGGGTCCGTTTCTCGCGTGGAGGGGGATGGCGAGCTTTGGCCGCAGATTGACAAACCCGGTCGTCTGCTGGCTTGCGTTTGTGTCTGCAACAACCGCGTGGCACCTGCCGGCAATGTATGAGCTGGCTTTGCGGTCCGAGACAATGCACGCTGTGGAGCATGCCTGCTTTTTAGCAACGGGCCTTCTGTTCTGGTGGCCGGTTATTCAGCCGTCGCCGAGCCGCGCGCGATGGCCCCGTTGGGCCATGATCCCGTACCTGTTTCTCGCCGATTTCCAGAACACAGCCCTATCGGCATATCTCATCTTCTCCGACCGGGTGGTTTACCCGAGTTACGCCGTTGTGCCGCGCCTTCCGGGGATGTCCGCGCTCGAAGACCAGGCGGCAGCGGGCGCAATCATGTGGGTTCCCGGGTCGCTGGTCTTTCTGATCGCCGTCGGCGTGATCAGCATCAAAGCGATGGCCTCACGCCGTCGTGCGGTTCGCCCTTCAAGCTTTCAGAGAGCGCTGCCGGTATTGAACCAATCGATCAATTCGAAATCTGTTACGGCTTCACGGCCAAGGGCGCGACGCAGGAAGGGCCGGGATCTCTTATCCATCCCGTTCATAGGATCGATGGTTCAGCGGCGATACTACCGTCGGGTCGCCCAAACAGTCATGCTCCTGCTGGCGTTGGTCACTATCGCCGATGGTCTGTTCGGACACCAGATGAGCTCGATGAACCTGGCAGGCGTTCTGCCGTGGACGCATTGGCGCGGGCTCTCGATCATCGCGCTTTTGTTCATCGGAAATTTGTTTTGCATGGCCTGCCCTTTCATGCTGACGCGCGATCTGGGGCGCCGGTTCATGCCTGTGCGATGGCGTTGGCCGAGAAGGCTCAGGTCGAAATGGCTTTCAGCCGGCCTTCTCGCGACTTATCTATGGGCATATGAGGCGTTCAGTCTGTGGGACAGCCCCTGGCTAACGGCGTGGATAATCATCGGCTACTTCGTCGCCGCGTTTGTCATTGACGGGTTATTCAAGGGAGCGACCTTCTGCAAGTACATCTGTCCCATCGGCCAGTTTAATTTTGTACAGTCCCTTGTCTCTCCAGTCGAGGTGAAAGCTCGCAGCCTGGACGTATGCCGGACCTGTACTACGCACGAATGCATTCGCGGAAGCGCCGCTCAGCGAGGCTGCGAGCTGGATCTGTACTTGCCGAGGAAATCCGGCAATCAGGATTGCACCTTTTGCCTTGACTGCCTTCACGCCTGTCCGCATCAAAACGTTGGCCTGATCTTTAGTTCTCCCGCGAGTCAGTCAATACCAGATCGTTCCGGCCGATCATTCAAGAGGCTTGCTCGGCGCCCGGATGTGGCGGCGCTGGCGCTGCTGCTGGTCTTTGGAGCTTTCGTTAATGCGGCGGGGATGATTGCCCCAGTTACCGAATTAGAGAAGCGTTTGCAGGGCCGGTTAGGCTTCGAATCGCCGCTGCCCGTCATCACGGTCCTACTTGCTTTTGGTTTATTGCTTGCGCCGGTCGTCGCGGCGGTCTCTTGCGGCGCCATATCCAGAGCTCTCGGGAGAATTGAGGTCAAATGGAAAGCCCTTACGAGTAGCTTCATTATGGCGCTAGTCCCGCTCGGGTTCAGCATGTGGGCCGCGCATTTTGTGTATCACTTGCTGACCGGAGCTAGCGCCATCGTGCCGGTCTTCAAGCGGGCCGCCGTTGACGCCGGCTTCGATTTTCTGGGCAGGCCCGATTGGTCCTCCGCAGCGATGGTGCCTGCCGATTGGCTTACTTCAATTCAACTAGTGCTCTTGGGGGCGGGCCTGCTGCTGACGCTCTACGTATGCTGGCGCACGGCTTTCAGTTTCACGAAACAACCCGGAGGCGCGTTCGGCCTACTCTTGCCCTGGGCGGGACTGGCCATGGGCCTCTACGCGGCAGGGGTCTGGATTGTGTTCCAACCGATGCAGATGCGCGGGATGATGCATTCGATGATGTAATGCGCCGGATGGAACGAGGCGCCCAGCATGGATGACTTCGTGAGTTGTGTGGTGAATAATCGACGCAAACTGACAGTTTGCGCTACGCGATCGGAGCGACTTTGAAGCTGATGCATAGAATGAAACTCACGCGAAACAAACCGGCTATTCTGGCTGGCATAGCGATGTCGTTTATCGCCATCGCAAGCGGTGCCGCCATTCCCCCGGCCCAGGCCCATGGAGCTTTAGCGCAATTCACCAAGGCGGCAGGGCCGTTCGTAGTTACCGTATTCACGCCGCCCAGCCCGCTGCGAGCCGGTCCGGTCGAGATAAGCCTGCTGATCCAGAGCCGAGAGAATCAACAAGCTGTGCTCGACTGTGTCGCTCGCGTACAACTGCGGAAGGATGGCGAGATGAATATTCGCTCGGAAGCCACACACGAAGCCGCGCAGAACAAGCTGCTTTATGCAGCACAGGTAAGGGTTCCGGAACCGGGTGTCTGGGAGCTGGAAGCGGTGATCACACATGAGAATGATTCACTGGAGGTTGGCGGATCCATCACCGTCGTCCCCTCAAATCCTGTTTTCCTGGCTTACTGGCGAAGCCTTACGCTACCGCCTCTGCTGATTACGTTATTTGCTTTGAATCAATGGCTGAAGCGACGAAGTTTGAATTTCCCGTTGGCTGAACCTGTAGGGGCGGCCCTCCGTGGCCGCCCCTCAGTTCGCAGGTCACGCGCATCGATTAGAGTGAACGTCAAAGGAGTAAGATCATGAAGAACCGTGGGCTGCACCGCTTATCGATTACACTTGCGGCGATGACGCTGATGTTGCTCGTGGCTGGTGCACTGGTTACGAGCAATGAGGCCGGAGACTCAGTCCCCGATTGGCCGCTCTCATTCGGGCGTTGGGTGATAAACTCCAATTACTTTGTTGCAAACGTTCGCTATGAGTATTCGCACCGCGTCATTGCATTCCTTGTCGGCGCGACGACTCTGTCGTTGGCGGTTGGCGCCTGGACTTTCCGCGCCAGGCCTTTAATCCGAAGACTGACGCTGGCTGCGTTCGCCGGTGTCGTCACCCAGGCTCTCATAGGCGGGGCTCGAGTCTCATTCCCGGCCTACAAACCCCTGATCGCGATCCCGCACGCGCTTGTCGCTCAAAGCTTCTTTGCTTTGATCGTCGCGCTTGTAGTGCTCACATCTGACCGGTGGCGTGAGACGACGCCGTTGAATGAAGATGGCCGGCCTTCACAGGCGCGCCGGCTGGCGATTCTGACTGTGTGCGCCATCCTGGCGCAAGCGAGTCTTGGCGCGGGGTTCCGGCATGGAGCCTTCGGCGTGGCGCCTCACATCGCCGGCGCGGTCGCCGTTTCATTGGCTGCGGTCTTGACCGCGGTGGTGATCTTGCGCCGATATCCCAGTGACGCCTACTTGCGCAGACCCGCGCTTGTACTGCTGGTGCTGTTATCCTGTCAGGTGATTCTCGGGCTCCTGGCTTACGCAGCCCGGCTGGGGTCTTACAAGGACCCGCAGCCTCTCGAGCCGATGATCACGCTCACAGTTGCCCACGTCGTAGTCGGCGCGCTGACGCTGGCGTCGGCGGTCGTGCTGGCGATCAGGTGCCCACGCACACTCACTCCGGCTCGTGAAAAGGAAGGGCTGAGAAGACTGGCTCCTTACAGCATCTCCATGACATGAGCGCTGTGGATCGAGGCCTACCGCGGGAAGTTTATCGTGATCGGCGTACCGGCGGAGCTTTAAGGAGGAATGATAAAGATGGCTCACGAGGACGAAAGGCTTCCCCTCATCTACCTGGCGAGGCACGGTGAAACGGAGTGGAGCCTCACGGGCCGGCACACGGGACTGAGTGATTTACCGCTGACCGAGGCCGGCGAGCGCAATGCCCTGAGGCTTCGAGAAAGGCTAAGCGGGCTGAAGGTCAATAGTGTACTTACAAGTCCCTTGCAGCGTGCCAGGCGAACTTGTGAGTTGGCCGGTTTCGGATCTAAGGCTACACTCGTTCCCGACTTAGTCGAGTGGGATTACGGCGAATACGAAGGCCGGACTAGCGTCGAGATTCATCGTGAATCTCCGGACTGGCAACTGTTCCGCGACGGCTGCCCGGGCGGCGAATCACCCCAGCAGGTTGCCGCGCGCGCCGACCGCGTGGTAAATCTGGTGCGGACGGTTGCCGGAAATGTTATTCTTTTCTCCAGTGGACACTTCCTTCGCATGTTGGCCGCCCGCTGGTGTCAGGTTGAGCCGATAGCCAATGCCAGACCTTTTATGTTGGACACGGCGAGCCTGAGCGCGCTGGGCTATGAACACAGCCTTTCACAGCCGGTGATCCGATTCTGGAACGACACGCACCATTTGCCGACTTCATAAGAGCGGAAGACCACCAGTAACGACTGACAAGTAACTGAGGTAACAAAATGAAAGGGACACAACTACTTCATGACCTGGGGCAGAGCCTCTGGCTGGACAACATCACACGTGATTTGCTCGAT
>Ga0210410_10005314_pt1 | contig 11229 bp, 8 predicted proteins | sample IncBWC4MmetaG_FD_161058 | JGI IMG/M metagenome (GOLD analysis project Ga0210410, IMG submission 161058) | Forest soil microbial communities from Barre Woods Harvard Forest LTER site, Petersham, Massachusetts, United States - Inc-BW-C-4-M | ecosystem: Environmental > Terrestrial > Soil >... | reverse complement strand
TCCATTCGATTCCGCATCCCGGCGAATTCGGCTATGACACCTGGCCGAAGGACGCTTGGAAATCGAGTGGCGCGGCCAACAACTGGGCGGGAATGACGGTCGACACCACACGCGGAATTGTGTACGTTCCGACCGGATCGGCGGCCTTTGATTTCTATGGGGGAGATCGCTTGGGCGACGATCTTTTCGCCAACTGCTTGATCGCTCTCAACGCTGAAACCGGCGAAAGAATCTGGCACTTTCAGGCCGTGCATCACGATTTGTGGGACCGCGACTTCCCCTCGGCGCCAGCACTCTTAACCGTGAAACGCCACGGCAAGAGTGTTGACGCGGTGGCGCAGACGAGCAAGCAAGGATTCGTTTATGTCTTCGATCGCAGCAACGGCAATCCGCTATTTCCGCTGAGCGAGCGAAAATATCCCACCAGCGATGTTCCCGGAGAAGTCGCGGCTGCCGAGCAGTCGTTGCCGCAGCGCCCGGCTCCCTTTGCCCGTCAGCTTCTCACGGAAGACTTGCTTTCGAATCGCACGCCCGAAGTTCATCGCTGGAGCCTGGACAAATTTCGTTCCTCTCGCAGCGAGGGCCAATTCGTTCCCTTCAGCGTTGGCAAAGATACCGTCATATTTCCCGGATTCGATGGAGGAGCGGAGTGGGGCGGCCCAGCGGTCGATCCGGAGACGGCTATTCTGTATGTCAACTCGAACGAGATGGCATGGAACGCCGCGCTGGCGGAAAATAAGGGCGAGAGCGGCGGGCGCGGAATTTACTTGAGCCAGTGCGGCGTCTGTCACGGCGACAAGTTGATGGGGTCGCCACCGGCGACGCCATCGCTGGTGAGTGTAGGGGATCGACTCAATGCGGCGCAAGTCACGGCGACCATTAAGAATGGGAAAGGCAGGATGCCCGCATTTCCCAACCTTTCCGACGACGGTTTGTCTGCACTGTTAGCCTTCCTGACCGGCGGCGAGAATAAAGAGCTTCTAAGTTCCGAGCCCAGGCCTGTGCAGATGCAGTATCTTTTCACCGGGTACCGGCGATTCCTGGACCCGGACGGATACCCTGCGATCGCGCCGCCGTGGGGATCGCTGAATGCAATCAATTTGAATACCGGGGAATATGCCTGGAAGCTGACGCTGGGGGAATATCCCGCGTTGGCGGCCCAGGGTCTCGCCAACACAGGCTCCGAAAACTACGGCGGCCCCATGGTCACAGCGGGCGGTTTGCTCTTCATTGCAGCAACCAGTTTCGACAAGAAATTTCGCGCTTTCGATAAGGCTACGGGTGACTTGCTGTGGGAGACGACTCTGCCGTTCGCAGGCAATGCGACGCCGGTCACCTACGAGGTCAACGGACGCCAGTTCGTGGTGATCGCCGCCGGTGGTGGGAAAGACCCGAAGTTCCCCTCCGGCGGGGTTTATGTCGCCTTTACCTTGCCGTAGAGTGAACGATCTCGACATATGCCCTTTAGGCGCATGGAGTTACCGGCAGGCGTTTCTTTCCCATACTAATTTCAATTTGCACCCAAAGCCGGTACTCTCCTCGGGCATCTCGAAACCATTTCCAAGCAACTAACAAATTAGTTGACCTTTTTGCTCGTCGGTCGTCAGACTAAATGGCAGGTCTTGAACCCGGAGGCTGGATTGGCTCGTAGCACATCTGTAACGCTGACTGAGGCGGAATTGCGGATCATGAACGCGCTTTGGGATCGCGGGCCGTCCACCGTTCACGAGGTGCTGAACGCGCTACCCGCTAAGCCAGTGCTGGCGTACAACTCGGTGTTGACGATCGTCCGCATCCTGGAAAAAAAGGGCTACGTGAAGCACGTGAAAGATGGGCGCTCACACGTCTACGCTGCGCAGATAGATCGGCAGCATGCCTCGCGTTTCGAAGTGAAGCACCTGGTCGGCCGCTTCTTCGGGGATTCGCACGAAATGTTGGTCCTGAATATTCTTGAGGAAAAGGGTGTGGACGAAGAAGAGTTGCAGCGCCTGCGCCGCCTGCTGGAAGGGAGCAGGTAGCGATGATCCACCAGATCGCCGATACGTTGTTCCTTCGCGCGTTGGATTCGCTGACGGTGGGACTCCCAATTGCGAGTTTCGCCGCGCTATTGGTTCGGTTCTCGCCTCGGAAAAGTTCGGCGGCGCGCTTCGCCGTGTGGTTCTCGGTGTTGATTGCGATCGCCCTTTTGCCGGGGATTGATAGCGCGTTGTGGTCGACGTTGCATGCGCACGGGATTTCGAACGCGGAGACCGCCGCGTTTAAGGTTCCTGGTTCGTGGGCAATCTATTTCTTTTTCGCCTGGGGAACAATTGCGCTGATTGGACTGGCTCGTGTGGCCGCCGGATTGATTCATCTTTCCAGATTGCGCAGTACCTTTGTGGAAGTAGACCTGGACCGGCTCGATGCCGCAACGCAAGCGACTTTCCACCGGTATCAATCGAGGCGGAGGGTGATGCTATGCACATCTGCGGAGGTGAGCGTTCCGACGGCGGTCGGCCTGGTATCGCCCACGGTCGTGATTCCTGCCTGGCTCATGGAAGGGCTCTCGCCCGCGGAACTGAATCAGATTTTGCTGCATGAACTCGCACACTTGAGCCGCTGGGACGACTGGACCAATCTCGCGCAGAAAATCGTGAAGGCCCTTTTCTTCTTTCATCCCGCAGTTTGGTGGATTGAGAGAAAGGTGTCGCTGGAGCGCGAAATGGCGTGCGACGACGAGGTGCTGGCCGAGAGCCATAATCCGCGCGGGTATGCGGAGTGTCTACTTCATCTCGCGGAGAAGACCGTGATTCGCCGCGGACTCGCCTTGGCGCAGGCAGCAGTAGGCCGCATTCGACAGACGACGCTGCGAGTGACGCAGATTTTGGATCTTAATCGGCCTGTCGGAAGTGGCGGCTGGAAGCCGGCGGTTTCGTTGGTCGCCGGGTTCGCATTGTTGAGCTTCATCGGCATCTCACGCGCACCGCAGCTGGTGATGCTTCAGGAATCGGAGCCGCAGGTAACCGTCGCTTCGTCGACGCATGGAATAAACCGGACATCAACGGAAGCGTTGGAAGAATTGAATGCAGGGACTAAGTCGCTCTCCCGCATCGCGGAAGCAGAAGTTATTCCGACGAAGTATGTGACTCCTCCGACGCAAAACGTGAACCGAGCAACCTCGAACTTGGGGACCAGGCTGCGACCCTCGGTCGTGCGGCATGTGGCGGTGGCATCGCATCGACAGTCTCAGGCGGCAGCTCCGGATATCACCCAGATCCTGCATCTGACCGATTTGCGCGTTGACCAAGCGGCAAGTGCTCCCATGTTTTTTGTTGTTGAGCGGGCGGTCTATCAAGGCGACGGTCAAGCGCTCTATCGTGTGAGCGTGTGGCGCATCGTAGTGTTTCAACCTGCTGTTCTGTCCGACAGCAGAACTCCTCGAAAGGAAACTTAGAACTTTGAAGGTGGCAGTGCGGTGTATGTGTGGTCGGTAAAACTAACGAATTAGTTATCAACTCATTTCACGAAAGGGAACTTGATTTTATGAATACGCAGAAACTCAACTGGAACAAATGGACGAAGTCCGTCGCCGCACTGGTGCTGGCGTTCGCCGCTTCGTTCGCAACCTATGAAGTCGTCCGCCCGTCGGACGCCAACGCAGCGTCGGCCGCGGCGCCTTCGGCGCCGCTGACGGACGAGAGCATCGGCGCCCTACTCTCGCTTGATCGCGCCATGGAAACGCTGGCCGCCCACGTGACTCCTGCGGTGGTGAACGTAACCGTTACCTCAAAAGGCAGACAGGAAAACGCCAGCGAGCAAGGTCCGGACACTCAGCGCTTCTTTGGCCAGAACAGCCCCTTCGGCCAATTTTTTGGTCCCCGTATGGGTCCGCAGCAACCGCAGATTGAGCACGGCCTCGGCAGCGGCGTGGTGATCTCGCCCGATGGATACATCGTGACGAACAATCACGTCATCGACGGCGCGGTCGACATTCGCGTGACCACCAGCAACCGCCGTGTGATGAAAGCGAAGCTCATCGGCGCCGATCCGTTGACCGATATCGCCGTCATCAAAGTAGACGCCACTGGACTGGCCAGCGCTCCCTGGGGAAATTCTTCCGACGTGCAGCCGGGACAAACCGTTCTCGCTTTCGGCAATCCCTTCGGATTTCGCTTCACCGTGACTCGCGGCATCGTGAGCGCAGTGAACCGCCCGAATCCGGATGCAACCGATCCGCGCAAACCCGGTCAGTTCATTCAGACCGATGCCGCCATCAATCCCGGCAACTCTGGCGGGCCGCTGGTGGATGCGCGCGGCGAAGTGATCGGCATCAACACCTTCCTGATTTCTCCTTCGGGATCGTTTTCCGGCATGGGATTCGCGATACCGGCAAAGATTGCCAAGCCTACCGTTGAGACGCTGATTCGCGATGGCAAGATCAGCCATAGCCACATCGGCGTCGGCATCTCCGACGTGACTCCGGAGAACGCGAAGTTCTTCTCCGACTCGACCGCTTCAGGCGCAGTCGTGACCCAGGTTGAGGCAGACTCGCCCGGCGAGAAAGCGGGATTGAAGATCGGCGATGTCATCACCGAAGTCGACGGCCAACCGGTGGCCGACGCCGGCGATCTGCAAGTTGTTATCGGGTCTAAAAAGCCTGGCACGAAGGTGAGTCTCTCTGTTCTACGCGACGGCAAGAATATTAATCTGCCGGTTACGCTGGAGGAGATGGGCGATCGCAAAGGCGAACTTGTGTCGAACGGCGAGGCCCATGGCAAAATGCGATGGGGCATCGGCGTAGCGGATCTGACGCCCGAAGTGCGCGATCAGATCCAGGGACCGAGCGACCTGCACGGAGCCGTCATTCAGCAAGTGCAGCCGGGAAGTTCGGCTGACAACGCGGGATTACGCAGCGGCGATGTGATCCTGGAAGTGAATCGCCGTCCGGTGAAGTCCGCGGCGGAGGTGCATGAGGCCCTCAGTAATCTGCCCAAAGGACAGGATGCTTTGCTGCTGGTCTGGTCGAACGGCGGCAACACCTTCCGCGTGCTGCACTCGCCCGAAGGCGGAGCGTAAGCTTCTGAGAGTCGGCGCAAACTGAAAGCGGCGTCCGTGAGGACGCCGCGTTTCTGTTGGCTGAGCTGATTACTCTTCTTTCTTCTCCGGTTCCTTCGGAAGCGGCTTTTCAATCGGCTTCCGCGGCAGCATCTGGTCGCGCATGGCTGCGTCGTAAACAAAGCTGGCAACGATGACCGAGATCTGCTTCAAGTCCTCCGCCTGCAAGCGGTCGTAGACATCCATGTTGGAGTGGTGCGTACGCGTTTCGTATTCAAGCGGGTCTTGAATGAATTGAAACCCCGGGATGCCGACAGCGTCGAACGAAAGATGGTCGGTGCCGCCGGTATTGCGCATGCTGATGGTGGTCATGCCGAGATCTTTGAAGGGACGCATCCAGCTCTCAAAGATCGGCGCGACGGCCGCGTTCTCTTGCAAGTAAATGCCTCGGATCTTTCCTGAGCCGTTGTCCACATTGAAGTAGGCCGAAACTTTCGCCTGCTCCGGTTTGACCGTGACCGGACCAGCGTCGCGGCGCAGAAGGGTGGGCATGCCTTTCATATTCGGATCATCCAGTGGGGGGCGTGATCCGAAATGCTGTTCGACGTAGCCCTGCGAGCCGAGCAACCCTTCCTCTTCGCCGCTCCAGAGGCCGATGCGAATGGTGCGCCGCGGCTTGATGTCGAGCGCTTTCAAAATGCGCACCGCCTCCATCATGACGATGGTGCCGGCGCCGTTATCAGTGGCGCCAGTGCCAGCGTGCCAGGAATCAAGATGAGCGCCCAACATAACAACTTCATCTTTCTTATCGGTGCCGGGGATTTCGGCGATGGTGTCGTACTGCATGGGATCGTCGTCGTAGAAAGTGTTGTTTACGTTCAATTCCACGGTGACATCTTTCTTCTGCTGAAGCAGCCGCGCGATGCGCGTCCAGTGCTCCGATGCCATGGTTAATTGCGGGATCACTGTGGTCTCGCCCGTCTTATAGGACCCTCCCGACTGAACGAATACGGTGCCGCCACCGGCCGTTCCGCGGCTGTGGTCGATGACTGCCAGGACTTTTTCGTCGGCGAAAAACTGGTTCAAGTCTTTCGTGAACTGCCGGCGCTTGGCGATCTCGGCCATGCGAAACGGCGGACGCTCCCCCGGAATCTCATATTCACCGGTCTTGTTCAGTTCGTCGTCACTCAACCTCTTGAAGGGAGCTTCGGCGATAGGTTTTACTTCGGCGTCCGCTCCGAAGATCAGAACCATACCTGCCAGCTTGCCGCGATACTTGTCGAAATCTTTCTTGTCCTCAATCGTGACGCGAATGCACTTCCCGGTGACCACGCCGTTGGTGCCGGGCGTCCATGCTTTCGGGTAGGCGATGAGGGAAACGATATCCGGCGCGGTCATGCGCACGTTCACATACTGATTCGCCCAGCCGCGGCCGAATGGCCCCCAGGCCTCGAGATGCGAATTTGACAGGCCCATCGCGGTGAACTGATCGCGCGTCCACTCGTTGGCGCGCTTCATATTCGGAGAACCGGTGAGCCGTTCGCCGATGGAATCCATTAGACCGGTGGCGAACTCCATCACCTTTGAATCGCGGAAGCCTTCGTAACGAATGCGCGAGATGGTCTCGAGATCGACTTTTTCTTGAGACCACACCGGCGCGACGAACAAAAAAATGGAGAAGAGAAGACACGCGAGTTTCACGAATCTGTTCACGATGAACGCTCCTGGGAAGAATCGGAAATTCAAACCGGCGATTATACAACTGCCATTACAAGGAAGAGTCAAAAGGGATTGTAAAGTTATTTAGCAGATGGAGAGTTAAGGTTTGACGGGCGGGCTCTCGAGTTTTGCTGGACTTGGTTTACCTTCTTCTTTGGTGTCTTCTTTTTTATCGTGAGAGTTTCCCTGTTTCTTTTCCGCGCCTTCTACGGACTTGGCGCCGTCCTCGTCGGGCTTGACGATGTACTGCACGATGAGCGAAATGCGGCGGTTGGCGGGATCAAGCGGATCGGCAGGTTTGCGCAGCCGTTGATCGGCGAATCCACGGATTTGCGTGACCTGATCGGGACGGATGCCATTGCCTTGCATCAGGCGCCGTGCGGAATTGGCGCGGTCGCTCGACAACTCCCAGTTGCCATAATTTCCGAAGGTGATATAGGGCTTGGAGTCAGTGTGGCCTTCAATCGAAATCTTATTCGGCAGCTTTCCAAGTTCCTGTGCCAGCGCAACCAACAATTCGTTTCCGTCGCCGTTAAGCTGCGAACTGCCACTTTGGAAGAAGGTTCCAGTTGCAGACTCCGAGAGCTCGATTCGAAGGCCTTCCGTGGTCACCGTCATTTCGATGTGGCTCTTGAGCTTTTCGAAGTCGCTCATCTGCTGCATCGCCTTTTGCAATTCCTCCTTCAGCTTGGGCATGTTGTCTTTGTTTAGAACAAAGTTTTCACCCGTGCCCACCATGTTGGAGCCCACTTTTTTCGAGGTTCCGGTCGGGTCCTTGAAATATCCTCCGACAGCCTCTTGAACTTGTTTGCTGGAATTGAGAAGCCACAACACAATGAAGAGCGCCATCATGGCGGTAACGAAGTCGGCATAGGCAACCTTCCATGCTCCGCCGTGGTGGCCGCCGTGACCGCCTTTCTTCTTCAGAATGATGATGGGGCGTGATTTTTCCATGGTGAACCGATGCGGGAATGGTTACGCGTGCGCAGCTGCGGCAGCGCCGCCGCCACGGCAAGCCGTCTCCAGTTCCTTGAACGAAGGCCGGACATGGCCGGGCACCGCACGCCGCGCCACTTCGACCGCCATGATGGGAGCGCTGCCTTTGAGGAAAGAAACCATGAGCACGCGCATCACGTAGAGGAACGCGTGTTCTTCTTCCGCGGCCTTGGTCATGTTGGCAGCCATTGGTCCAATCAATCCGTAGCAAAGCAGAATGCCGAGAAAAGTACCTACGAGCGCAGCGGCCACTTTGTGTCCGATTTCTTCCGGAGGCCCACCCAGGGCGCCCATGGTGATGACCACTCCGAGAACCGCTGCAACAATTCCGAGTCCTGGGAGCGAGTCGGCCATGGTCCCCAGCGCGGCCGTCGGTTGGATCGAGTCGTGATGGTGAACTTCCATGTCCAGGTCCAGCATCTGGTCGAGATCGAAGGCGTCAATTCCTGTGACCGCCATGCGCAGCGAATCGCAGACAAAATCGCAGATGTGGTGGTTTTTTACGAACGCGGCATTCTTGGAAAGTATGGGACTCTTCGAAGGTTCTTCCACGTCCGCTTCAAGTGCCATCAGCCCATCTTTGCGGGCCTTGTTCAGCAGGTCATACATCATTTTCAGAGCATCGAGGTAGGCCTGCTTGCTGAACTTAGAGCTGCCGAACACTCCGCCGATTCCGCCCAGGATCGCCTTGATGATGTAGAGCGGATTTCCGATCAACACCGTGCCCAGCGCGGCGCCGCCGATGATGACCAGTTCCGCCGGCTGAATGAGCACCTTGAGATTGCCATGCTCCATCAGGTAGCCGGCAATCACACATCCGAAGACAACGACAATGCCGATAATCGCAAACATTCCCTAACTCCCAGAAGATGCTGTTTTTGCTTGTACGGAGGTCGAGTGGTCATGCGTAGGCGCCTCGATCAACGATTGACGGGCTCGCTGCAGAAGCGACTCGATGCTCTCGTCCGGTTGAATGGTTGCGTTTCCGATCCGTACGGGCAACGATCGGCGCTCGCCCCACCACTCGATGCGGTCGTTAGCCAGGATTCGGCGTACGCGGCCCTGAATCGAGTGCAGGGCTTGCTCGGCGCATCCGCTTAAGATCACTAGAAATTCATCGTCGCTCCACCGGCCTACAAAATCTGTTCTCCACAAAGTATTTTCCAGATCGTGCGCCACCATGCGCAGCAGCGCCGACGCGGCTTCTTGCCCAAAGCTAGTGCGGAACTGGGCCAAGCCCTCTAACTGAAAAAGTAAAAGGCCGAACGGAACCTGGACGTCGCGGAAGGTGCCCATGGCTTCCCGCAGGTGAGACTGCATCATGGCGTGATTGGCTATGCCGGTGATCTCGTCGACGCAGCCGGTAAGTTTCAGCTCAGCTTCGCGATGGTCCGGGCTCTCGCTCTGCTCAGGGCTCTCAAACGTCTCTACCGCGCCAATGATCGACCCGTGTGCGTTGTGAACCGGAGAAGCCCGGATGTAGACCGGCACCTCGTGGCCCGCCTTGTGATGGATAAATCCGAGTGCCTCGGCGAGATGCGCCGTCTTCATCGCGCGATCCAGCGGGCTCTCTTCGTTGCAGGATTCGCAATCGGGCTCATCGCATTGCAACACCTCGCGACCTTTGCCGGATTGCCCTACGACCTCGTGCCTCAAATACCCGGTTATCTTTTCCGCTCCGTCGCTCCAAAACACAATCTTCTTATTGCGGTCGACGACGCACACCCCGGTGCCGAGACTTTCCAGGATCGCACGGTAAATTTCGGGCTCGTCAAAATCAGACATGGGAGTGGGTTCGTTGAATTCAATTCATCGGCAAAATCCACAGAAGGCTTAATGTAAGGATCCAAAAATTTGTCGGACAGATACGAAGAGTCGATATTTCAGAGGGAAAACGAGATTTTGGTCGCCGATTTCCATATGGCACGGAAGTGCCATAGGCAGAAAAACTACATCGGACTATTTTTTCAGGTGAGCAGTTCTGGGGGAGGGCTGCCCGGGCGCCCGGCACTCGACAGAGTTCGGGCGCTCGTTAATTCAGGACAATTTCGTAGCCAGTTCGTTCTTACAAGCTACTCTTCCCAATCCCGCATCGTAGGGCACCGACACACTCGCCGTATAATCCTCCTCAAGCCGTTTCCGCACCGGTCGACTTGCCAACTGAGTGGCCTACTTATTTTGTGGCAAATCCGCCCTATCGCCGTAACTTTTGGATCGCATTGTGAATCCCATACTAAGGATTTTTGCAGGGTTGGAGCGTTATGAAGCCGAAAAGCGTTAGCCCGAAGCCACTGGAATCGAGGATGGACGAGCGCCGGTTTTCTCAGGTGACGCGCCGCGAGTTGCTCAAAGTTGTGCCGGTTATCGCTCTGGGTGCGTTCGCGATCCCCGCTTTTCAGGAAGCGTTGCTGAAAAAAGGGCTCGCCACCAGCGACTGGATTGCGGCGCGAATGTTCCGCAGTGGCCACTTGGCGCCTACTTTTTCCGACGCGGAGCTCACGCCTTTCGAAAAGTTTCCCATCAATGGCTACGACGTCGACGATCCCGGCGTGATCTTCGAAAACTGGACGCTGACTGTGAGCGGCGCAGTGCAAAAGCCGGGGGACTATACGCTGGCGCAAATTCAGGCCCTGCCCATTACCCGCCAAAACACGCGCCACGTCTGCGTGGAGGGTTGGGACGTTATCGGCCGCTTCGGCGGAGCCAGGCTGTCTGATTTTCTAAACATGATCGGCGCCGACACTTCCGCTCGTTATTTGACCATGAAGTGCGCCGACGACTACTACGAATCGCTTGACATGGCCACGGCGCTGCATCCGCAGACTCTGCTGTGCTATGAGATGTATGACCGCCCGCTGACACGCCAGCACGGTGCGCCGCTGCGCCTGAATATTCCGACCAAGGTGGGCTACAAGCAGGCCAAATATTTGACCGACCTGAGCGTCACCAACGTTCTCGAAAAGGTCGGCTACTGGGAAGACCAGGGATATTCGGAGTTTTACGGCTTGTAATGGGAAACGAAATTGATGATTGATGATTTCTGATCGTTGATTTTTGATCGCGGATTCAATCCAAAAGAATCCGTGAGGTGCTTTTCGCTCAGCAATCATCGCTCAACAATCATCACTTAACAAACTGCGGTTGGGGAGAACTATGAGCGGCACGGTCCTTGAAATCGTACGAACCACCGGAGATGACACCGTCACCGTGTCCAACGCCGTGTACGAGCATCCGCTCGTGGTGCGAATTTGCCACTGGCTCAACGCCATCTCCTTGTTCGTCATGGTCGGCAGCGGATTGCAAATCTTCCGAGCCTTCCCAAGTTTCGGTCCGAAAATTCCCCAGCAGAACCTGATGAACTGGCCCAAATCTTTTGCCATCGGCGGGTGGCTCGGGGGCGCTCTGCAATGGCACCTCACCTTCATGTGGATATACATGGGGACAGGCGCCATTTATCTTGGCTATCAACTCTTCAGCGGA
>Ga0210410_10005312_pt1 | contig 11231 bp, 9 predicted proteins | sample IncBWC4MmetaG_FD_161058 | JGI IMG/M metagenome (GOLD analysis project Ga0210410, IMG submission 161058) | Forest soil microbial communities from Barre Woods Harvard Forest LTER site, Petersham, Massachusetts, United States - Inc-BW-C-4-M | ecosystem: Environmental > Terrestrial > Soil >... | reverse complement strand
GTCACTTGTAAAGTTCCTGGTCCACGGGGTTGAGTTTGACGACGGAGTGTACCAGCAAGACGGCCACGTCCAGTTAGACTTCGGTATAGACGCGCCTTTCCTTCAGGACGAAGTGGAACTGATCAGCGAGGCCGAAACTCGAGTTCGTGCTAACGTGCAACGATTGGTGGACTTCATTAGCAAAGCGGAGAAAGGTTCTGGGGCTTCGGGACGCTTGCTCTGGGGAGACTCAGAGGAAAGCCTTGCCCAGAAACTGATCGCGCGCCTGCAAAAAATCCAATAGATACAGGGGAGCATTCTTGGGACAGCCCCTACCGTCGCGTGCTGAACCAAGAGCTCCCTGCCCCGTGGCCCTTACTTGGTTCTTCCGCCCTCGACTTTCAACATGTCGCTGGCCGCGGCTTGTGCCGCCGCGAGCCTTGCCGTCAGCACGCGGAACGGTGAACAGGAGACATAGTTCAACCCGATCTGGTGGCAGAACTCGACCGAGGATGGTTCCCCGCCATGCTCGCCGCAGATTCCAACTTTCAAATCTGGACGCGTCTTCCGGCCGCGTTCCGTGGCCATCCGAATCAGTTGTCCAACCCCCTCGCGATCAAGCACGGCAAAGGGGTCCTGCTTCAAAATGCCCTCCGCAATATAAGTCGGCAGGAATTTATTCACGTCATCGCGGGAGAAACCGAATGTAGTCTGGGTCAAATCATTGGTGCCAAACGAAAAGAATTGCGCTTCTTTCGCAATTTCATCAGCCACCAACGCCGCCCGCGGCAACTCGATCATTGTTCCGACCAGGTAGTCCACAGTTGCCTCTTTCTCCTGGAAAACTTCCTGGGCCACTCGATGCACAACGGCCGCCTGATTCGCCATCTCCTTCAAGGTTGCGGTCAGTGGAATCATCACCTCTGGTTTTACCTTCACACCAGCTTTAGCCACGGTTACGGCCGCTTCGAATATGGCGCGCGCCTGCATTTCTGTGATCTCTGGGTAGGTAATGCCCAAGCGGCAGCCTCGATGTCCGAGCATCGGATTGAATTCGTGCAGTTCTTCCACTCGCCGCAGAAGAGTTCTTAGCTTTTTCAATTTCGGCGATTTCGGCTTGGTGGCCTCGAGGACGGCGATCTCGACCATGAGATCTTCGCGTCGCGGTAGGAATTCGTGCAGCGGTGGATCCAGTGTGCGGATGGTTACCGGGAATCCGTCCATGGCGCGGAACACGCCGATGAAATCGGAACGCTGCATGGGCAGCAGTTTCTTGAGGGCTGCCCGTCGCTCCTTCTCATTACGCGCCATGATCATGGCTCGCATGTGCGGAAGTTTCTTTTCGCCAAAGAACATGTGCTCGGTCCGGCACAGACCGATTCCTTCGGCGCCAAAGGCGCGCGCCTGGATCGCGTCTCGCGGAATGTCCGCGTTGGCCCGCACGCCTAACTTGCGAAACGGTTCTGCCCAGCCCATGAACTTCATCAGTTCAGGATCGTCGGGCTTCGCATCGAGAGTGTTGAGCTTCCCTTTGATCACGCGGCCGGTGGTTCCGTCGAGAGAAATCCAGTCACCCTGCTTGAATACCTGGCCCTTCACCCGCATCTCGCCGGCCTTCTCGATCACCTCGATGTCGCCTGCTCCCGCCACGCAACACTTCCCCATGCCGCGCGTAACCACTGCCGCGTGACTGGTCATGCCGCCGCGCGAGGTCAGAATTCCTGCGGCGACTTCCATGCCGTGAATGTCTTCTGGCGTTGTTTCCGCTCTCACCAGGATGACTGGATTCTTCTGGCTGCCGTGCCCCGCCTTTTCCACCGCCTCATCCGCCGTGAACACAATCTGTCCCACGGCAGCGCCCGGAGACGCGGGCAGACCGGTGGCCAGAACTTCGATCTTTGCTTTCTTCTCGTCCAAGCGGGGGACCAGGAAGTCGTAAAGCTGGTTGGGTTCGACGCGGAAGATCGCATCCTCTTTGCTGATCAGCCCTTCTTCCACCATCTGGATGGAGACGCGCACCGCTGCCAGTCCGGTGCGCTTGCCGTTGCGGGTTTGCAGCATGTAGAGCTTGCCTTCCTGGATGGTGAACTCGAAATCCTGCATGTCGCGGTAATGCTTTTCCAGGCGTGTGGTGATTTCACGGAGCTGCCGGTAAACGTCCGGCATAATCTTTTCCAGTTCGAGGATTGGAACCGGGGTGCGAATGCCGGCAACGACGTCCTCGCCCTGCGCGTTCATTAGGAACTCGCCATAAAATTCTTTGTCGCCGATGGCGGGATTGCGCGTAAAGCCCACGCCAGTGCCGCTGGTGTCGCCCAGATTGCCGAATACCATCGCTTGCACGTTCACCGCTGTGCCCAGATCGTCAGAGATGTTATTGATGCGCCGATAGTGTTTGGCGCGGTCGTTCAGCCAGGAGCGGAAGACGGCGTCGCGCGCCATGACCAGCTGTTCGTGTGAATCTTGGGGAAAGTCGTGTTTGGTGTGCTTCCTGACCACCTTCTTATATTCTTCTATGACTTCCTTTAGTGCTTTCGCGTCGAGGTCGGTATCGAGCTTGGCTTTTTTCTGCTTCTTCTTGGCGTCGAAAACCTCGTCAAAAGCTGGCTTCGGAATCTCCAGCACAACGTTGCCAAACATCTGGATCAGACGTCGATAGGAATCGTAGGCGAAACGCGGATTGTTGCTGCGCTTCGCCAGGGCCTCCACGCTCTGATCGTTCAGGCCGAGATTGAGGATCGTGTCCATCATGCCCGGCATGGAGAACTTTGCGCCCGAGCGTACGCTGACCAGTAGAGGGTTCTCGCCCTTGCCGAGTCGCTGGCCTTGAAGTTGCTCCAGGCGTGTGAGCGCTTCTTCCATCTCGTGGTCCACGGCGGAAGAAACTGCGTTGCGCCGCATGTATTCGCGGCAGGCCTCCGTCTGAATTGTGAACCCGGGAGGCACGGGCAATCCTGCATTGGTCATTTCGGCCAAGCCCGCGCCTTTCCCGCCGAGTTCGTCCTTCATCTTGCCGTTGCCGTCTGCTTTGCCGCCGCCGAAGAAGTAGACGTACTGAGTGGACGGTTTCTTGTCGGTGGTTCTTGTACCGGGTTCCGGAATAGTCTGAGCCGCCATGATGAGTCCTTATTGTTTCGAAGATTCTTTGGATTCCTTGCCTTCAATCACGATCTCTGAAAAATCGGCTATCGTGGAAAACTCCCTCAGCAAGGTTTGCAGGAGCGCCAACCGGTTTGCACGAATGCGTTCGTCGTCCACCATGACCATGACCGTGTCGAAAAATCGATCTACATCGTCTCGGAGCGTGCCAAGGAGCAGTAGCGCGTCAAGATATTCCTTCTTGGCTCTCCTTTCTTCAACTCGCGGTATGATCGTTTCCAGCTTAGCTCGAAATGACTTTGCGCCGTCATCCTCGTCTGGGAAATACTCAAAGATCGCTGCCGGCGTTACGCCCTTCTCGAGCGCCTGCCGAAGAATGTTGCGGACTCTCTTGCATGCCGCTCCGATACGTTGAAAGTCGGGCATGCCCCTTACTTGCTTTACCGCTTCCGCCCGTGCGATGGCGTCAACCACATCATCGGCTCCCGCTGCCGTGACCGCCCTCACTACGTCATAGGCATAGCATTTTGCATCCCCGAGGTAGAACTGAACCCGATCCCACAAAAACGTCAGCGGACTGACGTGTGACTCCGACTGCGGACTTTGTTTTATAGCATCCATCCATCTCTGGTGCGTAAGCAGCTCCGCCTTGAGATTGTCACGCCACCAATCCAAGGGCTTTGAAAATCTTTGGACGGCATCGGAGCCCGAATAGCAGTCAAACGCATATTTCACGACGGTTGAAAGCTTGAGCGGTAGTTTCTTCTCTGCAATCGTCTTTACAATCCCATTTGCTTGCCGCCGCAACGCAAATGGGTCCTTCGATCCAGTGGGCTGTAGTCCCAGGGCGAACATTCCGGCAATGCTGTCAGCTTTATCGGCGATGGAGAGGACTGCGCCCTCGACTGATCGCGGAACTGAATCGTCCATAGATTCCGGTTTGTATTGATCGTAGATCGTTTGCGCGATCAACTGTCTGGTCGCATCCGGCAGATCAGAGTCCAGTTCTTGTACGCTGGCATACAGTCCGCCCACGATTCCCTGTAGTTCCGTGAACTCTTTCACCAACTCGGTCGTGAGGTCGGCTTTCGCCAGAGCGGCCGCCTTGTGCACAATTCCGGGACGAACCGGCACTCCTTTTTGACGGATGATTTCGCAAAGCCAACTGCACAGGCGCTGCACCCGCTGCGTCTTTTCGTAGTAGCTGCCCAGGTCTTTCTGGAAGGTGACGTGTTTGAGCCACACTGTCCGCTCGCGCAGTGGATGCTTCTGATCGGTCTGCCAGAAGAACCGGGCATCGCTGAACCGCGCCCGCAGCACGCGTTCGTGGCCATGGCGAATGATTCCCCGCGGATCGCCATCAGTGTTGAGCACGGCTAGAAAATGGGGCAGGAGCTTACCGCTCGCATCCTCGACGGCGAAATACTTCTGATGATCGCGCATCACCGTCACCAGGACTTCCTCCGGCAGTGCCAGAAACTCCTGGTCAAAACTTCCCAGGATTGCCGAAGGAAACTCGGTCAGATTGAGTACTGTATCCAGAAGAATCTTATCTTCGCGCCAGCGCGCGCCGGAAATCGCGCGAGTAGCGGCATCGAGCGCTTTGCGAATCTGCTGCTCACGCTCGCCACGTCCCAGAACTTTTGCGGCGCGCAACGCATCAACATAGCTGGAGCCTGCACTCGGAATCCGAACCGGACCTTGAGCCAGTATGCGGTGTCCTCGCGATTGGTTTCCGGCACGAATGCCGTCGAACTCGAGCGGGATCACTTCCCTGTCGAGCAAGGCCACCAGCCAACGCACTGGGCGGACGAACTTTTCGCCCGGCTTGCGCCAGTACATATTCTTTGGCCAGTAAATCGAGTTGATTTCTTTGGGAAGCAGCTCGGATAGAACTTCGGCGGCCGGCCGGCCCTTCTTTGTGATCTTAGCGGCCAGGTATTCACCCTTGGAAGTTGTCACTCGCTCCAGATGAGAAACGTCTACACCAGCTTTCCTGGCAAACGCATGTGCGGCCGGTGTGGGCTGTCCATCGTTGAAACCTACGCTCGCCGAGGGTCCTGTGACCTGCTCCGTAACATCCGGCTGAGCCACGAGAATTCCTGCGGCCAGAACCGCTAAGCGACGAGGGGAATCGAGGCTTGAGATCGCTCCAGTGGCAGACAGGCGTTCACGTTCCAATAATCTCTGCACTCGCTCACGCAAATCGAGCGAAGCGGCATCGATCATCCGCGCAGGGATCTCTTCGCAACCGATTTCAAGTAGAAAATCTAGCATGTCCCTTCATCCGTAGCGCCAGCGCGCTACACAAATCTCATGAAATCGCCGGCACGATTTCTCGATTCACCTTTTGCTTCTTCCCCGGTTCCGGCTCTTCAAGTGCCGTCTCATCCTGCTGCTGATCCACATACGCCCTCGCAATCCCGACAGCCAGCGCGCGCACCCGCGCAATGACTCCCACCCGCTCGGTCACGGAAATCGCGCCGCGAGCATCCAGAATGTTGAACAGGTGTGAGCACTTCAAGCAAAGATCATAAGCGGCAAGAATCGGAAAACGCTGTTTGTTTCGCAACAATCCGTCACCCGCCATCTTCTCTTTGCTGATCGCGGCAAATTGGTCCAGCAGCGACTTGCATTCGCTTTCGCACAAATCAAAATGCTTCCATGTTTTCTCGACATCAGCTAACTCGAAGTTGTAAACCGAGAACTGCTGCTCATCCGCCAGTCTCACATCGCCATAAGTTGTAACTCGGCCTGTCTCCGGATCGCGTGCCCACACGATGTCGTAAATCGAATCTGCGTCCTGCAGAAATGCCGCGATGCGCTCCAGGCCGTAAGTCAACTCCGCGGAAATCGGATCGAGATCGACTCCGCCACATTGCTGGAAGTAAGTAAATTGGGTGACTTCCAGGCCGTCGAGCATGACCTGCCAGCCCACGCCCCAGGCGCTGAGCGTCGGTGCCTCCCAATTGTCTTCTTCGAACTTGATATCGTGCTGGCGCAGATCAATTCCCATCGCGCCCAGCGATTCCAGATAAAGCTCCTGCACGTTCTCCGGCGGCGGCTTAAGAATCACTTGCAGCTGAGTGTGCTTATAGAGACGATTCGGATTCTCCCCATACCGTCCATCGGCAGGCCGCCGCGAGGGCTGCACGTAAGCTACTTTGTACGGACTTGGCCCCAGGACGCGCAGAAATGTTTCAGGCGCCATAGTTCCCGCGCCCACCTCGACGTCGTAGGGCTGTTGCAACACGCATCCCCGCTCTGCCCAGAAGGTCTGGAGCCGCAGGATGAGTTCCTGCAAAGTCAACGGGTTGGGTTTCGTCTGGGTCAAAGTGAGTACGAAGCATTTGGCACTTGGCATTTAGCCCTGAACTTTCGAGCGCTCCTTACGGGAAACCAACAACAATCGCTCGGGCTGAGTACTGAGTGCCGATCGCTAACTGCTAAGTGCCAAATGCTAACTGCTGATCTTCTCCAGCATCCCCGCGGTCACCAGCTTCTTCTCCATGTGCCGTTGAAGAGCTTGCAGCAGAAACTTGCGCAGATCGGCGGCTTGCGCCTTGCGTCCCACCGCCGCAAAGCTCTCGACCGGCGCCCGCAACATCTGTCCCGCCAGCGTGCGCGACTCCGCGGAAATCTCCGACGACGCCAGCCGCTTATCGTCGGCACACATCAATCCATCACTCAGTGCATGGAAAAACGCGCGACTCCCGTTCAGCGTCCGGCCGCAGACGATGCACTCGGAAAGCTCCGGCAGATAGCCCATCAGCCGCGTCATCCATAACTCAAAGTAAGTGATGGGCATCCACACATCGGCGCTGCGCAGCCTCGCCAGCACCGCCAGCGCCAGCCGGAAGACGTCATCATTGGCTTCGCGATCCGGCAGCAACTCGTCCAGCACCTCGGCCACGTGTCCAAGAGCGACTGCCCGCGGATAACTCACTTCAAACGCCAGCGGCGACTCCAGCACCTCGCAGGAATCCAACCGCGCCAACTCCTGCCGCTCGCGATCCTCGTAGTAGACTCGAACGCAGGTCAGGGGCTCGAGCGCTCCTCCAAATCGCCGTCTGGATTTCATCGCCGAGCGCGCCACTCCGCGGACTTTGCCCTCCAAGCGAGTGAACAGCGTGACCAGCAGATCGGCCTCGCGCAACGGGTACGTCCGTAAAACAATCGCTTCCGACTCCTTCAGCGCCATGGAAGCTCAGCAGGTAATCTTTGATTGTAATGGAGCTGTGAAGAGATGGAAAGGCAGCCTGCGACCTGGCGGCAACTAACTCCCAACTGCTTGAGGTCGCATTTTCCGACCTCAAACGGACTTATCATTTTCGATCTTATGCAGCGGGCTCAACTGAGAAAAGAAAGACGCGCACCCACAGACAAAGATGCGCGCCTAACCCAAATGGAGGAGTCGAGTTTTACCGGCCAAAGTACTTGGCGTTGCGCTCGGTGAAAGCCTTCCACTTTTCCGGAAGATCATCCAGAGCAAAAATCGCCGAAACTGGACAGACGGGCACGCAGGCCCCGCAATCAATGCACTCGACCGGATCGATGTACAGCATTTCCTCTTCCGCGTACGACGGATTATCCTTCTTTGGATGGATGCAATCCACCGGACAGGCGTCCACACAAGCGGTGTCTTTGGTTCCAATGCACGGTTCCGCAATTACATATGCCATAAAGTCTCTGTCTCCCTGAGATTATACCGAACCTAACAGAACCGCTAATTCTAACAAGAATATCGGCCACAGCGGTATAGGGTACGGCATTTTTTGTCAGGGCAAATGTACTCGATGCCGGTTTTACGGATGCCGCAGCAATAAACCGGCGGCGGCTGCGCAGGCTATGACTAGGGGCTCAGGAATCTTCCATCGGAAGAGCACCGCACAGCTCGCTAGGGCAATCCCCGCAGTCGGCAGGTCGTAAATCGAGCGGCGTGCCAGCACGACCACCGCACCTGCAATGGCTCCGGTTGCGGCGGCGGTCACTCCTCGCACAAATGCATTCAACTGAGGATTCCTGGCCCAGCGTTTATAGGACGGCGCCAGCACGATCACGACCAGGTATACGGGCAAGAATATGCCCAAAGCGGCCGCCGTGGCGCCCGCCACGCCCGCAACCAGGTAGCCAATGAAAGCAACGGTGATCACCACGGGCCCAGGGGTAATCATCGCGACCGCGACCGCGTCAACGAATTGCTGATCGGTCAGCCAATGATGTCCCTGCACCACGCCCCCGTAAAGAAATGGCACAACCGCCAGGCCGCTTCCGAAGACGAACATCCCAGCTTTCGCGAAATAAAAGAAGATTTCTCGTAGGATCCCGGCTGCTGGGATTGCGGCAGTCGTGATCAGGACCATGGCGGCCCTGCCTGTTTGCAATCTCGCGGGCAATGCCTTCACCAGCACGGTCACCACACCGCCCAAGAGAAACAACCAAATAATCTCCCTCGACGTCCACGCCGTCGAAACTGCCAGAACCACAAAGATGCTCCATAGCAACTTGTCCGTCCCCAGCGTAAGCTTTGTGAGCTTGAACGCGGAACGAGTGATGATGCCGATCACCGCCGCTCCGATGCCATAGAACATACCCTGCATCCAGGCGAGTCCACCAAACCGCACGTAAGCCGCCGAGAGCGCCAGCACCATCAAGAACGAGGGCAAAATGAAAGCCACTCCAACCGCAGTCGCGCCCAATATTCCAGCCCGTATGTAACCCAGATAAATCGCGAGTTGAGCTGCCAGCGGTCCCGGCGCCAGTTGTGCGAGCGCCAAACCCTCGACGTAGTCTTGTTGGCTTACCCAACCGCGCTCGTCTACGAGGTCCTGCTGCATATGGCCTGCGAGCGCGATGGGCCCGCCGAATCCCACCGTCCCGAGCCAAAGGAAATAGCCGACGAATCGCGGGAAGGACACCCCGTGTAATGGGGGCACGCCGCCTGGTTGCTCGGTTTTCATTTTGCTGAGTTGGTCCCGTCCAACGCCGCTCGCAGCGCTTTTGCCAGCTTGATCGCGTCGTCGTTTGCCCAGAAATGCATAAAAAACAGTCGCGGCTCTTCCATCAGCATGTGGCTATGAAGAGCGGTCACCGCGATCCCGTTTGCTCGGAGAGTCTTGACAACCGTATTGACTTCACCTCCCAGCAGGACAAAATCTCCGGTGATCGCCGCTTTGCCGTTGCCGGTTGGTTGGAAGTTCAAGGCCGTCGCCACCCCCATCGACGGAGGAACCGACATGCCCGAGTCCGTAATTGTTTCTGCCCTGGGTACGCCGATCTGAAGAATTCCGCCGTTGACTTTTCCGGTCTGCCCAAGAATCTGCTCCACTTGCTTCTGGTCAAAGCCAAGGTCGGACGTTGCCTGGGGAGCCGGAGCGATATCCGGCGCGGGAGTCTTAGTTAACGCCAGCGCTTCGTGAATTGCCTTGGCCATCTGGACCGCATCGCCGTGGCTCGCAATATGCATGTACATCACGCGCGGAGACTCTTCAATCAGATGGTTGTGTACTGCCGATTCGTGAATGCCACCTTCTTGAAGCTTCGTCAGCACGGGTTCGACTTCATCCTCGGTGAGAACCAAATCGCCCATGACCATGGCCTTTCCGCCCTCGTGTTTGAATGCTGCCCACGATCCCAAGGCCAAACCCGGTTTGATTTCAACGCCGTCCAGAACGACGCGAAGATCCTTGCGCGGCATGCTGAACTTGATCACCTCGCCGGGCTGTAGCTGTCCGCTGCGCCCCATCGCGTCTTCCACTAGCTTCCAGGCATCGCTGGAGGTGGATGAAGTTGCAGCTTGAGCCCTGGCTGCAACGCTTGCGAGAGATACCGCAACTGCAATCGCAATACACTTGAAGCGTGATACCGTGGCTGTCGTGTCTCTGGTTTTCTTGGACATTTCCCTTTGCATTGCTCTCACTCCTCTTAGTTCGAGATATTGACTCCAACCCATCAGGCGGCAAAGTCCAACCGCACGCCGCATCCCTGCCTCTTTGCATTCTCATAAGCGAGAGCCGCTGCGGCCACGTCCTGTAGAGCGGTTCCGGTGCTATCGAAAATGATGATTTCCTGGTGTGACGTGCGTCCCGGTTTCTTGCCCGCGACGACCTCGCCCAACTCGGCGTGCACATCGGATCGTGTGACCTTGCCTGCTTCGATGGCGTGATGCAGGTCGCCGATGGACGCACATTGTTCCAGCAAGTCAACCACGATCTTGGCTTGCACCATCAGGTCTGGATGCAGCTCTTGTTTTTCGGGATTGTCTGCCCCGACCGCCGCAATGAACGTTCCTGGTGCGACAGCCGCCGCGCCCAGGAGGGCCTCTCGAGAAGTAGTACAGGTTACGCAGATATTGCTCTGTCGTGCGGCAGTCGCCAAATCGGCAACCGGTATCACTGATATTGACAACTTGTCCGCGAGTTCCTGGGCGAACCGGATTGCCTGGCCTTCATTCTTGTCGTACGCGAACACCTTCTTCAGTCGGCGAACCGCGGCTAGCGCCTCCAGTTGCACTCGCCCCTGTTTGCCGCATCCGCAGATGGTTGCCACCTCCGAATCCTGCCGCGCCAAGAACTTCGCAGCCACCGCCGTGGCCGCCGCGGTCCGCAGCGCCGTGATTTCGATTGAGTCCATCACCGCCAGCGGCCGCCCGTTCTCTGCATCGCACAGAACCACGATTCCCTGAATCGTGGGCAATCCAAATGCTTCGGGGTTTCCAGGAAAGTTTCCGTTTACTTTCGCAGCAAAGTAGTTTCTGCTCAGAGGTAGGAACCCTGCTTTCACGTGAAACCCGCCGCCGCGCGTGTGCATGCCCAACACTCCTGGCGGCAGAGCCTTGCCTTCTCCATACAAACGAAACGCCTGTTCGACCGCCACGATGCATTGGTCGAGCGACAACAAGTTCCGCACATCGCTCGCGTTGAGCAGCACGATCTCCTCCGAGTTCACGGGTGGGCCTCCACAGGACGACTTTCCTGCTGCAAGAGGTCGTCTAGTGTGGAATTCGGAAGAACTTCAACCGGTTTCTCGCCCAGCCGGAATATTCGGGCGGCTGTCGAACCCTTCAAAGTAATTGCCCCTCCCTCCACGCGGAGCATCGAACCCTCCCGCAGCCCCACTACGGTTTCTCCATTCTCCTCGAGGAACTGCCTGAT
>Ga0210410_10005311_pt1 | contig 11231 bp, 14 predicted proteins | sample IncBWC4MmetaG_FD_161058 | JGI IMG/M metagenome (GOLD analysis project Ga0210410, IMG submission 161058) | Forest soil microbial communities from Barre Woods Harvard Forest LTER site, Petersham, Massachusetts, United States - Inc-BW-C-4-M | ecosystem: Environmental > Terrestrial > Soil >... | reverse complement strand
GAGCGTCTTTACATGCACCGGACGGTAAAGCCCCACTCGCATCATCTGGGCGATGCCGCGCGCATCATTGCGATCGGTCTTGTTGATCTGCGCCTTCAGCACCGCCTGCATGTGCCGCGTCTCGACACAGATCACTGGTAACTCGGCTTCGGCGAGAGCGCTGAACAACCATTGTGATAACGTCTATATTTTGACATTCGGTGAAACACGCCGAAACTAAGAAAACCCTTTAAAACAAGCGCTTTTCGACTAGCCCGTTGCGAGCTGTTTCAGCGGGTTTCGCCAAATCTAGGGCCCGGCCCTAAGCCTTTCAGTCCCGCCGCAAACCGACTGAAAGCCCCAAAGCCGAGCCCCTTTGGTCTCAACCCTTAGGAGCCGAAACCGAAATGCATACTACCATCACCACCGAACCCGCTGGCAAGCGCGCGCGCAATGGCAGCGTCATCCTGACCGATCGCATCTGCGAGAAGCGGGTCACGAAGCGGGTCAAAATCTACGACCGCAAATGCCCTGGCCTTTACGTCAGCATTACCAGCACTGGGGTCGCGGCCTTTTCCTTCAAGTTCACCGACCCGGAGACCGGCAAGCAGCGCACAGGCTGGCTTGGCGTCTACAACCCCGAAACCTTCGCCGTCGAAGATGCCCGCAGCACCGTTTACGCGCTGAAGGCCCGAGGCGGCGCGGCAGTTGCCGAGACCCTGCGCCAGCAGAAGGGCCGGAAGCGCAAGCAAGGCAAGACCGTTGACGAGATCATCGAGGAGCGGATCGAGTGGATGAAGACGCTGGCCCGCAAGCCGGATGGCGAGATGCGCCCCCGGATCGAAACGTGGGGCAACGTCGCCAGCCATCTGTGGCGCTTCATCAGCCCCCGGCTCGGCAAAATGATCGCCCGCGAAGTCACCAAGCACGACATCGCCAGCCTCTCGAACGACATCGTTGCGGGCAAGCTCGGCGTTCCGTCGGTCGCCAATGCCCGCCACATGCGCCGCGCGGCCTCCGGGCTGTTCAACTGGGCAGCGGAAGCGGGCCGCGACTATGTGACCGCCAGCCCCTGCGTCAACCTGCCGAAGCTGGACCCGGAGCACCCGCGCACGCGGGTCCTATCCGAGGACGAGATCAGGATTTTCTGGCACGGCCTCGACCGCGACGACCTGCCTTGGGATCGCAGGACCCGTCTCGCGCTCAAGTTTGAGTTGGTCACCATGCTGCGCTCGGGCGAGTTGCTGGCCGCGCACCGCGATGAGCTATTCGATCTCGATGGCGAGCACCCGCGCTTCGACGTGCCGCTCAAGCGGGTGAAGAAGCGCCGCGTAATCCAGCAGCCGCTGTCCGATCTGGCGGTAGAAATCATTCGGGAAGCGCTGGAGGACAGCAGGGAGTACGTTTTCGCCAGCCCGCTCGGCGATCAGCCAATGAACCGGAAGGTCATGGCAACTGCCCTGCGCGGAACCAAGTCCAAGGGCAACGTGAAGACGCCCGGTATCTGCGCGCTGCTTGGTCTGCGGTCGTTCACGCCGCACGACCTGCGTCGCACAACGGCGACCTTGGCCGGTGATCTCGGCTTTGATGATGCGTGGATCGCGAAGTGTCTCGATCACGCCGCGAGCAGGAAGCAGGAGCAGATCGTGCCCAGCGTCACCGGCAAGGTCTACAATCACTCGAAGCGGATGAAGGAAAAGCGTGCGGTGTTGGATGGCGTCGCGGCGGAGCTTCGGCGGATCATTGGCGAGCCTACACCAGCGGCGCATACTGAAACCGCACTGCGTCTGGTCGCCTGACTGTTAGTCCGGGCCCATTCTCCAGGTCGGGCCTTGGTTTAAAACACCAATGGAAGATCATCCACCGCGGATTAAAGCCTTGGCCGAGGTTCGGCTCAGGCGACCCACGGAGGATGGTGCCCCCTGCCCGACGTGGCGCTGCAGATCGTTGCAGTGCTGACCAAGACAGCAGCGCGAAGCTCCCCCTCTGTGGGAGTATGAGGCTCCATGTAATCAATTGAGATAGCAAGGGAAACTGAAATGGGTGTCCGTATAGTGTCCCTTGCGCCCCGTTCCCTATGGGCGGCAGCAAATTCGACAAGTTGTCGGATTTGAACAGTGACGTGCCGCTAGGTTTCTTGATCCACGTCAACGGGCCGTTTCGTTAGCTGCTCTTTCCTTTTTCCAAAAGGAGTAAGCCAATGAAGCGTCTAGTCCCCACCGCTGCCATTCTCCTTGCCACGTCAACGCCAGCGTTCACTCAGAACACCGAGCAGGAAAACAATGCGGCGGTGGCTGCCGTGATCTACATGATTGCGCAGAACCGCTGCCATATGACCACAGGGGAAGATGGCAAGCTTCGCGGAATTACCATCTCCGTGATCGAGGGCAACGGCTTGACTTGGGAGCAAGTGGTCTACGGTGAGAAGCAGATGATCGGGAACTTCCTGAAAGACAACCCGGTCTATGAGAAGGCTAACAACAATGATCCTGCTGCCGTCAAGACCGTCTGCAATGGCGCGCGCGCCATGCTTGCCAAGAAGAAATAGATCCTACGATTCCAGAGGCGAGGTGATCAGCCGCGGGTCTACCAAGCGGCAACACGACGACGATCTACGATGCGAGCGGACGCAATGTCGGACGGGTTACCGCCGGGCCGTGACCACAACAGACCGTGACGATCATGCGCCCTATCAAGCCAATCGCGAACTGTTAGGCTTTCGTCGTTTCTTCGGCCCCGAACAGCGAGACATTTTAATGATGTGGCGAAACCGGTTGGAGGTCATTTTCGCGAAGCACCACGGGCGAGAGCCCGGCGGCGTAGAACGCGTGCAGACTGGTCTCCACTGCCAACACGATGGTAAGTCGTTGTCGGTCGATCATTGGGAAGAGACCTGCGATTACTACATGCAACACTTTCCGTTCGTTACCTACGGGCGAAAATGGAGCGACCGCAAGGGTCGACCAATCCACACACAATCCGACTTCATGCGGCCCTTGTACGAGTGGGGTGACACGCTCTTTGCGAATGCGGTCAAGATTTGACACGCCCCAAAATCGAGCGTGCCTTCCGCCCCGCGCCAAGTGACCGCTTGGCTGGCAGGCTCAGGAGATGGTGCGTCCTAATCCGCCACCAGCAAGTCACTTCGCCGAGCCAGCGGAATTACTTTTTCTCCCCGGTACCTGTGCCGGTAGTTGTACCTGTACCGGTAGCTGTACCTGTGCGCCGCTCCATACGCCTCTCGTGCCGTGCTGTGCGCCGCTCCATACGCCGCTCGTGCCGTGCTGTGCGCCGCTCCAAACGCCTCTCGTGCCGTGCTGCACGCCGCTCCATGCCAGCGGTCGGAGCCACAGCGGTCGGAGCCGCAGTGGTCTGAGCCTCAGCATCAGATACCGTCAGTGCGGTAGTGGATGCTGCGACGGCGAAGGCAGCAACTTTTCCGAAAAGGGAAAGAGCCATTCGGCGGGTGATCGCTTCCGATTTGATGATTTCATTCATGGTCAAAACTCCACGGGGCCGGGTGAATGCCTATGCGGATGCAATTCCAAAGTGCCTGTATTGATTTATATCAAAGAGCCAGCGGCAAGCAGCAGGTCGGTTTGGTCGCGACCCCCGCCGGACGATTAAGGACGAGCGCGGCGTTACCAAAGACGACAGGAGGTAACCAACCATGGCCGAGCTCGATGGCAGTGGCATTTCCGCGCGGTTGTGGAGGCTCCCCAAGCAGTTTCTGCTGGCGCTGATCAATGCGACGGCGATCCTGGTGATCGCCGCCGCGATTGTTGCGCTCATCGCGATCGCGCGCATCAACCATTTTGCAGAAAACATCGTTACAACGATGACTGAGGCCGTGCTGGCGAAAGTCGATCTGCCGCAGAAAGACGTGCTGGCGAATCTCCGAGACCTAACGGCGGAAGTTAGGACGCTTGGCAATACCCTTCGGGAGATCAAGACAGGAGAACACCCAGCCCTTCAACCCGAGTTGGCGCGACTCAAGGAGGCATTGACCGTCCTGAATGTCAGCGTCGACCGGCTCGGAAGCGCGAGATCGATCCTTACCGACGAAGCAATTGGGAAATTGGGCCGGACAGTCACCGACGCTCTGACGAAACTGAGGGACTGCTCTTCCACGCGCTCGCCAAATAACGTCCGAGAGCACCTTCAGAAACAAGAGAACGGTCGAAGTCCAGGAGCCCTTCAAGGAAGCCCCGTATGAAAATTGAGTACGGCTATGGGGCATTCGCGCCGCTCTAACGTGCGCTGCCGCCGCGCTCGGAAATGCCGGGCGTCCGTTTTCGCATTTCCTGTTATCCGGCACCGGAGATCCGCAACGCCAGCACGAAGCGCGAGCTGACGATGATGCGTGGGGGCATGCCCGCCGGTCACCAACATCCGCAACACGTCAATGCCGCACTGGCGAGGTTGGCTTAAGCCCGAGAACCGCTGCTTGGTGCCCGCCAACAGCTTCGCTGAGTACGCGCCGGAGCCGAACCCAGAGATGAAGAAAAAGGACGTGGTGTGGTTCGCGCTCAGTGAAGATCGGCCCCAACGGTGTGGTTTATGGGCCGCAAGCCGAAATTGACGCGCGACGCGAAGCTGAGTCGTGACCGGTCATACAACGTCTCCCACTCCACTATCAGCCGCTTGTAGACAAGATCAGAGCACGGTGGTGAGCTCATTGAGCCCAATTGCCGAAGGGCTATCATAACCCGCTGCGCGTGCAACAGGACCACCGAAAGAAAGGCCAAGGGAAAATGTCACCATGGAGTTTGATGATGCTGCTGACGACGGTCGGCGCGGGGAAGTCATTAGCGCCTGCAAGCCTGTCCGGCGTCGAGTTTTCGTCCAAAGAACGCTGCCAGGCCGGAGCCGAGCAAATGCTGAAGCGGTTCGATGACGAGGCCGACGCCAAGGGCGACCTGCCATACAGCGTCTATTGGGTCTGCGTCCCCAAATAACCCCTCAGGGCGATCTTTTGAGCAGCCGGTTGGCGCGGTGGAGTGGTTCTCCTAAAAACCTGCCCCCCTAAAGGCAACCGCTGACTGTTCGCCTTCGCTGGCATCTGGATGACGTTCAATGGTGATCGCGGCACGAAGTCCAAGCCGGTGCCGGGACCGCATCAGGTTTATGGTTTTCTGACGACGACACCGAATGCCATCGTCGAGCCGATCCATCCGAAGGCCATGCCAGTGATCCTGACGACCGACGAAGAACGTGATGTCTGGATGCGCGCGCCGTGGGACGAGGCGCGGGCGCTGCAAAGCCGTTGCCGGATGCTGACTTGATGATTGTTGCGCAGGGAGCGGATAAAGAGGACCGCGCGGTAAGCGAATGGGATCGTGCGTAGCATAGCACGTCGGCCTTGCTGCGCGTTACGGGCTGAACCGGGATATCTTCTTCGCTGGTGGGGGCATATGCCTCGGCTTATGATGGAAGAGCGCAACGCCCTTCGGCCAAAGGCATCGACAATCGCCCAGAAACAGCCGTCCATGCCTTTCGGCATCTAGGAGTCCAAGACGGCGTCGCACCAACTTAGACTCACCAATGGGCTTCCTAATCCGTTATTCTGGCGGCATTGGGCGGACGCGCGCCGCTTTTAGCCGTGCGTTCGCTATCACGACCCTCTCATGGGGATTGTGCGGCGTGGATTGGCCTGACTATCTGCGGGACGAAGCGGCCAAGTATCGGCAACTTGCCGAGCAGGCCGACGATCCGGTTGTCAAAACCGAGCTGCTTGAGTTGGCGTCCGTGTGTGAAGAAGTTGCGCTTTTCGGACTCACGTCGGACTTATGCAGCGCAGCAAAGCCCTCGCTCTTTATTGGTTTTAGCCCGAGGATGCTGTACATTCGCCCCTGCATAACCTGCTGAGGCATCCTAACGCGGTGTTTTGGTGCGAATGAAGAAGAAGCCAAAAGAAATGGCCCACGGCGAGGGCAAAGAGGTTCCTGCCCTCATTGCGAGCATACCGGCCAGCGCGCAACAGCGCAGGTCCGCGTTGGGCATTGTTATTTTCTTTTCGGTCGTGTTCGCCCTAGTCATACCGTTCGCGCCTCGACAGGTAGGACGTGTTGACGCTTTTATTCCGGTCGTCCATTCCATCATTTGCGTTACCGACCTAATCACCGCAGTTCTTCTTTTTGCTCAATATTCGATCCAGCCCGAGCGTGCCCTTCTGGCTCTCGCAAGCGGCTATATATGCGGTGGCCTATTGGCATTTTTGCTAACGCTCGAATTTCCGGGTGCCTACAGCGCGACCGGTCTTCTCGGCGGTGGGCCGAGCGGTGCACCGTGGCTCTTTAATTTTTGGCGCGTAACATTCGCCCTCGCTGTTATTGCCTATTCGCTCTTGAAGGATACGAATGATACCGCCAGCCAGCTCACAAAGAACGAGCCGCGCCGGGCTATCGTTGTCACCATCGCTTGCGCACTCGCGGTGACCGCTGGGCTGACGTGGCTTGGCACTGCAGGCAATGAATATTTGCCAAGTCTGTACGTGGGCACAACGCAACAGGCCTCCTCTAATCAAGACTTGGCCGGGGCGCTGTGGCTACTCAACGTTATAGCACTCGTGCTGCTGGTAGCGCGTATGCGATCTATCCTCGATACATGGTTAGCTGTGACGCTTCTTATGGCATTACCTGATTATTCATTGGCGTTCTTCTATTCCGCGCTCCGGTTCTCTCTCGGTTGGTACACGGCGCGCAGCTATGCACTAATCGCCAGCTTCACGGTGCTGAGCGTATTGCTCGTGGAAACAACGATGCTCTATGCGCGACTTGCCAGCGCGATCACGTTGCAGCGGCGCGAGCGTGCCCATCGGCTTTTGAGCGTGGACGAAGCGACGGCCGCCATCGCACATGAAATTAACCAGCCGCTGGGTGCCATGTCCCTAAACTGCGACGCAGCGTTGGAGTGTCTCAAGACAGCGCCGCTTGACCTCGAAGAATTGCGTTCCTGTCTAACAGACGCGAAGAACGAAAACAGCCGCGCGAGTGAAGTAGTTGCGGGTGTTCGCGCACTGTTTAAAACGAGAGCGCGTCAAAGAACGATGGTTGATGTCAACCGTATTGTTCGGGAAGTCTTGGGGATGGTTGAGAACGAACTGCATGTTCACGGCGTATCTGTTTCGACCGAATTTCAAGAAGACGTTCCGCAAGTAAAGGCTGACCCGATTCAACTACAGCAAGTGATCTTGAATTTAATCAAGAACGCGATTGATGCAATCGCAATTGGCCCCACAACCAGAGAGGCTATTCGACTTATAACGACTTATGACGAAAAATCGGTCGTCTCGATTTATGTCCAAGATACAGGGCCGGGTATCACTCTCGACAACGAAACCCAAGTATTTGATCCGTTTTTTACGACCAAGACTTCCGGAATGGGATTGGGACTTTCCATTTCTCGGAGGATCATCGAGGATCACGGCGGTAATCTTCGGCTCACCGAGACAACTTCAAAAGGCTGCACTTTTGAAATCACTCTGCCGGTGTAGCAACCAGCGACAATGAGACAATCGCTGCTGCGAAGAGCAGGTAGTTATGTCGGCAAGGTGCGACAATGATCAGTAGCGCCCGTGGATGCAGTTCTCATGATGGAAGCCGTGAGGGTGTCGCGCCTACGTGCGAGCCGCCGATGCTCTCTCGAGCGGCTCGATCAGCGACTTCGCCGAGAACGGCTTTATGAGATAGGCGAGGCATCCGGATTGGAGTGCCACCACGCGAACTGCAGGGTTGTCGTTTGCGGTAACGTAGATAACCGGCACGGAAATCCCAGCGGTTTTGAGACGATGCCTTAGCTCGATGCCTGACCCACCGTTCATGTTGATGTCTAGAATGATACAAACCGCGTTTCCGAAATCGTTGTGGCTTCTGAAAGCCTCCGCAGATGGAAACAGGAGGGTGTCGTACCCGTGCTGCTGCAGCAGTCGCTTAATTCCCCTCAGCATGCCGCGGTCGTCATCGACGACAAGAACGAGGTTCCGATTGGGCAAGAAAGGCATCCGTAACCTGCTCTTGGTTTTGCTTGTGACCGTACGTTCAGCCTCATCCACGCCTTTCGCGGGACGCCGACGACGACGCTTTCATTAAATTATTGGCGTAGCTCTGCGCCCGATCCAGCCAGGACAGCGGGCAGGCCGCTGTCTATGCATCGATCAACTTCATCTAAGTCGGTGACTGGATTGTCGAGGGCCTGTAACACGCTGGGTAGGAGACAGTTAGTGCCGCTAATTGTGATCACGCGCCAAAGAATTGTTTGGGTACGCCATCGAGGCAGATTAATCCGTCCATAGAACGGGCCGATGTCCTCTGTTAATGGGTCAAAGCCGGAAAAACCTGCGGCGAGCAGATGTTTTCCACTCCTCACTCGATAGCGGACATTGAGCAGCGGGGTCGGCATGTCCGAAAAGACAATGGCCAATCGTCGTCAGCTATCGGTGCAGACAAAAACCCCCTCGACGCGCCAATGGAGGATCTCGTCTGGCCGCCTCAAAGCGGCATGGAGGCGGTTTGTACCGGCTGCACTAACGGGTATTTGTTGGCGCGATATTCGATAAATAATTGTCCGGCCACCAACATCACGGCGGCAAATGCAATTGCCAGCGTCGCGCTAGCCAACTGATGGAGTTCGTTCATTTTCTAATCCACTCGCGAGTAAATCTCGTCGAGCAGCGTTCCCTGAAAGCGGCGATCAATGGTTTAGGCGGCGTCAAGCAGCCGAGGCTCTCTCGATCGGCTCGATGAGCGACCTCGCGGAAAACGGCTTTGTGAGATAGGCGAGGCACTCGGACTGAAGCGCAGACGCGCGAACGGCGGGGGTATCGTTCCCGGTCATGTAGATAACAGGCACAGTATTCCCAGCCGCTTTGAGACGGTGCCTCAGCTCGATCCCTGACCCATCGCCCAGGTTGATGTCGAGAAGAACGCAAGCCGCGTTTCCGAAATCGCTGTGATTTTCGAATGCCTTTGCAGACGGAAATAGTACGCTCTCGTAGCCGAACTGCCGCAGCATTCGAGCTACACTCCGTAGCATTGCGGCGTCGTCATCGACGACAAAAACGACATTTCGATGTGGCAAACGTTCTGTCCTTGGCCTGTGGGGCCAACACACCTTTGGCTATGACTGAAAACAATCCGACCCCAGTCACACCGGTACGGCTGACGTGGTGCGATACTCCCCCCGATCTCGATATACTATTGTACCATTGGCCAATAGTAACTCGAAAACAGTTGAGAATTGTTAGGCCGTCTGTCGGCTGTCGGATGTGTCGCGCAAGACACCGACCCGCTCGGCAAGGGAGACAAGCTCCGGCAGGGATCGGACTTGCATTTTCTCCATCACCCGTTGGCGGTGGGCCTTGATCGTGCGCTCCGCGGTGCCCAACAATCTGCCGACATGCTTGTTGGTCTGGCCACGAACGACAAGCTCGAAGACCTCCCGCTCACGCGGCGTCAATTTGACGATTTGAGCGCGAACCATGTCCAGACTGACCTTCTGATCACGCGCTACTTCATGACGCGCTACAGCCCGTACGACTGCGCGAAGAAGCTGGTCCGACGATACGGGCTTGGTCAGAAAATCCTCGGCACCCGCCTTGATAGCCTGCACAGTGGTCGGAACATCGGGATGGCCGGTGAGAAACACGATGGGCAAGGTTGATCCAAGCTCGCGGAGGCGATCATGGAGTTTTGGTCCGCTCAATTCCGGCATGCGCACATCGAGGAGAATGCAGCCCAGTGCAATTTCGCTGGGCAAGCGAACCAGCAAATACCGGGCCGACGGATAGGTTGCGATCTCGTAGCCGACCTTCTTCAAACGACGTTCAATCGCCGTTCGGAACGCAGCATCATCATCGACTACATGCACCAGCCCCGGCAAGGTTTTCCCCAAGAGGTACCTACCGCAGATTGCATCCCATCCTAAGTCAACGGCTCCTCAAATGTACATTAGAATCGCTTTAGGAGCTAATCGGTCCGGTGGCGGATGAACGCAATCCGTATTTATCAGACCGGATGTCCGCTAATGGGAGCCGGCTCAACCGGTCGACGCAACACATGCGTTAAGGGGTTTCAAATTGCAAGGTCTCTCGTGGCCGTTCGTTGAGCTGACGAGCCACTTTGTTCAGATAGGCTTGCGAGTGCACCGACAGGTCGGCCTGGCGAATGGCACGGGATGCCTCGACGTCAACGATGACGCCAAACTTCGCGTCGATGAGATAGTTGTCGGAGTAAGCGAAGAATGCCGGTCCCTTGTGAGCTCCGGTCCACTGCGCCGCGGGATCGGACGGCGAGACGAACTTCGGGACAACGTCGCCTGGCGGCGCCCCATGCCGTATCGTCAAGGGTCGCCAGATACTCCTTCACCGCGCGGCTTGACCTCGCCGGATCACGATCCCTGCGCCAATCCTGACCCGCAATCGAGCGCTGCTTGTTGGCGTCAGCCGCAATCAGGCTCGCATCGACGGCAAAGCCTTCGCCACCAACCAGACCGGCCGCCATGCACGCCTCGACGACACGCTCAAACACGCGGCGAAAAACATCCCCCTCGCGAAAACGCTCGTTTCGGGCCCGCGAGAACGCCGAATGATCCGGGATGGCATCCTCGATTCCGAGCCTGCAGAACCAGCGATAGGCGAGGTTCACCTGCACTTCACGGCAGATCAATCGCTCCGAGCGGATCGCAAAGACATACCCCACGACCAGCATCCGGATCATCAGTTCCGGGTCGATCGACGGGCGCCCCATCGACGAATAATGAGGTGCAAGCTCGCTGCGAAGCCAGGTCAGATTGAGCGCGGTGTCGATCTTCCGGACCAGATGATCCTCCGGAACCGCGTCGCCAAGATGAAACTCGTGGAACAGTTGACCTTGGTCACTCTTTAAACGGCCCATCATGGATCGACCTCGCCGAGAATCGCGTCAACACAACGGAATCACGCTTCGCAGCCTGTCTCAACCGACTTTTGCAACAAAATCGGCAATGAACAGACATCGGATCGTCAGTTCACCTGAAATGCGCTATCCAGAGTCCGCGATGTTGGAACTAATCTTCATTGTTTTTTGCAGCACTTCAAAAATGACAGCCGTCGACCACCCAAACATTAGAGCACCATTCATCGCCGTTATAGGACCAAGCAGCTTCCAGTCATCCACCGGTGTCACGTCACCATAGCCAAGTGTCGCGTAATTTACGAATGCGAAATACACGAGGTTTGTGCCGGCAGGCGCGGCGTCCACAATCGAGTAGGCTAG
>Ga0210410_10005310_pt1 | contig 11231 bp, 12 predicted proteins | sample IncBWC4MmetaG_FD_161058 | JGI IMG/M metagenome (GOLD analysis project Ga0210410, IMG submission 161058) | Forest soil microbial communities from Barre Woods Harvard Forest LTER site, Petersham, Massachusetts, United States - Inc-BW-C-4-M | ecosystem: Environmental > Terrestrial > Soil >... | reverse complement strand
CTGCCGATGGCGCCGCACGCGCAGGCGAACAGCAGCGTCATTTGGCGCGTGAGCGGCGGGTGTTGGGACGTGGATGGTATCGAGATGTCGTATGAAGAGATGGATCCGCACGGCAGCATCAGAACAGTCTCGCCGGTGCCAGCTGGTGGAACAGCTCGGTCCGCTCCTGGTATCCCGTCTCGCGGAACTTCAGAAATTCCGGCAACGGGGTGATCATGGCGTGCATAGCTCGATCGACCGACCGGTTGCGATTGGCGGAACATGGAATATCGATAAGCCTGTTTGAGCGCGCGAAACAGATCATCGACGGAGAACTGCAGTCATCGAAATTGCGGCCCGCAACGTTGTGTCGGCAGTTGGGAGTTTCCAGATCCCAACTCTATCGTCTGTTCGAAAGAAAAGGCGGTGTGACCCATTATATTCAGCGCCAACGCCTGATCCGGATTTTCGATACATTGTGCAATCCCGAAGATCGCCGCCCAATCTCTGCGGTCGCGGCCGATTTCTGCTTTGATCCATCAAGCTTCGGACGAGCATTCCGGCGAGAATTTTGGGTGTGGTGCGGGAGATGTGCGGGTCTCTGCGGCTGCAGGTCTCCCATTGCAGGTGCGCAAGCGAATTCTCTCCGAAGGCAACGCATCCTCCTTCGCTCATTTTTGCAAACTGTAGACCGAGCGGTCAGCGTAGAAATTTCGGCTGCGAGCGCGGCACAGCGTGACATACATTCTAACGCATTGATGATGTTGCGAAAGTAAGCCGCAGATTCCTGGGCGACTGTACTGAATGCGCGAGAACGCACCGATCAAGGCCTGTTCTCCTAACAGTCTGATCGGCCAAATTTCAGATCGAGGCTCCACCGAGAAATTATGGTGCGATCGGTCGGCGGGTCTGTAAAAGTCTCAGGATTGCAAGGCTGGCGGCGGCCGCGGCGAGGTGCTTGAGCGTATGCCCGCTCACAATTGAGCCGAGCGAATAGATTTTCCCGTCAAGGAATTCCAGCAATTTGGCGAGCGCATACAGCGCCGCAGCGATCACCCAATAGCGTGTGCCGGTATATTTCGGCGGAAACAGCCGCAGGATCAGGACCAGGGCGAGAAAAGGAAAGAACTGCGCCCAGGCATAAAGCCGCAAATCGTCGGTCCAACGCCATAGCAAAAGGCTGAAAACGCCGATGGCCAGCAGGGGCCGCAACAGCATCGCGCCCGCTTTCGCATCGACGCGCTCTTCGACGACGGCGGAAAGGATAGCAGCGAAACAGATGGTCATGGGCAGTCGATCCCAAAACAGGGTGCTGTCGTTCGGATCTAGATGATAGTAGGACGAGCCAAAGCCGGTCAGAAATATTCCGGCAAAAAGCATGGTAGTCGTCGCGTCGCGATGAAATTGCAGCAAACCGACTGCGCCTACGGCGACGAATGGCAGATTCGAAACTACATTCCAGAAGTTAGGGATGCCGAACAATTCGCGCTGGTCGGCGAACTGATGGTAGGCCTGATCCTGCAAAAGCGGCGGAAGCGGCAGCAATGCCACGAGCGAGGCAATCATCAATCCGTACAGAACCGGGACGGGACGGGTCCGGATGAAGCTTGCGATCGTCATTTGATAATTTGCCCTTCTTAGATCGAACCTTCGAAACGAACGACAGCACAAGATTTTCGCGGATCCGCCATACCGATCGATGCCAAGGAGTCAGGCGTGGCCCTGGCCTCTCGAACGGCCTGCGAAAAGGCGGCGAACAATTGTCCGCTGACCAGACCACCCAATCCGGGAACAACGCTCGCATCGCGCGCTCGGCGTCGAGCGCCTAGCGAAACTCGCGACCGTCGAGGATGTCGAGATACGATCCGAGGAAAGCAGCAGTCGGTAGTTGTATCGGCCCGAGCCCAATCCCCCCAGTCCACTTCGGAGGATTGATTGCCGAGTGTTTGTCGCCAACCGAACGTTTGCATTGAAGGCTCCATCAAAGACTGACAAGCTTCTTGCGAATGGCGTAGCGGACGAGCTCGGCAGTCGAGGACATGCCGAGCTTGCGCATTGCGGACGCGCGATGCGTCTCGACCGTCTTCACGCTCAGCTTCAGGACGGTGCTGATAGATCTGTTGGTATGTCCCTCCGCAATAAGCTGGACGACGCTCTGCTCACGCGCTGTGAGCAGCATGTCCGACTTGTTCTGCTTGTTGCTCTGGTAGTCGTGGAGCAACTTCTCCAGCAGGACGCCGGTGAAGTAGGGTCTGCCGTCGAGCAGCGCCTCGATTGCGAAAATCAAGTGCTTCCTGGCGTCCGACTTGAACAGGAACCCGCGGACGCCTGCCAGAATGGCCTCGGTCAGCAACTCGTCATTTTCGTGCATCGTCAGAATCAAGACTGCAGTGCGCGGATGGAGCAACTTGAGGCGGCGGCTGACCTCTAGGCCGTTCATCAGCGGCATGGAATAGTCGACGATCACGATGTCCGACCGCGTCTCCAATGCCAGCGCGACCGCCTGCTCGCCGTTGGTCGCCTCTCCGCTGACGACCCAGTCAGAGCGCGTCTCAACGATTGCTCGGAGTCCAGAACGTACGACTTCATGATCATCCGCAATCAGGATGCGTTTCACGGCGTCATTCCCGTATTCCGGCCCGCGACCTGTCGGGCGATCAGCGCCAGGAAAAATCGCGTCAGCATACTGCTTATCATTCAAAAGGTTATCCCACAAAACCCGCAGCCCCCCGGGGAGGATGTACTGAATATGCGCGACCCTCCGCCGTCGATCGAGCATCGCTGAAACGGCCAAACCGCGATGTTATGCTTAGCCCTCCCGAACTGCGCACTGCGCTGCCGCCGTTAGCGAGCATACCGCAGCCACAAACGCCAAGAAGACTTGTCGAGCCGTCGCCCGGCTGCCACGCATTCCCAGGAGCCCTTCGAGTTTTCGAAAACATTGCCGAGAAGGTCAGCCTTTCCGGCGATCGCCTTCCGCATTTTTGCGGAACATTCATCGGTGCGCTTGAGGGTTTTCTCGGATGCCGCAACGGCGGTTCGCCGCATAGCCTAAGGGGGGAGCAGCGCACGGCTGCGCTGCTCCTTCAGGCTACCGATCCTGGCACGGGCGAAGGGCGTCGTTGGGCGAAAATGCGCACGCATCGCATCCTCACGGATAAGCTAGCGGAGTTCGGTGCCTCCTCTAAGCTCAATGCCGCATTGCCGTTCCTGCAGATGCATAAGATCGAAGGCCGGACGACGGCGGAGGATTTCCTGAAGCCCCGTGGATCGGATGTGGTAAAGCGCTCGACCGCGGATAACGACGTTCTTCTGGCGGAATGCTGACCATGAGTCCGATTGATCTCATCGGCCTCCTCGGCATTCTTATCGCCCTCGGCGGCGCGACCTATTTCGAAGGCACGGCGCTGGCCGCCATAGACCCTGGGCTGCTGTATCGGGTTGCAGCGATCGGCTGTGGCGCGCACGGCAGCCAACCGCATCACGTTGCGGTGGTGACGCTGCGGTGCATCGGCAGCGCAACCCATTGCGCAAGCTATAAGGACATTTTCAAGGTCGGCATTCCTGGCGCGATGATCGCCCTTGTCGTTGTCATCGTGCTCGGCTCGCTTGTGGGATCGTTCTGAAAGCTCCGCAACTATTTCTGGCCACCAAATTGAGGTTTAGAATGATGTCCTCATCGCGCTGGTCTTGGTTTTCCGGGAAGCTGCCCCGCGTGCTGCTCGCGGCTGCCCCAGCGCTTATCTTGATGCTCTCGGGCTGCAACAAGCGCGAGACCGCCGGAGAAGCGCCCCCGCCGCGCCCCGTTCGTACGGTCGTCGTCGAAAAAGGCGGCTTGGCCCAATCAATTGTCCTTACGGGACAGCTTCAGGCGGAAAAGGAAGTAGCTCTTGCTTTCCGTATCGGCGGACGGATTGTCGAGCGCTCGGTGGACACCGGTGACCGCGTTACGCAAGACCAGGTAGTGGCAAAGCTCGATCCGCAGAACGAATTGAACTCACTTCGTTCCCAGCGCGCCGCGCTATCAGCGGCCAATGCTCGGCTGGAGCAGGATTCCAATCATTTCGACCGCCAAGACACGCTGCTGAAGCAAGGCTGGACGACCCGCGCCAACTTCGATCAGGCCCAGCAAGCGCTGCGCACGGCGCAGGCGACGGTGGACGACGCCAAGGCCCAGGTCGAAGTCGCGGAGGACCGCGTCAGCTATACCCAACTCAAGGCTGGTTTGAGCGGCACGATCACCCGCCGCGCGGCAGAATCCGGTGAGGTGGTGCAGGCAGGTCAGATGGTGTTCACGGTCGCGCGAGATTCCGGCTGGGATGCCGTCTTCGACGTTTCGGCTCAAGTCTTGCGCAATGCTCCAGGAGACGCTGATGTAATCGTCGCTCTGACCGACGATCCCAACGTCACCGCAAAGGGCCGGGTACGGCAGGTCGATCCGCAGGCTGATCCGGTCACGCGCACGTTTAAGGTCCGGGTGGCGGTCAATGATCCACCGACGGCCATGCGGCTTGGCGCGACCGTGACAGGCCGGATGGAAGTCGACCATGGCCACGGAATTTCGCTCCCCGCAAGCGCCTTGACTGCACAAGAGAAAAGTCCCGCGGTTTGGGTGGTCAATCCGGACAGCTTGACCGTCGCCCTCAAGCAAGTCGAAGTCTTGCGCTTTGATCCTGGGACGGTGGTGCTTTCGGGAGGCCTGGACGGCGGCGAGATCGTTGTCACCGCCGGTGTGCAGGCGTTGCATCCAGGCCAAAAGGTGAGGCCGCTTGGAGTGAGGTCATGATTGGCCCGAATCTTTCCGACTGGGCGCTGAAACATCGATCCTTCATCATTTTCGCGATGATATCGATCGTGGTCGCTGGCTTGTCGTCCTATTACCGTCTCGGACGCAGCGAAGACCCGGCCTTTACCTTTCGTACCATGATCGTACAGGCGGCTTGGCCAGGGGCAACGCTCGACGATACCTTGACTCAGATCACCGAACGTCTTGAGCGCAAGTTGCAGGAAACGAAGGGCTTGGATTTCCTGCGCTCCTACACCAGTCCGGGCCTGACGACGATTTTCGTAACTCTCAAAGGCTCGACTTCTGCGAGGCAGGTGCCGGACATCTGGTATCAAGTGCGCAAGAACATTGGCGACATACGCCTGACCTTACCCCAGGGGGTTGTCGGCCCCGGTTTCAACGATGATTTCGGCGATACGTATGGCCTCATTTATGCGTTCACTGCCGACGGTTTCAGCCATCGTGCGTTGCGTGATTATGTTGAGGACATGCGCTCGAAGCTTCTGCAGGTTCCGGACGTCTCCAAGATCGAGATTCTCGGCGCGCAGGACGAGCAGATCTATGTCGAATTCTCGACCAGCCAACTTGCTGGCCTCGGGGTCGACCGCGCTGCGCTGATCGCCGCCCTCCAAACGCAAAACTCTGTGATTCCAGCCGGGTCAATCCAGACCGGCGACGAGAAATTGTCGATCCGCGTGACCGGCGCCTTCAAGTCCGAGAATGATCTGCTCGATGTTAATTTTGCATCGAATGGACGCTTGATCCGCTTGCGAGACATCGCCGAAATTCGCCGCTCGCTGTCCGATCCGCCGCAGCCGATGTTCCGGGTTAATGGTAGGCCGGCGATCGGCGTTGCCATCGCCATGCGCGACGGCGGCGACATCTTGGCGTTGGGCAATAATGTAAAAAAGGCGATCGATTCTGGCATGGCCGATCTGCCGATCGGTATCGACGTGACTTTGGTGTCCGACCAACCGGTGGTGGTGAAAAATGCCATCGGCGAATTCATGGAATCTCTCTGGCAGGCAATTGCGATCATCATGGCCTGCAGCGTCGTCAGCCTTGGATTCCGGCCTGGCGCGGTGGTTGCCTTGTCTATCCCGTTGACGGTGGCGATTATTTTCCCGATCATGGAATTTATCGGGATCGATCTGCAGCGTATTTCGCTCGGTGCGCTGATCATCGCTCTTGGCCTGTTGGTTGACGACGCGATGACGACGGTCGACGTAATGACCTCACGCATGGCGGCGGGTGACGACAAGGAAAAAGCGGCGACTTTCGCCTATGATACGCTGGCATTTCCGATGCTCACCGGCTCATTCGTCACCGCCGCGGGCTTCGTGCCAATCGGCTTCGCGCGGTCTTCGGCCGGCGAATACACGTTTTCGATCTTTGCGGTCGTATCGATCGCGCTGATCGTCTCTTGGTTCGTTGCGGTGCTGTTTGCGCCTCTCCTCGGTGTCTGGCTGCTCAAAGCTCCTGAGCAGAGGAAAGAACAGAAACCGAGCCGCATCATGAGCGCATTCCGCGGGCTTTTGCTGATGGCCATGCGTCATCGCTGGACGACCGTTGCCATCACGCTTGCATGTTTCGTTGTGTCGCTCTTGGCTCTGCCGCTGGTGCCTCGGCAATTCTTTCCGGCCTCCGACCGTCCAGAGCTGGTGGTTGATTTGACCCTACCGCAAAATGCGTCGATCTTCGCCAGCGACCGTGCGGCTACCAAGCTCGATGCGGTGCTCAAGGACAATCCCGACGTCGCTAGCTGGAGTACTTATGTCGGGCGCGGCGCGATCCGCTTCTATCTTCCACTGAATGTGCAGCTCAACAACGACTTTTTTGCGCAAGCTGTTGTCATCGCCAAAGATGTTGCAGCACGTGAAAGGCTGCAGGCAACGCTAGAGAAAAAGCTGGCTGAGGAGCTGCCTAGCATTGTTTCTCGCGTCTCGCCGCTGGAGCTTGGACCGCCAGTGGGTTGGCCGGTGCAATATCGCGTCAGTGGCCCGGATTTGACCCAGGTACGGACCGTCGCACTGCAACTCGCCCAGACTCTCGGCTCCAACAGCAATCTGCGACGGGTAAATTTCGACTGGATGGAGCCGGCGCGGAAGTTGCGAGTTGTGATCGATCAGAATCAGGCTCGCCTTCTTGGGCTGAACTCGAACGTGCTTTCGTCCAAGCTGAATGCAGTAATGACGGGCGCCTCGATCACCCAGTTGCGGGACGATATTTACCTCGTTGACATCATCGCCCGCGCTCAAGACGAGCAACGGGTCTCGCTTGACACGTTGCAATCCTTGCAGGTGCCATTGCCTAGCGGTCGCACGGTCCCCTTGAGCCAGATTGCGCGTTTTGAGTATGACCAGGAATATCCGCTGGTTTGGCGACGCGACCGCGTGCCAACCCTCACCGTACAAGCCGACGTCATCTCCGGCTCGACCCCAGAAGGGGCCGTAGCTTCCCTAGCCCCGGAGGTGGAAAAGCTGCAAGCGAGCCTGTCGAGCGGCTATCGCATTGTGGTGGGCGGCACAGTTGAGGAAAGCGCCAATTCACAGGCTTCGGTCTATGCCATGGTCCCGGTAATGCTATTCCTGATGCTGCTGTTCCTCATGGCGCAACTGCACAGTTTCAGCCGGCTCGCCATGGTGCTTAGCCTCGTGCCGATGGGACTGATCGGTGTTGTGGCGGCGTTGCTGATTTCTGGCCGGCCTCTCGGGTTCGTGGCAATTCTCGGAATTCTGGCGTTGATGGGCATGATCGCGCGCAATGCGGTCATCCTCATCGAGCAGATCGAGGCAGAGCGCGCGCAGGGGCGTGAACTTTGGAATGCGGTTGTAGAGGGCGCGGTCTCGCGTTTCCGACCGATCATGCTGACGGCAATCTCGACCGTTCTGGGCTTTATTCCGATTGCACCGACTGTGTTCTGGGGGCCGATGGCCTTCGCGATCATGGGCGGCCTGTTCGTGGCGACCATGCTCACTCTCGTGGTCCTGCCGGCCCTCTATGTGATTTTCTTCCGCGTCAGGGAACCTGAGCATCAACTAGCTTCCTGAGGCGCCCGCCGTCAGCAGGGCCAGATAATCGAAAGCAACGAGACCCCCGCCGCCGGCCATTGTCGGAGACGAGCGTCAAACATTTCGAGGGTTGGGCCAGTCTTCAGGAGCGGTGGAAAGCGCCCTCCTCCAGGACGATGCTGTCGCCCGCTGGCACCCAGGGCAGAGACCAATCGATCCGTCGCAGCACAAGGGCGAGGTCCGCACCGAGCGCCACAGGCCAGAGCCCATCAAGGAGTTTGCCGATTCCAGCCCATTTGAAACATCGTCGACTGCCGGATAAAAGCCCGCGGCAGCAGGATCGCACCGCTTAGCAGGGCTGCGGCAGGAATCGGCGCGGCGCTATAGGTAAGCGGCATCCAGCCATTGAATGGAACCATGCCGATCTTCATGCCGAAGCCGGCAATGATCAGCCCCAGAGCTGTGTTTCGCCAGGGTGAGGCTGGCAGCGCATTCATCACATCCAGGAGGCCTCAACCCGATCACCAATCTCGGTGTCGTTCGCCAGCAGGCGTCCTGAAATCCGGAAGGCGATGCTCACTTCGTCCTCTGCCTCGATGCGACTGGTGAAGGTCTGCGGCATCGAGGTCTCCGGCTTCTCGACCGTCGTGGTCCGAATTGGGTGCGGCGAAGGCGCAGCTTCCGTTTCCGCTTCCCGTCCACAGGCTGCCAGCATCAGCGAGCATGCTGCTGCCACCAGCGCCAAGGAGAGGACTCGTCGAAGCGTCGTTCGGCTGCCACGCATCCCAGGAACCCTTCGAGTTTCAAAATATTGCCGAGAAGGTCAGCCTTTTCCGGCGGTTGCGCCTCCCGCATTTTTGCCGAAGGCACCTATTGCAGACATCGGTAAATCTACTCGGTGCGACGGGATGCAATCGCGGTTATCGAAAAGGGCGTTATGGGGAATCCCCGATGCATGATCAGGCAATCACCCGATATCTCGCGTGCTATCAGGAGCGCATGGTGCGATCCTCAAGTGAAGCCATCGAACGAGGCAATGCCGCCGCGCGTAGCTTACGCTTCACATGACCGGCGTCGTCAATCCGTGAACCTGTGCTCGACGCAACAGCAATCGGCTTGACGGTCGCCAAGCGGTACATCGCGTGACTGGTCAAGTGTCCCGGCCGGTGCCGCAAATGACGCTTGTACGAGGCATCAACTCAGTCGACGGACCATGAGGATTTTCAGATGCGAAAGCTTATCTTGATTGCGTGCGGAATCTTGGGAATGCTGGCGATCGCGCCACTCGCCACACCTGCAAATGCAATGGGGAACCAATGGTGCTCCAAGCACAGGGGAATGACGCACTGTGCCTACTCCACCGAGGAGCAATGCCGCGCGTCCAGGAGCGGACGAGGTGGCAGCTGCTTCCGCCGCCAGGCGTCGCGCTAGTTGCGTGGCAGGGTAGCGAGAGCTTATCCAAAACGGTGGCGCCGAACGATCGGCTCGTGGGCGCCACCCGAACCGTTTCGGATGATGATGTATCGCTATGCGAAGTCGCGCGCTGACGCGAAGATTGATTCCCGGCCGCAGATGCCGACTACGGCGGAGCCGCCGGAACCTGGCCTCATCAAATGCGCAAGACCTGTTCTTGAAAGCATCGCAAAGCCCGGCGACGCAATCTGATGCCGATCGGGGAATTCCAGCATGAGAGGATCCTCAGGAAGACGAAGCGTGCCCGCGGGCATCACGGCCGGAGGATGGTGGTCGAGCGCAGCTTGGCGAGCGGCATGGTTCATCTGTCTCTGGCTCGTGCTTGCCGGAGCCGACCTCGGAGATATTCCTGCGGCAGCGGCCGCTGTCGCGGCAGCGACGTGGACGAGCTTGCGTCTGCTGGAGCCGAACGCCTCACGGCGCTCGCCGCTTGCCATCGTCCAACTGGTGTTGCTCTTCCTGTATCAATCCGTCGTCGCTGGTGCCGACGTTGCAAGACGCGCGCTCGATCCCCGGCTGCCCCTGTGCCCGGGATTTGTGGCCTACCCAACCCGTCTTTCTCCTGGGATGCGTCGTAACATGTTCACAACACTCACCAGCCTGCTGCCTGGCACGGTGCCAACCGGAGAGGAAAACGGCCAGCTTGTCTATCACTGCCTCGACGTCGAACAGCCAGTTGTCACGGAGCTTGCCGCAGAGGAAGCGGCCTTGGTTCGAGCGCTCTACAATGACTGAGTTCCTGACCGCTGCGGTAGGGTTCATTCTGGCGATGCTGGCGCTGGGGCTGGTGTCGATCCTGCGCGGTCCGGGGGACACCGACCGCATGATGGCGGCGCAGCTGATCGGGACCGGAGGTATTGCAGCATTGCTCCTGCTCGGCACCGTGACAGGCGTACCCGCGGCAGTCGACGTGGCGTTGACATTGGCACTCCTCGCCACCTTCGCGTCCATTGCATTCGTCAAGAAGGGGCTTTCCAGCCTCGAAGCCGATGGTACCGGATCGACGGAGGATCAATGAGCCTCGCACGCGACATCATCACGATTGCGGCAGTATCGGCCGGCGCGTTCTTCTTTCTCGCCGGCACTGTCGGGCTTCTTCGCTTTCCCGATACCCTGACGCGTTTACATGCGCTCACCAAGGCGGACAACCTTGGCTTGGGTCTCGTCGTGCTTGGATTGCTCCCGCAGGCAGCAAGCCTGCGCGACGGGCTGAAGCTAATCAGCATCTGGCTGCTCGGGCTGCTTGCAGGCGCGACGGTCTCGCAACTGATCGCTCGCACCGCGCGCCAGGGCGAACCGGCCAAATGAGCATCGCAACCGTCTTCGAGATCGCACTCGCCGCCGTGGTTCTGGGCCTCGGCATCTGGACCATAGCCGTGCGCGAGGTCTATTCGGCGACGGTCGGTTTCGTTGCTTACGGACTGCTGGTCGCACTCATCTGGGTGCGCCTCGACGCTGTCGACGTTGCGCTGACTGAGGCCGCGATCGGCGGTGGGTTAGGCGGCGTATTGCTGTTGGGTGCGGCGGCGCGGTTGCGGGACGCCACACCGATGGCAGCGGAAGCGCCGGGCAAAGTGGTGCGAGTAACCGCGGCAATACTGTCGGTGCTGACCGCCGCGGCGCTGGCCGGCGCTGTCCTGCTCCTGCCGGATCCTGCACAAACACTTGCTCCGAAAGCCGTTGCGAATGCCTCGGCGACAGGACTGGCCAACCCGGTCACCAATGTGCTCATGGCGTTCCGCGCGATGGATACCATGCTGGAGAAGGTCGTACTCCTGCTGGCCATCATCGGCGTTTGGTCGCTTGCACCAGATGATGCCTGGGGCGGCCATCCGGGACCGCGCCATCAGGCCGATCCACTTGGCGTTCTGGTTTTTCTTGCACGCTTGCTGCCGCCCATCGGGATTGTCGTCGGGACCTATATCTTCTGGACTGGAGCCAATCACCCCGGCGGGGCCTTTCAGGGCGGCGCGATTCTCGCG
>Ga0210410_10005308_pt1 | contig 11232 bp, 6 predicted proteins | sample IncBWC4MmetaG_FD_161058 | JGI IMG/M metagenome (GOLD analysis project Ga0210410, IMG submission 161058) | Forest soil microbial communities from Barre Woods Harvard Forest LTER site, Petersham, Massachusetts, United States - Inc-BW-C-4-M | ecosystem: Environmental > Terrestrial > Soil >... | reverse complement strand
ATCGCACTTCCCGCCGTCCCATTCGCCGGCTGCGTGCTGAACACCAGCTTCGCTCCTGCACCCGCCCCGATCGTGAAGGAATTGCTCGTCGCGCTGGTCAGCCCGCTGGCTCCCGCCGTCAGCGTGTAGCTTCCCGCCGTCGTGAATACCAGGTTGCTGAACGTCGCTACCCCGTTGACCGCTGCTACGGTCGTCGTTCCGCCCACACCTCCCGGTGTCGACGTCATGGTGATCGACGCACTCGAACCCGTCACTACGTTCCCAGCTCCGTCCTGCACCTGCACCACCACGCTAGCGATCGCGCTTCCCGCCGTCCCGTTCGTCGGCTGCGTGCTGAACACCAGCTTTGAAGCCGGTCCTACACTCGGTGTGACCTGGACCGTAGAACAAGTCGAACTGGCAAACGCTGTTCCCGAAGACGTGGTTCCACTCAGTGACAGATAGTATGTATTTGCAGCGAGAGTGCCCGGAATGAGCACCTGTGCCCGGCGCGTCGTTCCATAAAGATTCTGGATTGCCGACGGATTTACACTTACAAGCACAGCTCCGCCACAACTCGTGGCGAAGGAAACGGTAACGCTCGCGGGAGAGATGGTGCCTGCAGGAAATCCAGTGCCCGTCACATAAATCAGGTTTACACCCGCTTGCCCCTGACTGGGCGTTGTCGAAGCAGCGAGTTGGACCTGGACAGCGGGTACGGGCGCAGCCATCGCCATGGCAGTTGTAGTAGCAGAAGCAGGGAGGGCTTCACGGTTTAGGGCGCCGGAAATCGCCCCACGCGATGCTCCGGAAACGCCAGCCTGGTCGATTGCGGGAAGCGACAGCCCACGAGTCGGCTTGGACGCGGGTGCCACGGCGGCCTGCGCCACTTGAAGCAGCCCATCTGTGCCGGGCAGCAGCAGCAAACTCAGCATGGAGCTTAAGAAAGCCCGGTAGATAACGATTGCTAGCCGTCGCGGTGAAAGATGCATTTCTCCCCCAATGAACGCAACGATTCCCCTGCGAGGAATCAGCACGCCGATCCGTTAAATGAATGTCAAGTCTTGTACTCCACTCCAAACCCGTCTGTTTCCTATGTTGCTAGTGCCAGGAGGGCTTCCCGAGTCAGCGTGCCAAGTCTTGACCCAGACGCGCGGAAACTCGCATGCGCCGGTTCACACACTCAAACAGCGCCAGGCAAAATAGTGGAATCCCCAGCAAAAGCAGCGTGCCCGGTTCGGGAACCACTTGAACGACGGTGTTCACATTAATGACAGCGAAATCGCCACTTGACAGAGCTCCACCGCTGGAGCCGGTCAATGCCGCGCTAAAGCTGTCCTGGATATTTGCTGCGCTGCCGTCCGCAAGAATTACGCTGGTTGGCGAGAACGTTCCGGTCAACATTGCGGAAGAAACGTCTCCAGCCGCGAAAAGGCTGCCGGTTGAGAAATCCCCAAAAGCATCGGAAGGGGTCAATGCTAAACTCTCCGACGCCCCACTTGAGAGAATCACGGTTAAATTGAGATTGGAGAATGTGAGAAAAGTTGTTACGGGACTGCCTCCCCCTGCCTGCGTGCCGTTGAAAACGTCCAGTCCATAGAGAGTCCCCGAATTCCCTGCAATCAACTGATCAAACGAGACCGCCCCCACCGGCAATGCATCCGCCACCGCACGGGAGGTGAACAATAGGAAGAAGAAGGACACACAGAGTATTAACCTTCCCAAGATCCATCTCATGAAATTCCTCCCATTTTGGAACGTACGGACTGGGTCAAGCCAAGAATGCAGCCACGCTCGGAGGCGAAGGACTCCTCCATTGGACCCTCCCAGGGGCGTAATGAGTACTTTGTACGTAAAGATGTGTCTTCACGAGGGAGCAATCCCATGACCACTATGACTTAAACATAACAAGATGGTTATGTTCGTTGGCTCGAGACATGTTGGACGTACTTTACTCTTTGTCTGCAAAACTTTTCCCCACAGCATCAAGAAGGAGAGAATTGCTCCGGCACAAGATCATTTAACAGGGTTCTGTGCGTCCCCTGACTGCATCACCCAGGTCAACTGAAGAACTAGCCGCAACTCGTTGGCAGGTTGGCTGTGCGAACAGACTTTCATAATCGTTCTGCGCTGAAAGACTGAACCGGAACTGGGAACAGGTTTAGCGTAGTGCAAAAAAGTTCGAGGGCAGTCGTTGCGGATATTGACACTGTTCGAAAGACTTTCACACTTGGCTTCAAAGCACCCAGGCCAACACAGGCCACAACCGCCGCTTGCCGTCTTCTGTCCAAGCGCCTATAATCCGCGCTCGAAACGCAATGATTCTCGCTTTCCTGCTCCTCTATCTGTCTAGCCAATATCTAGCTGCTCAGATTCCTGCTGAAGAACAGAGCGCCAAGGAACAGCTGCGGATTGCAGATTCCCTTTACCAGCACGATCGCTTGCAGGAGGCGCAAGAGAGCTACCTCAAGATCTTATCTGTTTTCCCGGATTCCGCGGAGGCTCTTGCGGGCGTTGGAAGATGCTATGTCGGTATGGGGCGCCCGCAAAACGCGGTTCCCTTTTTGAGCGAGGCGGTGAAGCGAAAGCCCGCTGACCGAGAGGCCAAGCGCATCCTGGCCCATGTCTACGTGGACATGAATCAATTCATTGCTGCTGAGAGCCTGCTCAATTCACTTCTCGCTGCGGATGGGAAGGACAAGGAAAGCTGGTACTTCCTCGGCTTGCTGATGTACGAAAATGGCTATTATCGAGCCGCAGACGCGAACCTGGAAAAGTCCATCGACCCAACCTCCACCGACCAGACGCGCCGCCTGAAAACCGACATCTGCCGTGCTGTCTGTTGGGTGCACATGGGACGGACCCAGGAAGCAGAAGTCGCCATGACCAGGCTCTCGAATGATCCGGCGGCTGAGAAAGATCCCGACCTTTTGCTCGTTTTCGCTCAGCTGCTGTACGAAACACAAAGGCCAGAAATGGCCCTTCAGAAGGTCGAGCAGGCCCTGCGTGTCAGGCCGGAACTGGCGATGGGCTACTTCTGGAAGGGAAAAGTGCTGTATCGGCTCGGGCGTCTCGAGGAAGCAGCAAGGGCAGCCGAGCAGTCTACGCGCATGCTTCCGCAACTGCCCTATCCCCGAAGTTTGCTCGTCAAAATCTATCAAGGGCTAGGGCGCAACGAGGAGGCTCTCGAGCAAGCGGAATGGCTACGCAAGTATGAAGATCGCATGATTGTATCTCCTCCTAAATAACGCCTTCTTGGAGAATCGCTTGGCACGGATGGGAGAGAATCTCGCCTGGGGAATGCCTCGTGAACTTCCTCTCCGCAGGAATCTAGTGTTCGACCTTCGTTGGGCTAAAGTAAATTGCTCCTGTACAGGTATAGTTGCGACGCATGGCTCAGCCGGAATTTCCGGCAGTTCTTTACTCCGCGCCACTCTGAACGGATAAAATCTGTGTTCCTGCGGTGGCGGGCCATCCCGTAGACCGGAGACTCTGACTTTATGAAGATGAAGAGCGTTTCCATTTGTCTTGTTTTGATGTTGGTCGTTTCTGCGTCGGTGAGGGCTCAGATTCAGTTTGAAGAAATCAGCGAAAAGGCGGGGCTCCGCTTCAAACTGGAGAACGGCGCCACGGGTAACTTTCACCAGGTCGAGTTGATGGTTGGAGGTGTGGCAGTTCTCGACTACAACAACGATGGCTGTGCAGACGTTTTTTTCACCAACGGTGCAGCACTGCCGTCGCTGAAAAAAGACTCGCCCAAGTATTACAACCGGCTGTTTCGAAACAATTGCGACGGGACATTTACGGACGTCACGCAGCAGGCGGGTGTGGTCGGGGAAGGCTACTCGATGGGAGTTGCGGCTGCGGACTATGACAACGACGGTTTTGTAGACTTGTTCGTCGCCGGAGTGAACAAGAACATTCTCTACCACAACCGTGGTGATGGCACATTTGAGGACGTTACGCAAAAAGCTGGCCTCACGGGGGTGGACCCAACCTACGGAAAGATGTGGTCGATCGCCGCAGCATGGGTGGACGTGGATAACGATGGCTACCTGGATCTTTTCGTCACAAACTATGTGGCTTGGGATCCCGCGAAAGAACCGGTGTGTGGGACTCCTGAGCACCGGCTCTACTGTCATCCATCGGCCTATGCGGGGAGGCCGGACCAACTCTTTCGGAACAACGGAGATGGCACGTTCACGGACATCTCTCGCGAGTCCGGCATCGCGAAAAGCATCGGCAAAGGTATGGGTGTTGCGGTTGCCGATTACGATGGAGACGGCCGGACAGACATCTTCGTGGCCAATGATTCCATGAGGAACTTTCTCTTTCACAACCTGGGAAAGTGCAAGTTTGAAGAAGTAGGGCTGATGTCAGGTGTGGCCCTGAATGATGATGGCCGCCCTGTGGCTGGTATGGGTGCCGACTTTCGGGATTTTGACAATGACGGCCGTCCGGACTTGGCGATCACCGATATGATCAACGATTCTTATCTGCTGTTCAGAAATTCGGGCGGGGCTCCATTCTTTGAGGACATTACAACTTCTTCCGGCTTCAGCATGGCTACGCGTGCTCTGACGGGGTGGGGCATTGGCATCTACGACTTGGACAACGATGGATGGAAGGACATTTTCACAGCCAACGCGCACTTCCCCGCATTGGGAGAGTATCTGGCCGTTCCATCATCGTTGCCTAACTCCATTTTCCGCAATCTCGGCAACGGGTCCTTTATCGATGTTTCCAAGAGCGCAGGCAAGGACTTTCAATTCCCGTCCGAGTACCGAGGGGCGGCTTTCGCTGATTTCGATAATGATGGGCGAATCGATGTTGTGGTCACGGCACTCAATGCCCCGGCGAGGCTGTTCAGGAATGTAAGTCCGGGTCATTCTCACTGGCTTGCCCTGCAGTTGATAGGGACGCGGAGCAACCGGGGGGGCATCGGGGCAGCCATTCAACTCACCCTGGCCAACGGAAAAACCCTATCCAACCACGCTACAACAAGTGTGGGATACGCCTCATCCAGCGAACCGCTGGTGCGTTTCGGGCTGGGCTCTGAAACGATTGCCAAACACATCCGCATTCGATGGCCGAGCGGGGTGGTACAAGAATTGAATAATATTCGAGCAGATCAGGCCCTGAAAGTTCGCGAACCTTGACGACTTACAATAAGAGAGGGCAGGGCCAAAAGTTTTCAGATTCTAGTTTTAGCTCCTCGCGTTTCCGAACCGACGCTAATCCTCCGATAGTCCGGCGCCGCAGGCTTAACAACCATATCCTAAGATTCCCGCAGTTTCTGTTTATTCTGGCGATTTCCCTGGGCCGCCTACTCTTGGTGCGGTCAGCAAACCATATGCACCGAGCAGCTTGCCGTCTTGGGCGTCAAGCTTGGTCACGTACCCGCTTCCGTAATTGGCTACCCAAATGCTTGTGCCGTCGAACGCCATCGCCCCACCACCTCCCCCTGCAGGAAATGTGCCGAGAATGGTGCCGTCGCTGCCTACCTTCGTGGCGCTGAAGTTATTGGTAATCCAGATGTTTGTCTTGTCGAAGAGCACCCCCGCGGGTACCGTTCCCACCTCGAGTGTCGTCAGAGCCGCGCCATCGCTAGTACGCAGTCTGGTTACCGAGTCGCTCGCCTGATTGACCACCCAAATGCTTGTTCCGTCAAAGGTCATTGCGACGGGGCTCGCTCCTACAGGAAATGTGCCCAGCACCTTTCCGTCGCTGGCGCGCAGCTTCGTCACAGAGTTGCTCCTCTCATTCACAACCCATATGTTTGGCCCGTCGGACGCCAAACCACAGGGACCGCCGCCAACGGCGACCTTAGCCAAGACTACACCGTCATTCGCGCGCAGCTTCGTGACCGAGTCGTCAGCGCTGTTGGCCACCCAAATGTTAGGTTTATCCGCGAGTACCGCCACCGGGACGGCTCCAACACCGAAGTGTCCCAAGATCTTGCCATCAGTGCCGCGTAGTTTGGTCACGGAACTATCTCCAGCGTTGGCCACCCAAACATTTTCACCATCCCAGGCCAGACCCAAGGGTCGACTCCCCGCGGGAAAAGTTGCCTCAACGCTACCGTCCGAGACAGAAAGCTTGACCACGGAATTGTTTTCGCTCTGGGATATCCACAGGCTGGTTCCATCGAAGACCATCCCGGCGGTAGTGGGGCCTGTCGCAGAATCAGGCGGCCGAGTGACCGCAGTCTGAGCCTCGGGGACTCCCTGAGCACTCGGAAACAAGGAACTCTCTTCCGCCGCAGCGTTGATGAATGGATGTGCCAGATTGCCAGTTGCCACTATGGCTAGAAGGGCTGTAAGAATCATCAGGGCTGCCCCATTTTGAGACTGCTGGCTGTTCATAGTTTTCTCCTGCAGCGTTCTTGTCTTAGCACGGAAGCAGTTCAAACAAGAAGATGGGACAATCTCCAGCCTTACCGCTTGCGACGTTGACAAATCTATACGAATTGAATGAAACCTGCCACTCATAAGCCTATGCAGCTTTGGTTCCTTCGACGCGGTCAGGTCGCCTAATGACTGGAGAAGTCCAAGCTGAGTCATCCTCCTGATCTTCGTTTGTCCTCCAACTGGGTGTAAAAACGAGAAGAACGTTCGGCCGCCCCGGTGCAAATAGTAAGGAACAAGCCTGCAGGAATTGTGCAAGGACTTTCCACTGCCACCGCAGGTTGGGTAGGACTGTCGTTTAAATCCATAGACTTGCTTGAACGGCACATGTGGTCATGAAATTGCGATAGACATTGGCAATACGGGCCAATCTGTGTGCTATGGGCGGTACCAGGTGTGAGGTAGCTGGATGCCCGAAAGTGTAGAAAATCTGGTCAGCACGTCTCCTGCTCTTGTTGTCGTTCCAGAAAGATCTTAGCCACGAGGTCAAAATGAAGACACTAGCAATAGTAGCTTTAGGCTTGGTTCTTGTCGTCTTGGGTGCCGGTGCGCCGACAGCCCTTGCAGACTCAACCAGCCTTCAGTCGGTTTTGTTTAATGTCAACGGGGCAACGCAAACTGATTTTACGGGCGTGAATGTTGGGGGTTTCAACACGACGACAGGAGTGGGGACGCTGAGTCTGACATTCAACCCTGGACCGGGGACCTATTTCGTCGACGTGTTCTTCGATCACCAACTGAACCTGCCGTTTTTCAACGAGTTCGGCACAGTTAACAATGTCGGTTCGTTGGCCGCGAATCAGAGCTATGAAATAGGAGACTCGTTTAATTCGAACATCTACAATGATGTGCTAGCCGGCGGTGCTCTATCCGATACAAACACCCTGCCCGGACAGGCTAGCAACTATGCCAACAATTGCGTTGGTGCCAACTGTAACGGCGACTTCGCCGCGGCCATGGGCTTCGCCTTCACTCTGGTTGCCGGCCAACAGGAACTGATCACGCTGAGCGTGTCACACACCGATCCAGGGGGATTCACCCTGCAAGACACCCATCCGGTGGATGGTGCTAATCCGACGGCATTGCAACTTTTCATCAATGGCAGCGCTGTCACCGAGCCTATCGGTACCACAGTTCCCGAGCCCGGCTCACTGATCCTGCTTGGGACCGGCATGCTCATTGCTTCCGCGTTTTTCCGGAAGAAACTGCATAAGTAAATTCTATACTTAACGCTCTCTCTGTAAAAGTTGAGCCTGGGCTCGGGTAACCAAACGTAGGTAGGGACAAGCTCCAGGCAAGTGGGCTCTTCGGACTGGGTGAACAAATCGTTAGGGGGGAGAATACATGAAAGTGATCTTGAGTGGGTTTCGGTTAGCCGCAAAGCTGTTATTGGGTTTGTCTGCGGTTGTTGCGCTTCCTCAATTGGCACTGGCAGTCCTGCCGGTGGTGAAGACAGTGCCCGTGAATCCGGCCGATGCAACCGTCGGCCACACTGCCTGTCCTGCCTCACCCATCACGTTGAAGGGGACCTCCAGCGTTCAGGGTGCCAATTTTATGTACGATTGGGATTTTGGTGACGGCAGCGCTCACGCTACCGGAGCGGTAACAAATCAGTACAACGTATCGGCGACTCATACATACGCCGGGACAAACCTCCAGAATTTTATCGCTATCCTGAAGATTACAGACACAGGTACGAGCGAAAACGCTAGTTCGCAGTACTTGTTGCAGTTTGTGACGCCGTGCAATTTGGCTGCCCAGGTAAACATAGCGATTGACGAAGGGTTGTGGTACCTGCACAGGATCATGTGGCGCTCCACGAGCGGAGCGACGCCCGGGTCCGTGGGTGCGATTGCGATTGGTGGTTGGGATGTTAGGGCAGGAAGCCCAGGCAACCCGGCGGCCTGCACTGGCGGATTTCAGGACACAGTGTTTTCAGGCGCTTACGCGGGCTGCGACAATTACAACACATCAGGCGTCATCGACGCCGATAACGTGCAGGCGTTTGAAGTGAATAGTCATTTAGAGAGTGGCCCAGCGTCTGACCCCTATACGGACGATGTCGCACGGGGGCTAGCCCGTACTCTTCAGTTCTTGCGGTCCGGGGCGATCGCCAATGTTACAATCAACTACGTCAACGCCTCTTGCCCCGCACCTCCCTGCACCTTTAATCCAGACTCCAATGCCAACGGCATCGGTCTATTTTCCGATGGAGATGGCTTGGGCCAACCTCATTATGAGGGCGGCCAAATGATGGACGCCATTGTCGCGTCCGGGACTCCTGCAGCGATGACCATCACCGGAGGCACGAACGTGATTGGTCGTAAATACAGCGATATCATCACAGATTTAGCTGATGAATACGCTTACTGCCAGTATAACTTCGCTCCAGGAGGAGCTTGGCTGTATGGTTGCCAACAGGGCGTCGACAATTCGGTGTCGCAGTGGGCCGCCATTGGATTCATTGGGGGTTCCCGCGGATTCGGCATTCCGATACCGGCGATGGTAACGTCAGGCAATGCCGTCTGGTCCAGCAACAGCGAAGCCGCTAACGGCTCTTGGGGGTATCGAGGACCGGCTCCCATTTGGGGGCCGTACGCAGACACACCGTCTGGACTTGTCCAAATGGCCATGGACTCAATAGGCCGCGGGGATCCGCGTTGGGACAAGGCCGAAGCGTTTATGCGGGACAACTTCTGCAACAATCCGAATGCCTTTCCCAATAATCCTTCCGCGAATGCTGCAAATGCACCGAAAGCTTACACCTATGGTCTCTTCTCGTTTACTAAAGGCATGCTCCTACACGACCCCGGCGGTGTTCTCACGCAGATCAAGAATCTCCAAGACGCGGTGAATCCGAGCCCACCTGCCCCAATCGATTGGTATGGGGCCGAGCTATCTGCTGGCGCTCCTTGCGACGGAGTGGCCAGGTCGCTCGTGGACAGGCAAGGGCTAAATGGTGGCTATCCACCGAACCCGGCGGTTCCCACGAACGGCTACTGGATCGGCCACAGCTACTACGCAGGGCACTTCCCGTTCGAGACGGCTTGGTCCATCATCATGCTGCAAAAGTCCGTCTTCATCAAGTGCGTGGACAACCTCGTTGGTAAGGGCACACCATCCGGCCGAGCTCCGGCCAGGATTGATGTCACGTGGTCCACAATACCGAGCGCCGTTTCTTACAATGTGCTCCGCGGCACTGTCTCCGGCGGACCGTATACGCTGGAGGGGAACTCAGTGTTGCCAGCCTTTTCGGACACGCATGGTCTTTTGAACGGCGGGACCTATTACTATGTTCTCAAGCCCCTCAATTCCTCAGGTGGCGAGATCTGTACATCAAACGAGGCGAAAATTACCATTCCCGCTCAAGGTCGTTAGGGTGGCGTTGGCGGGTTGACAAAAAAGATCAGAGAGGCCCTCTGGATGACCACAAACGTGGTAACCCGGAGGGCCTTTTGATTGGCAAAACCCACAGGGAGCAGCTTCCAAGATGTATTCTGTTTAAGAAGCTTTTTTAACGGCCCAAACACTGCCTCTCGAGAGCTTATTTGGAAGCTGAGAAGAAAGAGCAGATTTCTCGAACTAAGATAATCTGCAAGTGGAGCCCGGGATGAGATCGATAACTTCTTTGGCGGTAGTTTTGATTCTATTGCTCGGTGCCGGCTACGCGGTACCAGCAGCAGAAAACGAGCCCGTGCTCATCTATCTGTATGCACGCGTCACGGATCACCTTAACATCGGAATCAGCGAAGATCGGCTGCGCCGTATTCTCCCGATGCTCGAGAACTATCGCAAGGCACATCCAGAAGCGCATGTTTCCGCCACCATTTTATTCTCTGGTGCGATCAGCCAGGCACTCGCTGAGCGTGATGCGCAAACGGGCATCAAGGGTTTTGTGCTGGATTACGTGCGCCGTGGAGTGATCGAACTCGGCTACGACGGTACCGACGAACCGACCTATGAACGGCGCCCTCTCCCTGACCTGTCGAAGGCCAGGAGTGCTGAGGACCGCTGGTTGGCGCGTGGCGCCGCCGCCGAGCGCTTTTTGACGGAGGGTCGCCAGCCGCGGACAGGCGCTGAACAGCCGGGCATGTCTGGCGGCCTGAAGAAGATGCAAGAGGTCTTCGGCGAGGCGGTCTGCGTAGCCGGCCTGCCGACGGAACTCGGCACTGACTCGGAGGTTTTGCAGCACCTGAGCCGTTACACCACCAACGCCATCATGTTTGGAATTCCAGAAGCCAATCCTTCCCACATCCCCGGCTATCGCGGATCGGTCACGGGATTTACCAAGGATATGAGTCCTATCCCCGAAACTTCTCCGGAGCTTTATTGGCAGGACAACGTTTTGCGATCCTCGGAGATTGGCGGCCCGGCTATTCGGGTGGTGGTGGGTGATGAAGGTGCGAAAGCGATTCAAGACGTGCTCGCCAAACTCGACCGGTCCCGGGTTCAAATCATTCACGTAGAACTTGCGAGCGAGCGCATCTACGTGCGTCCAGGTCCGATGTATCCGCCGCTCAAGTTCGCGTACGACAATCCGGAACGCCCCACGTTGCCGCCCACAGCGCTCCGTGACGCGGACGACGTAGACGCCGCATATGCGAAACAAGAGGGGCTCATGAAGTGGTTGGTAGGGGACTTTTTCCCCGCGGACACTGGTAGCCATTTTGTTTCGAGCACCGATCTCAAGCGGTTGACACCTCCCCCCACAGGCTTCGATGTATCAGTGGAAAACCTACGTGCCGCTTTGGGAGATTTCTTAAAGGCCTGGGGAAACGACACAAATCTTCGCGACTATATTCGAGTGGACGGTCACTATCTTTCGATGGCTGATATGTTTCAAGTG
>Ga0210410_10005307_pt1 | contig 11234 bp, 14 predicted proteins | sample IncBWC4MmetaG_FD_161058 | JGI IMG/M metagenome (GOLD analysis project Ga0210410, IMG submission 161058) | Forest soil microbial communities from Barre Woods Harvard Forest LTER site, Petersham, Massachusetts, United States - Inc-BW-C-4-M | ecosystem: Environmental > Terrestrial > Soil >... | reverse complement strand
CGGTCGCGCGGCAGGTCGGCGTGCACGAGGTGCATTATGCCATGGTCGTGGTTCTCGCGATGGGCATTGGCCTTTTCGCGCCACCATTCGGCGTAGGTTATTACGCGGCCTGCGCCATCAGCCGCATCAACCCCGACGAAGGAATGAAACCGATTGTCGGTTACATGATCGCGCTCTTTATTGGAACCCTCATCGTCGCTGCGGTACCGTGGATATCAATCGGTTTCTTGTAGGAGAGCTTCGGATGAGGAATGTCCGCGATCAGCGGGCAGCTCCTTGTTCTTCAGCTCGTCTTCGAGGCCCTGTGGATCGCTGGTCACCAGATCCTGAAGATTGCCGAAGGCAAAAGCTCAAGGGCGCCACCGGCCAGTTTATATGCGGTCCCCCTGGGGTTGGCTCCCCTTTTCAGAATGCAGCGGCCCTATCGATATCCAGCATGATGCTGGACTTGAACAGTTCGATTTGCGGCATGACCGATCAACCGTCGGATAATTCGGCTGATCCCAACTCCCACGCCAAAACACCACCGGCTTCTAGCTGTCGTCTATAGAAGGTCAGGCTGCCGCCGCTATGCGTGGTGATAGTCGCCGTGTCACGGGTTAGGGCAAGGAGCTTCCGGCCTTCAAGAAGCCAGAGCAAACCAGCTTGGGAGATCCGGGCAAATGGTTTGTCGCGGTTACAGCCGAACAGGTCCAGCGGACCCCATCCCAGCGCCCCTGCGCGAGCCGCCCAGCCGTCATTCAAGGAACCGCCCGCAGTCGTCAATGAAGCGCAACCACCGCGTCGGCGGGATATCGCAGGGCGGACAAGCCGGATCAAGCCGCGCCAAGGCCTCAGCCCAGACCCTTGGAGCGCCGCCGTCACGTTCCGCGATGGCCGCCCGCTCCTCCTCGGCATCGTCCCAAATTTCTGCCGCCGAAGGGCTTGGCCCTGAGAGCAGCGCGAGCAGTTCCAGTTTCACCGTGCGAAGCCGGTCCACTAGATCGTTAGGCAACGGTACCGGCGCGGTCACCTTGAGTCGTTCAGGACCGACTATCCTCACGTCTCCGCCAGCAGCGCGGACTGTAGCGAGCGCGTCCGCCGCCGACGTCGTCATAGTTCTTCTTCCCAAGGGCCCGCAACCGTCACACCGTCACAAGGCCCGTCGTTGTTGGGTTGTGACGCATTTGGAACCGTAACATCGGGAGCCAGTGTGACGCTTTCAGAAGCGTCGTAAAGCCCGTCGTTATTGGCTTGTGACGGTGTGACGGTTTCGTTGGGCAGATAGCTCTCAAACGCATCCGCGAAATCTGCCAGCAGATAACCTTTGAAGGTGGCACCGCCGTGCCGCTTGGTGCCGGGAATGATCCCGAAGGGTGCAAGCAGCCGAGCAAGTGCTGCTGCCGTGATCGGCTTGCCATTGCGCCATTCCGACCAAGGACGGTTTTCCATCCCGCCCAAGGCGTCTGCTAGCGCAGCCGAGGGCAGCCGATCCACTCCACGAGCAGCGAAAATATAGCGAATATCGCCAAGGACCATACTGCGCACCGACTGGTCGTCCTTTGCGGTTTCCGCGGTTTCCGCGACGTTGCGGGCGATCCGAGGCCAATCGCCCCCCGCTTGATCGGCAACGGCGAGCAGGGGCCGCCAGTTATCGGCTGGACGGTTGACCAGCATTCCGGTGGTGGGATCGGACGCGGTTAAGGCTCCGCGGTTATCCGCTGCCCATCGAGCGATCTTGCGAGCGATATCTTTCAGATCTTGACATCGATCACTGCGGAAGGGCTGTATTTTCTCCGTTGGCTTCTTCCGGCGGAGGGATATTGATACCGAACGATCCTCCAGTGTGTCAGGTAGCCGCCCAATCATCGCAATGGCGGCTGGTGCCCATGTCGAGAACTGTCTCGGCTCGTGGTCTTCACCCACGGTGCGAATGATTTGACCTCCTTTTTTGTGTCCCGCATTAAGGATGCCGCGCAATTCCTCATTGCCCTTTAGGAACGTATCGGCTTCATCAATTAATAAAGTTGGCGATGCCATATCGACGGTGCGGAAGATGGCGGCGGTTGTTACGTTCGATGTTGGCAAGGGCCGTGCAACCAGCTCTCCCACGATGTCGAGAGTGGTGGTTTTGCCACATCCTTTCTCTGGGGAGGTGATCGCCAATCGAGGCGAGTGCCCAAAACATTCATATGCGTGAGTGTGGACTACCCACAGCGCCAAGGTTTCGGCGCTCCCTTCAGGCAGCACAAGATGGCGTTTTACTGTATCGCGGATTTCATCAAGAAGTTCATGACCAATGACGGAACGGGGCCACGGCTCAATTGGAGGTAACTCAAGCGGTCGGCCTTGTCCTTTATTGGTCTTATCCTCGGCGCGAATCGCCTTAACCTCGACATCAAGCGCCTTAACGGAAATTCCAAGGTCCGCAGCAGTAGCTCTACGACGGCGGTCGTATTCAATGCCGGGCAATTTGGCGAGCCGTCTTATTTCGGCATCGTCGTCCCTGCTGAGAACGTCGGCGTCAAGTACGTCGTTGATGGCTGCTGTATCTTCTGGAAAAACGCAAAAATAGATCGCGTTAAGAACTTCCACACCGTGAACCTCGGCAAGATGACGCTCGGCGGTTTCTCGGATTTCTTGTTTGGCCTTCTCACGGAGGCCATTATCCTGTGGCACCTCTTGCTTTGCCCAATTGAGCGCCAGTTTAAGGACATCAAGCCCGGTACCACTTTTTGCCGCAATGGCAATTTTCCCCTGCCAAATGGCAAGCTCATGGTTGAACGCCTCCTTCTTGGTGTAGGTGCGAGGATCACGGTAAAAGGGCTCTTCGGTGAGATCATCGTCGCAAAAGGGATTTCTGGCTGACGGCGGGGACGAGCGGTCCGTCATGATCTTGGCGCAATTGCTGGCAGGGTTTCGGCATATCGCTGCAAGTCTCCGTACAAGATGACGGTCCTGCGACCGACCTTCACCGCACGGAGACTTCCCGCCTTGATCAAGGAATAAACTGTAGTTCTACCAACACCGAGCATCGCGCATGCTTCTGCGATGCCGAGCGCGAGGGGGGCGTTCGGCGTAACCATTTTCTGACCTCATCCGTTCACCGGCGGAATTCCGGCAAGTACACCAGGGCTTGCTGATGCGTGTGAGGTGATCATGCCGTTGACGGCGATACACAGCACAAAATTTAAGGCTTCAAGCGCCGATTTTTTGTTTCAAAATTTGAGCGCCGATACTTTGATCGGTTCGCTTTCATGCTGGCTCTGAGTTTATCCAGAATACTCTGGGCCGAGCGGCCTTTGTCGGCGGGAGGAAAAAACTTGGGCAAATATGGACGAAGTATTTCCAGCGCATCGGTTAAACTGCCCGACCATTGCTGCTGATCTTTCTTGCGGCAATTGGTAAAGCTGCCGCCGCCGATCCAAGCGTTTAGATATAACTGTTGGACAAATATATTGAAGGCGTAGTTGCCACCTGCTCCAGCACGCCGACCCTTCCTTCCCCAGATATCTTTTGCCCGTTGCGCCGCTCGTTGAGAAACCGCCAGAAAATCGCTTAGCTGTTGGATATGTTCTGCGAGCCGCTGATCCCGTTGCCAATGTCCCGGGGAACGATCAACAGCTTCGTTGAGGAAATCGTATGTGAACGTTTTTTCGGGATCACCGTTTGCGCTTTGACCAGCTTCAACTATTCCATCGAGTTCCGCAGTCAATTTATCCGTATGTATCGCAATCCGCCTCAAGCGTCCCAAAACTGCTCGATACGTTTTGGGTCCCCCATGGAATAGTTTATGAAAAATATGAGCTTCCTGAATAAGCTCTTTTATATTTCCAAAAAAAAGAGTTTGGCTTTCTGGCTTTATTTTTGCGAGCGCTGCAAGACGCCGTAGTTCAGCATTGGTGGGGAAACGGGATAGTTCCCCAGCCAGGCCCGTAAGGACGCTTCCCGTCCTATTCAATTGTCAAAGACCCAAGCACAGCAGAACGCGATCTCGCGACGCGACGGCGCCCGAGGTTTGTACAACACCCTCTAGCCAAAGGGTGCAGGGAAAGCCGGGTGCCTGAGCACACCCGCAGCCTCGCGTGCGAAATAAAAAGCACACGAGTAAGCACACCACAGGTTTGCCGGAAACGCCCGGCCTTCCCTGCGCAATGGTTTTAACGGTTTCCTTCGTGCTCTTCCCGGTGATCGGGCTTTCTTGCCACCGTCGCCCGTTGGATCATCGCCAACGGGTTTGATGCCGGCGTCGAGGCATCAGAACCACACGACTTCGCCGTCCGTCTTGGCGTCGCTCGTCTTGCGCCGCCACCGCGTCCACTGCATCCCGCACCCAACGTTCGTGACGATCGCGATACGTCCCTCTATTCGAGGCGGGATGGCGGGAATCAGTAAAGGTGTTTCTACCAACCCGCGAAGCGAAATATTTTTTCGAAAGGGGCTAGCCAGCCGGGCAAATCACTCCAGAGTTGGCACGAAAGCAACCGCCGAATTTTGCGCCAGTCCAGCACTTGCTTGCCTATTGGTCGCAGGGGCTAAAGGCAAGCTTCCGTCCTTTGACATGATCGGCTCAATGCGGACGATCATTGAACGGGCTGATGTGCCATCAGTTTTTGGACATCCAGTAGGAATAAACAATGCCTTGGGGTCGTTCGAATTTTTAAACTACACCGTTACGCTCGAAGAGAAAGCTTCGTTTAAGCTGCCTCGCAGCGTCATTCCCCCGCAAGTGATGAGTCGAATTGCTGAGGCTCAAAACTACGCGTTCAGTTGTTTTGTAAGCTCACCTGCAGATTCAAATCAGGCAGCCGCCTTCCATTACCTGCGCGGCAAGGTGACATACATCTATTGGGGTAAGTCCGGAGAGCCTCTGACGAACTTCGTCCTTCATAGAGACTTGAAGGCCATAGAGTTAGGTGAGTGGGCGTTGACCGAACTCGGCGTCAAATGGATTGGAAGCATTACTAGTCGCGCAGGCATTCCAGCCAACTATGGCATTCCGACCAATCAGTGGCAAAGATGGTCAGGTTGGTCCTCACCGCGGTGAAGCGCGGGACCATTGCCAGCCCCGCGCGGGCTTGCGCGGCAAAAAGGCGCTGGCAGCCATTCGCCCGCAACACACCAACATGGAGTATGAATAGCGACCCAGATCCAATCCAAGAGCGTTTGCGCATTAACGGGAGGGAAGCATGAGCAAATTTGCGATAGGGCTCCTCACACTGGCGATGTACGCAGCTTCGCTGCCGGTTGTTGCTATGATCACGCCGGCACATGCCGCGACGAAAAAGCACGGGCGACCCCACGTCAGCGAACCTTGGTATGCTGGTCATGCACAAGCGTTTGGCCCGCCGTACGGTCAGGCAGGCCCGATCTGCCCGGGAAACGCCCGAGGCATCGACTGCCAGGTGTTTCCTCCTCCAATCGAGGACGATCCTGATCGAAGAAAAGGGACCTGATTTTTCCTTTTCGGTCCCCGCCGTCCCCGAACCTTCAACATCGGCCTTGCAGGAGTTGTGAATTGCTGTGGAGCGCGGGACCGTTGCCAGCCCCACGCCCAGGCCGCCCGGATGCCATCCGCGCCCACCTGGTCGAGCTCGGGTTAAAGATCGCACGCTGTAGCACTTCGTTCTACCGATCGCCGCCATCCCTAGCGGCTTCACGTCCGCTTTGACCTGCGGAATTATGGGGCATGTTCGCTCCGGCCCGCCCGCAAAAGATCACCTTCGCTGAAATGCGCTCCTCAGGCGTGCGAGGGCTTTTGCGATGCAAGGGGCGAAATGCGCGACATCGGCGTGCACGGTCTCCTGATCTATTGCTCCGACTACAAGTGCTCCCATCACGTCGCGATCAGCGGCGATCATTGGCCCGATGATGTTCGGCTGTCTGATCCTCGAGCCACCTCGCGCCAGATCAAACTAGCTCACGGATCAGTGACTCGCCTTGATTTTGTGACACGTATCACCGCAGCCATCCGACTTTTTGCTTAGCGTTCTCCGATCTGACTGCAGCGCTGTCGATTTGGGGCAGAGCAATTGAAGCGGTTGGCACCCGCCGCGAAGGGACTGAAATGTTCGTACGCTTTGAGAGAATTTCAACGAAAACGATCCAGCCCAAGCCCTCTGACATCCTTCGCACAGGGTGTGCCCACTGGCGTTTTCGTACAGGTAAGCCACTTCATTTCGAGCTGGGAGGGGTTCCCATGACCAAGCATCGAAGGATTACCGGATTCGTGATTGTCGCTCTGCTCGCTATCGTCGCCACTACCGCCAACGTGCGATCGCACTCGCATTTGACCGGCCTGCTCACAGCGCCCGCGATGTCTTCGACGACCACAAATCGCTAGGCACCGGATCAAGGTCAAGAACCGCCAGCATCCGGCGATGAGCCGGGTGATGGAGGCGTTCGGCTAAATCGATCATGCGATGCAAGGGGCGAAATGCGCGACATGGGCGTGCACGGTCTCCTGATCTATTGCATGCGCCCGCCTTCCAGGGACCACGCTTGTGGGAGTTGAAGACTTGCACTTTGTCGCGTTGCTGTGAGGGCTATTGAGGAGACTAACTGAGGGGCGTGTCGGGCCGCTTTGGGTCATTTGCGATCGTGCTAACCGGCCGTTCGTGCCTGTTGATGTCCGCTTCCCTCCGAAAGCGACCGAAGCGCTGCTTTGCAACGAATTGACGCGATGGGCCACGAGGAGACTCATGCGCTGCAACCAACAGCGTCCCTGTTCGATCACGTCGCAAAAGCTCAAGGGTCAACTGAAGATGGACTCGTGCAACCTGATCGCGGATTTACATCGCGATTTTCGCCAGACGAGTACGCACAAGATCAATATGGCTTCGCAGCGTATACAAATTGCTTGCATAGACTGTTGGCAACTGCAGATGGTTCGCGCGCTGATCAATCTGATCCAGTTTCGCATTCAAAGCATTAGCGTCGAACCGTGGTCCTTGAGCCTCCATATCGCTCTCGATCGACCTGATTTCGTCATATAGCCGCCTGATCCTAAGTTGCATCGTCCAGTCGTACATCTGTGGCAGCAACTTGAACACCGGGTATAGCAACGCGGCCAACGGGATCAGTACGACAAGCGTCTTTTCGACTAATGTTGCGATCCAGAACGGAAGGTATCCTTGCAGAAATGGCTGTCCGGATCTGTAGAAACGGTGTGCTTCTCCACTCAGCGGAAGATCGATTGATTCGGCAGCAGGGAATTGTCCTGCCTTCTGGAAAATTCCGGGCTGCGAATGAATCTGGACGGCTGCATCGAGCAAAAGGTACTGCAAGGCAGAATGCAGGTCCGCACGCACGGCAAGACTGGCCTTCGGCGCCAACAGCACGACATCCTCTGGCGGGCGATCGGTCGACAAATCGACGACCCCGGCAGGCAGGACCAACTTATGCAGAAAAGGATAGATAGCGATTAAAGCGTCCGCATGCAGGTAGCTATCAGCCTCGATGCCTTTGGCATTGAGGAGAGACTGGATTACGGGAGACTCCCAGCCGGTCACAATGAACGCCGCATCGATGTCGCCGGCGATCAATTTCTCGGCCGCAACTTGCGGCGGAAATCCCGACAGTTCGCCTATAATACTATCGAGCTTGGTCCTTGATATTATTTGCAGCGCCAACGCTCGCCCGCCGCTTCCCTCAGGGCCAATCGAAAGTCGGCGGCCTCGCAACCCCTGCGCGCCTTCGTCGATCTCACCGCGGCGGAAGAGCCATAGCGGCTCGTAGAATATGGTGCCAAGCGATTCTAGTTCCGGCGATTCCTTCTTAGTCGTGGTGCCACCCTGTGTGAAACCTACACTTACTCCAGATTTGGAGTCGCGTAGCCGTCTCAGATTTTCGAGACTGCCGGTTGTCGGCTGTAGCCGCAGCTCGACACCTGCTCTGGCCAGGATTTCACGGTAGCGAATACCCAGTTCGTAGTTGGCGCCGCCCTCGGCGCCGGTCGCCATTACAATCGTGCGTGGCGGTAACGACTCAAAGACGAAGACCCCTGCGCCGAGCAAAATCGCCATTGTCACGGCAACCGAAAGGTAGCGCCAGAATTTGTGGACGCAATTTCCAATATTCATCGAGCGCCAATCCTCGATTGCTGTGACTTCGGACCCAATCGCAAGACGCCGAAAGAATAACGAAAGGCAAAACGTCGACCGGTCGCAATAGCTTGCGGCAGAAATAGCTTGGCGTGCATCAACGCAAAACACAACAGTAGCCGCGCCCGGGCCCGGCTTGCATCATCGAACTGAAAGGGGCGGACCGACCGTCTTCGACGGCTCGTAAATAACGCCGGCATCACATTGCACTGATCACGCGCTTTGCCCGACGCCGTCCGCCGGCCGCATGGCACGCCGCACCTCACGTGAGGCCTCGTAAGTCGGACTTCCGCTTTGCCCTCGAAAGCGGACTCAAGTCTGGACGTCACGCCATGTCCTCGCCAATTCGATCAGACAAGGCGGAGCGGCCGCCGGGGACCCGTGAACAATGGCTTGCCGTCACCAAGCACGACGGGGTGGAGGTAGATCCGCAGAGCGGCCATCTGCGTTCGCCCTTATCAATCTGAAATCAGATGAAACTCCTTGAGCAGCCCGCCGATTTCGGTGGAGTCGAGCTTCTTCGTCAGTAGTTTGCGCAGCAAGTCTGGCCCGGGGATGTCGATCTCCTTGCCGTCCCTCAGCCGAGAGGCGGCGGCGAGCAGCGTGCGAATATCGTAGGTCGAATTGAACACTTCCGGCACGCCCCGGTCGACATTGAGCAACGTATAGACGGCCTCCATCGACACGCGGACCGAATACTCCGTGGTGAAGATGCAGTCGCGCTCCTTCGACTCCGCGAACTGTCCGATGAAGGCGAAGTTGACTGATCCTGCCGGCACCACGTCCGGGCGGTCACCGGCCTGGCGCGGCATGAAGAAGGCAGTGATATAAGGCATTATCGTCGGAACGGTTTTTGCGCCGGTCGCGGCAAGTTCCGGGATCTCCTCCAGTTGCGAAGAACGTTGCCGCGCCGAATGCGGGCGGCCGCGATGAACTCCCGCCGCCGCATGCGCCCTCCTTCTAGGGACCACGCTTGTGGGAGTTGAAGACTAGCACTTTGTCGCCTTGCTGTGAGGGCTATTGAGGAGACTAACTGAGGGGCGTGTCGGGCCGCTTTGGGTCATTTGCGACCGTGCTAACCGGTCGTTCGTGCCTGCTGATGTCCGTTTCCCTCCGAAAGCGACCGAAGCGCTGCTTTGCAACGAATTGACGCGATGGGCCACGAGGAGACATCCTGCCATTCATCGATAACCTCATCGGCACTCGTCAGCAGCGTGGGGCGGCACGGATAGGCCGAGGGTCTTGGCCGTTTTTAGATTGATGGCCAGCCAGCCGACTGTGCTTAACTCGCCATTTGGCAAACGTATAAACAGGCTTTCCAACGCCCGGGAATTATTTACTGACGCTTTTCGCGGCATCCAATATCACATCCAACACTTCATTCGGTTTGGAGAGCATCGCAACGTGACTGCTCTTTAGGATCGTGGTTTTTGCATTGGCTCTCTGTGCCATTCTTTTTTCAAGCTCGGGATTGATGGCATTGTCTTCGGAAGCGACCACGTACCACGATGGTTTAGTTTTCCATGCGGCATTGACGCCGACATCACCGAATACTCTTTGGGAAGCGGGTTGCTGAACGGCGTACACCACATCCTGCTCTTTCGGACTCAAGTCCCCAGCAAACGCTTTGGCGACTCCTTCTCTCGAAACCGTTAAGTACCCGTTTGCATTCTGAATGAAACCTGAAAGGATTGTCGGAGCAACGCTCTCGGTTAGCGAAGCTGCCGTTTCGCCCTTATCCGGTGCGAACGCCGCGATATAAACCAGGGCTTTGACATGCGGATCTGCGCCTGCTTCGGTGATGACAGATCCACCCCAAGAATGCCCGACGAGGATCACGTCGCCGTCGGCACGGTCAATCGCTCTTTTGGTCGTCGCCACATCGTCTTCAAGGGACGTGGTGGGATTCTGTACCGAAATTACCTTGTATCCCTTATCCACCAGCGGATTGATTACCTTGTTCCAGCAAGAACCATCCGCCCAAAGTCCGTGGACAAAAACAATCGCAGGTTTTGTGTTCATACCAGTTTGTGCAAATGCGTTTGAACCCAGGAATAAAACGCTCACGAGTACTAGAATGCCAATTTTTTTCATATTTTCCGTCTCCCAATGAAAATATGTTTGGGTCCAAGGTAGGCTTAGAGAAAGGTCCTTGCAGCTCGCCGAGGCGAAACACTAGCAGTCGGTCATCGGCCTGGAGAGGCTGTCCTTTTGCTGCATATCGGGAGGCGCTGTGAGGTAGAGCATAACATTCCCAGCGCGCCTTCGCACGTCAGAAATGGGTCATTCTCGACCGAACCGGCCGATCTTGCCTGCCAGTCAATGTCCGTTTCCCTCCGACCGGCATACTATTTAGGTGAGCTCGCGATTTTGAGTGGAATGAGCAGGCGCGAATGCTGGCTCATCAGCGGCTCCTCGCATGACATCGGCCAGCAGGGCATAGGCGCATGACCAGGCCACCTTCACCTCAGGCGCCCAGGCCGATCCCAGTCCTTGCTCGAGCGTCCATAGCAAAGCAGCACCAACCGTATCATAATGGGCGTCCGTGACTCCGAATTGTGCATGGCGTCGGCCCAGATCTGCAATTGTCGGAACAAGCATCTCCAGATGATCGAGCCCCTGCACGACCATCGTCAGAGCCTGGATGAGCTTCCGCCGCTGGTCTGCCAGGCCGATCGTCTTGAAGAGTGGCCGCGCTGTTGGATCAATCTCGAAAAGCCGATCGTAGAACAGGCGCGCCGCCGCGTCTGCCATAGGCGCAACTTTCCGCCAGCTCTCTTTCACAAGTGCTTTCTGTTCGGGGGACATCAGTTGCTCCAACACGGTTAAAGTTCAGCTTGGCGGCCGGCATCTTCGGTAGAGGTGAAACGTCGCGGCCGACGGCAGGGACCGAGGGCCTCGATGTGATGAGCACGTAAACTAACTGTCGGCGAAGGCGTCGAGACACCGAGGTTCAGAAATCGGCAGCGCCAAAGGCAGCGGTTGTGCCGAGCTGCATTAGTGGTCTTCCGAAAAGGGTCGGCGCTTGGCAATAACATAGCTGTCGATGTGATATTGCACCAATCGCAATATTATGGTTCTGATATTGCGATGAACAATAACAAGAAGGTCGATCTCAACTTGCTGATCGTGCTCGATGCTCTGCTCGACGAG
>Ga0210410_10005306_pt1 | contig 11234 bp, 7 predicted proteins | sample IncBWC4MmetaG_FD_161058 | JGI IMG/M metagenome (GOLD analysis project Ga0210410, IMG submission 161058) | Forest soil microbial communities from Barre Woods Harvard Forest LTER site, Petersham, Massachusetts, United States - Inc-BW-C-4-M | ecosystem: Environmental > Terrestrial > Soil >... | reverse complement strand
CGTGGTAGGCAAGCGGCATGCCATCCAGGGCCACAATTTCGAACTGCCCGCCACTGAGTTGAAGATCGGCATAAAGATCTGGAGACGCATTCACGATGCGCCAGAACTGACGCTCCCCGGAATCGATCGGAATCCGAGGTCGAATCGCGCCGTTGAGAGTGAAGAGTCGCTCGCGTTTCTGCTCAGTTGCGGTTCCGCAAGGGGATGAGGTTACTCCCACTCTCCGCAGCATCTGGTCGCGGAGGCCAGCTTCGCTGTGCTCGATGTCTTGATCCCGGAGGATCAAGACACGCTCACGCATATTTCTGATCTGCGGATAATACTGATCAATGCCCTCGACGATGATTGCTCCCGACATACCGTCAAGATCCTGACGAGCGCTCTCTCCGTGGGGGTGCGTGTGATACCAATACAATCCAGGTGCAGCGTAAAGTGGTACTTCGACCTTGTAGTCCAACGCTTCCCCTGGCATCGCCATCATCGTGAGCACATCATCCTGAGGACTCTGTGGCGAAACGTGCAGACCGTGAAAATGCAAATTGGTCATATTGGTACAGCGGCTGGTTGCGCACATCTCCTCGGACTGGATTGGCAGATTGTTTACATAGTGCAGTTTGATAACGCCACCCGGCATGACGCGAATCACCGGCGGTACCGAGATGCCGTTGTAGGCAAACGCGTTGTGCCCAACGGCCGGGTCGTACGTGGCCACGAGCGTAAATGGACCACGTACTTCCGGAGGATCGACCACAACCTGCGGTTGCGCCCAGAGCGGCATCACAATCCAAAATGCACTCACGATGAAAGCAACGACTTTCATACACACCTCAAGTTAAGGCACTCGCGTTAACGAGTTGCGACTAGTTCCGGAACACCGGCCAACTCTTCGTACTCTTCGTCGTTCAGGCGGAGAGAGGCCGCTGCCACGTTCTGCTGTAAGTGTTCAATCGAGGAGGTTCCGGGTATCGGCAGCATCAGCGACGACCTGCGCAGGAGCCAGGCAAGGGCCACCTGTGTCGGGCTAGCATGATGCGCCTGAGCGACCCGGTTCAGAGCTTCCCCGGCGATGCGACCCGCACCGAGTGGGAACCAAGGAATGAACACGATCCAATTTCGCGCGCAATAATCCACGACATAGTCCCATTCGCGGTCGGCGAAACTGTACCGGTTCTGGACCGAGGCGATCGGGACGATCCGGCGAGCCCGCTCAATGTGTTCCTGTGTGACGTTGGAGAGGGCGACCGTGCGAATCTTCCCCTCACGCTTCAGTTCGGCTAAAGTCTCAACCGAAACGTCAAAAGAAACGACATTGTCAGGAGCGTGCAGCTGATAGACGTCAATTCGTTCGAGGCGCAGTCTCTTCAGACTTCCCTCGACTGCTTTCCGAAGATGATCAGGAGTTGCATTGTGCGTCCACTGATTGGGTCCGGGGCGCTCCCAGCCGCCCTTGGTTGCGATCACCAGGTCAGATGGATATGGATGCAGTGCTTCTGCGATCAGTTCTTCACTGACATGCGGCCCGTAGGAGTCGGCAGTGTCGATGAAATTCACACCAAGTTCCACGGCGCGCCGCAGAACTGCCAACGCTGCATTGCGGTCTTTTGGTGGCCCCCAGATGCCCTGCCCCGTCAGACGCATTGCGCCATAACCGAGGCGGTTCACGGAGATTTCGTTACCTAAAGATACTGTTCCAGCTTGCGTTGCAGAGACTTCTTTCTTACTCATGGTTTTTTCCTCCAATTAGTTCGTGGTTATTTTAGTTCGTGATCATTACAGTTTTCCTAACACCTAGCGCATTGACGCAGCCTGAATCGGTCGATTTCGATCGGTCGATTTCGACCCCAGCAGGTGGCTTGCGTTCTTCATATCCTTGTCGCGCGCCGCAACCGTGGTCAGTCTGATCACAGCGGCCGCGGCGGTGAAGCGCACGACCTGATTCTTGTCGGACATAGCAGGGATGATCGCAGTTAGAAGATCGGGATCTTCTCGCTTGGCGATGGCGAGTAGCGCCGACGCCCGCACGATCCAGTTCTTGTCAGAAGTGGCCTGGACCAGGGCCTTGCCAACGCGAGGATCCGAATCCTTAACGAGAGCCCGCGCCGCGCTGGCGCGCACAGGCGACGCATCATCCTTCCTGATCGCCTTCACGGCCGAGAAGCCGATATCGCCGAATGGCACAAAGCCGAGCCCCTCCTCGAATCCGAGTTTCACTACCTGCTTCCTATCTTTAAAGGTATCCATCTCCTGGGCAATCAAGCCCTCCGCAGGCTTGCGCCCACCGGTGAGTAGCTCGTAATAAATTTCATCACCGGTTGGGTCATGAAGGAGCTCAAGAGAATGCGCTGCGGCCAGCACAACCGCGGGTTTCTCGTCTGACGTCGCTTTCTTCAGTGCTGGGATGGCTTCTTTCGCGCCCATCAGCCCTAGTGTGGTTGCTGCCGCTACCCTCACATTCGGGTTGCGATCTCGCAGGGCGTTTTCCGCCATCTCCGTTGCTTCGGAATCGCCCGGTAGAAGGCGTAATGCACGGACAGCCTGGAAACGCTTTCCGCTGTTCTTCTGATTTACGCCCGACCGCAGCATGTCCCACGCGCGCTGCTCTGGTGTCTCGGCGAACGCCGATCCAGAACCTGCCATCATCGCGACGAGCGCAGCATAGGCTGCTCCGGTTCGGAGAAAATCCAGGAGTTTGCTTCGTTGAGAAGTCATTCGTGTTGTTCGTAGTGTCATCATTTTCTTATCTCACGTTCTTATCTCACGCCTTTGGGCGATGCACTATCGCTTACGAGCTTTCCGCAGCATTCCGGGCGATCGGGCAGATTCGATCGGTCCCATCCTCCACCGAGCGCTTCGATGAGTAACACGGCGCTCGCCATACGCCGGCCGAGGATGTTGACCGCGGTCACTTCATCCGACAGCGCCGCGTTCTGCGCAGTGATCACTTCCAGGTAGCTGGTTACTCCACCTTCGTATCTGGTATTCGAGAGATCCAGTGACCGCTGTGCAGATTGCACGGCGGTGGCCTGCACTCCCGCCTCCTGCTCCAGCACCCGCAAGGCGGCGAGGTTGTCTTCCACCTGTTGAAAGGCACTCAGCACGTTTTGCCGGTAGGACGCCACGGAGGAATCGTATGCCGCCTTGGCTTCGTCGTTCGCGGCGTGCCGCCGCCCTCCATCAAAGATGGTGGTGGCCGCAGCTGCGCCAACCGACCACAGAGCGCTCGGTCCCTGCAGCAAAGTGGTGATGGTTCCGCTTTCCAATCCGCCCGACGCAAGGATATTGACGAGCGGATAATAGGCCGTCTTTGCCAGGCCAACCTGAGCATTTGCGGAAGCTACCCGCCGTTCCGAAGCGGCGATGTCAGGGCGCCGTTCCAGCAACTCGGATGGAACGCCAACCGGGATGGGCGGTGGCGGAGTTGTAAGGGGCAACGGAGGCAAACTGAAGTCTGCCGGAGCCTTGCCGACCAATACAGCGGCCGCGTGCTCAAACTGCGCCCGGGCAACTCCCACATCCACGAGTTGCGCTCGCGTGGTTTCGAGGATCGTTCGTGCCTGCTCAACCTCCACTTCGGAAGCCAGCCCGCCCTTATAACGCTCCTCGTTGAGCTGCAGTGCTTGTTCGTATTGTGTAACTGTGTTCTGAAGCAGCTGCTCTTCGGCATCGAGGGTTCGCGCGGCGAAGTAATCAATTGCGAGATCGCCGTGCATCGTCAAATTCACCACCGCCAGATCGGCAGCGCTTGCCTGCGCCTGCTCTCGATAGGACTCTACATTCTTACTGACGCGACCAAACGCGTTGACCTGATAGGAGACATTGACGGGCAGCACAAAATCGTTGAAGGTCGCCCCGCTAACCGCACTTGCCGGGCGGTTGCCTGAATATCTTTCTCGAGTAGCCGAAGGGCCGGTGCTGACCGTCGGATAATAGTCGGCACGAGCATAGCGGAGTGCAGCACGCGCCTGCTGGTACTGCGCAACCGCTGCTTTCAGGTTCTGGTTCGAGACCTCAATCTGTTGTTCCAAAGCGTTGAGTTGAGGGTCCTGAAAGATCTCCCACCAGTTCCCGCCCAGATTCTGATCGCTGGGCTGCGCGGTTTTCCAGTTGCCGATCTCTTTGTATGCAGGCGGCGTCGGCAGCGCCGGAGTTTTGTACTTAGGGCCGACAGCACAAGCAGCGAGGAAAAGAATCGTCGTGCCCAACAGAACGAACTGCCCGATGCGTTGAGTCTTGCGCGCCAGTGTTTGAGTGTTTGTCATTGCGCATCTCCTGGCAGAGATGCCTGCACAATATTCACTTGCTGCCCAGAGACCAGAGAGTCGGGCGGATTCATCACGACCTGATCGTTAGCCTTCAGTCCGGCGACTACTTCGATTTCGCTCCCGAAGTCGTGACCCGGAGTAAGGTCGGCAAGTTCGACCTTGCCATTCCTGATAACGCCTACCTGCAACCGCTCCGAGCGGAAAATGAGCGTGCCGACGGGAATCAGGAAGGTCGAGTTCGCGGTAGGGATGTGCAAGTGCACTTCCGCATACGAACCGGTTAGGAGAATGTTGCCAGGATTCGGAAGGTCAATTTCGGTCAAAAGTGTGCGAGTGGTTCCGCTGATCGCTTCGGCGGTGCGGACGACTTTTCCAGGAAACTTCTGACCCGGAAATTCGACGAGAACGATATCTGCCTCGGTCGCTCCCGGTTGAATGCCTCGCGAATACTCCTCAGGAACATTTACGTACACACGCACGGTGCCGGTCTGGGCGATGTGAAATAGATCGGTCTTTGCCGTGGAGCTGCTTCCGGCATTGATCAGGTCACCGATGTCAGTGTTGCGCGCGGTGATTACTCCATCGAATGGCGCATATACCTTTTCGAAAGAAACGAGTGCTTGGTAGTGGCGCACATTCGCCATGTCGGCCTCGACCATCGCTTTATTGGCGCTGTATGTTCCTTCTGCATTGTCCCGATCTTGCTGAGCGACAGCATGCTTTTGGAACATCGCTTCGTAGCGCGTCTTCGTAATGTCAGCCAGATTCAGGTTGGCTTGAGCGGTGGCGAGCGTGCTTTGCGCTTGCGACAGCTGTTCATCGACCTCGGGCGACTGAATTGTCGCGAGGAGTTGGCCCGCTTTTACATGCGCTCCAATATCGAAATACCATTTCGTCAGGTAGCCATCGGTGCGCGCGTAAACGGGGGATGAGATAAAGGGTTGGATATTTCCCGGCAGGATAATCTCCTGCGCCGGTGAAGCTGGCTTTGGTTGCACGACCGAAACCGAAGGCACGGCCATCTGTGCCGTCACGCTCCGCAACCTAGCCTCTGCATTAAGGCGCGACCGGATTCCAAAGAATAAAACGGCCAATGCAACTACGGTGATGATCACTGGCATGAGCCAACGGCGCTGCGATGGCCGCCCCTTCTCCGGCTCCGGGTTCGGGTCCAACGGAACGATCTCGACGCTGTTTTCTGTTTCTTTAATTTCGAAGTTAGTCATATTAATTCACCTCTTGCGGCTGTTGGGTTACTGCAGCCTTATGCCGCCATCCGTGCAACAGGCTGAAAACCGTTGGAACGAAGAAAAGCGTAGAAACCGTAGCGAAGAGAAGGCCGCCGATCACGGCTCGTCCGAGCGGCGCGTTCTGTTCGCCTCCATCACCCAATCCGAGGGCCATCGGAACCATGCCGATGATCATTGCCAGAGCGGTCATCAGAACCGGACGAAACCGCGTGAACCCAGCTTGCAATGCCGCTGTGATCGGATCTTTCCCTTCACTTATTTGTTCTCTGGCAAAGCTCACTACCAGAATGCTGTTCGCGGTGGCCACGCCCATGCACATGATCGTTCCCATCAGCGCTGGCACACTGAGAGTTGTGTGGGTTATGAAGAGGAACCACGCGATTCCAGCCAAGGCCGCCGGCAATGCGGAGATCATGATGAAAGGATCGAGCCAGGATTGGAAATTCACCACGATCAGCAGGTAGTCGAGCAAAATCGCAAATAGCAGGCCGATCAGGAGGCCGCTGTAAGACGAGCGCATCGTCTGCACTTGACCGCGAACCACTACCCGTGATCCGCGCGGCAGTTGATCGCGAGACGAATCGATGATCCTGTCGATGTCACGGGAGACTCCACCCAGATCGCGTCCATCCACCGATCCGAAAATGTCAACCACCGGCGCAACGTTGTAGTGCGAGACCACGGCCATTCCGCTTCCACGCTGCATCGATACCAGGCTAGCCATCAGCGAAGGAGTAGCGGAAGGATCCGTGCCCGTTATCGGCGTATTCACCAGCTGCTGGATGCTCGCTGCCCGATACTGCGGGGTCTGCGTTGCGATCGAATAACTCACACCGTTGCGCGGGTCGACCCAGAATGTTGGCGAAGTCTGAAAGCTGCCGCTGAGCGAGACCAGCAGATTCTGGGCGATGTCGTGAGCTGAGAAGCCAAGCTCCTGCGCCTTGGTCCGCTCAATCCGCAAGTGCAGGTATGGATTGTCGAACGGCTGCTGAACTCTCAGATCGGCTGTGCCCGGCACATATCGAACCTTTTGCATGAGTTGATCGGCCCAGACTCGGTTTCCTTCCACGTCGTTCCCAATTACTTGAATGTCGATAGGCGCCGGCAACCCGAAGTTCAGGATCTGGCTCACCATGTCGGATGGTAAGAAGGCGAACATCACGCCGGGGAATTCCTTTGCCAGGTCCAACCGCAGCTGTTCGACATAACGCGCCGTCGGGTGATGCTTCGGCGAAAGCGTGACGAGAATATCGGCATCGGAGGCGCCGACCGGCGCCGAATTGCTGTAGGAGAGATTGATTCCGCTGTAAGGCAGTCCAACGTTGTCGATGATGCTGGCCACTTCGGAACCAGGGATGTGTCGGTGAATCGAGTTCTCGACTTCGTCGCAAAGAAACGCGGTATCTTCAATGCGCATCCCGGTGGGCGCTCGCAAATGCAGTTTGAAGCTGCCGGCATCGACGCTGGGGAAGAAGTCCTGGCCCAGCCATGGGACGATGACGGCCAGCGATCCCAGACACGCCGCGAAGAAGGCCACCAGAAAGGCCCGGCGATGCTGGAGACAACGCTCCAACAAGTTGCGATAACTTTCACGCATCCGGTCGAAGGCAGCTTCGAATCGTTGCTGGATCCGAACGAACACATTGCGGCTCGTTCCAGACCCTTCGTGCGATCTGTCGTTGCGAAGAAGGTACTTGGCCATGGTCGGAACGATCGTCCGCGACAGCAGATACGACGCCAGCATCGCGAATACCACCGCCTCGGCCAATGGCAGAAACAGATACCGGGCCACGCCCGACAACAGAAACATCGGTGCGAAAACGATGCAGATCGACAGGGTTGATACAAACGCCGGAGTGGCAATTTGCATGGCGCTGTCCAACACCACTTCGTCCATATTCTTGTCGGGCTCCGCTTCGCGGTTGCGGTTGATGTTCTCAACCTCGACCGTTGCGTCGTCCACGAGGATGCCGACTGCCAGCGCCAGACCGCCCAACGTCATGATGTTGATCGTCTGACCAATCAGACTGAGAGTAATGATGGAACACAGAATTGCCAGCGGGATGGAAGTCGCGATAATAACCGTGCTCCGCCAATTCCCGAGGAACATCAGAATCATGAATGCAGTCAGGCATGCCGCAATCAACGCCTCGCGTACGACTCCGTTGATGGCTCCAAGAACAAAGATGGATTGATCCGCCAGAGGAGACATCCTGAGCTGAGAAGGAACGGTCGCGGCAATCCGGGGCAGAATGGATTTGATCCCGGAGATGACGTTCAGGGTTGAGGCGTCGCCCGCTTTCTGAATCGTCAGCAGCACGGACCGCTGTCCATTCACTCGCACGATATTGGTTTGCGGTGGAAAGCCGTCGCGCACCCAGGCAACGTCCTTCATGTAAATGGTTGTGTCCCCGACGGTTTTGATCGGGATGCGATTCAGGTCAGCGATCGTTTGCGGAGCGGCATTGGGGATATCGACGTCGTATTCCTTTCCGCCGATCTTCGAAGTACCGGTGGGAAGAATGAGGTTCTGCACCGTGATCGCATTCACCACGTCCAGCGCGGAAAGACCTTTGGACTCGAGTGCCGCCGGGTTCAGATCCACCTGCACCTGCCGCTGCTTCCCCCCGTAGGGATACGGGACAGCCGTACCCGGGATCGTGATCAGCTGAGTACGAATAAAGTTAAGTCCGTAGTCGTTCAGCTGTTGTTCAGAGAGGCCATTGCCCGACAGAGCCAGCTGCATGACCGGCACACTCGATGCGCTGTACGCGATGACCAGAGGTGGCGTGGTTCCCGCAGGTAATTGCCGGAGCTGGGTTTGGGAACTGGCGGTGATCTGCGCAATGGCCCGATCCAGACTGGCGTTCGGCTGGAGAAAGACTTTGACGACCGCGATGCCATAGAGCGACTGCGACTCGACGTGTTCGATGTTGTCCACGACCGTCGTCATGTTCCGCTCGGTCACGCTGACGATGCGGTCGCTCATGTCCTTGGGAACGAGGCCGTTGTAGTTCCAGATGATGCTGACGACCGGGATATTAATGTTCGGAAAAATGTCGGTCGGAGTACGGAGAATGGCAACTCCACCCGTGACCAGGATCAAAATGGACATCACCACGAATGTGTACGGCCGCCGTAATGCTAGTTGAACGATCCACATATTGATTCCTTTGCTCGCTAAACCTGTTCGTTTCGGTTTTTCGTGAGCTGCATTCCATCCCGCTCTCGGGAAATCCACTCTCGAACAAAAGCAGAACAGTTCCTGAGTCTGGCCCCCTGAGCCTCGATCTCCCCCAGGAAGCGCACGGCGTCTCGGTCCACCAACTTCACTTCCTTCAGGTCCAGCACGAGACTGTGATCCGGCAAGTCCGACTTCACGAGCGCCTGTAGCTCCGACACCTGCTCTGCCTGAATCCGGCCGGTGAGGGTGAAAACGACCTGATCACGTTCATCGGAGATATCGATTCGCAGCGTCATTCGCTCACCCCTTTCACTGGGGTAAAAATGCAAACAGGTGGCCAAACGGTAAGTGATTGATGCGGAGGTATTTAGCCAGCTCTCTGTCGTCGCGAAGTTTCGGAAATTTCCGAGATTCCGTGATACGTCATATAGCTTCGGCTTCTGGTTCTATGGAAGATTTTGTGGGAAACGAGGAGCTGGTGTTCAGGATGTACGCCGGAAACATCGGAGGGAGAGCTTAGGGCTTCGCTAAGCTCGACGAAAACGCTGCTTGTTGATCTTCAGAGCCTTGATTTTGGAATCCAGGGTTGATTGCGGAATCCCGAGCTTAGCCGCAGCTCCTCGCGGGCCCGAGACCTTGCCATTACTTTCCTCAAGCGCCGACTCGATCATCTCTCGCTCTTGCGCAGCCAGCTTCTCGGAAAGAGGGTGAATCCCCGAATCGGTGTTTGCCGGCTGTCGGTCGAACCAGCTTTCATCGATGCAAAGATTTTCCGAATCGGAGATGATCACCGATCGCTCGATCACATTTTGCAATTCGCGGATGTTCCCAGGCCACCCGTAGGATTGCAGAAGTTCCATACTCTTCTTAGAAATACCGGTGATCTTCTTTCCCGCCTGGGTGGTGTAGCGATCCACAAAGTACTCCACTAGCAGAGGAATGTCTTCCCGTCGTTCCCGCAAAGGAGGCACTTCGATGGGAAAGACGTTAAGCCGGTAGAACAAATCATCGCGAAACTTGCCTTCAGCGATGGCGGCTTGCAAATCACGATTCGTTGCCGCAACCACCCGCACGTCGGTCTTGATCGATTCATTTCCGCCAACGCGCTGAAATTCTCGCTCCTGCAAAACCCGCAAAAGCGCGATCTGCATCTCTGCGGGAAGTTCACCGATTTCGTCCAGGAAGATGGACCCTCTGTCCGCGGACTCGAAACGTCCAAGACGCCGCTGCGTGGCTCCCGTGAACGCCCCTTTTTCGTGGCCAAACAATTCGGAGGCAATAAGGTCGCGGGGGATTGCAGCGCAGTTCACACTGACGAAAGCGCGCGAGGCACGCTGCGAGCGCTTGTGAATGGCCCGCGCGATCAGTTCTTTGCCCGTGCCCGTCTCTCCGGTAATGAGAACTGTCGAGTCCGTCGGCGCAACCTTCGCCACTCGAGACAAAACCACCTGCAATGCAGGAGATGATCCAACAATCTCTTCGAACATCCGGTTGACATCGATCTCTTCGCGCAGCGCCACGTTCTCTTTGTACAACTGGTCTTTCAAAACCTGGATTTCCTCGAAAGCATTCTTTAGAGCCGCCACGTTTTCCTGGAGTGCTTCCTCTGCGCGTTTGCGTTCCGAGATTTCCTGATGTAAGTCTTCATTTGCTTTCGTCAACGCAGCAGTTCTCTTGGCGACCCTGGATTCCAGCTCATTCTTGGCTCGCGTCGCTTGCAGCATGAAGAATGAAAACAACACAAAGACGCAGTCATAGGCAATCCGCGAAATCCAATCCACCTCAGGCTGGAAGAGAAATGTCCGAATGATCACAGCCAGCACAAGCGCAAGGACGCCGGGCCCAATTCCCGCATACCAAAAAGTGATGGCGATGGCGCAGAACGAGAAGGACATGATTGCCAGGGGAAGGTGGAGGTCAAGAAATGTGCGAGCAGCAACGAACGCCAGGCCCACAGAAGCCACAGCTAGTAGATACCGTAAGGCGGGACGCAGCCTGGGTCGCGCAAGCCACCTGGCTATGAACTGGTCAGACATTTCTCCCCTCGTCGGCAGTTTTGCAAAGTACCACGAAAAGTACCACGAACTGTTACGATCCTCCTACGGGCATCGCCGCGCTCACCTTAGCGAAGGAGCCCAAGCTACTCTACCCGTATAGTGATGCCTGTCGCGTGGCCTTAGCCTCACCGATTCTGGTAGCCATTGCAATCCCTCATGCACCCCTTGCGCATGGGGCCTGCGCCTTCCTACGACCTCAATCGGAGACGGCTCGTCGCCCGCCAGATCAACTCCAGCAGATTTTTTGTATCGCAGATAGCCGCTCACATCATCACATCGTAATCGAAAGGGGAACACGCGATGCCTCATCATCTCCATTCCCAATTGCACGGCAGGATATGCGCTCCCACATTACAGAATCCGTCTAACGTTCGGCGGGCGCGATGAACGGCATCTGCGAGTACATTGATTCGCACCTTCATGAGAAGCGGGCCTTCGCCGGTCAAAGGCGGCGCGTTGGAGCGCCAAATTTGGTGCTTCG
>Ga0210410_10005305_pt1 | contig 11235 bp, 3 predicted proteins | sample IncBWC4MmetaG_FD_161058 | JGI IMG/M metagenome (GOLD analysis project Ga0210410, IMG submission 161058) | Forest soil microbial communities from Barre Woods Harvard Forest LTER site, Petersham, Massachusetts, United States - Inc-BW-C-4-M | ecosystem: Environmental > Terrestrial > Soil >... | reverse complement strand
CCGCGTCGCCGTACGCTCCCAAATTTTTTGTTGGGTAAAAACTGATGCACGCGGCATCGCCGAACGATCCTGTGGGACATTTTTTGTAAGACGCGCCAATGGCCTGCGCGTTGTCTTCGATGATGGGCAATTTGCGCGCTCGCGCAAACGCGAGGATCGGGTCCATATCCGCCGGCAAGCCGTAAAGATGCACGACGATAATTGCTCGCGTGCGCGGCGTGACGCGACGTTCGAGTTCCGCGGGATCGATGTTGTAGGTATCCGGACGAATGTCCGCGAAGACGGGTTTGGCGCCGAGAGCGCTCACGGCGCTTCCCGTGGCCACAAACGTAAAGGGTGGCAGGAGCACTTCGTCGCCGGCTTTTACGCCGCACGCGCGCAGCGCCAGGATCAGCGCGTCGGTGCCGGAGGCCACGCTGACGCCGTGCGCGACGCCACAAAGGTTAGCAATTTCGCTCTCGAGGGCAGCGCCTTCGCGGCCCAGCACAAATTGTTGGGAGGACATCACTTTTTCGACGGCCGCGCGAATTTCTTCGCCAATTGCGGCGTATTGCGCCGCGAGATCGAGCTGCGGGATCGGCTCGGGAAGGGAACTGGCGTGTGGTTGAGCGCTCATCGTGCGTTTGATTTGACTACAGCAATTATACGTCATGACTGCGGGTCTCGCGTCTTGTGAACAACAAGATGGATGCGACATGGCCAGCGTAGGCCGACGGGAAGAGTCGTGCTAAGTTTCTTCACACCATGTTTGCCGACCGGACTCGCTGGAATCTTGCTCCCAACCGCTTGAGCGAAGCACTGGCGAAACATCGCGCGGCGGGGAAGCCGCTGCTTGATCTGACCGCTTCGAACCCCACCGAATGCGGGTTCGAGTACGATCGAGAAGCCATCCTGAAAGCACTTTGCAATCCCGCGGCGCTGGTTTACGAGCCGAATCCCAAAGGGCTCGGAGTGGCGCGGCAAGCGGTGGCGTCGTATTACGCCGGCCATGGTGCGCAGGTGTCTGCGGAAGACATGGTGCTGACAACGAGCACGAGCGAAGCCTATTCATTCGTTTTTCGAACGCTGTGCAATCCCGGCGACGAGATTCTGGTGCCGACGCCAAGCTATCCGCTCTTTAGCTTTCTGGCCGAGATCCAGGACGTGAAGCTGGTGAGCTACCCGCTCCTCTACGACCACGGGTGGCAGATCGATTTCCACAGCCTGGAACAATCCATCACACCGCGCACCCGGGGGGTGATCGTCGTGCACCCCAACAATCCCACCGGGCATTTTTGCAAGCCAAAAGAGATGGCGCGGCTGAATGAAATCTGTGCTTCACACGAGATGGCAGTGATTGCGGACGAAGTGTTTCTGGATTTCGCGCTCAACGGGGAGCGCCAGACTAGCTTTGCCGCAAACGCCGCGGCGCTCACCTTCACAATGAGCGGACTGTCGAAGATTTCGGGCCTTCCACAAATGAAAGTCGCCTGGGTGGTCTTGAGTGGGCCCAAGTTCATGAAAACCGATGCGCTTGCACGGATCGAGGTCATCGCTGACACCTATCTCTCGATGAACGCCCCCGTTCAACCGGCGATTCCCACGTTTCTGGAAATGCGACATGGATTTCAGAAACAGTTGATGGCCCGGGTGCGGGGCAATCTTGAGGAGCTAGACCGGCAATTGGCGAGGCAGCAGTCGTGTACTCGGCTGGAAGTTGAAGGTGGCTGGTACGCCGTCTTGCAGGTACCTGTATTGAAAGCTGACGAAGAACTGGCCGTGCATCTTCTGAGTACAAAAAATGTCTACGTCCACCCGGGCCACTTCTACGACTTCTCTTCGACCGGCTATTTGATTGTCACCCTCATTGGGCCGCAAGCAGATTTTACGGTGGGAATCATGCCGGTGCTGCAAGCACTTTAGCACCAGAAGTACGATCATGCTTTGGTTTGGCGAACCAGAAATTCATCACTGGAATTGTTCGGTGACTCACTAGGACCTAACCATTGAGTTTTCGCAGCGCACTCATCCGTCCAAGCAAGGAAATCACGGGGTTTCCGGTTCTCCGATGGCTGTAGAAAGTTCTATAAAATCTACATAATTATATATTGTTATTACGTTTTGTGGAGCTGGTTGTGCATGCGGTGACATAATCACGACTTCGACCGCGCATACTATCTGAACTATTTTATTGATAACAATAGGTCTATATAGACAAGAACATCCGCAAAAGTGTTTCAGAGTTTTGGATATAAACATGCGGTATCAGTCTCATAAGTATAGGCGTGTGGTTGTAGGGACACCGTGGGGTCCGGTTCAAGAAACAAGACGATGTGAATAGGTTTTAGGTACTTTCTCCATGGGGAGTATTGTTTTGGCCGATTCGATTATTCACAGAGATAATTTGGGGGCAAAAATGACGAACTCGCAAACAACTTGGAGTCAGGCTACTAAATCCGTGACGATAGGACTTCGCATCTTAGCCTTGCTAGTCCTGGTTGTCGCGTGTGGCGTGCCATCGAAGGCGCAGACCTCGACCGGGTCAATCACCGGTACAGTGGTGGATGCTCAAGGCCTGCCGGTCACCGATGCCACGGTTACGCTGAAAGATTTGGAGACCAACGCTACCTTCGTTGGTAAGACAGGTTCCTATGGCGGATATCAGTTCCAACGGATTGACTACGGAAAGTACGCAATAACCGTTACGAAGGACGGCTTTAAGGCCGGTGTCGTGAGCGGAATCAAGCTGGATGCCGCCACGGAGTACTCGGTCGTTCCTATCAAGCTCGAGGTGGGGGCGAGGACCGAAACCGTGGTTGTTGAGGGTGGCGAGGAGTTGGTGCAGACCACAAGCGCCGAAGTAACCGGGACGGTCGAAAAAAAACAGATTGATGACTTGCCGATTCTTGACCGCAACCCGCTTAATCTTTTGAGTTTGCAAGCTGGAGTTGCCAACAGTGGCCCCGGTGGCGGCGCTACGTTAGAAACCACAATCAACGGTCAACGAGCTTCGTTTTCTAATTTGACCCTCGACGGCATCAATATTCAAGACAACTTTATCCGTACAGGTGCCTTGGACTTCTCGCCCAATCTGCCACTACTAAGTCAAGCGCAGGAATTCACAGTCACGGAGCAGAATGGAGACGTGGAGAAGAGCGGCTCTTCCAGTGTATCCATCGTGACCCCCAAGGGTACAAATGCCTGGCATGGGGAAGGCTTTTGGTACTACCGGTCCAACAGCATCGGCAGAGCCAACGACTGGTTCAACGACGCCAGCGGTATTCCTGTACCGCGACTCCTGCAAAACCAGGGGGGTGGCAACATCGGCGGTCCAATCAAGAAGGACAAGCTCTTCGTTTACGGTTACTACGAATTGGTGCGACTCAAAGCGCAGAGCCCCAACAACAGCAACCAAATCACCCTCAGCCCTGCGATCCAGGCGGCGCTGGCTGCGCCGAATCCTTCATTGCCCTTCACCTACCAGCCGTTTGACGCGTCGGGAAACCCAGTCGGTCCGCCGGTGACGCAAAATCTCTTGAATCTTCCGAATCACATGCCCTTCACAATCGACCCTGCGACTCTAGCAGTGATAAAACGCGTACCGATCGCTTCCAATAACACCCGAGTGGGCGATGGAGTAAATCTTTTGGGGTTTCAGTTTAATGCGCAAGACAATAATTCGCGGGACAACGTCGGCGGCCGGGCAGATTACAATCTCAATTCTCATAACACCATATCCGGGGTTTTCTCCTACAACCGGAACTTAGTAGACCGGCCGGATATTGACAGTACATTTAATGTTGTTCCTCTCGTTACCAACGACGATCACGTTAAGTTCTTGTCTACAGCGTGGCGTTGGAATCCAAACGCCAATTTTACCAACGAGGCTCGTTTCGGTTTTAATCTGCAGCCTGCTTTTTTTTTAACCGGTCAAAAATTTGGATCCTCGATAATCGACAGCGGCGGCTTCCCTTTTACCGGCCCAGACCCGAATTTCCTGCCACAGGGGCGCAATACGCATACGTATTCGTGGCAGGACAATGCGAGCCTTGCTCATGGCAACCATACTTTTAAATTCGGCGCTCAGATCCAAAGGACAAATATTTTCGAGACAAACTCCGCCGGAATCCTGCCTGACTTGCAGTTGGGTTTCAGCCAATCCAACGCTAACTCGCCGGTGCAGACTGACTTCCCGGCTCCGGCGGGCGCAAGCATCAGCACCACGGATTTCAACAATGCCGTGGCGCTATTGGCGACGGCATCAGGGACCTTGAGCAACGTCTCTCAGACGTTTAACGTAACAAGCCAGACATCAGGATTCGTGAATGGGGCGCCAGATGCGCACCATGTGCACCAGAACAATATCGCGTTCTATGCCGCGGACAATTGGAGAGTCCGCAAAAACCTGACATTGACTTATGGTCTGCGGTGGGACTACTTCAGTCCCGTTGACGACGAGCAGGGCCTGGTTCTGCTCCCGGTGATTCCTCCGGGGCAAACCGCGGCACAAGCTCTGCGCTCGAACGCAACGGTAGACTTTGCGGGCGGGCCGAGCAAGCGCGGCCTCTACGATTCGTTTTACAAAGGATTCTCGCCCAACGTCGGTGTTGCGTGGGATCCGTTCGGCAACGGGAAGACCGCCATACGCGCAGGGTTTAGTATTAACTTCGTGAACGATGAGTTTTTCACAGCCGCGCAGAACGCCGCCACAGGAAATGCCGGATTGGCCACAAGCGTTCTTGCGAATTCTAATGGCTTGCCGTCCGGTTTTACGGTGAGCAGTCCCGCCGCCATTACGGCACCTGCCTTCGGGCCTTTTCCAACAACTTTCGCCGATAACGCTGCGAAATTCGGCGTGGCGGCCAATGCGGGATATGCTATCACCCCACACTTGAAACCGCCTTATGTTGAACAGTGGAACCTTACGGTCCAGCGCGAAATAGGTCAAAGCACTTCGGTTTCCGTTGGTTACGTGGGCAATCACGGCGTGGGCTTGTTCCGTGCTGTGGACGTTAACCAAGTAATTCTCGGCTCCAACGGTTTTCTTGCCGATTTCAACAGAGCCAGAGCAAACGGATTCCTTTCACTGAAGGCTGGCAGTCCCTTCTTTGATCCGCTTTTCAGCGGTCCTGGGAGCCAGCCCTTGACTGTCTTCCCGACCTTGAACGCGGGTCTTTGCGGCGCCATTGCAGGACCTGGCGCCAACGGGCTACTCGACATAGTTGGCGTAATTAACAATGACATCCAAAACGGATTCGCCGGGGACTTAGCGAACATCTATAACGAGGTAGGTTGCAGCCCTCAGACGAACTTCTTTGTACCAAACAGCAATATCCTCGGAGGCGACCTCCTGGAGAACGCTTCGTTTTCGACTTACCATGCGGTAGTCACGGAAGTCCGCCGACGGTTGAACCGAGGCCTGTATTTTCAGGCGAATTACGTGTTTAGCAAAGTTCTGTCGGACTACGGCACATCGGTAAACTTTGACCAGAGTCGATTCCGGCCATACCTTGACAACGCCCAACCGCAACTTGACAGAGGCCGGGCTCCCTTCGACTTCAACCACGTGTTCAAGGCCAACTTTACCTACGAATTGCCCATCGGAAAGGGTCATACTTTCTCTTCGGATAATAAAGGATTGAGGCTGCTACTGGATGGTTGGCAGACAAGTTCCATCTTCACCTGGCAAAGCGGCGCCCCCTTCTCGATCGTCTCACGCCAACCGACCATCAACCGGGCAGGCACCCGTTCTCTTGATAACACTGCTGTTTCGACTCTATCGCCTGGACAGATTGCCAGCAACACAGGCGTGTTTGTCCAAGGCAACGGCACGGTCTTCATCATAAACCCGAAATTTGTGAGCTCCGACGGTACGGGTGCGCCCGCTTCGAATGGTCTGACCTGCGTTCCTGCGGTTCCGGGCGGCTTTTGCAATCCACAACCCGGCGAAGCAGGCAATCTGTCGGTTAACGCATTCACTGGGCCGACCTACTTCAACTGGGATCTTGCAGCGCAAAAGGATTTTCCCATTTATGAGCGCTTGAAGCTAACGTTCCGGGCCGAAGCTTTCAACGTACTCAATCACCCGGTGTTTGCTCCGCCGCAAGATGCAAACGGATCCTACGTCCTAGATATCAACAGTACGACGTTTGGGCAGAGCAACAACACCATTTCAGTACCGCGCATCATGCAACTTTCGCTTCACGTAAGGTTCTAGGGAACGTATAGCTCTCTGGGACTGCAGCTCGAGGTATGGGCATCCTCTAACGAGGATGCCCGCTGTCTCTCATGGAGGTTGAGCTACAGGTTCTTGAGGTGGGCGAGGCGGAAGGGGTAACTGGTCTGATGGCCCTTCTGGACGGTCAATGACGTCACCAGACCCGCAACCTCCAAACCGCCCGGCAGGACAGAATCCCGTAGCTTCACAATCTGGTAGAGGGTCTTCGCGATATACAGTTTATGGAATAAACTATTTCTAAAGCGAGCGCATTAGTTTCGGTACCACCTTTCAAACAAAGAAGTTACCTCTAGTTTTTCTAAGCTTCACATAAATAGAGGTTTGGATAGATTCTTGCACTTGCCCTCGCATGGTGGTTAGCCCGTTCTTTCCAAATTACATTGAATAGAGTTCTTATGGGGAGGATAAAGATGGCGCGAGTGTTGCGAAGTGCTGTAGTGCTTGCGGCGGTTGCATGTGTGTTGACGATACTGACGTGCGTTGGCGTTCCCGTGGCCTCTGCGCAGGTGTCCACGGGTTCTATTTCCGGGACGGTGACCGACCCGCAGGGCGGAGCGATTCCAAGCGCGGCCGTGAAAGCCGTACTAGTCGCGAACAACGAAGCGTTTACAACTACTACCGATAATGACGGCTTCTTCAAGTTGAGTTCGCTGCCGAGTGGGATCTATCGGGTGGAAATTGTAAAGGACGGTTTCCGGAAACTCTCTATTGGCAGCGCCGAGGTTGTTGTGGCGGCGGATCGAGGCCTGGGTATCTTAAAACTGGAGGTTGGAGAACAGACGTCTACAGTGGAAGTATCGGCGGCCGCGCCGCTTATGGAATCAACGGAAGCGCAGGTAACTAACACGTTTGCTGGTCTCACGCTGTCGACGTTCGTAGGGATTCAGGAAAATCAAGGATTGGACAATTTGGCGTTATTCATACCGGGCGTGGTGTCCGCCAGAGACCAGGGCTTTTCGAACACGAATGGCGGAGTGGGGTTCTCTGTCGACGGAATCCGCGGCCGTAACAACGATCAAGAGATCGACGGTCAGAACAACAACGACAACAGCGTTGCGGGGCCGGCACTCTTCCTGAGCGATACGGAATTCGTCTCCCAGTACAACGTGATTACCAACAATTTCGGCGCGGAGTATGGCCGCAATGGCGGGTCGGTGGTTAACATCGTCACGAAAAGCGGCACCAACGTGTGGCATGGAAGCGTGTATGGCACCGAGAATAATTCCGTCATGAATAGTCTCAGCGCCGGAACGATTGCCGGGGGAGCGAAGGAGCCGCCACGCGCCAATGAAGTGTTCTTCGGCTCCACGGTGGGCGGCCCGATCGTGAAGAATAAGATGTTTCTCTTTGGGGGCTATGATACCGATCTTGTTTCGACGTCTAGCGTCTTCGCGACTGGTCTTCCTACGCCAACGCCAAATGGCCTCGCGACATTAGCGGGCTGCGTCGGGGCTGCCGGCTCGACAGTAAACGGTAATGCGGTTGCGGCCTTGACAAGGTTCGGACCTTACGGCCAAACCATCGGGAATCCCACGCCGCTCAACCCAACAACGCTGGCAGCACCGATAGATGGCTGCTCCGGTGTTGAAGTGGGCGGAATTACGCGCACGGTGGCGAATCCGAACCACTCTTATAACTTTGTAACCCGTTTTGATTATCAAGTCACATCGAAGGACACCTTTTCCGCGCGCTATTTGTTCAATAAAACCATAACCATCAACAGTAGTTTCGACAATCCGGACGCGGGCTATTTCTTGAATATTCCGGCGCTGAGCCAAAATGTCCTCCTTAGCGAGACGCACACGTTCGGCACGCGGATGACGAATGACTTCCGCGTCGGTTTTGGACGCTTGAGCGTGCAGTTCGGCGGCAGCAGCAATGGGACAGATCCAACCGACGGCAATATTCTGAATCCAAATGTATTGACGGACGTAGCGATTGGCGGGGCGAACATCGGTTTCGGCACGGGAAATGCTTTTCCGCAAGGCCGCATCGTAGACACCTGGCAAGTACAAGACAACTGGAGCTACCTGGTGGGCAGACACCAGTTCAAGGCCGGCGTGAATTTCACGCACGAATTGTCTCCCAACACGTTTCTTCCGAACGTCAATGGCTTTTATTTCTTCAATTCTCTTAACCAGTACCTCACTGCGGCGCCTGCCGAAGTCGGGGTAACCGTCGGCGACGCATCCATCGATTTTAAGGAAAGCGACGTCTTCCTCTATTTTTCCGACGATTTCAAGGTCAAGCAGAACCTGACTTTGAATTTGGGCCTCACGTGGTCGTACTTCAGCCAGCCCGATAACTTGTTGAATCAGCTGGATACTATCAACGAGAAGGGGCCGAAGCCGCTGTTTAATCCAGCCCTGCCCCTTTCGATTCGAACCACTCCGACGATTCCGGTGTACGAGCATGCCTTTGGGCCCAGCATCGGATTTGCTTATACGCCGAAGTGGGGCGGTCGTCTTTTTGGCAATGACAAGACCGTGATTCGGGGAGGCTATCGGCTGGCATACGATCCTCCGTACTACAACATTTATCTCAACAATTACGACGGTACGCCAAACGTTCTGTCGGCAACCTTTGTTGCACCACAGGGCAGTTCGCTCACGTCGCTCCCGCTCCCGGCGGTCCCGACGGGTGCGGCTGTCCGAGCGTTGACTGCTCCGCTGTTGCCGTTGGGCCAACTCGATCCGCGCGACTTCGCGCAGGTGGTGATTCCGCAGAACTTCCGGCCGGACGAGGTGAACAGTTGGAGCTTGGGCATTCAGCGGGAAATATCCTCGAACCTGGCACTCGAAATACGGTATGCCGGAAACCATGCCAGCGATCTTTTCCAGAGCGTGAATCAAAATCCCTTCGTGGGCACTGCCGGCGATCCTGGCTTGGCGCAGACTTTTCCCAACTTGTTGCCAAAGGGCGTAACGGGATGCACCGCGGCCCAAGCGGCAGGCGCTTTCGCAGTTGGCCGAGTCAACTGTAATGAAGGAATTGAGTTGTCGAGAAACAATTCCGGGAACTCCAGTTACAACGCGATACAGACGGAGTTGCGAGCCAATAATCTCTTCCACCAACTGACGATGCGCGCCGCTTACACTTTCAGCAAGACGCTGGACAACGCCAGCGAAATCTTTGGTACGGGCGGGGCGGGCACGACGACATCGCTCGCTCAGAATCCCTTCGACACGACCAGAGGCGAGTACGGGCTCTCCGGTTTGGACATCCCGCACCAATTTTCGATTCTCGCGACCGAACAGTTGCCGTTTTACAAGGGCCAGCAGGGTCTGCTTGGGCACTTGCTTGGCGGATGGGCATTGTCCGGGAACTATATTTGGGCTTCCGGACAGCCCTATACTCCTACGAATCCGCTATTCCCCGTTTTCACGGGAATTTGCGATTGCTTCGACAGCGGCTTCAATGGGAATTTCAATGGCGGCCAAGCCGCTGCCCGGCCATTCGTGGGCAGTCTCAACGCGCCGGCGAATACCGTCGGCATCTTTGCCGGGGACGCCTGCACCCTACTTGGTGTGGGCTGCTCTACCTCGACCACTCAGTTGATCAGCCTGAACGCCGCGAACAATGGAACCGTAACGAATGTTACAAACAGCCAAGTCAGATTCATAGCCAACACTGGAATTGCTGAGACGACGTTTGGCACGCCATTTGGAAACGCGCCGCGCAACGCGTTGCGCGACGCTCCCACCAATTTCACGAACTTCTCGGTTTACAAGACACTTAAGTTCAACGAGCGGGCGAACTTGCAATTCCACATCACCGCGGAAAACGTGTTCAACCACGCGAATTACTCGAGCGTTGTTCCCGACTCGGAGTTCGCTGGGATTCCCGGCTTCTTTACTACCTTTGCCAGGCCGCAAGTGACCGGCGACAACATCCCCGGGACGACCATCGCGGCAAGCCGCCGAGTGTTCTTCGGCCTAATTATCCGGTACTGAGAGCAAAGCAGGCGCTCGCAACCTTAATTAACTTACGGAGCCCGCCAGTTAAAGACTGGCGGGCTTTTTTTCTAGCCAGCAGGTTCGCAAATCCGCAGATAACAATGGCCCAGAAAGATCACCGAAAATCATAAACATTAGCGAATCAATGTGTTTCACTCGAAAGCCCTGGCGCGGGCCAAGCACAGAGATCTGTGACGACTTGGGAGATCCTTGAGTGTGTTATCTGCCTGTTGCGAACCCCGAGCGGTCGCCCTGCTGCGTGCTACAGATTTTTGAGGTGCGCTAGGCGGAAGGGGGAGCCGAGGCTTTCGCGGAGTTCGATCCAGTGGGCTTCGGGGATGGACATGAAGACGTCCACCACTTTGGGGTCGAACTGAGTGCCGGAGCAGCGGCGGACTTCTTCGCGGGCGTGGGACATGGGGAGGGCGCGGCGGTAAGGGCGATCACTGATCATGGCGTCGAGGGAATCGGCGATGGTGAAGATGCGGGCTCCTAGCGGGATTTGTTCACCTTTCAGGCCGCGGGGGTAGCCGGTGCCGTCGAAAAATTCCTGGTGGGCGAGGACGATTTCCGCGGCGTCGCGCAGGAACGGGATACGGATCAGCATGTTGTAGCCGATTTCGCAGTGCTTGCGCATGATTTGTTTTTCGTCGTCGGTGAGCGGGCCGGGTTTGCGCAGGATGCCGTCGGGAATGGCCATTTTGCCGATGTCGTGCAAGAAAGCGGCGCGGGCCAGAACCGGTAGATAAGGATTGGGCACCGGCATGGCTTTGGCGATGGAAATGGTGAAGGCGGTCACGCGCTGGCAATGGCCTTCGGTTTCCGCGTCCTTCAAGTCGAGAGCGCTGCCTAGCGCTTCCAAAGTGTCGTCATAGGACTGTTCTAGCTGCGCCAGGGTGCCGCTCAGCTGCGCGGTGCGCTCTTCCACTAACTGCTCGAGATTGCGCTGGTAGTTGCGATTTTCCGCGATTAAGCGGCGGTGTTGCAGGGCGCGGTCCACGCCGAGGTAGAGTTGGTCTTTCTCAAAAGGCTTCAGGATGTAGTCGTAGGCGCCGCGGCGGA
>Ga0210410_10005304_pt1 | contig 11236 bp, 5 predicted proteins | sample IncBWC4MmetaG_FD_161058 | JGI IMG/M metagenome (GOLD analysis project Ga0210410, IMG submission 161058) | Forest soil microbial communities from Barre Woods Harvard Forest LTER site, Petersham, Massachusetts, United States - Inc-BW-C-4-M | ecosystem: Environmental > Terrestrial > Soil >... | reverse complement strand
CACAGGCCATGGCTTCGCCTTGCCGAATGAATACGGCGAAGCGCCGATGAATCTGGTCGTCGGCGGTGGCAAAACATCGGTTGAAGAAATGATCGCCGGCACCGAACGGGGCCTGCTGGTTACGCGCCTCTGGTACATCCGCGAACTGGACCCCTATGAAAAGGTGATGACCGGCATGACGCGCGATGGTCTGTTCCTTGTAGAGAAGGGAAAGGTCAGCCGGGCCGTGCGGAATTTCCGATTCAATCAATCGATTTTACAAATGCTTAAGAATGTCGAGGCTCTGGGCCCCTCCCGCCGTGCCACCGCCGAAGAATCCTTCGAAATGGTAGTTCCCCCAATGAAAATCAGCAATTTTCACTTTAGCGAAGTTACGAAATTCTAAGGTACTTGTCCGCCGGCGCGCCCCTGCATTCCTGATACATTCCATAAAAATTCTGCATTGTACTTGGCCGCTTGCACCCTCTATTACTCTGTTATGTGTAGCAGGCGGCGCCAGCCGAACTGGGGGCACCCGGACCACGATGCCTGTGGTACAGGTTTCGTCGCGCGCCTCGCCGGACCTCCCACTCACGAAATCCTGCAATTTGCCCTGCAAGCCCTCGAACGCCTTTCTCATCGCGGTGGAGTGGACGCCGACGGCGCCAGCGGCGACGGTGCCGGTATTCTCAGCAGTCTTCCAATTGACTTCCTGCGAGCCCGCGCCGCCGAGCTCCAGATCGCCCTTGGGGAAATTTTTGGCGTGGGGATGCTTTTCTCCCCGCACACTCGCGTTGCCGATGCGCAGCGCTCCGTCGAAGAAGCCATTGGCCGGAGCAAGTTGCGCCTCGCGGGCTGGCGCAAGGTTCCCGTCAATCCGAACGCCCTTGGCCAGCGCGCATTTGAAACCATGCCGGAGATCTGGCAGTTTTTCATCGAACCAACTCCCGCGAAAACCACGGTCCCCGATTCTTCCGCAAAATTTGAACGCAACCTCTCCCTGCTCCGCAAGCGCGCCGAAACACTCCTGCCCGAGCGCTGCTATATCGCATCCCTCTCCTCGCGCACGATTGTGTACAAGGGCCTGCTGACGCCCTGGCAGTTCCCGCACTTTTACGAGGATCTGCGCAACCCGGAATTCGTCGCGCACTTCGCTATCTTTCATCAGCGCTACTCGACCAACACCGAGCCGTCCTGGCAGCTCGCCCAGCCGTTCCGCTACGTCGCGCACAACGGCGAAATCAACACCATCGTCAGCAATCGCCGCTGGCTGCGCGCTCGCGAGCGCGAAGTCCGCAAAAGAATCGGCGTCGGCGAATGGTTCCAGATGCTCGAAGACTACGTCAGCGATTCGGCGAGCTTCGACAATGCTCTGGAACTGAAACTCCTCGAAGGCAAATCCGTCGAAACATCGATGCTCGCGCTCGTCCCGACGGCTTTTGCCGAAGATCCGTTTCTCTCTTCCGACGTGCGCCGCACGCTCGAAGTCCTCTCCCGCGAAGGCGAGCCCTGGGACGGACCCGCCGCCATGGTTTTCAGCGACGGCCTTTCGGTTGGCGTGAAACTCGACCGCAACGGCCTGCGCCCCATGCGCTATCTCGTTACTCACGACGGCCTCGTCATCGCCGGCAGCGAGACGGGCCTCGTTGATCTCGAAGAATCTCGCGTCGCCGAGCGCCACCGCCTCGGCCCCGGCGAAATGATTCTTGCTACCCCGCAATCCGGCGTTTTCCTGCGTTGGCGCGAACTCCTAAAGAGCGTCACCACGCAGGTCCAGCGCAAAACAACGGCCGTCCCTTCGCTGCTCCACCTTGCCAGCGATGCCCCGCGCCCCCCGATCGCCGAGCCCAGGCGTCTCGCCGGCGCATCCGGCTGGACCGACGACCAGTACAAAATTCTCTTTCACCCGCTCCTCGCGGGCAAGGAAGCTGATTGGAGCATGGGCGACGACGCTCCTCCCGCATTCCTCTCAACGTTCACGCGGCCGCTTTGGGATTACTGCAAGCAACGCTTCGCGCAGGTAACCAATCCACCCATCGATCCGTTGCGCGAAGCCCACGTGATGTCCCTCGAAGTTTCGCTCGGCAAGTCGCATTGCTTGCCCGGCCCCATTCTTAGCGCCGCTGAGCTTGCGGCTCTTTGTGCAGCGATCCCTGAGCTGCAGGTTGTTGATACAAGCTTTCCTGCCAATACTGGAGTCTCGGGAGCGCGCCGTTGTCTCACTCAGTGTTTAACTACCCCTCTGAGTAACGGCGAGCGCCCGGGGCTCCTCCTCCTTTCCGATCGCAATGTCAGCGGCGAACGCGCCGCGCTGCCGGTGCTGCTGGCAGCCGCGAAACTCTGGAAGAGTGCCGTGCGCCAGGGTTACGCGGACGTCCCTCTGATCGTTGAAAGCGCTCAAGTATTCGAGACCCACCACGTCGCGATGCTCTTGGCTGCCGGTGCAAGCGCCGTCGTGCCATATCTGGCGGAAGAGTTTGCCGAAACGGAAGAGCCGGGTGCGTTCAAGAAAGTTCGTACGGGCATATACAACGGTTTGCGCAAGGTTCTCGCGCGCATGGGAATTTCCACGCTGGCCAGCTACCGAAACAGCCATCTCTTCGAAGTGCTTGGTCTCGAAGAGCAAATCTGTCACGAATTCTTCGAAGACGCGGGCCGTTATCCGGGCACCAAGTCCCTGCTCAACGTGCTGCAGGACTATCTGAAAATGCATGCCACGGCCTTCGCAACCAACGGCGAAAATCTTCCCGACTTTGGCCTGTATCGTTTCCGCAAAGGCGCGGAGTTGCACGCCAACTCGCCAGAATTTATCCGCCGTCTCCACGCGCACACTCGCAAAATGCAGCCGGAGAACTATTCCGCCGTCGAGGAACTTGGCAAAGCCGCGGGACCCACGTTCCTTCGCGATTTGCTGGAAATGTTGCCCGAGCAACCAGTTCCACTAGAAGACGTGGAATCTCTCGAATCCATCCTCAAGCGTTTCAGCACGCAAGCGATGTCTCTCGGCTCCTTGAGCCCCGAAGCCCACAAAACTCTCACGCTGGCGATGAACCAGATGGGCGGCCGCAGCAACACCGGCGAAGGCGGCGAAGATCCCGATTTGTACGCGACACCAGGCTCAGCGAGCAAGATTAAACAAGTCGCCTCGGGCCGCTTCGGCGTCACCGCCGAATATCTTGTCCGCGCAGAAGAGCTCGAAATCAAAATGGCGCAAGGCTCCAAGCCCGGCGAAGGTGGCCAGCTTCCCGCGCGCAAAGTCACGGAATACATCGCGCGCATTCGCCATGCAACGCCCGGCACGCCTCTGATTTCTCCGCCCCCGCACCACGACATTTACAGCATCGAAGACCTCGCGCAACTCATTCACGATTTGCGCGCCGTCAATCCAAGTGCGCGCATCGGCGTGAAGCTGGTCTCCGGCACCGGCATCGGCGTGATCGCCGCGGGCGTCGCCAAAGCCGGCGCGAACGTCATCACCGTCAGCGGCCACAACGGAGGCACGGGCTCCTCTCCGCTCACTTCGATCAAAAACACTGGCCTGCCGTGGGAAATCGGTCTCCGCGACACACATGAAACCCTGCTCCGGGCCGGCCTGCGCTCCCGCGTTTCTCTCCGCGTGGATGGCGGCCTGCGCTTCGCCCGCGACATTCTTATTGGCGCCATTCTCGGCGCCGACGAGTTCGGGTTCGGCACCGCGGCCCTCGTCGCCATCGGCTGTGTCATGGCTCGCCAGTGCCATCTCAATACCTGCCCCGTGGGCATCGCCACCCAGGACGAGACCTTGCGCCTCCGCTTCAACGGCAAGCCCGAGATGGTCGTCGCTTATTTCCGCTCCCTCGCCGAAGAAATTCGCCGCAACATGGCCGAGCTTGGCGTCCACTCGCTCACCGAACTTCGCGGCTGGTACGATCGCCTCGAAACAAAATCCGGCCTCGACGCCCTACTCGTCATTCCCGTTTCCAAACCTGCTCGCGTCGTGCCGCAGCAGACTCCCGTGCCCGAATCCAGCGGCGTGGAAGTCGAGGAACTCCTGCAGCAAGCCCACTCGCACGCCGCGAATCCGACCGTCATTAACAATTTTCACCGCAGCGTCGGCAGCCATCTCAGCGGCGAACGCATGCGTCTCAGTTTCAAGCAACCGGGCCTTGCCGGATCCGTTCACGAATTTCACGGCACTGCCGGGCAAAGCTTCGGCGCTTTTCTTTCCGAAGGTCTCAGCCTGAATCTCTACGGAGAAGCGAACGATTACGTTGGCAAAGGTCTCTCCGGCGGCTCCATCACCATCCGCGCCAGCCACAACGCCTCCAAGCGTGGCGACGTGCTCGCCGGCAACACGGTTTTGTACGGCGCCACTTCCGGCCAGCTATTCATCGCCGGTCAAGTCGGCGAACGGTTCGCCGTTCGCAACAGCGGTGCCATCGCCGTTGTCGAAGGTGTCGGCCAACACGGCTGCGAGTACATGACTGGCGGCATCGCCGCAATCCTCGGCCCCGTCGGCCTCAATTTCGGCTCCGGCATGACCGGCGGCCTCGCCTACATTCAGCACAGCGAAATGGAGAACGTCCTGAATCGAGAATTCGTCCTGGCACATGAATTGGAAGACCCCGAAGAATCCTGCCTCCGCGCGCTAATCGAAGTTCACCGCCAGCGCACCGGCAGCCCCCGCGCCGCACGTTTTCTCGCGCAGCGTTCCCTCCATAATTTCGTTCGCATCCAGCCGATTCACCTTCAGGAATCCCTCGAAGGCGTTTGGCGCGCGTTTTCGGGCGGTGTGCGCGATCCGGTTGCTCTCCCCGCGCCGGCGGTGCTTTCCGTCCCGGCTTCATCTGCTCCGCACTATGCCTGACGTATTCGCATTAATCATTTTCTAATGTAGAATCCGCTATATTTATCTTCAGAGAGTGGGGGATATGGATTTCGATCAACTTACTACTTTTGTCCAGGTTGCCAAGCTGAAAAGCTTTTCGAAAGCCGGCCAGAAAGTATTTCGCTCGCAATCCGCCGTCAGCGCGCAGATCCGCCAGCTCGAGCAGTCCTACAAGGCAAAGCTGCTGGATCGTTCCGCGAAATCCGTCGAGCTGACACCCGCCGGCGTTGTTCTCTTCGATTACGCCGAACGGCTCCTCCGCTTGCGCGACGAGTCCATGCAAATCGTCGCCGACCGCGGCAGCGTTGTTCAAGGACCGGTGGCGTTCGGCGCGAATGAAGCCACCTGCCTCTACCTGCTCCCCGACATCCTCTCCGAATTCAAGCGCCGGTACCCGCTTGTGCACATCAGCATCTACCGGAATTTCAGCCATAAGATTCTGCAGCGCCTCGAAGATGGTTCGCTTGACCTTGGCATCGTCACGCTTCCTCTGAAATCCCCCAATCTCAAAATGCACGTCATCAATCGCGACCGCTTGCGTTTCATGGTCAGCACCAAGAACCCGCTTTCGCAACGCAGCCACGTTACACTCGAAGAGATCGCCTCCGCGCCGCTCATCTTTCCGCGCACCGGCTACACCCGCCAGGTCCTCGACAAGCTCTTTCGCCCGTATCGTTCCCGATTGCAGATGGCCATGGAACTTCCCAGCATCGGCATGATCAAAACGTTCGTCGCCGCCGACGTCGGCATCTCCATCATCAGCGAAAGCTTCGCCCGCGATCAGGTCAAGACCGGCGAAGTGAAACTCCTTACCGTCGAAGGCGTCGACCTCTGGCGCGAACTCGGGCTCGTCTATCGCCGCGATCGCAGTTTGCCGCGCGCCGTCCAGGCCCTCATCAACATGATCCGCGAACTCCGCAAACCCGTCGAAGCCCAAGCCTCTTAACTGCGGCGAAGCGCCTTTTCCCGGCGAGGCGTAGTCCCGTCGCCCGCGCGTGATACCTTTTCCCCAGTTGCTCATCTAACCCCTCATGGAACGCCGCCACTTCATTTCTGTCGCCGGGGGCCTCGGCATCGGCTTGCTGATTCCGGGCGTCGTCTACCGCTATCTCATGCGCGGCACAAACGTCGGTAACGCCAATATCCGCGCCTATCTGAATGACGGCCCTCAAGCCGCCCTCCGCGCCATCACTCCGACAGAAGATTTTTATCTCACTTCCTCCCACGGTGAACCCGCCGTCGACGCGAACAAATGGTCCCTCGTAATCGACGGCCTCGTAAAAAATCCCCTGCGCTTCAGCTACGACGAAATTCGCGCGCTTCCACCGTACGAAACCATCCTCACCCTCGAATGCATCTCCAATTCCGTCGGCGGCCGCTTCATCGGCAACGCCAAATGGACAGGAACTTTACTGAAACCAATCATCGAGCGCGCCGGAATTCTCCCAGCTGCAAAATACGCCGTCTTCTACGCCGCCGAAGGCTACACTACCGGCCACCCCGTGTCCCGCCTCGACGATCCCGCAAATTTTCTCGCCTATAACATCAACGGCGAACCTCTTCCGCGCCAGCACGGTTTTCCGCTGCGCGTTCTGATGCCCGGCCGCTACGGCATGAAAATGCCCAAATGGCTCACTCGCATCGAACTCGTGGACAGCGAATATCTCGGCTTCTGGGAACGCCAGGGCTGGTCCAACACGGGCGACCGCAAGACGCAAGGCATCATCGACGATCCGCGCAATCTTTCCCGCATCACCGGCGACGCTTTTGTTGTCACCGGTTACGCCATCGGCGACACTTCCGGCATCTCCAAAGTCGAAATCTCCACCGACGGCGGCAGTCACTGGCAGGAAGTGGAAATCTTCAGCAACCCGAATCCGTCGCAAGTCTGGGCTCTTTGGAAATTTGTCTGGAAAAACGCGCCGAAAGGGAAGCAAACGCTGAAGGCCCGCGCCACGGACGGCCGCGGCAAACTGCAATCGTCCATCGACAGCGGCGAATGGCCCGACGGCGCCACCGGCTACCACACCATCGAAGTCACCGTCGCCTGAACGCCCGGCAACCCCTCTATTTCACGTTGAAATCAATGCTCGCAATTGCGCGCGCGATCACGTTTTCCTGAATCTGGATCAGGTCGGTGTCCGCGTACGTCATTCCCAGAACCGTGAACACATCGCCGTTGCGATCCACGACTGCCAGCGTTCCGGACCAGTCATGCCCGTCGGCCATCCCGCGATACTTGTACTCCAGCGCCGGCAAACCTCCAAGCACGGTCTTCCGCTTTGAAATCAGTCGGTAGTTGTCGTACACCTGGCTGAGCTTGTTCGCCACCTCTTGCGCCGCCGGCTCCAGCGCGCTCCTCGTCTTTTCGTGCCCGATCACCAGCAGTGTGGACTCGTTGCTCGTTCCCATTGCCACGATTGCATTTGGCAAATTCTGCCCGGCATCCGCGATGATCTGCCAGCTCGGCGCCTTGTACATCCGGAACAGGAATTCGTGATTCAGGTACAAATTCCCCTGAATCTCTTCCTTGATCGGCGGCGGTTCTTCCTTTGGTGGGGGCGGCGGGGCCACCGGTGCGGCAATCGCGGTCTTCGGCGTCGCGCTGACCGCCTTGATCGGCGGCGGAGTCACGTCCCCCTTCGCCGGGGTCAGCGGAATTTCTGGCCGCGCCGCGGAACTGTTCACAATCGCCGACGCCTTCGCTGCGGGTTCGCTCTTCGCCGGGGGCTTTGCGTTTGCGCTTGTTCCCGCGTCCTCGGCCGGTGTGTCCGGAATGATCGAAGCAATCTTGTCTTTCTCCACCAGCACGTAGCCAAAGTCGGTCTTCACCTTGAACATGTTGTCTTCGTACGCCACGATCACGCCGTGCAGCTTCTTCCCGTCTTTCAGGCGGATTTCGTCCGCGCGCGCCGCACTCGCAAAAATGCCCGCGCTCACGCCCGCAAGGAGCAGCGCGGCAAGGCCCAGGATGGCTCGGGGACGCCTGGCAGTATTCATGTCAAAAGTATGTGCCTCGCATTTGGCCCCTGCAAGACTCACCCCATCGGTGGTGTCCGGCGTGCCAACTCCGCCAGGATGGCCGCGATTCGCCGGATCACGCGATCCAGTTCGGCGACCGCCGCGTCCAGTCGCCCGCGCGCCGCTTCCGGCAATCGCGCGTGATTCTGCTGCAAAGCCAGCGCCTCCGCCAGCATTCTCAGCTCTTTGCGATGCCGCGGATTCAGCCGTTCCCACAGCCGACGCTTCGCGCTGCTGTTGCGCCCCAGCCAGCCCTCGCCGCTCGCCGCCGGTTGGCCATTCTCCGGCTCCGGCCCTCGTTCAGTTTTGTTCACCTGTCGAATCATGAAATAAATGTTTGTGCTCCGGATGCTTGATGAGGCGTAGCAGAAATCAGCTATCAGTCATCAGGGAAGGGAATCTGTTTTCCATTTTCCATTTTCTTTTCACTTTTCATTCAACCGCTCCATCCTCTCCCCATTAATATGCTCCCCCTCCATCACCACGCCCGTCACCCGCATCGACCGCGTCTCATACACCAGCCCGCCAAATTTGTCGTACATGTCGGGGAAGAGAATCACTTCAAACAGCCCGCGCTGATCCTCCAGCGTCACGAACATCATGTTCCGGTAATTCTTCGTTCCCACATGCCGGTACGTCACTACCCAGCCGCACAGCGTCACCCGCTTTCCAACCATGCCCGGCAACTCGTCGCTCCACGTCTCCCCGTTCCGCGGCAGAAAATCCAGCGGATGCCCGCTCACGCAAACTTCCAGAACTTCCCGCTCATACCGCAATTTCTGCTCGCGCGTATAATCCGGCGCATCAATCTCCCGCAGCGCCACCCCAATCGCATCCTCCGCCTCCATCTCCGCAAACAGCACGCCCGCCTCTCGTAGCGCCGGCTTTTTACCCTGAGTGGTTCTCGCGAAGGGCGCGCCTCCCTCTTCCTCTTTGTGGCACAGCGATTCCTCGCTGTGCTCTTGGGTTCCTCCAATTCTTGTAGACTGCGCCTTCTCTTCCTCTTGTAGGGGCCGGGCTTGCCCGACCTGCTCTTGGGCTTGCGAGGCTCGCTTGGAGTTCATTCCACTTGGGTCGAGGGAGTCGTTCGCTTCCTCTTCAGGGGGTCGGAGCTTTAGCTCCGACAAAGACCCGTTCAACGAAATGGGCTTTAGCCCCTGAGGGAATGCCTTTCCCCGTCCCCCCGCCTGCAGCAAATTCCACTGCCACAACATCGCCGCCCGCGTCATCCCGCAAACATCATCAAACGCCCCACACTTGATCAACGCCTCAATCTCGTCGCGCTCCGTCGGCACCCGCGCCAGAAAATCCTCCAGCGAACGAAATGCTCCCTCCGCCTCCCGCGCCCGCACAATCGCCACAATCGTCTCCACCCGCAAGCCCTTCACCTGCATCAACCCAATCCGCATCGCCTTTGTAGGGGCCGGGCTTGTTTCTCCGCCTTCTCTCTCCGCCGTATATTCCATTCGCGAACGATTCACCGACGGCAGCCGCACCTTAATCCCCCAGCGCTTCGCCTCTTCCACATACGCCGAAACGTGATAAAACCCCGCGCCCGCGCTGCACATCGCCGCCAGAAATTCCGCCGTGTGATGCGTCTTCAGGTAGGCCATACGATACGAAGTATCCGCGTACGTCGCCGCATGCGCCTTGCAAAATCCAAAACCCGCGAACTTCTCCACCATCATCCAAGCTTCCCGGCGTTCTTCTTTTGTCATCCCCATCATCCCTGCGGCTTTTTCAAATTTACTGCGCAGGCGTTCATAATCGGCGCGGCCGGAATATTTAACGGTGGACCGCCGCACCAGGTCCGCCTCCGCCAGCGACATGCTGCCCACCGTTTGCGCGATCTGCATCACCTGCTCCTGATAAATACACACCCCCAGCGTGTCGCCCAGAATGCTCTTCAGCGATTCATGCGCATACAACACCGGTTCTTTCCCTCTGAGCCGTTTTACGAATAATTCCTTCGACCCGTATTCCGCTGCTCCCGGCCGGATGATCGCCAACGCGATTGCGACCTGTTCGAGTGTTCGTGCCCCCATCATGCGGAGCATGCTGCGCATCGCCGGCGATTCAATCTGAAAAAGTCCTATCGTGCCCCCCGTAGCAATCACATCGCAGGTCGCCGGGTCGTTCTCCGGAATCGCCGCAAAATCAATCGTCCGCGCCCGTGGGCAAGGCGTTACCCCATCTGCCGCAACGCCGTCGTTGCCCTCCGCATCCTTTACTTCTTTTACCTCCTTAACTTCCTTCATTTCCTTCTTCTCAATGTTGTCCAGAGCTAGCGCCATCGTCGTCAGCCCGCGCTGCCCCAGCAGATCCATCTTGATCAGCCCCAGCGCTTCGATCGCGTTCATGTCGTACTGCGTCACCACGATGCCCTTCGTCGCCCGCTCCAGCGGCACCAGGTGCGTCAGCGGCCGCGCCGAAATCACTGTGCCACATGGATGAATCCCCAAATGCCGTGGCGCATCGTCCAGCCGCAGCGCCACCTGCAGGATCGTTTTCCACGGCTCGTCATTCACCGGCAGCGTGCGGCCTTCCGGCAGAAGCTTGATCGCCTCCAGAATTTCCCGCACTGGGCGATGCGGCAGCCTCTTTGTGAAGTGATTCACCTCGCCCGGCGGCACGCCAAACACTTTGGCAACCTCGCGCACCGCCAGCCGCGCGTGCATGGTGATGAAGCTGCCGATCATCGCCACGTGCTCCGCGCCCCAGCGCGCGTAAACGTAATCGAGCAGCTCATCGCGCCGCGCCCCGCAAATATCAATGTCAATGTCCGGGCAATCGCCGCGCTGCTCATTCAAGAAGCGCTCAAAATAAAGTCCCCAGCGCAGCGGGCACACACAAGAAATTCCCAGGCAATACAGCACCATCGAGCTGGCTGCCGATCCTCGTGCTACCGCCGGTATCCCGCGCCGGTGGGCTTCCTCGACGATGTCCCACACCAGCAGAAAATACGGCGCCAAACCCCATTTCTCGATGACTTCCAATTCGCGCGTCAGCCGCGTAAGCACCGCGGGCCGCAGCGGCCGGTAGCGTTTCTGCGCACCCTCAAAACTCAGCTTCCACAGATACGAAAACGCTGATTCCCCCTCCGGCACCGTAAACTCCGGGAAAATCGTCTTGCCCAGCGCCAGTTCCAGGTTGCAACGGTCGGCAATCTCCTGCGTCGCGCGCAGCAATTCCGGATGATCCGGAAACAAACGCTGCATTTCCACTGCGGGCTTGAACCACGCCTCTCCCGTCGTAATTTCAGGAGCCGCCACCGTCGTCAGCAATCCGCCCGTGCGAATCGCATTCACCGCCCGATGATGCAAATGCTCTTCCGGCTTAACGAAGTGCACATTGTTGGTCGCAACCAGC
>Ga0210410_10005303_pt1 | contig 11237 bp, 7 predicted proteins | sample IncBWC4MmetaG_FD_161058 | JGI IMG/M metagenome (GOLD analysis project Ga0210410, IMG submission 161058) | Forest soil microbial communities from Barre Woods Harvard Forest LTER site, Petersham, Massachusetts, United States - Inc-BW-C-4-M | ecosystem: Environmental > Terrestrial > Soil >... | reverse complement strand
CGTTCGCGCCCGAGGGCATCACACGGCTGGACCTGAACAGCGCCGGACAGGATGGAACGTTTCGCATCGACGGCTCGGTGAAGATAGACAAGGGAGCCTACGTTGCTCCGGGCGTGAATGTGAGTGGAGTCGACCTGGCCGCAAAAGTACATGCGGACCCGAGCGCGCTGCGCATCACTTCCGTCGCGGTGCACTTGCCACAGGGCGGAGAAATCGGAGGAGAGGTTCTGCTCGCACACTGGCTACCCACATCCAGCGGGCCGGTCATGGAGCCTGCCACCACGCCTCCGCCGAAGGGTTCGCCGCACAAGAAACCCGGACTTCATTTCGGCTCCAGGAAACCGGTGCCGCCCGCGCCGAAGACAACCGCTCACTCTGTGCTGGTTAAAAACCCGATCCAGGTAATCCCCGTCGATGGGAAGGTAAACGCGCGGTTCAAAAATGTTGCGCTCGACACGATCCTGGACATCGTGGGACAGCCTCCGTTCCAGCGGCTGGGAGTGAACCCGGATTTGAACGGCACTGCGAACGCGACCTGGGATCACGGAGACGTCAATACGCTGGCGGTAAAGGCATTGCTCAACCTTAGCCCTGGAGCATCGGCGCCGGGAGAGTTGCCTGCCAATGGAACAATCGACGCCACTTACATCCAGAAGAGTGGCGCCGTAGATCTGCGGGCGCTGGACCTGAACCTTCCGGCGAGCCATCTCAGCGCGCACGGACGGTTGGGCGCATATCCTCTCACGAGCCCCACGGCACTTACGCTCGATTTCGCATCGAGCAACCTCAGCGAGTTTGACGTTGTGCTTCGTGATCTTGGCCTGCAACGCAATGGTGAAACGGGGGCGGCGGCGCTGCCTGTGGCGCTCGGCGGAAAGGCTGAGTTTCACGGCAATTGGTCCGGATCGCTGGTCTCCCCGCGACTTGAGGGAAAGCTGGAGGCGAGCCAACTGTCGTTCAACCTGCCCGCAATCACCGCTGACGCTAAGCCGCAGACCATTCACTGGGACAGCATCCAGGCCGATGGCTCCTACGATGCGGATCACATTGCCATCGTTCAAGCTCGGTTGCAACATGGCGCCGCACAGATTGTTATGGACGGGACGCTGGTGGCTCCCGCACCGGAGCCCAATACCGCGCCGGGAAAGCGACTCCAACGTACTGGCAGCGGAAACGAAATGCCGGCCTTCACCGGAAGCTCAATTCTGCACGCCCACGTCCGCGCCTCCAAGATTGCGACCCAGGACCTGATGCCCCTCGCGGGCCTCGACCTGCCCCTCACTGGCTCGCTGGATGCACAGTTCTCGCTCGACGGTCCGCTGCGCGAGTTGGGGGGTTCAGGATGGGCCCAGCTCAACAACGCCACCGTTTACGGCGAACCAGTGGCCAGCCTTCGAGCCCAGGGATCGTTCGCCAACAAGGTCGTTGCCCTGAACTCGTTCGACGTCCATCTAAAGGCGGGAACGGTTGCAGGTTCCGGTAATTACGAGACCGCAACGGGCCGCTTTCAAGGCGAGGCACACGGATCGGGTATCGATGTCTCCAAGATTGAGCGACTGCGCGCCACCGGTGAAACGATTGCGGGCACGCTCGACTTCGCCGTCAAGGCATCCGGCACCCGGGACGATCCGCTTGTTGACGGGCATGCGACGGTGGCCTGGCTGGCGATCGAAGGGCGAGACATGGGCTCGCTCAACCTGACGGCGCACACCACGGATCATGCGCTCCACTATGACGCTTCGTCCACCTTTGAATCCGCAACGCTGGGACTGCATGGGCAAACCGAGTTGCGCGGGGACTACCAGACGCAGGCGAAAATCGACTTCTCTCACTTCGATATTGGCGCCATCTTCAAAATAACGCACGTCGAATCGATCGGCGCGCAGTCATCGCTTAGCGGCCAGGCGCAGGTTGCAGGTCCGCTGGCGCACCCCGATCAACTGCGCGGCGATTTGCGCTTGCCGGAGTTGGCGGTCATGATCGGGGGCGTGCATTTAAAGAGCGATGGCGGCGTTCATGCGGCTCTCGATCACGCACGCATCGCCTTGGATTCCGTTCACATCGTCGGAGACGACACAGACCTGCGTGCCCAGGGCACACTGGAGCTGAAGGACTCACAGCGGCTTGACCTGTCGGCCAGCGGGTCAGTCAATCTGAAGCTGGCGGAGACGCTCGATCACGATCTGACCGCGGGCGGCACTTCTTCATTCCAGGTTGAGGCGCACGGTCCGCTGTCAAATCCAGGGCTGCGCGGGAAAGTGGAATTCCAGAATGGCTCCCTATCCCTCGAAGACCTGCCCAACGGCCTCAGCCAGCTGCGCGGAACGCTCGAATTCAACCAGAATCGGCTGGAAGTGAAGTCTCTCACCGCAATGACTGGTGGCGGTCTGCTGAGCCTCGGCGGATATCTTGCCTACCAGAACGGCATCTATGCAGACCTCACGGTCACCGGCAAGCAAATCCGAATCCGCTATCCGCAGGGAATCAGTTCGCTCGCGGATGCCGACCTGCACCTGCAGGGGACCCAGTCGAGCCTGGAGCTCTCCGGCAATGTCCTGATCACGCGCTTTTCCGTGAGTCCCGATCTCGACATCGCATCGCTCGCTGCTCAGGCCAATGCGGTACAGCCGGTGACATTGCCAAACGCGCCTTCAAACCACGTGCGGCTCAACGTGCGCATCCAGTCATCGCCGCAATTGAACTTTCAAAATGCCTACGCGAAGCTGGCAGGCGATGTGGACTTGCGCCTGCGCGGTACGGTGGCTTCGCCGTCCCTGCTGGGAAGGATTTCAATCACCGAAGGCAACGCGACAATCGCAGGAACGCGCTATGAACTCCAGCGCGGCGATGTCACGTTTACAAATCCCGTTCGCATTCAACCAAATATCGATCTCAACGCTACCGCCCGCGTGGAAGACTACGACATCACCTTGGGCTTGCACGGCACTCCGGACAAGCTCAGCATCACGTATCGCAGCGACCCGCCCTTGCCGGAAGCGGACGTTGTGGCTCTGCTGGCCTTGGGTCGCACGCAAAGCGAGCAGGGCCTCTACACCCAGCAACAGCAGCAATCGATCGGGTTGAGCCCTTCGACCGACGTGCTTCTGGGCGGGGCCTTGAATGCCACCGTCAGCAGCCGCGTGCAAAAACTCTTCGGCGCCGGCTCAGTGAAGGTGGATCCCAGCTATCTGGGCGCCCTGGGCAACTCCACAACACGCGTCACAGTGGAGGAGCAGGTGGGCAAAGCCGTGACCTTCACCTACGCCACTAATGTCGACACCTCTGCCCAGCAGCTGATCCAGGCTGAAGTGGCCATCAACAGGCATGTCTCCATCCAGGTCACGCGCGATGAGTCCGGCGTTTTCTCCATTGTGGTCAAAGCGATCCGGCGCTATCGCTAGGCCAAATGCAGAGACCGCGCTAAAACGGTTTTCTGTTTCGCTTATCAATCCGGCGATGGTAATGTACTGACGACGGCGCGATTGATGCGTCCAGGTACGCAAGGAAGTTGGGCTCATGCTCGTCGAAAAGGCAAAAACCCGGGTGTTGGTAGTCGACAACGAACGGATGATTGCCGACACCCTGGCGCTAATTCTCAGACAGAACGGGTTTGATGCCGCGGTTGCCTATAGCGGTGAAGAGGCAGTCCAGAAGGCATTGATTCTGCGGCCCGCCGTTGTTCTCACAGACATCATCATGGGTGAAATGAACGGCTTGGAAGCCGCGATCCTCGTCTCCGATGCCCTTCCTGATTGCAAGATTCTGCTCTTCTCCGGGCAGCCCGCCACCGCCGATCTTCTTTTGCAGGCCAAAAGGAATGGCCACTCTTTCGAAGTGCTCGCCAAGCCGGTGCACCCCACGGTCATCCTGGAACAGATCCATGCGCTGGTCGAGTCCGCGTTGCCCACGCAGAATATGCAGTAAACGCGTCCAGCGACTCGCTTGAGTCGCTCTCGAGCGCAAGTTCCTGGCGGGAAACCACCCCTGGCAGGACCCCATCGGGTGTACAAATCCCTCGATCCGATAGATATTTCACTTTTTCTACACAACTTTGTACGCCCCTCCGCAATCTCTTTCCTTAACGAAGCCGTGCGTGAGCAGACACTCAGGTGCGCTTCCCCGCGCAGCATCAGTGAAGGAGAAAGTGTACATGTCCAGGAAAATGGGTGTAACCGGAAATGCAGTGTTGGCCATAGCCCTCGTCGCAACATTCCTTGGCGTTGCCTGCGTCTCGCACGCAGCCTCAGCGGCGAACGTTCCCGCGCAGGGCGACTCCAGCGTCGCCGATGGGGTCATGAAGAAGCTCGACAAGAAACAGTTCAAGAATGTGAAGGCAACGGTGGACGGGAGCGGGATCGTTACTCTCAGTGGAACCGTGGACCTTTACGAATACAAGATGGACGCCGAGAAGCGCGTGCACAAGACGAAAGGCGTGATGGCCGTGCGCAACGAGATCGAAGTGGCCGGCCCTGATGTCCCCGACTCGGAACTAAAGCAAAAGCTCGCTGAGAAGCTCACCTACGATCGCGTCGGTTACGGCAATCTCTTCAACGCAATCAGCGTTGACGTGCAGAACGGCGTGGTGACCTTGGGCGGCCACGCACGCACCGACGTCGACAAGGATTCGGCGCTGGCGCTTGTCTCCACTCACCCGGGAGTGAAAGATGTCGTTGACGAAATCGAGGTCGACCCCGTATCCACGCTCGACGACCAGACTCGCCTGGCAGTTGCCAGAGCGGTCTACGGAACACCGTCGCTGCAGCGATACGCCGTTGACCCGGCAAAGCCTATTCGCATCTCCGTCCAGAATGGGCACGTAGAGCTGTCTGGCGCGGTGGACAGTCAGGCCGACAAGAATCTCGCGAATATCAAGGCGAACCAGGTCCCCGGAGTGTTCAGCGTGAAAAACGATCTCCAAGTAGTGGGGGCCTCCAGCGAGAAAGCGAAGTAGAAACCAGCCGCTCGCGCCACGATTGCAGCGGAACGGTAGCGGAACAAATGATAAGGGCCTCTGAGTTTCGTTTCTCGGGGCCCTCGCTTTTTGCCGAACCAATTCCACAGGCGCTGACTATCCCGAAGCTACTAATCTGCGCGTCGGCCAGACGACTCGCCCGGGTCGAGAGCGGCCATCGTGCCCCGCTATACTCGGGAATATGGGATCCACCATGCCTGGCCTCTGGGGCAAGACGCGCAGCACGCTGGAGATGATCAAGTGGGAGCACTCCATCTTTGCGCTCCCCTTCGCCTTGACCGCAGCCATTTTGGCCGCCGGCGGCCTTCCCCCACTGCGCACACTTGGCTGGATCCTGGTGGCAATGGTCTCCGCGCGCAGCTGCGCCATGGCCTTCAATCGCTGGGCCGATGCCGACATCGACGCAGCCAACCCCCGCACCCGCACGCGCGCCATTCCCGCCGGGCAGCTCTCGCGTGCCTTTGTCCTGGGCTTCACCATTCTCTGTGCCGGCATCTTCGTGACGGCGGCGGCCGCTCTCAATCGACTCACGCTCATCCTCTCTCCGCTGGTGCTCGTGGTGCTTCTCTCCTACAGCTATATGAAGCGGGTGACCCGCTGGTCGCACCTGGTTCTGGGGCTGGCGCTGGGGCTGGCTCCCTCCGCTGCGTGGATCGCCGTCCGCGGTTCCCTTGATCCGCGCATCCTGGTGCTGACGGCAACCGTGATGCTGTGGGTGGGCGGCTTTGACGTCTTGTACGCCTGCCAGGACTATGACCACGATCGCACCGTTGGCCTCCACAGCTTGCCGCAGGCCATCGGGATTCCCAACGCCTTCATCGCCGCGCGGCTGATGCACCTCATCATGCTCCTGCTCCTGACCTGGTTCGGCACGCTCTTTCACTTTCATGCCGCGGGTTGGGCGGGGGTGGCTGCTGTGGGCCTGCTGCTGGCTTACGAACACTCCATCGTTTCGCCCCGCGATCTGCGCCGGCTCAACGCCGCCTTCTTCACCATGAACGGCTTCATCGCGATTGTCTTCTTCGCATTCGTGGCCGCGGACCTCTGGCTGCGGAGCCGAACCTGATGCCTGGCGATCGCGAGCAGCAGCGAGCAGAGCTGGACCTGTGGTATCGTCCGAGGCAGAATTCCATCCACCCCGACCGAGGTTGCGTGACCAATTCCGACATCGATAATTCACGAACCGGCATGAAGATCGCCATACAGGGTGAGCCGGGCTCATTCAGTCATGAAGCCGCGTTGAAGCTGGTTCCCGGCGCCAGCGTCGTGCCTTGCTCTCTCTCCGCCGAGGTATTCGCGGCCGTGGCCGATGGCTCGGTGGACGCTGCCGCCATTCCCATTGAGAACAGCCTCGCCGGTTCGGTATCCGAACACTTCGACCTGCTCCTGAACCATGAGGTCAGGGTAGTCCGAGAGACACTTCTCAGAATCAGGCACAACCTCATCGCGATTTCTGGAGCCGCCCTCGGCTCCATCGACCGGGTCTTTTCGCACCCCGTTGCCCTGGCGCAGTGCCGGCGGTTTCTGGCCGACCACCCTCGCATGGAGGCCTTCGCCTTTTACGACACTGCCGGGAGTGTGAAGCAACTGGTCGAGCTGCGTGACAGGCACGCTGGGGCCATTGCGAGCCGCTCGGCGGCTGAGTACTACGGGGCGCAGATCCTCGCGGCAGATATTGAAGACAATCCCGAGAACTACACGCGCTTCTTCTTGATCCGGCACACCGCCGAGGCGGAGGTCGTCCCTGACGCCAATAAAATCAGCATTGCCTTCGCACTCGAGAATCGGCCCGGATCGCTGGTGAATGCCTTGACCGCGCTCTCCGCCCTGGGCATCAATCTCACCAAGATCGAGTCGCGCCCCGTACACGGCCGGCCGTGGGAATACATCTTTTACGTCGACTGCCAGCTTCGCGCCAGCGAAGAAGGCGACCACGCCCTCAGCGCCCTACAGCTGCACTGTTCCATGGTCAAGTCGCTGGGTTGCTACGTTGAAGCGGAAGAGGTTGCAAACTAAGGACTTACTGCTTGCTAAAGACCAAAAGGGACGGCCCATGCCGTCCCTTCTTCGATCTTTTTCAGTCTGGCGTTTAGAAGTGGTAAGCCACGCCGATCGTCGGCTCGTAAATGTTGTACCACTTGTTGGTGGTGAGGTTGACCGCGTTGGTACCAGAGCCCTGGCCGAAGTTGGGGACCTTGGTGATGAAGCCGCGATACTCTGCGCGAATGTCAAAGCTGGGACTGATTTCGTAGGCGATGCCGGCGCCGTACATGGCTGCCACTGTCGTCTGCTGCTTTACATCGATCGATGTGGTTTGGGAGTTGCGAATGGGCAGGAAGATGAGTCCGGAAGGACCGGCTTCGACGAATGGATTGAACTTGCGATACGTAAAACTGTGAACGTATGCGCCCGAGATTTCCTGGGTACGCGTGAGCACCTTGACCACGTTGGTGTTGCCTACCAGAAAGCGCATGGTGTTGTGATATGTGACGCCGTAGTTGACTTCGAGAGCGCTGCTGGGAGTCAGCATGAAACGGTAGCTGACCAACGCACCCAACGCATAGTTCGAATGGACCTGAACGTCGGTGGTAGAGGCAACAAACGGCTCAATGATTCCTATGCCGCTCAAGCTGACGTCCTGGCGGCTCTCTTGAGCACGGCCCGCAACCGCAGAAGCGGCCAGCAGGAATACTACGAAAAGGGTCTTCTTCATTCGGTCCTGAACCTCACGACTGCGCAACCGTGCGGGTTGGCAGCGAGCTTGACATTCCGATGCTCCGGTTGGCCGGTGCTCCGGTCGGCGCCGGGCCCCGCTCTCAGCATTGTAAATGGCCGGAACGGAGCGCGAACCGCAGGCACTGGAGTGATCTACGACTTAGACGCACACAAATCTGATCCGTGTTCAACGATTGTGGTTCCATGAATAGCACAGAACTCCCGGGACTCCCAATTGACTTTGTGAACCCTCCCGCCTTGGAAAGGGCGCTCTACACCTTCTCAACCTGGTAGTAAAAGGGCGGCCCATTCCGCTTGGCCAGGGCGCGAACCGTTTGTAGAAAAGCGGTCGCTGCGTAGGAGAGAGTTCCGTGACGGCGGTGAACGAGACGCAGCACGCGCTTGAACTCGAGTTCAGCCACAGTTACTGCGACCAGTTCTCCGGTCTCGAGCTCGCGGGCCGCAGTAAGGTGCGGGATCAGCGCCACGCCGTTCCCCATGGCCACGAATCTCTTGATGGCCTCGATCGTCGGCAATTCGATGCCCATGTTTAAATTGGTGCGGTACCGCTGGAACGCCTCGATCACCTTTCGGCGCAGCGGCGAGGCAACGTTGTGCGCAATAAAGGTCTCCTCGCCCAGGTCGCTGATAGAGACGCGCCCTGCGCCCGCGAGTGGATGGCCGGGACTGGCGACCAGTACCAGACTGTCTCCGTAGACCGCAATGGTACGGAACTGCTCGGCATCAGGCCGGAAAGAGATCATGCCAAGTTCGAAACTCCGCAGGTTCAGCTCATCCGGGATGTGCGAAGCCAGCATCCGCTGCACGGTGACGCTGATGTGCGGATACTCGCGTCTAAACGCATCGATTGCCGGCAGCAGGTAAGTACAGGTGTACTCGTTGGCCGCTAGGTGAAGGCTGCCCCGCTCCAGGTTTTTCAACTCACCGAGCGCGCTGCCGGCCTCGCGCCGCAGTGCCATCAAGCGCAGCGCGTATTCACGGAGCAGCGTTCCTGCCGCGGTCAGAGAGCCATCGCGGGCCGCGCGGTCGAAGAGCTTCTCGCCCACTGACGCTTCCAGCTTGCGGATCACCTGGCTCACCGCGGGTTGGGTGCGGTGCAGGCGCGCCGCCGCCCGCGAAAAGCTGCGCTCCTCGGCGACGGCAAGAAAGGTTTCAAGCTGGCTCAGTTCCAAGGAACCTCCGGCGGCCAGAACGTTGTGATAAGCAATTGTAATGGAGAACCCAACAAGAATAACTTTGCGTTATATCGAGCCGATAGGAGAAACTAGAGATGTTCGCGAACCGGTTCTCCCAGGCAGGCTTTGCCCATGACTCGAAACCACGTAGTTTTCTTCGACACCACACTGCGCGACGGCGAGCAGTCCCCCGGCTGCAGCATGACCACTCAGGAAAAGCTCACCATGGCCCACGCCCTGGAGGATCTGGGTGTGGATATCATCGAGGCCGGATTCGCAATGGCCTCGGAGGGCGATTTCGCCGCCATCGCGACGATCACGCAGGCCATCCGCAAGCCGAAGATTGCCTCCTTGGCCCGCGCCAAGCAGGAAGACATCGAGATGGCCGCGCGTGCCATTCAGTTTGCCGACCGTCCGCGCATTCATGTGTTCCTGGCATCGAGCGACCTGCACCTCGAGTACAAACTGAAGCTCAGCCGGCAGGAGGCGCTGGACCGAACTGCCGAGTCGGTGCGACTGGCCCGCTCGCTGGTAGACGATGTGGAGTTCTCGCCCGAAGATGCGACCCGTTCCGACCGCACCTTCCTGGTGGAGATGGTGCGCATAGCCATCGAGGCTGGCGCCACCACCATCAACATGCCCGATACCGTGGGCTACACCACGCCAGAAGAGTACGGCAAGATGTTCCGCGATGTGCGCGAGCGCATTCCCGCGGTCGACGCGCAGGGCATCATCCTCTCCTCGCACTGCCACGACGACCTTGGCCTCGCAGCCGCCAACTCACTGGCCGCAATCGAAGCCGGCGCGCGCCAGGTGGAGTGCACCATCAACGGCATCGGCGAGCGGGCCGGCAACGCCGCGCTCGAAGAGATTGCGGCGGCTCTCTATGTGCGTAATGACAAGTACGGCACGACCACCAGCATCAAGCTCGACCAGCTCTATCCCACCAGCCAGGTGCTGGGCAACATCATCACTTTCAAGCCATCGCCAAACAAGGCGATCGTAGGCGCCAACGCCTTCGCGCACGAGTCGGGTATTCACCAGCACGGAATGCTGGCTAATCCTCTCTGTTACGAAATTATGACGCCCACGCTGGTTGGGGTTTCCTCCACCCACCTCGTGCTGGGCAAGCACTCCGGCAGGGCGGCCTTGCGCCATCGCCTGGAGCAGCTTGGGTTCACGCTCAACCGCGAAGAGCTGCAGCAAACCTACTACCGGTTTGTCGCGCTGGCCGATCGCAAGAAGAACATCTACGACCAGGACCTGATTGGGATCCTGCCTGACCCCATCCGCGACCGTCGGCCCGTGGCTGTAGAAGAGCTCGACTGATTTCCAACCCTTGAAACGATCCGATATTCAACCAGATCGAGAGAAGAATGAAGCTGAAGATTCTAGTTGTAGCGGGCGACGGCATCGGCCCCGAGGTAACCAACGAGGCAGTAGCCGTGCTCAAAGATGTGGCCGCCCTCGGGGAAATCGAGTTCACGTTTACGGAACGCCGCATCGGCGGCGTAGCCATAGTGAAAGATGGAACCCCTCTCCCCGCAGACACGCTCAACGAGGCTCTGGCCAGCGATGCGGTACTCCTTGGTGCGGTGGGCGGCAACGAGTTCAATTCCCTTCCCCCGGATCAGCGCCCAGAGGCAGGTCTGCTGCAGATTCGCGCAGCCTTGGGAGGCTTCGCAAACCTCCGCCCCGCATTTGCCTTCAAGGAACTGGCGGTCAACAGCCCGCTGCGGCCAGAAGTGATCGAAGGCGCCGACATCCTCTTTGTCCGCGAATTGTTGGGCGGCCTCTACTTCGGAAAACCCCGCGAGTGGAACCGCGCCACCGGCGAGAGCTGGAACACGATGCGCTACACCCGCGACGAAGTGGCCCGGGTAGCGCGCATTGCCTTCAAGCTCGCGCAAAATCGCCGCAAGAAACTCACCAGCGTCGACAAGGCCAACGTGTTGGAGGTCTCGCAGCTGTGGCGCGCCACGGTCAACGAGATTGCGCCGGAGTTTCCCGACGTCACGGTGGAACATCAATATGTCGACGCGATGGCCATGCATCTGATGAACCAGCCGCGCCATTACGACGTGGTGCTGACCGAGAACCTCTTCGGCGACATTCTTTCCGACGAGTCGGCCGTGATCACGGGATCGTTGGGCATGCTGCCTTCGGCGACCATCGGCGGCAAGGTCAACCTTTACGAACCGGTTCACGGCTCGGCGCCCGATATCGCGGGCAAGGGCCTGGCCAATCCGCTGGGCGCGATTCTGACCGCCGCTCTGCTTCTGCGGCACTCTGCGGGTCTCGAAGCCGAGGCACACGCCATCGAAACCGCGGTGCGCAAGTCGTTGGAGTCTGGA
>Ga0210410_10005302_pt1 | contig 11238 bp, 9 predicted proteins | sample IncBWC4MmetaG_FD_161058 | JGI IMG/M metagenome (GOLD analysis project Ga0210410, IMG submission 161058) | Forest soil microbial communities from Barre Woods Harvard Forest LTER site, Petersham, Massachusetts, United States - Inc-BW-C-4-M | ecosystem: Environmental > Terrestrial > Soil >... | reverse complement strand
CGCGCGATCAAGACGCCGCAGGAAATCCAGCGCATGCGGCTGGCCAATGAACTCGCTGCCCTGGCGATGGAGCACACCCGCGAACACATGCGCCCCGGGATGAAGGAAAGCGAAGTGGGCGGCATGTATGAAAGTTTCGTGCATGGCCTCGGCGTGGGATACAAGGGAATCGAAATGGCGCGCGCTTTCACCCTGGTCTGGTCAGGAAAAGGGATTGCCACGTTCACCGCAACCGGCGACCGCCCCATCCAGAAGAACGAGCCCACTCTGTTCGAGATCTGGGTGTGCGTCGACGGTTATTGGACCGACCTCACCAAGAATGCTTGTCCCGGCGAACTCACTTCCGAATATCACAAGCTGCTCGATCTGCTTCTGCGCGTGTTCAACGAAGGCATCGCTTATGCGCGCGATGGCGCCAGCTTTCCGGAACTCGATCGTCTGATTCGCGCGCGTATTGCGGAAGGTGGATATCCCGGGCAGCCTTCGCATCCCATTTGTCACGGGGTGGGTGCGCGTGCGCATGAACCGCCCTACGCGCATCAGGCCGGAAAAGGTACGATCAAGAAGGGGATGGTTCTGGCCATCGAACCAGGAATATATTGGCCCGGCGGCGGTGGCCTGAGACTCGAAGACGATTTCCTGATCACCGATGAAGGTAACGAAAAGCTGTGCAGCTATCCGGATGACTTTAGACTAGCTATCGCACCCAAGAACTAGGAAACGAGAACCGTGGCCAAAGCAAACAGAGGTCCAACCTCGAGGCTCAACCCAAAACTGGTGGAGAGGATCCTCGCCGAGGTCAAGGAAGAAGAGATCGTGGCCATGTGCTGCGATGTCATCAACATCCCCAGTCCCACTGGCGACGAAGGCAAAATGGCGGAGCATATGCGAGCCGTGTGGGAAGCGATGCACCTGGACGTCAGCTGGCAGGAAGTCGAGGAAGGGCGCGCCAACGTGATCGCCCGCTGGGAAGGCACCGGAACCGCCCGCTGCCTCATGTTCAACGGCCACATGGACACTTCCAACACCGGCCAGGAAGAGTTCCTCACCGGAATCGGTTACAAGCCCAACGCCGTGATCAAGGACGGAATGATCTACGGCCTCGGCATCTACAACATGAAGGGCGCGCTGGTCTGCTACACCCACGCGGTGAAAGCGCTGCAACGCGCGGGAGTAAAACTCCAGGGCGACGTCATCCTCGCTGCGGTCGCGGGTGAAATCGAAAAGACGCAGTGGAAGGAATTCCGCGGGCGCGAGTATCGCGGCTACGGCGTGGGCACGCATTATCTGGTGAATCACGGAGTGTTACCCGACATTTGCATCCTGGGCGAACCCACCGACATGCACATCATTCTCGAACATTACGGCTCGCTTTGGGTGCGCATCTCAGTCACGGGAATGTATGTCCACACCGCGTTCGCAGTTGGGCGCGCGGAACGCAACTCCATCCGGCGTCTGTACGAAGTGCTCGGCGTGGTCGTGAAATGGATAAAAGGTTGGGAGCAAAAAACCACCTATCGCGGGCACAAAGGCGTGGCCAACCTCGGCTGCATCCGTGGCGGGCAACCCTGGCGCGTCAGCCGGACTCCCGAGCGCGCCGAGTTGTTTCTCGATCTGCGCGTGCCGCCGCATATGTCCATGCAGGGTGCGCGCCGCGCGGCGAAATCGCTGTTCCTCGACTTGAAACGGCGTTATCCAGACTATGGGTTGGAGTTCGAGACCTACGTCTCGGTGCCCGGCGCCACCATCGCCCCCGACCACGCGATGGTGAGGGCGATCGACGTGAACCATCAGCGGGTGATGGGCGAAGCTCCTAAGCGCGATGTGGTGCTGTGGTGCTCGGATGCCTCGGTGATGACGCGTTATGGTATCGACACCGTGAACTACGGCCCTTCCAGCGGGCCGCGCGATGCCGAAGGTGAGAAGGTGAAAATCAAAACGCTGGTGGATATCACGAAGATATACGCTTTGACCGCCGCTGAACTGTGCGGCGTGCAATAGAGATCCAGTTCCGAGGAAATATTGCCAAGCCAACTCGAGATCGATCGCCGTTACAAAAACATCCGGGCCGCGATGCAGCGCGAAGGTTTGGATGTGCTCATCGTGTGCGGCAATCAATACGCCGGCTTCGAAGGTGCGGTTTTGTATGTCTCGGGTTTCGAAATTGTGCATCGCTACGTCTATGTTGTCCTGCCGCTTGAAGGCGAACCTACTTTAGTTTTTCCACGCGAGGCCCGCTGGATTGGAGACAAGGTCAAGCCGTGGGTGAAAGACCATGTCTGGCCCGATGTTCCCGGACAGTGGATTTCCGAACATGCCCGCGAGCACGGCTGGAAGCGGCTCGGCGTCTACGGCATGAATTTCATCATGGCCGTCCGCGACTACCGCGAACTGGCCAAGGGTCCGTTTGACATGGTGCCGTTCGATTTCGAGTTCGACATGGCTCGCGCGGTCAAGAGCGGTGAGGAACTCGCTGAGGTGCGCGATGCGATGGATATCATCGTCGACGGCTTCTGGGCTCTGGTCACGGCCTACACGCCGGGAAAGACGGAAGCGGAAATCATGGCGCCCGCGGTGGAACGATTCTTTGCCCGCGGCGCCGGTCCACGCATGATGAATATTCTGCTGTCCGGCACCCATGGCGAGGCGGAGGCCTCATTCAAGGTCCCAGGTCATCGCGTAACCGCTGTCGACGACTTGCTGCTCTATTCTCTCGAGGTCACCGGGGCAGGCGGATACTGGGTGGAATTTTCGCGCCCGCTGATTCGCGGCAAGCTCAGTCCGAGAACCAAGGCCATGGCGGACGCATATCCGCGGGCGCTGGAAGCCGCGCGCAAGCTGATGCGCACGGGCGAACTGGCCAGCAACGTTCATCGCGTTGTCGCCGAAACCTTTGCCAAATATGGATTCGCTCTCGGCCATCTATCCGGGCACAGCATCGGCACCACCATGCTGGAGTATCCCGCGATCGGCGCGAAGAGCGAAGTGCAGCTCCAGGAGAACATGATTTTCTCGCTGCATCCGCAAGTCGTCGACCAGGACGGCAAGGTGTGCCTCTATACTCAGGACACCTATCGTATCGGCAAGACCGAAGGCGAGTGCCTGGCGGATGTGCCCTGGAAGTTTTACACAGGCACCGAAAAAACTGAGAACTGAGAACCGTCAAGTGAAAACTGCGGTTATCCAAAAAGGCCCTAACTCACTTGACGGTTAGTCAGAGCGGACAATGAAAATCTGCATAATCGGTTGCGGAGCTGTAGGAAGCTTGTTTGCCGCGCACCTCGCGAAAGCCGGCGAAGCCGAAGTGTGGGCCTACGATGTGTGGAAAGAGCACACCGCCGCCATCCAGCAAAACGGGTTGCGACTTTCGGGAGCGGCCGACTTCACTGCCCGCCTCAACGCTACCAGCGATGCCCAGTCCTTGCCGCGCTGCGACTACGGCATTGTCGCGACCAAAGCGATTCATACCCGGGTGGCGATCTCCGAGGTCTCGCACATTTTTGACGACAAGAGTGTGGTCTGTTCGGTTCAGAATGGCGTCGGCAACGAAGAAATTATCGCGGAGCGCGTGCAATTCGTGATTCGAGGCACGACCTTCCCGGCCGGGCACCCGATTGCGCCGGGACACATCGGTTATGACATCAAAGGTGACACCTGGATCGGGCCGTTCGAGCCAACCAACACCTCGATGGAAAAAGTGGAAGAACTGGCCGGGCTGATCACGCGCGCAGGGATGAACACAATACCGCTCAAAGACGCTCGCGGCGCGCAGTGGACCAAGCTGATCTTTAACGCGTCCACGAATCCTGTGGGCGCACTCACGCTGTTGCATCACGGCGCCGCAACGCGACTTGAGCCGACCGGACACCTGTTCAATGACCTCATCGCCGAGGGCGAAGCGGTCGCGAAGAAGCTGGGAATCGAATTGCACGGCTACCCTCGGCAACTGGTGCAAAAGGGCGCCAACGCTCCGGGAAAGCACCGCGCCAGCATGCTGCAGGATGTCCTTGCCAAGCGGCAGACCGAAGTCGATTTCATGAACGGAGCGATTGTCCAGTGGGGCGAAAAGGCAGGTGTGCCAACTCCGCTGAACAAGGCGTTATGGGAACTGATCAAAGGCCTGGAATATTCATGGAAAGATCCAGACTGAAACGCTGAGAGCTGGAAAGCTAGAAGCCAGAAGCTAGGAGCCAAGAGCCGAACTTATGCCAATCCCATTCAACCTGGGCGTCCTGCAACTCAGCATGGAGCCGGTGCGCGAAACCGTTGCCATGGGGAAGGCCTGCGAAGCTGCCGGCTTCGATACGTTCTGGATTGCCGAGGCCTATCCCTGGTGGCGGAAACATTCGTTCGAGGCGCGCTCGTCGACTGCGGTCCTTGCCGTTATCGCCGCCGAGACTCGCCGCATTCAGTTGGGATGGGGAATCATTTCTCCGTACACGCGTCATCCAGTTCAGATCGCGATGGAAGCGCGGGTGATGCAGGATCTGGCCGCTGACCGCTTTCTGCTCGGCCTGGGAGCTTCCAAGATTTTCATGAAAGAAATCGGGGAAGGCGAAGGCGAAAAAGTCGGACCAGCCACCGTGATGCGCGAGAGTATCGAGATCATCAAGGGCGTAATGGCGGGCGATGCCTTCGAGTATCGAGGAAAAGTCTTTCAGGCGAGCGTGCCGCCGCTCAAGCCGGATGCACACACCCCGCGTGGCATTCCTCCGATTTACGTTGCCGGCACCGGACCGGTGTTGCAGCGAATGTCCGGCGTCGCTGGGGATGGAATACTGACGGCCAGCATCACGACGCCCGCGTTCGTGCGCTACTCGCGCAAGAACATGGAGGAGGGCGCGCGCAAAGCTGGCAGAGATCCGACGAAGCTGGTGCTCGGCTCCGTGATTGTCGGTAGCATTCATCGTGATTCGGCCAAGGGGAAAGAAGGGGCGCGTGAGCAGGCGGCGATGTATCTCGCCAACAAAGTGCAAAACATCAAGGGTTCTGCGGACGTACTCCTGGAATGTGCCGGACTGACCTTCGACGAGTTGCAGCCGGTCGCCAACGCCATGGAGAAGGGCGGCCGGAGAGCTGCTGCCAAAGCCGTGACCGATGAAATCCTGCGAAAAGTTTGTCCGATTGCCGGGACGCCGGAGGAATGCATCGCACGCATCGAGGAATACCGCGCCGCGGGCTGCACCCACATCATGCTGGAAATCTGGGGCGACGATCGTACGGGACAAGCAAAGTTGTTTGGAGACGCGGTGTTGCCGCACTTCAAGGACTAGCCACGGATTTCACGGATTCACGCGGATTCTTACAACGTCTCGGAACTCTTCATCGGTCAGCAGACCACGCTTAGCGATGGCGCGCTTCTTGACCTCAGCCAGGACTGATGCGCGCTGTTCGGGAGCGATGGTGAGTCCGAGTTCCTTGCACTTCAGATCGATGCTGTCGAGCCCGCTCTTTTTCCCCAGCACGATGCTGCGGCGCGCATTCACCAGCTCCGCGGAATACGGCTCGATGGCTTCCGGAATGTGAAACTGGCTGGCGACTGCGCCGCTCTCGCGCATGAACAGGTTTTCTCCGACCAGCGGCTTCCAGGCGTCAAGCGTATAACCAGAGGACTTCGAGACCACTTCTGAAACCTCGCGCACTTTCGTCAAATCCAACCCAACCGGCACGTCATAGAGGCAGCGCAGCGCGAGCGCGATTTCGCAGATGTCGGCGTTGCCCGCGCGCTCCCCCATGCCGTTGATCGTTCCCTGAATCCAGGTGGCTCCGGCGCGGACCGCGGCAACCGCGCAGGCGGTGGCCATGCCAAAGTCGTTGTGTCCGTGATAGTGCACGGGCACGTTCGGTCCGACCCACGCGCACACTTCGCGCACCAGAAACTCGACGGCCTCGGGACCGCAGGCGCCGATGGTGTCCACGACCACGATTTCGGCAGCGCCGGCTTCCAGCGCGGCGAGATATATTTTCTTCAGGAATCCGAGCTCCGTGCGGGTGCCATCGACCGCGAAGAAGGCCACGGTGATGCCGTTTTGCTTTGCGATGGACATCGCATCCACCACGCGTCGCAGCACGTCGTCGCGGTTGAGGCCGTAGGCCTTCAGCTTGATGTCGCTGGTGGGCGCCTCGATGACCGAGGCGCGCAGGCCGAGACGCACGAGCTCTTCGACGTCAGCTTTCACGGCGCGGGAGAAACCCCACAACTCGGCTTTTAGGTTGGCCTTCTGCATAAGCTGGATGGCTTCCGCATCTTCGACGGAGACGCGCGGGAAGCCGGCTTCGATGCGGCTCACGCCCAATTCGTCGAGCTTGCGAGCAATCGCCAGCTTCTGCTGCGGCGAGAGCACGACTCCGACGGTTTGCTCGCCGTCGCGCAGCGTGGTGTCGTAGAAGCGGATTGTAGTCCGCGGAAAAGCGGCGCGGATTTCCGGCCGCGCGTTCAGTTCGCTGACCCAGATTTTGTCGGAACCATGGCTCATTTGACCGAATCCAGATGGTGACGCAAGAAGAAAACGTAGCTAGCTACGTTTCTACAATTTCGTTTTCGATTCCCTCGGTACAGACGTTGCTCGCAACCTCTCTTCTAGCGTAGGCCCTCCTGCGTGGCCAGGGCCGCAGGCTTGTGGCCGTAGGCTTCTTCCCAGGAGATCACGCGGTTTCGCAGGACGCCGATCTTTTCGATTTCGCATTCCATCACATCTCCCGGCTTCAGGTACCAGGCCTTCGGATCGCCGCTGAAAGCCGCTACACCGGAAACGGTGCCGGTGGAAACGACGTCGCCAGCGCTGTAGCCCATCGGCGAATAGTGCGAAAGAATCTCCGGAATCTTCACCGACATTTTGCTGGAATGCGAACGCTGCCGCGATTCTCCGTTGACCCGCAACTCCATCGCCAGATTGTGCGGGTTGGGAATCTCGTCGGCGGTCACGATCCAGGGGCCCAGCGGGCAAAAGGTGTCGATTCCCTTGCAGAAGCTGAATACGCCCGACTTCATCTCGCGCCGCTGAATGTCGCGCGCCGTGATGTCATTGAAAATGACATAGCCGCCGATATGGCTGGCGGCGTCCTCCGCGGAAAAGTGCTTGCCGCCTTTCTTCAAAACGACGGCCAACTCCAACTCGTAATCCAGTTCGCGGGTAAGATGCTCGGGATAAATGACCGGCTCTTCATGCCCGATGATGGCGTCCACATTCTGAAAGAACACGATCCACGGCATCACCGGATGCGAGAATCCGGCCTTGCTGGCCTCTTCGTGATGCTCGCGGAAGTTGCCCGCAGTATGAAAAAACTTGCGCGGAATGATCGGAGCCCTGAGCTTGACCTCGCTGCCGGAGTAGAAGATAGTCTCGCCCCGGGGTCCGGCAGCGCCGTCGTTCTGCAAGGCATGGTCGAACGCTTTGCGCGCCGCCTCCAGGCTGGTGTCGCCCCCCTCGAACAGGGCCAGCATGTTGGGAGGAACCAGCGCGTCGGCCAGGCGATCAAAAGCGTCCTCGCTCTCGACATCGCGCAGATAGAGAGCGCAGGCGGAGCGCAGGTCGACAATGCGCGCGTCGGCGGTCACGGCGCCCGTGCGCGAGCGCCCCACTGGATCGTTAAAACTTACCAGTTTCATAAGAGCGGATGAATCCTACAAAGTGTATGAGCGGGCGTGGCACTTGTCCAGGAAGACGGTCTACCCGCACACCATTCGACGCTCACCGCTAGCCCGTGTGGGCGACCGAGAACAGCCCACGTAGCCCGGGACGCCTCGTCCGGGGACGTGCGAAGTCTTCCAACACGGGCGTCCCTCGCTGAAACGACCTGCGGCAGCCAAGTCTAAAGTTTGAAGATGATCACAGCGGGAGGGCACGACTTCAGTCGTGCCGTGAGCGACAGAAAAAGATTCAGGCACCGCGGGGGGCGCGCGGCGCCAAATAACTCACACGCTAATATCAGCCTATAACAAGCTGATCCGCAGTCGCGCTGGCGAGAACGCACAGATCGCGAAATACCCGCGCATTGAAAGGAGAGGACTCGCCTGCTCTGTCCAGAATGTCGTCAAAGCTTAGTCGCAGCGCCTGATAGATCCGCCGCATTTGCGGCACCGTGGGCTGCCGATGGCTTCTCACGAAAATGCTGCCGAATACGCGAAACACCCCACGAATTGTTCCATCGTGGATGTAAGGGTCCGTCCCATTCAAATCACTCAACGACTTCTGAATCCGATGATGCCGTGACTCGCACACCACCCAGGCATGTTCGGGAAACTCGGTCCTTTCCAGTGCGACGGTCAACCCCAGCTCGAATGGCATATTGAATCTGGGCGTTCGAGGGGAACGGCTGTCCAACTGAACTCGGGAAAGGTCGTGTACGGAGTATTCGCAATCGGCAATCAGCGCCAGAATGCGATCCAGCCGTCTCTTGCTGGATGGAATCTCAAGGGTGGCCCGGGGGGTGAATCCGAATGCGCTGACGGCCGCAATGTAGGCCAGAAAGAGGTTTTCAAACGCGTCGTCGTACGGGACGTTCAGAAAAACCGCTTGCGCACTAGCCGTGCGACTTGGCTGCCTTCGAGTTGGCTTTACGTTTCCTTGCCTCGGCATTTCGCCTGCGATTCTTTCCTACTGCAGTAGCCGGGGTCCCTTCGGACTTGGTGCGAACGAATCGACCTGTGCGGTCGTCGCGATGCGCAATCCGCGTCGCGTACTCCTTGGCCGCAGCAATCAGCTGCCTTGTCCGCGAGGAAGACACACCCAGAACTCTGGCCGTGTCATAGGCCGTAGCAAATCGGCTGCGGACTTTGATTGGCTGCGTCATTCGTCTTCAATTATAACCGACCATTCCCCGTATCGCTTTTTATGCGGAAACGAAATACTCTTCCGGATACAGATAGTCCCCGCCCGACTCGTCGATCACTCGCAACAGATGCCGTTCGGAATCATCTCCCAAGGGATGGAATCATTCTCGATCTTGACGTTGCCGTAGGCAACTGCGCCGCGGGTGCCCCACGTCTCGCGCCTTTCGAGACGTGGGATTCCCCTGCTCCGGCGTCATCCGTATCGTTCTCGCCAATTCGATCAATTCGTCCAGTTCTTCCGACACGGGCGTCCCTCGCTGAAACGACCTACAGCCAAGCCTAAAGTTTGAAGATGATCACAGCGGGAGGGCGCGACTTCACTCGTACCGCAGGCAACAGAAAAAGATTCAGGCCCGCGCCTTCCCCTCACCCCGCAAAAGATGCCACGCCTCCCGGTAGCGCTCATATTTGTGGCCCTCCAGGTCCGGCGTAAACAGCAGCGAAATCCTCCCGGCTGCTGCGAACGGAATGATGTACCACAGATCAATCGGAACCAGGTAAACAGCAAAGAAATCAATACATCCACTCGGATACCGCTGACGCCTGGGGCCCACCAAATTGCACGTAAATGATCGATGGCGAAAGTACGTGGTGGACTTGACTTGAATCCTCAGCAGCCGCCCGCCGTGCTCAATTCCCACGTCATAGCTGGACGAGTCCCCATAAGGCTGGGACACCGCCAGCCCAATCTCCGCCGCTCGCGCCATAAACCACAGTTGCGCCCATTCCCCCTGCTGCTTGCAATTCTTGAACCGCCGTCCTCGATTTTTCATCATGATTCACCCTGGTAACTCTTTCCTTCCTTCGGATTGGTCGCCTTTGTAAGATTTGCCCGCAAATAAAAAACGCGGCCATGTAGGCCGCGCCGTATTCAGTTGAAATTGTGTGGAGCGGACATTCCTGTCCGCTGCCGTTGATCTTTGCTAGTCACTAGCCACTAGCAATCACCCATTACTTCTATGATAGCTACTTGAATAGGGTAAATCCGCCAAATTTGCAAAAATATATTGGCCTTGTTAACAACAGCTTGCGGGGAATTCGCTGCTTCAGGGGGCTTGACAAGATTTCGCCAAAAACACGTTTTTGCACCAGTTCAGGTGCATCCCGAATTTCCGTGTGGCGCGGGCGCCCTCGCCCGTGAGGATTCGTGGAAGGGCACGACTTCAGTCGTGCCGCAAGCACCAAAAAAAGATTCAGGCACCGCAAACCCGCCAGACCAGACAAAAAACGCTCCGCCCGCTCACTTCTCTCTCCCCAATCGCTCCGCCGCCCTGTCAATCCTGTCCCAAGTGATGGAATCATTCTCGATCTTGACGTTGCCGTAGGCAACTGCGCCGCGGGTGCCCCACGTCTCGCGCCTTTCGAGACGTGGGATCCCCCTGCTCCGCCCTCATCCGTATCGTTCTCCCCATCTCGATCAATTCGTCCAGTTCTTCCGACACGGGCGTCCCTCGCTGAAACGACCTGCTACAGCCAAGTCTAAAGTTTGAGGATGATCGTAGCGGGAGGGCACGACAGTCGTGCCGTAAGCGACAAGAAAAGATTCAGCCCCGCACGAGATGCGTCTTTCCATCTGTCATCCCGAGCGAAGTCGAGGGACCTTGCGTTTCGCTCCCCCGGCCGCGAATCCGCATTTGCTCGTGTGGCGCGGGCGCTCTCGCCCGTGAGGGTTTTGGAAAGGGCACGACTTCAGTCGTGCCGAACAAGCAAGAAAAAAGACCCAGGCACCGCCAACCCGCCAGACCAGACAAAAAGCATTCCGCCCGCTCAGTTCCCTTTCTCCAATCGCGCCGCCGCCCTGTCAATCCTGTCCCATGGGATGGAATCATTCTCGACCTTGACGCCGCCGCAGGCAAAGCTGCGCCGCGGGTACCCTGCTCCGCCCTCATCCGTATCGTTCTCCCCATTTCGATCAATCCGTCCAATTCTTCCGACATGGGCGTCCCTCGCTGAAACGACCTACTACGGCCAAGTCTAAGGTTTGAAGATGATCACAGTAGGAGAGCACGACTTTCAGTCGTGCCGTAAGCGACAGAAAAGGATTCAGGCCCCGCATGGGCGCCACAACGGTTCCCGCACCAGAATTCTTCACGGTATGAGGATCTGGATTCCTTTGTCCCGTAGCCGAGTCAGAAGCGTCGGTAGACGCTGGTAAGAGTTGTTTATTCGTCCCCGGTCGTAATAGTTGGGGAAGTTCATGTGACCTACAAGATTGCGCGGGAGTCGAATGCCTTCCAATCGCGCGATCCATCTATCAACGTCGGAGATCACTGGGCGAAATAGGTTGCTATGTATTCTGATAATCTGATTCAGCTGGCTAAGAAACACTAGATAAATGTCATGCCTCCCGGGTGACGCGTGCCGTGGCCTGCTAGTGTACTGTCCTCGAAACCGCTGCGCGTCTC
>Ga0210410_10005301_pt1 | contig 11238 bp, 7 predicted proteins | sample IncBWC4MmetaG_FD_161058 | JGI IMG/M metagenome (GOLD analysis project Ga0210410, IMG submission 161058) | Forest soil microbial communities from Barre Woods Harvard Forest LTER site, Petersham, Massachusetts, United States - Inc-BW-C-4-M | ecosystem: Environmental > Terrestrial > Soil >... | reverse complement strand
AAATAACTGGTCAAAATCTGTGCACGCGCCCTTAAGTGTCAAGTTACGTTCAAGTTAGACTCGCGCGAGCATCATGATTGGCCGGTTAGCCGAGAATCCGCCCCGGAAAGCTTTTAGTCCCCCACTTCTTCCACACGCAGGAGCCAACGCGAACGTGGTTCGGCGGACTGGGCAAAACTTGCGCACCGCCTGCTATATAAGAGAACAATGCGCCCGCACGATTACGCGCCCCGGCCCGCGCACCTCAAATGGCTCCTCGATTCTGACCCGGCCATCGGTTGGCAGGTCATGAGGGATCTCACCACTGAAGCCCCCGACGCGATTGCAGCCGAGCGATCTCGTGTCGCTACCGAAGGCTGGGGAGCCCACCTTCTCGCCCTCCAATCTCCTGCTGGCACGTGGGGCGGGCCCCCCCGCGGGTGGAGAGACGATTTGCCGCAGGCGGAGCGAGGCTTGCTTATTGCCCTCTACAGTCTCGTCGTCTTGATGGACCTCGGTCTCGATCCCACCAGCGAGCAGGCTCGCAAAATGATCGACCGCGTCGACAAGCGGCTCGTGTTTAAGCGGCTCAACAACCGGCCCTTCCTTCACGGCGAAACGGAGCCCTGCATTAACGGCAGAATCCTCGCCATTGGCTCTTATTTCAAAAAACCGTACGACGCACTGGCCAATCAACTCCTGGGCGAGCAGCTCGACGATGGCGGCTGGAACTGCGAAGCACCCAAAAGCCGGCGCTCCTCGTTCCATACCACCATCTGCGTGCTCGAAGGGCTGCTCGATTACGAACGAGCAGGGCGCAAATCAGCGGCCGTCACCGAGGCCCGCAAGAGGGCCGAAAACTATCTGCTCGAGCGCCGCATGTTCCGCTCAGTTCGGACGGGCGAAGTCATCGACAAACGCTGGCTCCGCTTCTCGTACCCGACGTTTTGGCACTACGACGTCCTGCGCGGACTCGATTATCTGCGGAATGCAGGAATCAAGCCCGACAGCCGCGTCCGTGACGCCATCGACACCGTGATCGGGCGCCGCCACCAGAACGGGCGCTGGCCGCTCAACCTCCGTCATCCCGAACATATTCCATTGGAGATGGAGACCGGTGTGGGCAGGGCAAGCCGCTGGAACACAATGCGCGCTCTCCGAGTTCTGCGTTGGTACAACAACTCAACGTGGTAGTTTGTGACTCGGGCGTGCCCGCGCTATTCGCGCTGCGGCTTGGGTCCGAAAGTTGCCGCGAATTTGCTATTCTTTTGAGTTTTTAGCCCGCAGTGCCCGCGCAATTTCAGGAAGCCGAGGCAGAATCGCCGAATATTTCAGCCACAATTTATGGTCAACCGCTGGAGCACCGCTCACCAAGGCGCCGGCTGGAATGTCGTGAGCCACGCCGCTCTGAGGAGTGACGATCGCTCCTTCGCCAATCTTGCAGTGTCCTACCACGCCAACCTGCCCCGTAAGAATCGCTTTGTTGCCAATCTCAGTTGATCCGGCGAGGCCGACCTGCGCGCAGAGAAGTACGTCTTCGCCCACATGGGAGCCGTGCCCCACCTGCACCAGGTTGTCGACCTTCACGCCGCGTCCGATCCGGGTTTGGCCAACGCTCGCGCGGTCGACGCAAGAGTTCGCCTGCACTTCCACGTCGTCTTCAATCACGACAGGCGCGGGCTGCGGAATTTTGTGCCAGCGTCCTTCGGCGGTCTTAGCAAAGCCGAAGCCGTCGGCGCCAATTACGACTCCGTTCTGCAAGAGTACATTGCTGCCGATGCGGCAGTTCTCGCGAACGATCGCGTGCGCGTGCGCGAAAAAGTTGCTGCCAATCTTTACTCCTCGATAAATTACGACGTGCGCCAGCAGCACCGCGTTCGCCCCGATCTCGACATTCTCATCGATGACGACGTAAGGCCCGATGTGGGCGTTCGTCCCGATCCGTGCGCTGGCATGCACCACCGCCGTAGCGTGAACGCCGGGCACATACCGCATTGGCTGATGAAAGAGTTCGAGCGCTTGCGCGAACGCCAGATAAGGATCCTTGGCGCGGAGCATTGCCGCAGGGATCGCAGGGGAGTCTTCTCCGACGATGACAGCGGAAGCCTTGGTGGAGCGTGCGGCAGCCGCGTATTTGAGATTGGATACGAAGGTCAGTTCTCCGGGTCCGGCATGTTCAATGCCGTTAAGGCCGGTGATCTCAGTGTCAGGGGAACCGTTTTCGAGCCGCGTGTCGAGAGCAGAGGCGATCTGAGAGAGTTTCATGGTGGAATGGTGAGTGGATAAATCGTACACCAAGGTACCGGCAAGTCCTCATCTCCGGCGGCCTGCGGCGGTAGAGCGTCGCCGGCCAATCAAAGCCCTGCCGCGGCAACTTTCCACTGCAAGCCACCAACGAGACTGATTGCGGCTACTGTACGATCAACTTGAAGGTCGAACTGTGCGAGATGGCGCCACTGGTGGCAGTCACCGTCACGGGATAGCTTCCAGCTGGAGTTCCGGGATCCGTCGGCCCCCCGCCACCACCGCCACCACCTGTTCCTCCGCTCCCGCCGCCACAAGCGGGGAGCATCATGAGAAGCATCAATGCGGGAAGGGCGAATAATCTCGACCACCGGCGGCGTCTGGGCGAGACTGTGCCCAATAGGAGCACTCCCCCGAACAGCGTGGCCGTGGAAGCGATCCACCACCCAGAAGCGGGGTGGGACGCCGAACGCTTGAGGTCGGAATGTGGAGCGGTCGCAGACACGTTCAGCAGATCCATCAATGTGTATGGCACCGACGCGAGATTCGCGCCGCAGGTGGTCTCGGCGGGCATGCCCGAGCACGCGGTGGCGCTGAAGGTTACGGGGCTCGTGCCGTCCTGCATTCCGATGAACATATTGAACTGCGCATACCCTCCGCGAATTATCGTGACTGAGGGTTGCGGAAAAGAAATTGTGAAGTCGTTTCCTGTCACATCAACCCGCGAGCTGCTCCCAGTATTTGCTGGGTAGTTTGAGTCTCCGCTGTATTGTGCCTCATAGTAGTCGGTGAACGTTGGCGTGAAAGTCACGGTTGCGAGCATGTCTGTGTAGCCGGTGGCGGAATTAACGACCATCGAGTAGGTCACGCCCGTGATGGGACCGACCGAATTGTTGAAAGAGACTGTACCCGTGGGGACTGCATTTCCGCTGGTGGTGATTATTTCGGCGGTCAGCGTAATGGTGGATCCCGGAGTCGCGGCATAGGACGAGGACTGCAGATAAACGCTAGGAGGCGGATATTTGAGGACGACGGTCTGCCCTACTGCGAGGGGAGCGGATGTGTAGTTACCATCTCCGCTATAGGAAGCGCTAAATGTGTAACTACCCGAGACCGTGGGTAAGTAGGTAGTCGAAGCCCCCAAATATGCGGTAGAAGTCGGTGATCCGGCCGCCGGGGTGTATTGGACAGTCGCCGCCAGAGGAGCGCCGTTCACCTGGAAGAAAACCGCACCTGAAGGTGCAGCGCCGTTGCTCTGGGTATTGACCGTCGTTGAAAGATACACGGGATTACCCACCTGACTGGAAATTACTGCGGGCGCAGTAATTGTTGTACCGGCAGGCGTAATCGATATGCTTGAAGTTGCGGCACCGGAATTGAAGCTGTTGTCCCCCGCATATGCCGCAGTTACCGAATTCGCTCCACCCGGCAACTGAACCGTCTGGTCTTCGAAATATCCGTAGCTGTTCAGCACATAGGTGCCAGCATCGAGCGCGCTGCCATTGTCGGTAAGAGTCACGCTCCCAGTGGGGCATCCGGTTGAACCCAAGGGGTTGACCGGGTAGCACAACTGCGCCGCCGAATTCTTCACATTCACCCGCAAGATGTAGGGCGAACCGTAGGTGGCAGTGTTCGTGTTGCTGCTGACCACGTGCCCACTGGAATCAAACGTCACAAGAAAAACCTGCGCCTGGCTGTTTTCCTGTTTCACGGTGACGGGCACGGAAGCAGAGTCGCTCGGAGCGTAGGTGGAGTCGCCCGGATAGTGCGCCGTCAGAGAATAGGCGCCACCAGGCAGCAGTTCGGTAGAGCTCGACACTGAACCGCTTGCGAGATTAAATCCCGCAAACGGTTGGTTCTTGGCTCCGCCGACAAGCGATATCTCGCCCATTGGCGTTCCCGTACCGGACTGCGGCTTCACCACCACGGTGAAATTCACCGCCTGTCCGTGAGTGATCGTCGTCGGCGACAAGTTGGTCACGGTGGTGACGGACGGTGCCAACGCAACAGAAGTCCAGAGCGTTACCAGTCTTTCGATATCGACCGAACCCAAACCCGTGGCCAAGTCGTATCCCGCAGTCGTGGCGTACCCGCTGAGAACTCCGAAGGCGTCTCCGGGACTCGCCGTTGTGCAATTGGGGCTGCCGACGGCGCAGGGCATGGCAATCGTTCCGGAGGTTACGTCATGAAAAGCAGTCGGCTGCTGGGCTGCCAACTTGTAGAGAACATAATTGGCGTTGCCTTGACGTTCTCCGGTCTGCTGATTGACTAATGCCATTACGCCGGCGAAGGCGGGAGAGGAAACCGACGTTCCTCCAAAGCCTTCAAACGATGAATCATTGCTTGAGTTGCAGGTTTGTTGTGTCGCATCCGATTGGCAAATCACGTAGAAATTCCCCATGAACCCGTTGCTGGCGAACAGGGACACGTCCGGAACATCACGCTTGCCGTCTTTCGGAACGCCGTTTCCAGTCTGCCATGTGGGCTTGGCATATCCCCCGGTGCAGCTTGCCACCGTGTTCCCGTTCGGGTTGGTGCAATTGCTCGCTCCACCGCTGCCACCGACAGTCCAGACCAGACTCGAGAAGCGAGAGTCGTTGCAGTTCGTCAAAGCATTCGTGGTCCCGCCGAGTGAAGCCAGGACGCCGTTGGTGCAAGAGTCGTTCCATGTGGTTTCTGGAATGTAGCTTTTCGCCGAGGCTTGCGTGGTCGGGTCGTTCGTTGTGTTCCAATAGGTAGTCGGGCTTGAAACGTCATTGAAGTCGGTTCCGCCAACGGCTACGTTGTAAGGCGTGGAAGCGTATCCACTCACCGCCAGTCCGTACTGCGCCGGTTGTGGAATAGTTCCCTGGTTGAAGTCGCAACCCGCCGCGCCATCGTCGCCGGAGGCGATGAAAACCGTGATGCCTTGCGCAGCGGCCTGTTGCCAAAGAGTGCTAAAGAACTGATTGCCGCTGGCACCAAGCCCTAACTCGCAGAAGCCGTAGCTTTCACTCATCACGGGGGCCAGATTGTTTTCGACGATATAGACCGCGGACAAATCAATTCCGTCAGTGCTCTCCGTAGATTGGGAAACCACAAAGTCGATGGTGGCGTTGGGTGCGACCGCTCCCGACCATTGCACATCGATGTCGGCCTCAGATTCGTCCCCCCCAATCCCCGGATCCGGACCGTTCAGGATGACATTCACGTTGTTTGCCGGAAAGCCATTCGCGGGCAATCCAAACATGGTGCGAAAGTCCGTTACGTCTTGCAGATTGATATTGCTTTCACCGACGATCGCGATGGTTTGGTTCTGGCCGCTCGTGCCTGCATTCCAAAGCGGAAGCAAATCGTAGATCGTCGCAAAGTCATACGGACCGATCGCATAACAGTTGTGGTCCTGATCACATCCGCCGGGAAAAGTGAAGAGAGGTTTGCCAGTCAGTTTTCCGGTCGCCTTGTCTCGCACAAAGTGACCGTAACGTTGGTTCATCGCTTTGCGGGGAAAGTTATTCAATGACGCCACGCCAGCCACTACAGGTGTGAGGGCAGTCGGAATCTGCGGGTCGCTCGCGTTGCCCCAGTGTTGTTCGCCATTCACCAGATATCGGTGAATGGAGGTGTGAAACGCTTCCTGAACTTGCCCGGCCGAGCCAGAGAATTCCAGTACCGTTCGTCCCTTGGTCGAGCCGACCTCAAATCCGTGAGACTGCAACCATCCAGTGATTACCTCAAGATCAGAATCTGAGGGGCCAAACTGTTGGCCGAACTGTTCCGGCGTGAGCCATTTGTGGTGGTTCGGCGAACCCATGTTTTGTTGATCATCGAGAATCTTTTCGAGGGCTGCCTCCTGGTCGGGACCGCGCTTCAGCACAAGCAGCATCCGTTTCATCGGCAAGTTCGTCGCCGCCGAGCCCAGTTCAAATTCCGCGCGCGCCAGCGGATGCGTGTTGCCCTTTAATGTGGTGAGTTGCGATTCGTCCACGCTCTGGGTGATCAGGGGCCGAGGAGTCGCAACCGGTCGCAGCGCCACTTTCTGCCCAAGCGCAGGTGAGACGAGGCTGACTGACCAGAGAATTGCCCAAGCCAGAACAGAATGCACGCAGCCAGAAAAACCGGTGGGACGCGGTAGCGGCGGCCTTGATCGCATTTGAGATACACCTATGGGTCGAGATGGCAGACATCCACGGAGACTGAACGGACGGGGAAAGGGTGGACCCGATCGCCTCTTTGTCAGGCCCAGCGCCTGTGTGGACCTCACACGCTACATGAACTCGTCAATGATTTCAACTGAATTGAGAGGACTTCCAAGCCAGAGAGTAGACTTACTCCTCGAACATGGGAACTTGTCGCTGATCTTGCGAACCACGCCGCTGGCGCCGCGCCGCGCCGATCACCGCCAGCACGGTCAGCGACTCCAGAGCGGTTCGCGGCACAAAGATGCGCTGCGTATTCGATCGCTGATCGGGCGGGTTCACCAAAAATCCCTCCGCAGTGCTCTGCGTCAAATCGGCGGGCATGAGCCCTTCCAGAATCTCGCTGTCTTTAAACCGCAGCCGCACCCAAAGCCCCTCCGACCGCGGGCGCGAGGTAAATGTCTTGCGGGTCAGCGACTCCGAATCGCCGAACTCCCGTACAAAATACACGCCTTTGATCTCGCGCAGGTCCATCGATATCACCGTGCCTGAGGTATTTAATAGCTCCAATTTACCCTCATGGACGAATTGAGCCGGCGCCACGTAGCCCGACACCGTATCGCGGTCCATTTTGCGAACGATCACTTTTTTATGAGTTGAGGGCATGAGGAGCCTTCCCACGCTGCTTGGGGCTAATCTCGTTCGGCCCGCAGCCTGATTCTCGCACCTTTTCGCCGCAAACGATCGGAATCCGCCTTGGCAGTAGCCAAAATGTAAACGGTGTGTTATTTTCTTTAGCTTGCCGCAAAGTTTCCACTTTGTGTAAGTACTTTGTATTAAGCCACTTGCATCTGAGTGGCTCCGGCGCCAAAGACTGTGCCTCCGAGGCCTGTGGAAATCTTGTGGAAAGTTTGGCAGACCGGCCCTCTCGCGAACGCGATCGCATCCCAGATCGTACTCGGAACGGAGCCCGGCTGGCCGCTTAAAACGAATGGCTGACTACATTTACACGATGGAAATCCGGCTGACCCCGGACCAACTCAAGGGCGTGGGCTTGGTGCAAGACGTCGCCCGCGCCGCCGGCATGAATCTTTACCTTACAGGCGGCGCCATCCGGGACATCATCAGCGGTTTTACCATCCGCGACCTGGATTTCACCGTTCAGGGCAATCCCCTCAAGCTGCAAAAGGACCTGGAAAAGGTTGGGGCGAAGATCACGGCTGTTGAAGAAGACATGCGGACGGTCTTCATTTCACTGCCTGGCAATGCTCGCGCTGAGATCAGCATGGCGCGAACCGAACGCTTTGAGAAGACGGGCAAGCCTCCCCTGGTAACCCCAGCGACCATTCATGACGACCTGCGTCGCCGCGACTTCACCGTCAACGCCATGGCGCTCTCGCTGAATGAAGGATCCCGCGGGCTGCTCCTTGATCCCTTCAACGGCGTCGCCGACATCGAGACCAAGGTTATCCGCATTCTGCATAACTATTCGTTCCTCGAAGATCCATCGCGCATGATTCGCGCCACCCGCTTCGCCGCGCGCTTCCACTGGCCGCTTGAGGAACGCACCCAGGCTCGCTACGACGCGGCCCGTGAAGGCAAGTACATCGACCACATCTTGCGCTCTTCGATTGGGCACGAGATCGCTGCTCTCGCGCATGAAGATGATCCGCTACACGTGGTGAAGATGCTTGAGAAGGAAGGCTGGCTCGAGATTCTTCACGAGCACTGGACCGTGGCCAAGGTCGACAGCAACGGCATCAGCCAGTTAATGAAGACACGGCAGCAGATGGTCGATATGGGATACGCTCCCGACGCCGGCCCGGCCGTGATGTACTTCCTGACCTCGCACCTTTCCGAGAAGGATATCGCGGATCTCCAAAAAATGATCCCGCGCAAGGACTTGGTCGAGGCCTGGCGCGATATTGAAGATCACGCGAAGGAACTTGCCAAGCGCCTCATGGGCAAGGAAGCGGCGACTCCGTCACGTACTTGGCAGTTGCTTTCCTCGGCGCGGCCGGAGATGGTGTTGTTTCTCGCCGTGACGGCCAAGCAGCAGTCGGTCGAACAGAAAATCAAGAATTATCTCACCAAGTGGCGTCAGATCCAGCAGAAGATTCCGTTGCCCGAAATGACGGAGTTACTGATCACGCCTCAACTGCCCGAGTATCCCAAACTCGCCCACGATGTGTTCATGCTCTTGTTGGACGGAAAGCTGCGCTCGCGCACGGAAACGCTGAAGTTTCTGAAGCCGTTCGCACCACCGCCTCCGCCGCCTCCGCCAGCGCCCAGACGGGGACGCGCGGCCAAAGCTGCTGCGGAAGCTCCCGCCGCGGCAGGAGCCCCAAAACCGGGTCCAAAAGCAGGGAAAAAGACAAAAGGCGCTGCGCCCGCCGCTGCTCCAGTTGCGCCCGCTGCGACTGCGCCGGCCAACCCACAAGCGAAGGCGCACGAAAAACTCAAACCGGCCAAACCCGAACTCAAGTCCTCGAAGCCTGCCGACAAACCGGCGAAGAAGACCGCCACCAAGTCGGCGCCGAAGCCCGCCGGAGCAAAGAAGAATAGATAAAGGGTCCTGGCAGCCAGCCTTCGAAGAGAACAGAACTGAGGTGAGCAGCCTCCGCTTTCTTCTTTCTATGGCAACCTCAATCTTGTTCGTTGACGGTGAACTATACCTCGCGTAGACATCGGTTATGGTGGGTGCCATTGTCGTTGCACTCATCACCCTTTCGACTGTTCTCCTAAGCCTAAGAGTGCGCAAAAGAAAGTGGGGCAAGAGAGCATACTGGATTACTCCCTTACCCTGGTTAGCGGTCTTGATTACCGGTTTTCAGCTGGCGCCGGCAAACTCGCCGAATAGCGGTCCTCCAAGGGGACTATCTGCGAATAGACTGGGGGCTCAGATTCGAGCCTTGCCCGACTACGCGCACTTTAGTTATTCCGGTCTGGCGTTCTACAAGGGGATTCTTCAAGTCAGCACGAACTTCGGCCTGCTGGAAGTGAAGAATGGAAAAATTGACAAGGTCTATCAATTTCGAAGAAAGACTCGGTGGTTTCGGGGCCATGGCTCGACCAGGCGAATCAGTGATTGTGGCTGATGGACGAACCAACACGAGAGTTGGTGAACTTCGATCGAGTTACGTGGCGGGGCGTACAAATGCCGTCGGCCAAAAAGGGATACGATTCGCGCGGCGATGTTCTGGAAGGGGTAAAGCCGGCAAAGCCACGCGAACGGTTTTGTGATGGTGGCAGGCGGAAGGGTTTGGCGATGGGAATCAACAACCAACACTTGGAACTCTGTTCCGCAACCGGTTCGTGAAAAGGGCGATGAACACGACGATAGCGGCGATGTCATTGGCGTGTTCCCAGTGGGAAACAAGACGCTCTTGATCATGCGCCACCAACTTCTTTCTTTCCTTCTGAAGCACAATCAAGACTTGTCGGATACAGTCGTCATCGACAACGGCGGGTGGCGCTCGCGGCGGCACGATAGCCAGGGCGGGTTTCTAGCTGCAAAATGGGTGATGGCCGGAAAATCTCGCTACATCTGCACGAGATCGGGAGTCTGTTGCGAGTTTCGGTGCAATCGATCACGAAGCTCGGTGCTCGCGGCGACTGTGAAGCTATTGCAGCCACAGAATCGGGAAAACTAATGGCAAGTTTTCGGCGAAACCGGCATCTACGAATATGACGATAGCCATTGGCGGCTTCGAGCTACGCACCCTTATGCTAAAGGGGAAGTGTACGATCCATGTATTACGTATTACCCACCTTCGCGGCCACGAGGTAATCGTCTCTATCGAGAGGGCTTTCTCGCCAAGCTCGCCACATCTTGGGCGAGGAAGTAACGCAATCGAAGAAGCGGAACCGGGTTAGGCAGGGGTAGTACATGGTTGGCAGCGACCGAGATCGTAGAACACCATACGGCGCAATAATTTGCCTTGATTCCTGAAACTCTCGCTCGATCTCAGTCAGTAAAGTACCGCTAGAGGGTTCCGAGACAGCCTTAGGAGCAGCGAGAATTTCGGGAATGCCTCTTCTTCGTAAGAGAGTGACGAGAATTTCTGGGCTAGGACTTGGGAGTATAGTCGCGCGCGACAAAACAAGATCCGGAACAGGTTCGGATGCCATCGCCCGCTGAAGAAGCCGGTAGCTTTCTGCGTCTACGGGACTATAATACAGATCTATGGGTCGCCTGATGCCGATCGCAGCGTTCGCCGTTTTGTTGGCGCTGCCCTTGTGGGCGCAGCATGGCGGAGGTCACGCTGTCGGCGGACATGGTGGAGGTTTCGCTGGGCACGGCGGCTTTCGTTCCTCGGGTGGCGTGCACGTTTCCGGTGCTATGCATTCCGCGCCATCGCGCGGCTTCACTCGCGCACCCTCTTTCTCCCAGCGTAGTTTCTCACATCGCCCTTTCTTGCATGACGGCTTCCGCGGTCCTCGCGAGCGCAGGTTCCGAAGCGACTGCCGCGGTTTCGACTGTCGCGCGTGGGGGTGGGGTGGTTATTATGATCCTTTCTGGTGGGGAGATTCGAGTTCCTCGTACGATGAAGACTACGAGCGCGACCGAGCGGTCGCCAATGAAATGAACGTGCAGAGTCTAGAAGAGCAGAGAATGCGCCAGCAGGAACAGGGGAGTGATCAGGACTCGTACAACGACGGTCAAAACCGGTACACAAGGTCAGCACCAGGGTCGCGCGACCCAGCAGGCGCGTCAGTCGTCGCTCCGACAGTATTGATTTTTCGCGATCAGCACAAACTGGAAATCCAAAACTACGCCATCGTGGGTCAGACGCTCTGGATTTTTTCGCCCCTGCGTGCCGAAAAGATTCCGCTATCCAATCTGGACCTGACTGCTACCACGAAAGCCAACGACGAACGCGGCCTGAGTTTCAAG
>Ga0210410_10005299_pt1 | contig 11239 bp, 5 predicted proteins | sample IncBWC4MmetaG_FD_161058 | JGI IMG/M metagenome (GOLD analysis project Ga0210410, IMG submission 161058) | Forest soil microbial communities from Barre Woods Harvard Forest LTER site, Petersham, Massachusetts, United States - Inc-BW-C-4-M | ecosystem: Environmental > Terrestrial > Soil >... | reverse complement strand
CGTCAGCGTCGAACTTCCCGATCCCGCTACCGTTGCTGGCGAAAAACTCGCCGTCGCTCCTGCCGGCAGTCCACTCGCACTCAGTGTCACCACGCCGTTAAAACTGCCCATCGCAGCAACGCTCGTCGTGTAGGTTGTTGCGTTACCGATTACGATGGATTGCGAAGCAGGTGAAGCTGAAATTGAGAAATTGGGCAGTAAACCATAAACAGAGATATTTCCCGAGCTAACCCCGTCACTGGGAAACGCAGCCATGTAAACCTTACCTTTAGCAACGGTCGGTGGGCTGTATTTTGGGAAAATTCCCATCGCGTCCCGGCTGGCGTGGATCTGAGAATCCCATAGCTCCGTGGTTAGATTATTTGCATCAAAAGCCCGCAGTACTCCTTGGTGCACGCCATGATCTGCATCTTCATTGATTGGCATGGAAGACCACACAATGCCGCTCCCCGCCGTGCTACCGTTGGCCGAGACAGTCAGCACGCCACCCGAGCTCCCTGTCGCCGCCACGATTGTGCTCTGAGATATGGGATTAACGTTGAAAAGTGAGCCGTTGAATTGAAAGGCCTGCAGAGTTCCATTGTTAGGCCAGACGTACATGGTAGGACCGGCGCCCGTTGTCCGATTCCAGAAAACGGGTCCACCGTGAATTTCCCCAGAGCCTATATAGAAATGCTGCACCACCTGGTTGTTACCCGATTGCTCATGGCCGAGACTCGACGTGCTCATGAGATAGAGAGTGGCATCCTTCCCAGCATGGGCAAGAAGGTTTGTCCCAGGAATAAGAAGTGGACCCGATGAACCTAGATCTATATCCCCTGCTTGCAGGGAGGCGTAGTTGTCCGGGGTAAAATAATCGACGCGAGAAAGCGTACCGCCTGAAGACGAAATCTTCAAAACACTGTCTCCAAAACTGGTGACGCCGTCCCAATCACCATTCCCGGTGGCATAGTAAAGATTGCCGCTCGAATCAACCACGGGTGCGCGCCCTGACATCCAAATGCCGCCGTTCTGGCCGTTAGGAGTGGAGCAAAAAATACTGGATTGCTGCAAAGTTTGGGCGTTGTAGGCAAAAATCCAGCCATGCCACGCCCAATAGTCCTCGTGGGAGGCCCAAGAGAATACAACCAATCCATTCACCAAAGCCAAACTGGAGCGCTGATTTTGAATGAGAGGGTCGAAAGTCAAGGTACCTCCGGAACTACCTGATCCAGTCCCGGGGACCGACCCCTGAATTACCACGGGCCCGCCGAATTTTTCAGAGCCCGTCGTAATATCGAGGGCATGCAAGCGAGCGACATAATTCGTCGTTGTGCCAGAAACTTCCTTTGTTCTGGCGACGAGATACATGGTATTGGAACTCAGATCGATGACGGGCGTGCTCTCGATGCCGATGTTTCCCACAATGTTGAGATTGTTGACACTGACAATGTCTACGATCGGAACCGGGGTAATACCGGCACTGGGATTCGTAAAGTTGACGCTCCAGAGGATGCCGCCGTTGCTGGAATTCGAATCCGCATCGAAGGCATACACAACATCATTCATGGTGACGATAAACAAAACGTTGTGAGTGCCAAGTCCGGGGATCGTTAGATTGGGGACATAGAGGGGTTGAGCCTGGACCGAGCCAGAAACTGTATAGGAATACAGCTTGCCAAACTGCGTTGAATTGACATTCGAAGTTGTCAGTACGGTTTCGTTAAGGTTCGCGCCGGTTCTTGAGTTGTCGTAACGTTCTGTCGTGATATTGACTTGTGCCCATGTGGGAACAATAACCAGCAAGAAAAACAAAACTGCGCTAAGTGCTCGAGACGAAGTTTTCATTTGGCCAGAACCACCCCTGGTGATTTAACGACCTAAGTTCTTACTTGCCGCAAACTGATCCGCAAACTGCGCTACCACGGCTTTACGCAGTGGGCGGGGAGGCCGAACCTGAAAACAAATTGTTCTCGCTAGCTTTGGGGCAATTCAGGATGGGCAAAGCCTGACGGGCCCCTTCCGTACGTCAAGACGTATAGGTTGCTTCTATACCTTGTGGGAGTTCTGGGTCAAGTCCTCACTGGCTATGGTTATCGTGCAAGTACTGGACCAAGATCAAATGGTGACACCAAGTGCATATTACTGTAAACAAATAAGTTGTAGAAGTATTTTGTAGACACAGCGCGCAAATGTCAGCCGGGGAGACGTTCCACTACCACTTTAGGCTAAACCTTTTCCTTGCGCACTCCGACTGGTGTTTGGCAGAGTAGTGACATATTTGCGAAGGGTGCAGTCGCTAGTAGATCAGATCAGGGGGAGCTAGGCCGGGCAGGATTTGGGGAAACCGGGTAGTGCTTCCCGAATAGAATCGCGCCAAGGTCATGGCTAATTGCGGAGGAAGAAAAACCTGTGGAGCGAGACACTACGATAATATAAGTGTCGTCGTCCGGGTACACCCTGATAGAAACAGAAGTTGGCTCTAGCTCGTTGTTTTGAAGAGCAACCTTCCTGTCGAACTCCTTCAAGATTTTCCATCCAAAACCGTAGCCTTCTATTTGAGGTGTCAGCATCTGGTCCAATGAATTCTTGGGCAAAAGCTTTCCGGTGGTTAGCGCTCGTTCCCATCGGTAAAGATCGCCGGTGGTTGTGTATAGTTGCTCCATCATGAAAGAGGACAAGGGGTTTGTTGCATGCTCACCATGGGGACAAGCTACTTGCCCCTTGATTTCGAGTGGATTTTGCTCGGGAACATGGTCCAGATTCCTTGTTTGCGCTAACTTGAGGGGATGAAAAATATGTTCTTTGAGGTACGCGGCTGTTGACTCACCAGAAACCTTTTCGATTGCCAGCGATAAGAAGAAGTAGTCCAACTTGTTCGCGTTGAATTTGTTCCCTGCTTTGAAAAGTAATGATCTTTCGGAAAGCATGGCGATCATAGCCGAGGAATTGAACTGCGAAACCGAATCCTTAACACAAGACGGGACGCCCTCAAGGCTTGGTAGTCCTGAAGAATGAGTAAGCAGGTGCAAGATGTGGATTTGTTCCCACTGGCTGGGGCAGCCAGAGAGATATTTACAAATCGAACTGTCGAGGGTAACCCGGCCCGCTAGCTCGAGTTGCAAAATCGCTCCCGCAATAAATTGTTCCGTAATAGATCCCGTCGGAAATTTATATTGGACATCACTGAACTTACTACCGGGGACGGAGAGTGGCGCGAAGTTCCTATCTATGAACACTTCACCACCATGCGCGACAAGAACCGCGCCGCTAAAATCATTTTTGAGCACCTGAGAGTTCAGGTACCGCTCAATGCTAGCAGGAAGTTCCTGCGCACTGGGGCAGGGGGTAAGGTACGCGCAGATCGCATGAATAGCAACAATGGCTCGCATTCCCCTCATCAAGAATCTCAAGAGCGATCTCCCCTACAAAACCTCACTATTCCATTACCAAATGGAAATAGGCGCCTGTCGTTAAGATAGTGCAGACCGTCAATTTGGACGTTCGGGCTTCATTTTTATTTAGAGCTAAAAAAACCAAGAGTGCCACTTGCGTGGTGCGATTTCCGACTCCACGATGGACGCGACCCTGATTGTGCTCCGCCAGGTACCGAACGATCAGATAGTCGAAACAATTAGAAGAACCAGAGATTTCTCGTAAAAAGCACAGCACAAGGGTCAATTTATTTTGCCGAGGAGGAGAGGTAGTGTCCAGAGTTTTTCGCACATTGCTGAGGCATGAGTCTGGTTGTGGTGCTCAGCTCCCCCGAGGGCCAGCTGGAGATAGCGAAAAATCGCGTGTTATAATCCGCGGGTGGAAATAGATCGAGCCTGGGATTTCTTTCGCGCAAACAAGTTGCGCGTGCTTGTTATCTCAGCGCTGGTTCTGGTCCCCTTGCTTTTGGCATAAGAGAATCGGGGCAGGCGACCTTCCAAGCCATACCTACAATGCCTGGCTCGCGTATTTGCTTGCGCAAGGACGAGCGCCCGGCCTCTATATCGACTCCCGATGGAATAACATCTTGGTTGACCTCCCATTGGAAAGACTCGGAGTATGGGTTGGATGGGTTGCAGCCGAACGGATTCTTGTGGCGACGTCGGTGCTTATATTCTTTTGGGGAAGTTTTGCTCTTATCAGCTCCGCTAACCGGCGCCCGCCGTGGTACCTAGTACCTGGGATTGCCATGATCACGTACGGGTGGACTTTTTATTCGGGATTCCTGAATTTCTATGTGTCGCTAGGCTTGGGGTTTTTCGCAGTGGCCCTTGTCTGGAGAGGAGATCGAGCCGACTGGTTCGTTGCTGCCGTTCTTGCGCTGTTGACGCTGCTTGCACATCCGTTCGGATTCCTGTGCCAAATAGGACTAGCTGGCTACTTTCGATTCGCAGAGGTACTTCGCGGCTGGCGCCGGTGGGGATTGTTCGCGTGTGCTTTTCTCGTTGTCCTAGGCTTTCACTACTACGTAGTAAAGCGACTGAAGGCCGCGTTATGGCCTGGCAAAGACTTTTACTTGATGAATGGGGCCGATCAGTTGGTCCTCTTTCAGGGGCGCTACGTGAAGTTAGCGGGCGCCGTTTTCGCTTTTGTGGTCGTCTGTTTCGCGGTCGGTACCCTGCGAGAATGGAGAAGAACCACAAACCGATGGGCATTCAGGCCGCCGCTAGAGATTTGGGCCGTCTTGCTCTTCACGGCGGCCATGATTCCCAAGTTGATTTGGTTCTCTCACCAGCCGATGCCATTTTCATTGCCAATCTCCCGGTTAACGTCGGTCTCTGCTGTTTTGTGTCTATGTCTGCTCGGATCGATGAAACCCAGGGCTTTGCACTTGGTTGGCCTTGCAATGTGTGCGTGCTTTTTCTTCGTTTGGAGTTACCAAGACACAGGAAGATTGGACGATATGGAAGGACAAGTGGAGCGGATGGTGAGCGGCCTGCCATACGGGCGACGCGTAATCGAAACCATTAATGCGAGGGATGACTCCCGTATATGGATCATTCACATTGTTGATCGGGCCTGTATCGGAAAGTGCTTTTCGTATTCAAACTATGAGGCGCCCTCTGGGCAGTTCCGGATTCGAGTGAAGCACGGAAGCCCGATTGTCACTGATTCGGTAGCGGATTCCATTAAAATGCAAAGTGGCAACTACGTCGTCCGCCCGGAAGATCTACCTATGAACCAGATTTACCAATGCGATGAAGAAGACTTGTCAAGGCTTTGCATTCGCGAACTATCTGCAGGAGAAGAAAACGGACGGATTGGCTACCGGCGCCCCTACTAATCCTCCGCCAGCGGAGACGCCTGGGACGAATCAGCCGGGACTCGTGTCTGTAATTAGATTAGAAAGCCGGGCAAGACAAAGAGAAGGTCTACACCAGCCCAGCCAAGCCTCAAGGGAAAGGAAATGAAACGCGGAATGCCTGGAGGCAGTTGCCCGAAGGGAAAAGCAGGACCAAAGAATGGCCATGGTACGGGCTCAATCGAGTTCCGGAATTACACGAACTCGGATTGCCTCGCTTTGAGATCCAATTGGGGCTGGGGTGCTCATGATTGCAACATCAAATATCACCTAAGCGTCATCGGCAACATATCACAGAAACACGTCTTCTCCTTCAATGGTTGAACTCAGAGGAAAAAAAGAAGGGAAGAACCTTGAAGAGCGAAACCGCACTGGCCACGACCTAGACCAAACGACGGGTCGCAAAAGCAGAGCGCAGCCTCGAGGAGTGGTTCATCGAGTATGCTGGCCATGCTCCATCCCTGGGACCTGTATGGGAACGGGGACGGCCTTTGGGTTGGGTGAGGTCCCGGATGGGACGCAGTTGCACAAACTGAGACGGAGGGATTTTTGGAACTACAGGGAGTAAGAGAGCCGTATCTCCGGGTATCACGACGAAAACACCGGGATCATGGCCTTCGGTGGTCGTGTGATGAGTGAGGCTGGCCACTTCTACGGAAAAGGACAAAAACAAAAATTGATGCTCCGACAATGCCTAGCACTACGATCAGTCCGATTGTTATCCGCCACACCGACGCCTTTGAGGAATTGTTGATCACCGCCGTCGCGGCAGGAGAATTAGAGCCCGCGACAGGAGTAAATAAAGAGGTCCCTGCCTCCGTGGAATAAAACGTAATCAGACTATTCGCTGGGATGGTGTACGCGAACGAGCCTTCGCTTACCTGTACAGGAGCTAGCGGCCGCAAATCATTCGAAGCGGAGGTTATCCATGGGGTCACGCGTGACTCGAGTTTAGTACCGACTGCGAAACCCTGGTTGAAGACGGGGTAACGCGACATATTCAAGACGACCAAGGCTCCCAGCGTGCCATTTGCATTCTCGAACGCCGTGACTCGCAGCCCCGTGCTGTTTGTCACACCTACTCTGTGCCAACCAGGGCGAACGAACTTACTCCAATTTCCAATGGCATATGCACGTTTAGCGATGTTGCCATTTGCATCCGTCAGTCCTTCATTGTCGTCAAGGTACTGAGGAGCTTGCACCTGAGTCTGGAAATAGATCCAAGCGTTGACATTCGATATCGTCAGGAAATCATGAATCTCTGAAGCCCACTTCTGAGCATCCGCCCAACTACCATCGTAGTTATTCAATCCGGACACTTCTGTTTGCCACACATGCTGTCCATATCCGTAGTCAGTTAAAGGAATTGCGCTTCCTCCGCCGTAAGCGTGCATGCCTAAAACTCCCACGAGGGGGGCGACGGAGGAGTCCACCATTGTTGCGGCTGTCAACCCGCCGTAGTTATTTGACCATTTTGTAGGCTCCGGAAAGAGAATCTTGACGGAACCAAAACCAGCCGCTTCTAATGCGGAATGAAGGTATGGGATAAACTCGTGGAACTGTTGAGCGGTCCACAATGTTGAAGCATAATTTGTTGACAAGTCCGGCTCATTCTGAATACCTACAATGTTGACCGTCACGCCTTGATTTCTCATGAAATCGAGATAAGAAACGAAAATCGCGGCAAACGCGGTGTAGTTCACCGGATTCCCTGCGAAACTCCCTCCCGTCTTGTAGACGCCGTTCGATTTCATCGAACCAGGAGCACTCCAACTCGCAGAAACTACAGTTGGCACTCCCCGCGCCACTGCCTGTTGGACCTCTGCCAGGTCATTCATGAGACTGGTAGAACCCGAGGAAACGGTTATGCAATCTGGATAGCATGTCTGGCAGTCCGGCAAATTGGGGACCATTCCGGTACGAATGATAGAAAGCCCAATACCCTTCGACTGACTCCAGAAGAAGTCCGCTTTGTCCGATGACATGGGACCGTCAATCACCGACGAGGCACCGAAACCGTCAATCGTCTGTTTAGGAGTATCCCAATTGACCGTGATCGTCTGCGAACGAGAAGCCGCGGGGAAAATCAGCAAGAACAGAAATAGAATCTGCTTGAACATCAAAAGCACCGGTGAGTTCTGTCAAGCCGACATACATTGTCGTCGGATCAACAGTTTGCTCTTTCTGGCATACCGGGATGACGCCCAGCGAGGCATGCTGCCATGCGCGGAAGGCAGCAGTCACAGGCATTCTCCACCAGTTGCCCCAGTCTTCACAAGGCGTACCGGCAAGTCCAGCAGCAACCAATTTTCAGTCTTGCTCGGCGACGAAACGTCCTCCGTCTAATTCAGGAGCTATGTCCAATTCAATCTGCGCGACATTTTTCCACCGGGTGCGGATCGCCTTGAATTGATCTTCATGCAGCGCGCCAGCGTTCGTGAATTCCATGTTCTGGCGAAAATGCGCGGGGTTCGTCGTGCCTACGATCATGGTGTGTACGCCAGGCGCACTCATCGGAAACCTGAGCGCTATTTCAAGGGCACGCCCGTCTTGCAGGAATTCATATCGAAGCGCCTGCAATCGATCCCAGTAAGGCTGGTAGTAGCGATTTTCCGGCCGAGGAATTCGCCACAATGCGTTGGCGATCGGACGCTTTGCGATCACACCCATACCCTGCTGGCGGGCGAGCGGAACGGTAAGATCCAGTGCTTCCTGGTCGGCGATGTTCAGCGAGATTTGCAGCGACTCAAACTGTCCGCAGCGAACCGCATAGAGTGCTGCCTTGCCATCCCCGCTATAGCCAATGTGCCGCACTTTGCCGGCCTGGCAGGCTCTTTGCAGAACTTCAATCACGTCGCCCTGGCGCAAAGTATCTTCGGAGCAGCTGTGAAGTTGAATCAAGTCTATTCTGTCGGTCTTCAATCGTCGCAAACTTTGCTCAATATTCCATTCCAGCAGGCGTGGATTCCAGTCGGGAGATTGAAACTCCGGCGGATCTGTGTTCGCCTTCCAGCGTCGATACTTGTACATCGCTCGCAACCAGAATCCCGTCCAACTGCTCTTGCGCGGCAGTTGTCTTCCGCACTTCGTGAAAAGCAGGAATTGATCACGCCTACCGCGCAGGGCCCGGCCGATCTTCTCTTCGCTGTCTGAGTACAACGGGGCGGTGTCGATAACATTGAGCCCCGCGTCAGCAGCCACACCGATTAACTTATCCACGGCTGCGTAGGGTGTGTTCTCGGAGCCTATCTCGCCTGCACCGAATCCGAGCACACCGACTTGCATGCCCGTGCGGCCAAAAGCGCGCCTCTCCATTCGATGATTCCTCCAGCAGATCAAGTCCGGGCAGATATTTCCAGTCAAGCTTATGACTGCGCCCACGGCGAACGCGGTACGCAGCCCGCAGCAGTTTCAGGCGTTGTCATGCCGCTCGCGTGATTACCCACAACCGCCTTCGAACTTTCCCGGAAGTTGCGATAGAGAGTATTTGGAGCCCACTTTCAATTCGAGCACTACGGTTAGCCCCTCTGGCGGACATAAGAGCGATTGTTACTGGGGTGCGGTTTGTCCTGCACCTTGGGTTAAGGCACTCGGAAGAATCAGAGACGCAGTCGGAGCTGGCCTGCGCGCACTGAGGTCATAAAGGTAGGCAGAAGCGCCAGTCACCTGATGGCTGTCCAATCTGGTGCCGAACAGATCGAGATAGTTCAGGAACAGTACTTCTTCATCAACGCCGCCGGTTTGCCAGACGTGAGAGAAAAGGATCCACACTCTCTTCTGTCCTCGAAGCTTGTTGAGATCCTCCTCATAACTCACCCACTGCTGGTGTGAGTCAACACCAATAACCTCGTCGATAGGGCCAATCACTCCGCGGCGAGTGTAATACTCAAGGGCAGGGACAGCGCCGTAATAGCAGTAAAGGATGTCTCCGCGCGACCGGTGTTTTTCGACGTACTCGAGAGAAAGTTTGATTTCCTCAACGCCTTTGGGCTTCGCGAAATGCCTAATGCCTCTAAGGAGCGGATAAACAAGCAGGAATCCCACAAACAATATACTCAGCAGTGGAAGTGTCTTGCGAACGGTGGTGTGTATCGATTCCAGGCCGGCGGCGAAGAAAAGGATGATTGCCGGAACCAAGAAAAGGATGAATCGATTCTCGAGTGGGTATAAGCGTGCCCAAGAGGCCATCAGCGTGACCGCCATCGGTGAAAGCAATATCAGAAACCTGCCTCGACCTTCGGCGTGGAGTTTAGCGAGGCCCAATACTGCGGCAATAGCGGCTATTCCAGGAAACAATGAACCCATGGGATAGGAAACTATGTTGACAAAGGCGCTGACATACCAAAGTGCGTCGCTTGGGGAGGTCGGTGGAAACGGAGCGAAAGCAGCTCTCCAGAAAAAAAACAGGTCTCGATGCTGGGTAAGAACGTCACGCAGAGACAAAATATAATAAACCAGGAAGCTGCAAGACCACACAGCGGCCGGAATCAAGAGGAGAAGCAATACGCGCGAATCACGTTTCCGGGCCGAAATCCAAAACGCGCTCAGGCCCAGCCCCGCTAGGGTAAGGGCCGTTGGATTTGAAAACCACAGTGCAATGCCTCCGACAACTGAGATGATCAGCACACCAGCGATTCTGGAGGAAGTTTCAAAAAGGGGGGTGGCCGCCAGGCATAAAATAAGAGCGAAAGCTACGTCAGCGGAGTATTGCTTAACTTCGGAAGAGTAGTAGATCAGGGGCTCGGAAACCGCGAACAACCCTACGGCGAGGGGTACAGCCGTAGCTGACAGAAACTTACGCGCCACAACGGCAAAGAGCAGAACAGAAGCAATCCCACAAAGAAGGGGAACTAACCTGAGTGCCAATTCACTCGTACCGAAATAGTTTACCGCCAGCTTTTCGAGCCAGAGAAAACCCACCGGTGCTGCCTGAGCGTAGTCGAGTGGCTTGAGAAGCTCGGCTGGCGACCGACGAATGATGTTAAGAGCCAGCATGCTTTCATCCAGCCAAAGTGAGCGATCGAACAGATATTGTCTAAGCCGAACAAGAATCCCCAGAATTGTGAACGCCCATACCAGTGTTTGGCTCGAAGGCAGCCATCTCCATGTTCTAGCGGTTTCGGCTTTCTCAATCATGAGAAGTTACGGTTCCTTGTCGCTCGGGCCATGGTTCCAGGAAAATAACTGTATATCGCGCATAGCGGTCTGGCACTGAAAAGGATCGAGTTCCAAAAACTGCATTTCATGGATGACTCGTGGCCAGTTGATTCCACCGATAAACCCGAATCGCGTTAGGGTCGCCTGCACGTGTGGAATAAACCAACCGTGCGCGAGGATCAGGGATATTCGAGGTTAACCAACCTTTGTAATACCTTGTCGGTTCGAATCCCTGGCGAAGAATCACGTAATCGACTTTTTCTTTCTCGATGTAGCGCAGTGCAAGTTCAGCGTTGCACGACGGGAAATGGACATAGTCGGCGTGCGCGTGGAAGGCCACGGTGTCCAACACATCCATAATTTTGGGGCGGCCAGTCTGTTGCTGTTGGATCCATAAGCCCGCATTCTTTACAGCCTGGCTCGCTGGAGAACCCTCCTGAAAAACAAACAGGCTCCTTGTATCTTTCCACGCGTAGCCCAGCATAACCATCACCACGAGCCCGGACAACAATGCTCCGGGAAGCCGCATGTTTGTTCGACGAGTTACAAGCGCGATATTTTTGTTCGTCCAACCGGCCAACACAACCAAACCATTCGCTCCCCAAATGATTAAGAAAGGCACGAGTATGAAATAGTTCCTTACATAAATCGCATGCACGACAGTGAACGTGGTCGCGATGGCGGCCGCCGGAACCGCGATGAAGAACAGATGCTGAAAAGCTTTTCGTTGCGGCCAGGGCCGATACAAAGCCCCCAGAAGAGCCAACGCGGGGAGAAATGGCGCGCCAAGCCACCTTTCCCGAAACA
>Ga0210410_10005296_pt1 | contig 11240 bp, 13 predicted proteins | sample IncBWC4MmetaG_FD_161058 | JGI IMG/M metagenome (GOLD analysis project Ga0210410, IMG submission 161058) | Forest soil microbial communities from Barre Woods Harvard Forest LTER site, Petersham, Massachusetts, United States - Inc-BW-C-4-M | ecosystem: Environmental > Terrestrial > Soil >... | reverse complement strand
GCGGATAGGAAGGAACGTCGGAGCGTTCTCGGGGGAAGGCAGTTACTGGCGCGATGGGAGTGTCACTCGGGCGCGTGATTCTTGTCAATAGTATTTTTCGAAAAAATGTGACGGGAACGCCCGGAATCGCCCCTGTTTACGCCGTGTTTTCGCCTGTCCGCCCGGCCGGGCCTCCGGCGTTCCAACAGCCCCTAGTGCTTCGCCCATCCCCGCATCACTACAGCTTGTGCTTTTGTTCCTTCCACAGCCCATTTTTCTTTCCAGCACATTGTTCCATTTCGGCACCCTTTGGAGCGCGGCTTTCGCTCTTACGGTGTTGGCCAAGCCACCCGAATCCCTCAATCTGCACGGCTCCTTTAATCTACGCTACAATTTCCCTTTCCTCAGGAGCCCCCATGCCCACGCGCGAAGACGCCTGGAAGATCGTTTGCGAATTCACCCAATCCGAAAGCCTCCGCAAGCACATGCTGGCCGTTGAAACCTGCGTTCGCGCTTATGCCCGCAAGGACTGCGCCGACGAAAACACCTGGGGCCTCGCCGCGCTGCTCCACGACTTCGACTACGAGCGCTGGCCCAACGCCGATCACGCGGCCGACCGCGAGCATCCCGCTGAAGGCGCCGAAATTCTCCGTGAGCGCGGTTACTCCGAGGAGATCGTCCGCGCCATTCTCTCCCACGCCGAATACTCAGGCGTGCCGCGGCAGTCGCCGCTCGAACACACGCTCTTTGCCTGCGACGAGCTCGCCGGCTTCCTCGTCGCCTGCACCCTGGTGCGCCCCTCCAAAAGCATCCTCGATCTCGAGGCCAGCTCCGTGAAAAAGCGCATGAAAGACAAAGCTTTCGCCCGCGGCGTCTCCCGCGAAGACGTAATCAAAGGCGCCGAAGAGCTCGGCGTCCCCCTCGACGACCACATTACCTTCTGCATAGCCGCCCTCCGCGAAAATGCCGACGCCCTCGGTATCCGCGGCACTTTGTAGCGGCAGCATTCCGAGCGGACGCTTTGGAGTGCGTCGGCTCTGCTAACTCTTTTACGGTCTAAACCCCGCCGATCAATCCTCAACCCGGCAACAAATTTCGCACCATCCAAATGTTGTCAGCCTCCCACCACCTTCGGCACCGTCAAATACGCCCACCGCTCCACCAGCTGCCGGTGCGCAATCCTCCAAATCACAATCCCTGAGAACTCATATTTCTTCCCCGTCGCCGCTTCCGTTCCCGTCCAACGGTTCTTCACCACCACCCTGTCGTCTTCCGCTACCATGTCCAATATTTCCACGCGCATGTCTGGAAATTTCTTCAATCCGCCGCCCACATACGTGATTGCTCCCTCCGGCCCCGGCGGCATCCCCGGCGGAACATCCGTCCCGCGGTCCATGAATTCCGGCGCAAAATTCACGTTCCCGATATCCAAGTTCTTGCGGTTCACAAACTCCTCAAAGTGGTTGCGAACAAACTCCCGCATTTCCTCGTGCGTCATCCCCGTCTTTGGATTCACCGCTCCCATCGGTTGTGTCGTCGCCATCGGCGTTCTCCTTTCTGCCGTTATGCTCCCGCCGCCTGGCTGCGGAAAATATCTTTGTTTTCATTCAGGTATTGATCCAGCGTAATTGGCGTCCGTCCCAGATAATCCTTGATTGGTGGCAACACCTCGGCCCCTTTTCCGGCCACGGTGTAATACTGCTGCAGTTCCAGCAGTGCGTTTACCTGCCATTCCGGCATCCCGAGATCCAGCATGCCCTGGCGCTGGGCCGCTTCAGGAATATTCACAAACTGCACCGTGCGCCCCGCCACCCGTGAAATCTTTGCCGCGATCTCCGTGTACGAAAATGCTTCCGGCCCGTTCAACTCGATTATCTTCCCCGCAAACGCGGCGGGATTCGTCAGGGCCTTGGCCACGATCGCGGCGATGTCTCGCACGTCAATCAGGCTGAGCTTTGCGTCCCCCATCGCCGAATAAAACGCTCCCTGTGCGCGAATGCTCGGTGCGTTGTACGCAGCAATGTTCTGCATGAAACTGTTCGGCCGGAAAATCGCGTACCGCAATCCCGAAGCTTTTAGCTTGTCTTCAACCTTCCGGTGCCACGAAGGAAACGACTTCGAATAGTCCCCCGCCCCCAGCGCGGAGTTGAGCGCCACGTAACCGACGCCTGCCTGTTTGCAAGCCTCAATCACATTGCTTTCCAATTCCACCAGTTGCGGAATCGGCGAGCACACCAGGTAAATCGTGTCGACCCCCTGCAGCGCTTTCGCCAGGCTCGCTCTGTCGGCAAAGTCCGCGATCACGGTCGCAACGCCCGCCGGTGCACTCCGCGCATCTTCGGGGCTGCGGTACATCGCTTTCACTGGCTTAGTGGTTTTGACTACGTCCTCCAATACCTGGCGCCCTACTTGCCCTGATGCTCCAGTAACAAGAATCATCGCTTCTCCTTTTCTTCTTGTCGGCGGCCAGTAGGCGGAGCGGGGTGAAGTTCCCCAGCGGGCCCCGAATTCTTCCGAGTCATGGTATAACCGCGAAAGAGGCTGCGTAAGTACGCACTTTTTTGTAAGTGGCCTGGCTTACCAAGGCCCGCTGCAAGCGGTATTCAAGGCGCAAAACTATGAAGGATCATCACGGATGTCCCGTCCAGGCGACGGTTAATCTCATCTCCGGCAAGTGGAAGGTACAGATTCTCTGGCATCTGTCCTTCCGGCCGCGGCGCTTCGCGGAAATTCGAAGAAAACTGAAAACGATCTCTGAAAAAGTCCTCACCGAACAGTTGCGCCAACTCGAAAAAGACGGCTTGGTGCTGCGCCGCGCGACCAATTCCGTCCCGCGGCAAGTCACCTACTCCCTGAACGCCCCCGGCGAGGAACTCGTCCCCATGCTGCAAATCCTTTGCGACTGGGGTTGCACCCATCTCCACATGAAGCCCAGCCTCCCGCGCCACCCGTAGCGGCCGCTTTCAAGTGGCCAAACCTTTGAGTGCGGAAGCAAAGCTTCCGCTTTAACGCATTCAACGTCACCACCCAACTCAATGTCTTTCCTTCTGCCTCCAATTGCAAATTGTCCCTCACCTGCCCACGGTGTTACCTTCTCGACGACACCCCCGCGCCTTCCTCTCGCCTGGCGGATGAATTCTCAATTACTCTCATCACGGCACCAAGGAGACCACGCATGGAACCTCTGGCCACGCTCTTCACCATCTTCGGCGTAATCTTTCTTTTGCTGGTCCTCGGCGCGGTCCTCGGATCCTTCTTCACGGTGCAAACCGCCGAAGTGGCCATCGTCCAGCGCCTCGGCAAATTCGCGCGTGTCGCGGGGCCCGGCCTCAACTGGAAAACGCCGTTCATCGAAAACGTCGTCCGCCGTATGAGCATGAAGGTCCTGCAGTTCGACGTGCAGGTGGAAACGAAAACGCAGGACAACGTCTTCGTGCAAATTCCCGTCTCCATCCAGTACAAAGTTCTTCCCGAAGGCGTCGAATCCGCGTTCTACAAACTCTCCGATCCCGTGAAGCAGATCGAGTCCATGGTTTACAACGTCGTCCTCGGCCACGTCCCCAAAATGAAGCTCGACGACACGTTCCTCAACCAGGCCGACATCGCCAAGGACCTCCGCGACTCCCTCGACAGTTCCATGCACGAATACGGCTATAACATCGTCAAGGTGCTCATCTCCGACATCGTTCCCGACCCCAAGGTGAAAGCCGCGATGAACGACATCAACGCCGCGCAGCGCGAACGAGAAGCCACCGTTTCCCGCGCCGAAACCAACAAGCTGCTAGCCGTCAAGCAGGCCGAGGCGGAAGCGGAGTCCAAGCGCCTGCAGGGCGAAGGCATCGCCAATCAACGCAGAGCGATCATCGCGGGATTGAAAGATTCCATTGAAGATTTTTCCAAAGCGGTGGCGGGCGCCACGCCTCACGACGTCATGCAACTCGTCCTGATCACGCAGTATTTCGACACGCTGAAAGATATCGCCGCCAACGACCGCACCAACACAGTACTCGTGCCGCATTCCCCCAGCACCATCAACGACCTCTTCAGCCAGTTCCGCGACACCATGGTCACGACCAATGCTCTCTCCACGCCGCCCGACGTCCCCGGCCCCGCCGCCGGCCGCCTGAAATAGCGCAGGGAATTCATGGAACTAGCATTTCTGATCTGGCAGCAGACCTACAGATAATTGCTTAAGGATGGATATGCTGACCCAAAGGCGAAAAGCGCCAAAACTCTTTCGGATAATTTTGGTAATAGTATCTCTACCTTCTTTGTTCATATTACCGTCACTCACTAGCCACTATGGAAAGATATGCCCATCTGAAGCGGATGCAGGAAGCGGGTTTATCTACCCGCTCAATAAGCACGGCAGCATCGTATACCTAACTTTGCCACAATACCGCAAGATACTGGCAGCCAGGGCGTATCTGATTGGATCTGGTCTATCCGTCGTTGCCCTCGTAGTGTGGGGGAGTCGCGAGCAACGCAATGAAAGTGTATCTTCCCCGGACGACAATAAATGATCCGTGGTGGGGAAACCTGGGACGGAATCAGGGAACAGACGGGGAGTTTCCTCCTACTTTGTCAGCCGCCCGAGCCGCGGTCTTAATAAACTTGGCGGTCAAATCCGGTGCAGTAATCGGCAGCATGTGCCCGCCCGCCACCAGATCCAAGCTCACCATTGAACTCTTCGTCTTCATCGTGTCCCCGTGCACTCGATGATCCAATACCTCGTCGTTCGTCCCATACAAAATTCGCACCGGCACCTGAAGCGAAGAGTAACGCCCGACCATGGCCCAGAGATCCAGATTGACGGCTCTCATGTCGGATGACGTGTTGTAAAAACTCCGCGGCCGCAGTCCCAGAATCCCGCCGGCTCGAGTGGGAAAATCCGCCGGAGCCAGTTCCGGGCTGAATATCGCGTCCAATACCGCTTTCCCACGGCGAATCCCGATCGGCGTCGCCACCGTCCACGCGACCAGCCATCGCAAATAGTTCGACTTGATGTCCAACGCCCGGAATGGCGCGGGCACATGTTTCGGCAAGTGCGTAACCGGTGCGACGAGAGCGAGTCCTTTCACTACCTCTGGATGATCGAGCGCCACGCCCAGCGCGATCGCACCTCCGAGCGAATGCCCCACCAGCAGCGGCTGCTCCAGTCCCAATTTGCGGATGAACTCCGCCACCGTTGCCGCCTGCTCCGTAAGCCGCCCTGTCGCCCCGGGCGGACGGTTCGAATAACCGGAGCCGGGCCTGTCCATCAGGATCACGCGGAACTCATCCGTCAATCGTTCCAGCAACGCGTACGTGAAGTTGCCCATCTGCCCGCCCAATCCGTGGAGGATCACGATGGCCGGGCCCGAACCTTTATCCAAATAGTGAATCCGCGCTCCGGCAACCTCGATGAAACGTCCGCGCGGCGGCAAAGCCTTCTCCACACGGCGCGCGGTAACCGCCGTGAAAATCACCAGACCGCCCAAACTCACCGCCAGAAGCGCGATCACAACAAAGAGCAGCGCCATCATCGCGGTGCCTTGGGCCGTTCCGCGATCTCTCCGCAACACATGCCGCGCTTCACTCCGGGCTCCCGCGCTTTTCTATGCGCTTAAATTCCATCGTCCCGTCATCCACGCTGGCAAACCGGAACTCCAGCATATCCAGCGCATAATTCTGGTGCAGCCTCCACGGCCGCTTCGACCCCTGCTTCGGAAGCACGTCCTTCGCTCGCTGGATGTACCCGGAACTGAAATCAATCGCTGGCTGCTCGGCAATCGAATCATCCCGCTTCCTCGGTGTACACCGCGCATATCCGCCGGCTTCCATGTGCTTCAGCAGCCGGCAAACATACTCCGCGGTTAAATCCGATTTCAGCGTCCACGAAGCATTGGTGTACCCAAACGATGACGCCAGGTTCGGCACATCGCTGTACATCATTCCCTTGTAGCTCATCGCCCGCGACAGCGCCACCTGCGCCCCATCCACCCAGACTTCCATTCCGCCCATCAACTGCACCTTCAGCCCAGTCGCGGTAACGATAATGTCTGCTTCAATCTCTTCGCCCGATCGCAGCCGCACTCCCTTCTCCGTAAATGTCTCGATCTGATCGGTCACCACCGACGCCTTCCCCGAACGGATCGCACGGAACAAATCCTCATCGGGAATGAAGCACAGCCGCTGGTCCCACGGGTTGTAGTGCGGCGTGAAATGTTTCGCCACATCGTAATCGGGCCCCAGCGCTTTCTGCGCCATCCCCAGAAGCCATTTCTTTATCTTTTCCGGTTTCTGCCGCGACTGGTTGAAGAGGTACATCGCCACCAGCACGTTCTTCCAGCGCACAATCGTGTACGCTACCCGCTCCGGCACTTTTCCGCGCAGCCAGTTGGCAACGGCGTCCTGCGATGGCAGCGCCAGGATGTACGACGGCGACCTCTGCACCATCACCACGTGCGCGGACGTTTCCGCCATCGCCGGCACCAGGGTCACCGACGTTGCCCCACTCCCGATCACGACGACGCGTTTGTCTTTGTACTCGAGATTCTCCGGCCACTTCTGCGGGTGCACGATTTGCCCGCGAAATTTTTCCATCCCCGGCCAGCCCGGCATATAGCCGCCGGCGTAATCGTAGTAGCCGCTGCACATGTACAGAAAATTGCACGTGAAGCGCGCTGCCGAGCCGTCAGCCCTCGCCGCCTCCACCGTCCACTCCGCATCCGCCGACGACCACCGCGCCACCTTCACCTGATGCCCGTACCGAATCTTTCGATCGATCCCATATTCCTGCGCTGTCTCCCGGATATAGCGCAGTATCGACGGCCCATCCGCAATCGCTTTCGCCTCTCGCCACGGCCGGAACCGGTAGCCCAACGTGTACATATCGGAGTCCGAGCGCACTCCCGGATAGCGAAAGAGGTCCCACGTTCCCCCGATCGCCTCCCGGCCTTCCAGAATTAGATAACTTTTCTTGGGGCATTCCGCCTGCAAGTGATAGGCCGCGCCAATTCCCGAGAGCCCCGCGCCCACAATCAGCACATCAAAGCGCTCAATGCCTCGATCGTCCCTGGCACTAAGAGGCGCGCCCTCTACCAGAGTTGTTCCGTCCGCCATCCGCGCTGCCTCCGTCCCAAACTCCCTTTGCGTGCTGAACTTCGCATTCGGCATCTCGCAGTCTACTCAGCAGCGCAGAACAATACCACTCTCCGCAACTTCTCCGCACACCCGTTATGGCTTCTCCCCCAACTGTTTCAACTTGTTCTCCGCGTTTTCCTTGATCCCCTGGCGATATTGTTCGTTGAGCGAACTATCCGTCGGCAAAAGTTGCAACGCCTTCTTCGCATTCTCCCGAGCCAAATCCTTCTGTCCGCCCGCAAGATAGGCGTCCGAAAGACTGTCGTACACATTCGCAGAATTGGGAAACGCGCTGACATTCAGCTTCAGAATCTCAATCGCGCCTTTGTTGTCTCCCTCCTGCAAATGCTCGTAACCAATCACATTCACCAGCTCTTCATCAAAGAGTTTCGCCTTCGGATCCTTCTCCCGCGCCGCCGCCAGTTGCTGCGCCGCCTTTTCCGCGCCGCCCGGCGAATCAATCAGTTTGAGTATCGCGGGAGGATCCCCGCGCCGGGCCGTATTCACGGGCGCGCTTCCTGGCGTTTTCACCAGCGTCTGCACGTACCAATCCACAATCATGGCCGGCAATTCCTTGTGCGCGGCAAAAATCTCCACTCCATGCCCGCCATTCGGATATTCCACGAACTTGCTTCCGGGATTCGTCGAAAGACTGTACAGCCATTCCATCAGTTCGACTGCTGCGCCATCGTCCCTCGCCGCCGAAAGCAGCACCGGCATTTTTTCCGACTTGCTCAGAAACGCGCGCCCATCGCGATCCGTATTGCCCGAAAGCAGCACCAGCGATTTCACCTCCGTGTGCCGCCGCGCCAGTTGAATCGCTTGGTTCACGCCGCAGCTCGCGCCTCCCGCGCCGACGATGTGGCCATCCACGCCCGGCTGCGACACCAGATAGCTGTACGCCACGTCCACATCCCCCGGCCATTTTTCATTCAAAACTTTCGCGCCTTCGGCCGGCGGCAAATCCTTCGGCGCCTTGCCTTCGCTCTCCCCGTACCCGCGGTAATCCAGCGTCAGCACCGAAATTCCCGCTGCCGTCAACTGCGTCGCCAGCCCATCCCATCCCTTGCGCTGCTGATTGCACTGGTGCAGCAGCAACACGCCCGGCCCCGGTTTCCCCGCCGAGAAAAAAGTAGCCTTCAACTTCGTTCCGTCCGTCGCCGTCAAATCCACCACTCTCGGGGACGGTGCCTGCTGCGCCGCACACACCGCGGCCAGCATCAGAAGCCCAAGCAGCCTTGCCACGTGAAATTGGATGTTGCCGAGATTCGTGATCTTCATGCGAAACCTCCTCGCCGCCAAGAATCATACGTCCATCGCCCGATTGGACGCGCCATTCTCCCTTTGGTCGAGTCCCTGTAGTGGCCAATCTTCAGATTGGCCACCCCACTCGCGGCTCCCGGCTACTCCGGGTACGGTTCATACCGAAGCAACACGCTCCCCGAAGCCAGTGCCCGCGATTCCAGAAGCTTCATCCTCAGCCGTCTCAACTTGTGCCCAAACAATTGCTTCCCGCTTCCCAACACCACCGGCACCAGGCACAGCCGGTACTCATCAAACAGTCCCTGTTCCAGGAACGTTGCACTCAAATCGCCGCTGCCAAACACGAAAATACTTTTCTCGCCCTTGCGCTTCAGCGCTTCCACTTCCTTCTTCACATCTCCCTTCAGGAGCGTGGTGTTCTGCCAGTCTACCCGCTCCAGCGTCCGCGAAAACACCCCCTTCGGCAAACTGTTCATGTAACCGGCCACCTCGCCCTGCGCCGTTTTCCAATATGCGGCCATCCCTTCATACGTCACCCGCCCGAACAAAAGCATGTCCGCCACGCGCAACTGCTCGATTGACATCCGCTCCAACTCCTCGCCCCATGCATACTGGTGCCAATCCAGCGCCCAGTTCTCCGCTCCATCGAAGTACCCATCTAGCGTCATCAGGTTCCACATAATCAATTTGCTCATCGCAAAGTCCCCGTTCCCCCCGTCTCTGTACCTTTCTCCCCCATCCTAATTGGTGCGCTGCCTTTCAAGCTAGCCCGTGTTTGGGGGGCCCGCCAGTCTCCGGAAGCCAAATTGCCCAAAGAATCCGGCACCCCGCCGTTGAGTCAAACCTTGTCAAGGAAGGCTTCCATGTTGCTTGCCCGCTAGCCGTTCACCTTTTGGCCATTTTATGTATAGGAGAATCTTTAATCCCAAAACCGATTGTGGTGCATCTTAGAGGAGAGCACCACGAACCTTGGCCACCAAATGACTCTGCGCTTTTACAACCTCAGGCCCCGAAAGGAACCCATGTCGAACGGTCGCACATTGTCCCTCTCCACTGTCACCGCCGTTATCCACGCTCCGATTGAAAAGGTGGATATCGCCGATTGGCTTTTCAACCTTCCCGAAGCGGAGTATCAGCGCTGTTCGGACGCCCACATCGCGGCAGGAATCACCTCCACCGATGACGGCCGCCCGATGTCGATTAATGTCGAGACCATCGGCGATGCTCTCCTGATTCAACACTATGTCGCGGAGGTCTGCGAGCCGCATGTTTGCCGCATGGTCTCCCTCTCCGACGCCATCACCGCGGCCGGCCGCACCAAGGTTCAGGTCATGTGGGAACTCAGCGTCCGGAAGTTGGACAGCCAGACTTGCCAGTACAGCAATCACATTTACATCAGCGGAACCGAAGAGTTCATGGCCTTCCTGAAGGAGCACAACATCCCGTTCGAAAGAGCCAGGGATGCCCGCCAGCAGGCATCCGATTCGCACAATCGCGAACAGACCCCCAACTTCGCCAAAAGCATCGAGCGCCGAGCGCTGCGCCAATCCTCAGCCGCAGCAAGTGCCGCAACCGCCGCCGCTCGTTAACCCTGCCAATGGAATTCCTGAACATTCCGCACGCAGGAAAATCCTTTCTCAGCAACGGAGTTGACGGCCCATAACCAGTAGCATACTTTCTAGGACGATTACATTCGCCAAAGTTCCCCGTCGTTGATTTAATAGACGGGATTCATAGCGAGGTCCGTCCGATGAAATGGCCAATGAAACTGGCGTTGCTGGTGCTCTGCCTCAGTGTTGCCTCCGTAACATTTGCGCAAACGGAAAAACCCCTAACAAACACGGACGTCCTGACCATGACAAAACAAGACTTCGCGCCCGGTCTGATCGTGAAAGCGATTCAAACCAGCGGCACGTCCTTTGACGTTTCGGCAGAAGCCCTGGTGGAATTGAAAAACGCTGGCGTGGATCGAACTGTGATGGAAGCAATGCTGGCCGCGCACGGAGCCAAGCCTTCTGCGGCCGTGGAACCCGCGCATGGAGCCGCCCCCTCGCTCGATGCTGGAACCGGCGACCCTTCCAACCCTGCTTGCGGTCCGGCTGGTGGATGTCTGCTGCGAGACAGCACGGAGGTCGGACTAAAGTTTGCGACGGACGTAAACTCAAAAAGTGCTCACGAAGGCGATCCAGTCGAGTTTCTTCTGGATGAGGACTTAAAAGTGGGGGGCACCGTCGTGATCCCGAAAGGTGCCCATGCCGTCGCAATCGTCTCGGCGGCGAAAAAAGCCGGAATGATGGGCAAGCCTGGCGAGCTCAATGTCCAATTGCAGTATTTGATAGTTGGCAACAACCATATCCATCTTCGCGGCACCAAGGGCAAGGAAGGCGACAGCAAAACCGGCGCCACCGTGGCGTTGACCGTGATCTTCGGTCCCATCGGCTTGATCAAACACGGCAAAAACGTGGATATTCCCATTGGGACACCCTTGAAGGCATACGTGGACCAGGACATCTGGCTTCCGCCGGCGAAGATGATGTAGTTGCGGGGTCTTAACCCCGCACGTCTGGGTTGCCTGGCTAAAGCCAGGCTGCTACATGGAAACAGGAAGAAGGCGGCGTAAAGCCGCCCCTACATGAAAATAGGAAGCGCCCGGCGGTGGAGGACGCTCGGGCGCTTCGGGACGGCTGGGTATTTTCGTTGAGCCAGGCGTGTTACGCGGACTTGGCGCGTTTTTGCGTGGCCTGGGCCATTTGGGCGTGGATGGATTTCATTCGCTCGCGGGCTTCGGCTACGCGCTTGCGGCCGTCGGGCGTGGCGTCGATGAGCTTCTCGAAGCTGGTGGCGAATTGCGGGCCGTACGCGGCGCGGATTTC
>Ga0210410_10005295_pt1 | contig 11241 bp, 12 predicted proteins | sample IncBWC4MmetaG_FD_161058 | JGI IMG/M metagenome (GOLD analysis project Ga0210410, IMG submission 161058) | Forest soil microbial communities from Barre Woods Harvard Forest LTER site, Petersham, Massachusetts, United States - Inc-BW-C-4-M | ecosystem: Environmental > Terrestrial > Soil >... | reverse complement strand
AGACGCCAGATCCATCGCGAGTGGCGGCATTTCAGGAAATCGTAAAACGATCGATGCCGTGCTTTGTGAGAAAGCCTCGCGGATTGGACGTGTTCGCGGCGTGCGGGCAGTTGAAACGGATGGAGACGACGCAACTCGTCCCGCTTTCACGATGAAAGTTGCCTACGACTGCTGCTCATTTCTCAACGATCACGCCACCACTGACTACAAAGTGCCGGTCTGGATTGTCCAGACCGAGCAGGCGCCAATCTTCTCCGCCAGAGCCGTTTGGAAAAATCTGCAATCGCAAGTCTCCCGAAAACATGATCTCTAAGCCGCCATGGTCGTCAGCAGACACAGACTGCACGATCATCGTCCGAGTCGTATCTGTGAGCGAGTGAGTTGCTTCGTCGTACTCGGTGAAAATTTCCTCCAATAGGTGCTCCTGAAGGCCCTCCCGTGGATTTTCAGGCTCCGCTTCGCTCGCGGCACGCGGCCGGTATAAATCTGCGGAACCGGTGACGATTTGAGATCGCTTAACGATGCGCCATGCACATTGAATATGAAGGGCGTAGTCCCCGACAGTGCCGCGTCCCCGTGGATGCGGCCGTATTGCGCCAAAATGAAAAACCTTCATTGAGGCTGCATTTCTCGCGATGGTCATTGGCAAGCCAACAATTACCTTCAACGCTGATTGTATTTCCAGACTTAGCGTATTCAAGCTAATTTAGGCGGCCGATCATTGCGTGCCCGCGCCACTCATGCAGCGCATCGAGAAAACGGTCGATCGGCTCGTCTGATGGCCAGAAGTCGCCTAAGAGTTCGGTAGGATCTTCAATCGGACCGACGCCCTGCTCCTGCATGAGTTCCGCGACTGTCGGGAAATGCTGTTGCTTCATCAAACTCAATTATCCCCGATCTACCGCCGCGCGGCGAGGAGCAGAGCAAGAGTTTTCATCATTTCCAGTCTGCCGTAAAAATATTGAACTCGTAACGACCGGTCGCATTGTGGTCGGTTGCGAAAACGAGTTTATTGCCATCCGGCGAAAATTCCGGGAACGAAGTGAAGCCCCCGAAGGTAGTCACTTGTTCCAATCCGCTGCCGTCCAGCTTGCACATATACAACTCGAACTCGCGGCTGTCGCACTTATGTTTGTTCGACGAAAACAGGATCTTCTTGCCGTCCGGTGTAAACGTCGGCGCAAAACTCGCACAGCCGAAACTGGTGATCTGGGTCTGATGCGACCCGTCGCCTTCGGCGATGAACAGCTCCATCTTCATCGGCGTGGTCAGATTGTCTTTGAGCAGCGCACGATACGCGGCGACCTTCTCTGGCGTATCCGGATGACCCGCGCGCCACACCATCTTCCTTCCATCGCGCGAGTAGACCGCGCCGCCATCGTAGCCTTCCGAAGTGGTGATGCGCTTCTTTCCGCTGCCATCCATATTCATGGTCCACAGATCGAGATCGCCTGAAGCGAGCGAAGTGTAGATGATCTTTTTAAGCTTCCAGTTGATGGTGCCTTCGGCATCGTAGCCGGGCGAGCTGGTCAGCCTCTTGAGAATCTTTCCGTCGTCGGTGGCGTAGTAAATCTCAAATCCCGAATACACCGCCCACACGTAGCCGCGACTGCGATCGGCGGGTGGAGGACAGGCATCTCCCGACTCGTGCGTCGACGCATAGATGATGTGCTTGTTGTCGGCGCAAAAATATCCGCAGGTGGTCACGCCTTTGCCGGTCGACACGATGTGCTGATCGGAGCCGTCGGCGTTCATGATGTACTGCTGATCGCACTCGTGGCCGTCGCGAGTGGATTGGAAGATCAACCGCTTTCCATCAGGCGACCAGTAAGCTTCCGCGTTCTGCCCGCCTTTGGTGAGTTGCTTTAGATTGTCCAAATGCTGCGCCGCACACAGCAGCGGAAACAGAACCAGGAGCTTCTTCATAAGATGACAATTGTAGTATGGCGCTGGCCAGAGACGGATTGTGCTAACCATTAAGAAATGAAACTGGGGATCGATTTCGGCACCACTCGCATCGTGGTGGCGGCCGTGGATCGCGGCAATTATCCGCTGGTTCCGTTCGAGGCCAACGAGGGCACCTTCGACTGGTTTCCGCCGCTGGTTGCGCTGCGCGGTTCTTTAGAAAACCAGGAGCGTCGTTACGGTTGGGACGCTTGGGCTCTGCAAGCCGATCCCAGTTGGACCATCATCCGCTCTCTCAAACGCTGTCTGGAACACGCGGGGCCGGAATCGACGCTGGCGGTTCCGGGCGGCGCGGTTCCTCTTTCCGAATTGATGGCAGGGCTGACCAAGACGCTGCGCAGTGCGTTGGCCGCGCGCTGCGGCGAATCCGAACCGCTCGAAGTGATGCTCGGAGTGCCGGCCAACGCCAACAGCAATCAGCGATTCCTCACGGTGGAAGCGTTTCGCCATGCCGGATTCTCCGTGCTTGGATTGCTGAATGAACCCTCTGCGGCTTCTATCGAATTCGGCCATCGCCAACAAATTGCAGGACGCATTCTGGTCTACGATCTGGGCGGCGGGACGTTCGACGTTTCGCTGGTAGAGCTGGATTCGCGAACTCACACTGTGATCGCGTGCGAAGGGATTTCGACGCTGGGCGGCGACGATTTTGATTTGATCCTGGCCGAGATGGCCGTGGGTCCCGAAAAATTCGGTGCGCTGGAACTCGCCGATTTGTTCCGCCTGGATGAAGAGTGCCGACGGCAGAAAGAAGCGCTGCATCCCAATTCCCGCCGCATCGTGGTGGACCTGGACGTGGTTCGTGAAGGGATGGGACAGGCCGCGATTCCTGTTGCGGATTTCTACGCGCGCTGCCGTCCGCTGCTCGAAGACACGCTGGAGCCGACGCGGCGCTTGGCCGAACAAGGCGAGGTGGAAGCGCTGTACGTCACCGGAGGTGGCAGCGAATTGCCGCTGGTGTCACGCGTGCTGCGCGAGGAGTTTGGGCGGAAGGTAAAGCGCAGCGAATACACGCGATCGGCCACGGCGATCGGGCTCGCCATCCAGGCGGATGCGGCTTCAGGCTACGCGCTGCGCGAAATGTTCACGCGGAATTTCGGCGTGTGGCGCGAAAGCGACGAAGGCCGACGCATGGTGTTCGATCCCATCTTCCCGCGCGCCACGCGGCTGCCTGCCGCGGGCGATCCTCCACTTTCCGTGCGACGGCGGTATCGTCCGGTGCACAACGTCGGCGATTTCCGATACTTGGAAGCCAGCAACGTGGGTGACGATGGCCAACCGTCCGGCGACATCACGGTGTGGGACGAGATTCTGTTCCCGTTCGATCCCGCGCTGGCCGACACCGGGCAGCTCGAAACACAACCCGTGGGCCGCTCCGATCGCGCGGCGATTCAGCAGATCGAAGAGCAATACGCTTGCGACGCGGCGGGCGTGGTGACTGTGACGATTCGTAATCTCACTTCCCACTACGGCCGCGAATATAAATTGGGACGCTGGAGCGGCAAGACCGCGGTGGTCGCCCCCGCGGCGCGCAAGCGATCGCGAAAAGCTTCGTCATGATCAACCAATGAGTGAAAAAATTTACGATCTTGGGCAGCCGTATTACGTCGGCATGCCACATCACCCCGCGCATCCGCCGTTCCTGCGCACCTTAAATAAGCTGCACGGAGAATCCGTGCTGCCCACTGGAGCCAGTTCGTCTTCCGAGACGATCACGCTGGGCGGCCACGTCGGCACGCATATCGACGCGCTGTCGCATTTTTCCTGCGATGGCAAAATGCACGGCGGAGTTGTCCCCACGCAATCCTATGGCGGCGGCGTTTCCCAGTACGGTGTGGATGAAATCGCGCCGATCATGCGCAAAGGAGTGCTATTCGATATCGCAGGCCTCGCGGGAGTCGATGAGCTGCCCGCCGATTTTGTGATCACGCCCGAGCATTTGGCCGCATGCAAGATCGAGCCTCGACCCGGAGGGATCGCGCTGATTCGCACCGGCTGGGCGCGATTCTGGAACGACGCCAAGCGCTTCATCAACGGCGTCGCCGGTCCCGGTCCCACCGAGCCTGCGGCGCGATGGCTCAGCGACCGCGGGATTTTCGCGGCGGGCTCGGATACGGTTGCGTTCGAGAAGGTCCCGTCCAAGATGGAAGTCCACGTTCATCTGCTGGTGGACAAGGGGATTCACATCATTGAGTGCCTGAACCTGGAAGAATTGGCTCGCGATGGCGTCAAGGAATTTACGTTTGTGGCGTTGCCGCTGAAGATTCAGGGAGGCACAGGCTCGCCAATCCGGCCAGTGGCGATGGTTTAGATTCGCTTTCGTAGAACCACTTTAAGATCGCGATTTCCGTGGAGAATCGCGACGATCTGTATCGGCTTTGCTTCCGCACGATAAACAATCAGATATGAATACACGGGAAAAAACAGTACCGGCGCACCGGTCAGGTCCCTGCGTCGGTGACCCGTTCCTGGCGCGTTCGCGACGGCGATGAACTTACGGCGTATGGTCTGCTCAACTCGATCAGCGGTTTCTTCACTACTGCGATCCCGGATATAGCGCCAGATCTCCGCCAAGTCGGCGATGGCCTGAGGAGCAAGGACGAACCGGCTCACTTGGCTTTTAGGCGATCCAAATGAGCGTCCAGTTCCTTCTCCGGAACTCCTTCTCCGCGGTCCAGTTGTTCGATTCCGCGAAGAATCTTCTCGTCGATAGCGTCCCGATTCTCAAGAAGCCACTTCTCTTGAGACTCGTAAAGCTCCAGCGCGTGCTCGATCACTTCCTGAGGGCTTCGGAATTCTCCCGAGTCAAGCGCCTTTGCAATGAGCTGTTGGTGCTCCGGACGAAGGTCAATGTTCATCTCAACTCCAATTCTACGGTCTCTCGCCGCTCTGTGCCTGTGCCTTGCGCAGATATGCATAGAACCCGAGATCATCGCCCGTCAGGACCTTGGTCGCGAAGATGATTTGTCCTGCGTGCCCCGAAAAATGCTCGACGACGTGATAGATCGCTTCGAGCACTGTGACGTCGTAATGTTTCTGAATCGTGCGCGTCTCGACGAGGCGTTCCGGGGGAAGGACGTGGATTAAAGCAACGGCTTCATCGACGGTGGTGCGAAGCCGGCGTTTCAATTCGTCCACCGAAATTTCGCCGCGCGCGTCGAACTCGGCGTCGCGAACGCGGTTGTCGGGCTGACCACCGACGCCGTGGAGAATCCACTGGCGAAGATTCCCCGCCAGGTGGAGCATCAGATTCCCGACGGCATTCTCGTTCTGCGTTCCGCGCGCCCAGACTTGCTCAGGAGTCAATTTGTCGGCACAGGTTTCAATTCGTCCGCAAAGCTGGTCGAGCTTCTCGGCGGAAAACTTTAGAAAAACGGACTCAGGCGACATATTCAGGGTCCTCCACTTCATTGGTCGATAATCTCAGCGGCAGCACGGTAACTAATCCTACTGCGATGGCGACCGCGGAGACCAGCAGCGATCCTCGCACATTCCAGCGTCCGGCGACGGCGCCCCACCCGGCGCTTCCGATCGCTAGCGCGCCCTGGAACACCAGAATATAGACCGCGAGTGCACGGGCACGCATCGGCGCAGGCGGAGCCGTTTGCGCGCTCACGTTAAACGTCGTCATGACGGTCATCCATGCAACGCCGCCCAGCAGCATCGCCAGCGCGACCAGCGCAAATGTGTGAATCAGCGCGAGTGCCACGGTCGCGGCCGCGAAAACGATGCCTCCGACGGTCACCAATGTGTCCGGCGAACATCGCGATCGTAGCGATCCGAGCATTCCCGCTCCGATCACCGATCCCGCTCCCAGGCAGCCGAGCAGAATTCCATAGCCGGTTTCCGTGGTGCCGAGTTGCGTGCTCGCGACCACCGGAAGCAGCGCCCACAGCGCGCTGGAGGCGAACGCGAACAGACCGGAACGAACCAGTACGGCGTGATACACGCGCGTCGAACGCACGTAGTGCAGACCTTCGCGCATCGCGTGGTGGATTCGCGCGTTGGGTGTTTCCGGCCGTACACGGCCGCGCCACACCCACAGCACGATAATCACACCAAGAAACGAAATCGCGTTCAGGATGAATACCACGCCTGCGTTCGACGCTGCCATGATCGTGCCGCCCAGCGCGGGTCCCACCGCGCGCGCGATGTTGAAGCCCACCGAGTTCAGCGCGACCGCCGCGGCCATTTCCTCGCGCGGGACCAATTCCGGAATGGTCGCGGACCATGCAGGTCCGTTCATGGACGATCCCATGCCGAGAGCGAAAGTGAGCAGCAGCAGCGACCATGGCCCGATGGCGCCGGTGAGGGCTAGAGCGCCGATCAGTGCCGCCACTATCAGCATCCAGGTTTGCGTGAACAGCAGCCAGCGCCGCCGGTCGATCATGTCCGCCACGGCGCCAGCCGGGAGTGTAATGAGGAACACCGGCAACGTGGTCGCAGTCTGCACCAATGCGACCGGCAGAGGCGACGTCGCCAGCATGGTCATCAGCCAGGATGCCGCGACGGTGTGCATCCACGTGCCCACGTTCGAGACGACGGAGGCGATCCACATAGCGCGAAACAGACCGTGACGCAACGGCGTCCATGCGCTCTTCATTTCGCCCGCACCTCCGGCAGATGCACCTCGGGGAGCCGGCGCGCAACACTCTCGCGGATCGGTTCGAGCCACGGAGGCAGCCGCAGCGCGCTCCCCAAGGCGTCCTCCGGCTCATCGATCAGAAAACCAGGACCATCGGTGGCGATCTCAAACAGCACGCCGCCCGGCTCGCGGAAATAAATGGATCGAAAGTATTGACGATCGATCACGCGCGTGACGCGCACGCCGGCGGCTTTCAGTTTGGCGCGCCATTCGTTCTGCGCGGCTTCATCGGCGACGCGAAACGCGACGTGATGAATCATCCCCATGCTCAGCTTCACGCGCTCCATCCCGAGTGCTTCGACTAGCTTGACGATGGATCCGCCGACCTCGAAAGCGTCGTCGGCCGCGGCAGTGAATCCGAGAATTTCCGTTAGGAATCGACGCGTCTTCGCTGCATCGGCGACGCGCAGCGTTACGGAAACAATGCGCGGCATGCGAGCCGTCGCCAGGTCCAGATGCAGCCCGGCAGGATCTTGGATTTCGCGACCGGCGGCATTGGGCAGTTCGAAACGGATGCCGATGGCCTGTCCCGATCCGGGGCTCCCGGCTGGTGCGGTCGGCCATGGGAAAAACGTCAGTAAACTGCCGGGCGTGCCGGTTTCATCGCCGAAGTAAAAATGATAGGTAGCAGGATCGTCGTAGTTGACCGTGCGCTTGACCAGGCGCAGCCCCAGACGTTCAACGTAGAAGTCGAGATTACTCTGCGCGTCGCCGGCGAACGCAGTGACATGGTGAAACCCCAGAAGCACTGATTCCAGTTTGCCAGAATCGCGGCGGTTGACGCCGGTTCTCTCATGGATTGCTCAAGGTGATATCATTCCCCCAAACGGATCAACCTATGACACTTTCCAATTTTCAACTGTACGCGGCGATCGGGCTGGCCTTCGTCGCGGGATCGCTGCTTACTTCACGACTCCGCACCGTGCAGGCTCAGAGTACGCGTGTTTTCGAGTTGCGCGTGTACCACACGCTTCCGGGACGCTTGCCGGCGCTCCAGGCGCGATTCCGCGATCACACCATGCGCATCTTCAATAAGCACCACATGACCAGCATCGGGTATTGGGTCCCACAGGACGCTCCGCAAAAAGAGAGCACGCTAATCTACATCATCTCCCACGAAAGCCGCGATGCCGCTAAGAAGAACTGGGCCGAATTCGGCGCCGATCCCGAATGGCAGCAGGTGGCGAAGGCTTCTGAAGCGGACGGGAAAATCGTCGAAAAGATCGAGTCGACTTACATGGACCCGTCGGACTATTCACCGCTAAAATAGCCTGGTAGGCGATGCCCATCTACGATTACATCTGCGACGACTGCGGCACGAAATTCGAAAAGCTGGTCCTCAAACCCGCCACCGATGAAGTGCGCTGCCCAAGCTGCGGCAAGGATCGTCTGACGCAGCAGATGGGAACCTTTAGTTCGCCCGTGAAAGGTCGGTTTCGCGACACGTCAAGGCCGTCATGGGCCGAGCATCCTCATCCGGAAGACTACAAACCGGAGCACTGATTACGGCACCGTGATTACCGCACGGTCGGATACTTGATGCCGAGCTGATCCAGGTAATTGTCGTACTTCGAAGGGTCGTAATAGAACGCCTTCATCCGGTCGCGATACTGCGCCATCGTTTTCTCATTCAGCCAGATCGCGGGCTTGTCTTCGGGACGCAGGAAAGTCTTGTACTTGATGTCCTTAGTCTGGACGTTGTTGTAGTAGTCCCACGCCGCCTGCACCAGTTCAGGATGCAGCACGATGTCGAGAATCGTCATTGCCTGGACTTTCGCGCCTGCGACAACCCCTTTATGAGCGATCGGAGTCGCCATGGAAATTCCGTTGGCCCAGTTGTGGCCGGGGCCGCCGGGGATGTTCGAGGGATAGCTCAGCGTCACCGTGGGTACGGCCCAGGAAACGTCGCCAATGTCGTCGGAGCCGCCGCCCATTGGCTGCTGGCCGAAGCCTTCGTCTCCAGTGCCTTCCTGATTCTGCTGCTCGCGAGACTGCCGCATGGGGCGAATCTTGGTGGCAAGGCCGCGCACCGGCTGCTTCAGCTCGGTTTGCAGGGTTTTTGCCAGGGCCTGATCGGCGTCGGACCACTGGGGCAATCCGACTTTCTCGATGTTCTTGTACATCGCTTCCGCGATCGGCTTGCTAAAGTGACCCTCCCACGCGCTGCCCAGCAGACGGCTGGTGAATTCGGTGTCGGTCATCAGCGTCGCTGCTTTAGCCATGTTGTCGCCGATGCGCCACAGGTTCATGATGTGGTCGTAGTCGGCTTCGCGGAAGTAATACCAGACGGACGCGTTCGGAGGAACCACGTTAGGCTGATCGCCGCCGTTGGTGATCACGTAGTGGACGCGCGTGGCTAGACGAAGATGCTCGCGGCGGAAATTGTAGCCGACGTCCATCAGTTCGACTGCATCCAGCGCGCTGCGTCCGCGCCAAGGCGCTCCGGCCGCGTGGGCGCTCTCGCCTTTGAACATATATTCGATCGAGACGAGTCCGTTGCCGCCGCCCGGTCCTGAATTTACTCCGAGATTCGACCCGACGTGCGCGAACAGGCAGATGTCGACGTTCTTGAACATTCCCGCGCGGACGTAGTAGGCCTTCGTTCCCAGCAATTCCTCGGCGACGCCGGGCCATAACTGAAGCGTTCCCTTCAGGTGTTCGCGCTCCATTACTCTCTTCACCGCGATCGCCGCCATGATCTGCAGGGGCATACCGGAGTTGTGGCCTTCGCCATGCCCGGGAGCGCCTTCGATGATCGGGTCGTGCCATCCCACGCCGGGCTTTTGCGATGCCTGCGGAATATCGTCGATATCGGATCCGAGCGAGATCACCGGCTTGCCTTCTCCCCAGGTCGCCACGAACGCCGTAGGAATGCCCGCGAATCCGCGTTGGACTTTGAAGCCTTCTTTTTCGAGAATCCCAGTGAGGTACTTCGACGTTTCGAATTCCTGGAATCCGAGTTCGCCGTAGCTGAACACGGTATCCACCATCACTTGCGCCTGCTTCTTCATGCCCTCGATCTGGCCGGTCAGATCGGCCTTCATCGCGGCTTCCTTATCGGGTGCAATTTTGCTCTGGCCAACAGCAGCTAGTGCAGCGGATAACAACAACACGACGTTGAGCTTGTTCACGCGAATCCCTTTCTCTCAGACAGCTTCGGTCAGCATATCACCGTTACACCGTAGTGGAAAAAATCACCAGGTTCCCTCTTTTCCGGCCCAATGTTTTCTGCGAGTTAGATTTGGCGCGCAATTTGCTAGGCTAACGTGTGTGATGAGAAAAACACTGATGGCACTTGCGCTGCTGGCCGGCGGAGCGGTTTATGGCCAGGTTTCCATTGGAATTCGGATCGGTGCGCCGCCGCCTCCGCGGGTAGTGGCCGTGGTTCCGGCTCGTCCGGGTCCCGAGTTCATCTGGGTGGAAGGCTACTGGTATCCAGTGGGTGGCCGCTACAGGTGGCATGAGGGCTACTGGACACGGCCTCCGTATGCAGGCGCTCGCTGGGTCGGACCTCGCCACGATGGCGACCGATTTTTTGAGGGCTACTGGGACGGCGATCGCGGCCGGTACGAGCATGACCACAAGTTCGACAAGCATCACGACCGCGACTGGCACGACCACGATCGTGACCGACATGATCATGATCGCGACCGCGACCGGCACTAATGGCCTATCAGGCATAGCGTTAGTACGCGCTCCATTACTGTCGCACCTCAAGCCACGCGGAAATCTTCAAATGATTGAGGCGCGACAGTCATGGAGCGCGTTGGCTATAGCAACGGTTTCGACGCGACAGCTGACTAGCCATCATTGAGGCACCTCGGCCCGTCTCGCGCGTCGAATCACTATGCTGCGAGACCTGCGCTTTGCCTTTCGTGTACTAGCATCACGGCCGGGATTTACTATTGTTGCCGCGTTATCGCTGGCTTTAGGAATTGGAGCGAACTCCGCCATCTTTAGCCTGGTTGACGCACTGTGGTTCCGGCCGCTGGATGTGCCGGATGCGGGCCGTATCGTGCGTGTGTTCGGCGTGACCGATCAGGATCGCGAGACGACGCTATCCTATCCCGAATATCTGGACCTGAAACAGGCCAGCGCACTAACCGATCTGGTCGCCATTGGCGGCCGCGGCTTGACGCTGGTCGACGGCGACAGCCGTCATCTGCTGACGCTCAATCTCGTTTCCTCGAATTTCTTTACCACTTTGGGGATCAAGCCGGCGCTGGGACGCCCGTTTACTCCGGAGGATAGGGACGAGCTGGTGGTGGTGCTCGGCGAGAGCTTGTGGCGCAGGCAATTCGGCGCCGATCCGGCGATCGTCGGCAAACAGATTCGGGTGCAGCGCGCCCACGACGTGATGGTCACCGTAATCGGCGTGCTTCCGAAGACGTTTCGCGGCATTGAAACCGGCGGCGATCGCGACCTGTGGTTTCCAATCCAAAGCTGGGGACAGCTCGGCGACGTGCGCGAGTTGGAAACGCGCAACAACCGGTGGTTCCGCGTGATTGGTCGCGCAGTAAACGTGAAGGCCGCCAACGCGCAGCTTCAGACCATCGCTCAGCGCATGGCCGAAACCTCGCCCGCGACCAACCGGGGCCGCCGCTTGAGTGTCGTTCCGGACCTCCAACATC
>Ga0210410_10005292_pt1 | contig 11245 bp, 10 predicted proteins | sample IncBWC4MmetaG_FD_161058 | JGI IMG/M metagenome (GOLD analysis project Ga0210410, IMG submission 161058) | Forest soil microbial communities from Barre Woods Harvard Forest LTER site, Petersham, Massachusetts, United States - Inc-BW-C-4-M | ecosystem: Environmental > Terrestrial > Soil >... | reverse complement strand
GTTTGATCTTGGCGCGTTTTGATTTCCTCCCACGTCACACGATCCGACCCAGTACTGATGACCAGCCGGTGCTCACTGTAAACGACGTAGCTGAATGGCATACTATTTTTCTGCCCAGAGTCTCACTTGACTGCCTTTAGTGGGCGAGACAAAGCCATTTCACTCGTTGCTACTGGACTGGTAGCTCTGTCCACGCAAACAACGACTCGTGAGTAGCAGTTTATGGCTGAACCCCATCCTGTCTCTGTTGTGGATAGCGAATCCCACCACAAAGTGCGGCGATCATTGGTAGCAACTCTCGGCTGGCGTCAAGCTTCGGTACAAAACCATCGACGACGGCCAGGGCGTAGATTGGCACGTCGCAACCGGAAAGCAATATCACCACCAGTTCCGGTCTTACACGTTTTATTTCGAAGGCAACGTCGCAACCGTTCATGCCCGGCAACTCGTAGTCGAGGAGCACGGCGTCGAATTGACATCTGGTCACAAGCCCGAGTCCCTGCTGTGCGGATGCTGTTGTGATGACAGAGTATCCAGACCTTTCCAGCAGGGTCTGTTCATAGGACAAGATCGCTGCGTCGTCATCGATGCACAGGATGAGTTTTTGCGAGACGGTCTGAAGTGGGATCAACCTTGGCCTCCCGCCTAGATCAGGCCCATTGGACTCACATCTATTCCTTCCTGACTGCAAGAAATGTGGCGCAGCAAACAACCCGTCAGAGGGAAGGTCTGCGCCACCCGAAAGGATGAGCCTCACACAATTATTCAAAGGCAATGCACGACACCTTGCTACTAGGGAAATCCCTAGGCTGGTACCCACCTAGGAAAAACCCTAGTTTACTTATCAATCTCGACGGGACGTAGGCTCGAAATCGCGCTGAAGCGGCGAGCCGGGGCGCTGCCGCGCACCTCCACACCTGGCAGCCAACACCGGAAGCAAAAGCCCGCGCTCCCGCCCAGCGCCCAGCATCTTAGGACTCACCATCAGGTACAAATGTTCTTTGTGGGCGGCCGGGTGGGTCTCTGGAACCGCAGCGTAGAGCGAAGCCTGAGCAAAAGACACAGCTGGAAATCTGGGCATCCTGCGGTGGCGCGGTCACTAGGGCGAGATCCATTTCGCGCACAAAAACGCTATTGGGTGGACTCCATAGCAAATGAGTCTTTGGTCGAATTCCGAGCCTCGGATGTAGATATGAGGGAAGCCGGATCGCAAGCATCACGGAAATTCAGTCGTGATTGGCATAAGGTGAGAGCCCAATAGTTAGGATGCTATCGGACCCCTCGTGTGCCGCGCGAGCGAAGTGCACGGCCCACTCGCTATGCGAGAGGGCCGTGCGTCCGTCTTCGACGAAGAAACACCCGGCATCCGATGGAGGCGTTTCTTTGTTGGCTTCGTTATAATTCTTCTCGCCTTGCCCCTTTCAACTCCAGTATTGCGCGGACCTGGTCGAAGTGAATTACGGATGGCCTGCTCTCAGCGGTGGCTCCGTAAGAGGAAGATCGACGGTGATTGGAAAATGATCCGATAAGGATTCGTCCGGCGCATTGTTCACTTCCTCGAGAGTTCGGGCGAAATGAGGGGCGAACTTATAGCTCCCTCCCGGTTTGTCGGAGTCGGTGGCGTATCCCTTGACGAAGAACCAATCGAGTTTGTATTCGCCCACGAGGCCACCGTAAGTCCGGTCTAAAGCAAATGTACACCGAAAGCCCTTTATAGCACGCTGATTCGATTCGCTTAGCGTTCCGCCTCTGCCCTCCGCACTTCGAGCATCTTCGCCGCGGAAGTCGAAGGTATGACCGTCTTCGAAGTGAAAGTCGTCGAGATCCCCGAACAGCTTTGCCTCTTTCTTGCGTGAGATCAGCGGTACGTCAAAACCCGTTGGATCATTCTTGTTTCGCATCATGTTCACAGGCATGAGCAAGATAGTTGGAGCTCCTGTCGACCACTTGACCGCAGTGACCGCCCACTTGTCAGGATCTTTCAGCCGGTTCGTAACGACTTTGGATACGGAAGTGGGTGACGAATCCGATCCAGATGTATTGAAGTCGCCAGCGAGAATCACCGGATTTTTTTCTGCTCGTATCCATCCCAGGATTTGGGTCATCTGTTTTCTGCGGCATTCCGGCTTGCACTTGGTCTCGAGATGTGGGGCCACCACGGTTACAGCTCCGGTGGGAGACTCCGGCACCGCCAATTCGACAATCAGCGTAGTGCGACCGCCTCGGCGAACCTCGCGCGTAATTCTCTCCATAAAAAGGAGGTTGGCTCCTGATCGCTTGCCCGATTCCAGTTTGGAAATTTCTTTCTTCTCCCCAAGGAACCAGTCGTAGCAAACCGGGAGCGGGCGAACTGTTGCTTTGAGAATGGGATATCGGCTGAGGACGGCAGTGCCATGCAAGCCGAGATAACGACTCTTGTCGGGCTCGAAGGATTTCTGTATATCCTCTTGTGCGGCCTTGTCGTCCAGGATCACTTTCTCAAGGCCCAGATTCAGTGGATCGATCTCCAGGAACTCGACAGCGTAGGCGTAATTCATGTTGAGCGCCTGCGCGAGTTCTCGGGCAACGTCCCGATAGTTGGTTCGAGTAACTCCGTTGTCCACCTCGTTCAAGATGAACAGGTCCGTGGGCCTGAGGATTTTCAGCTGCTCGTTGACCTCGCTCAACTCTTCGGCGGAGAGCGGCTTGGATTTCGGGTCCTTCTTTTCTTCGATGTATTTTCCAAACTTGTCCGGCTCGGTCAGAGCGATTTTGATCCCATCCAGCTGAATGCCGCGTTCGATGTTCCACATGGTTGCGCGGATGAATGGTCCAAGAGCTTCGGAAGTGGGGCGATTCGGCTTTGCACCGCTCAAGTCTGCCTCATTGCTGATGAATGGCGTGTGCAGAAGCTGATTCAAACGAGCCGCTAGCTTCGGCTCCGAATCGTCGGTTTTCTCTAACTGCACCAACTCGTCAAAGGTGAGCAGTTCTGGCTTTGAAAGGCGCGTGAGTTTCGGTTTGCCCCCACCAGTTGGTTTCTTCGAGTCCGCGTTGAGGGCCCATGCGTCGGGGGCGCTGTCGTTGAATTCAAGCATGCCGATCAGCGTTTGGACCGTCGCTAGTTCCAACGGAATCTTCGTTTGGGCCAAACCGAATGGGAGAAACATGAGAATTCCGATGACGGCTACGGCGATGCTTGCATGGCTCCGGACTTTCGACATAAGGATCTGCTCCTAACGACGCGCATTCTTCGCGGTCATTTTTCCTAATCGAAAAGAATGCGCGAAGTAGGACCAGTCGGCAACTGGGAAAACTTCCAGTCCCAACCGAACCATCATCCACGCATGACAGAGGAGCGTTTCCAGCGAAACTGCTAAGGGCGATGCGCGCGATTTCGCGGCCCGAATACTGCAGTAGTGAATCCACGAAATTACGAAAGCGGCGATGGTTTGCATCGGGAAGCAAGAGAGCTGCAGCCAGCGACGACCGGTCGGCGCGTCAGAAGCCCGACGATAAGGTGGGTCCGCACAAGTGTTCGTAAGAACGTCTCAGCTGCATTGAAGCCAACCCTGGGTGTACTTGACCGTTGTCGACTTCTCGCGGGAGATAACTTCAGTCTGCTGCTTTCGCAAACCCCACAATGCAAACCCATAATAAGGACGACTTGCACGTATTTGCAGGTGCTTGGCAGTCTCCCGCAAACCTGTAAGTTGTTGTAGATTTTAGGTTTAACTAGCCTGAAAAGGGCTGCTCTCTGAGACTATCGTCGGTACGCTACGATACGTAGTTTCGGCTCGTGATGGGGCAATACAGGGGCAGCCAGGATTACTGTTCGCTCTTTTTAAGAACAATGCGTTACTCTTTGCGCCGCGCGTTGTCGTTAGATTCTGTTGATGGTACTCATAACCCAACGAGCAGGGCGCAGCTACAGATTGCCAATCGCCTAAGAGGTCATAGTGTGGCATGGGTTCTCACCGACGTCGGGCAGCACACCTTGGCATCAGTCGGGAGCCGGTTGGTTGTCAGAGACTTCACGCAGCCAGTCGCCAGTGTGAAACTTCAGTCTTTGCAAAATAGCGAAATGCGTCAGGACCATGATCGTGCACTTTCAGCGGCTTTTCTTCCCCGCGTTGAGCCGCTTTTGCATCCCATGCGTAGGTTTGCATCTCTTGGGACTGTGATCTTGGCTGTCTCTCGGCAAAAACGCACTACACGTTGATTGAGAATCATGGATGCGATTCGAATGCCTTCGTTGACATCGTTGTCAGCATCAACATGCCAAATGCCGCGTTTAAGCATTTCGGCCATGAAGGACGCCGCCGAGGGATCGACAATGACTTTGGCATCATTTTGTGGACCAATGAACTCGATCAGGTCGTCGACATATTGTCAGATCTTCCAACTGGATCGTGGGGACGCGATCAATGCGCAGCAGTTTCGCTGCCTCAAGGCGTCCATGCCCGGCCAGGATCATACTGTGGGAATCAACGAGAATCGGGTCGGTAAAACCGAAGCGTTCGATACTGTCGGCAATCTGCCGAATCTGCCGTTTCGAGTGCGTCCTCGAGTTGTGCGGACAGGGTTTAAGTGCAGCCGTCGACTGGTACTTGACCGTCAAGGCTTCAGAGGAGGAGGGATTCAGCGTACTAGCTTTCGGTGGGAGAGCCTCTTGCCGCATACCTGCACTTTGCATCGATTGCGGAAGGAACGAAACGGTCCAATGGGCACAATGGGAACATGGACAAACTAAAATGTTGTTTTCCGGGGAGTTGGCGCAATAAAAAAAGTTGTCCGAAGGACAATTTGGACAAGTAGGAGAACGCATTCGCCGCCGAACACATAACGGTCGATCTCCCCGGGAACAGAAAAGGCGCGGCGGTAGTGGTCGGAAAGACTTCGTTAGACGCTTGGGGGCTTAAGTTAGCGAATACTTTGGCGTCGCTTGAAGAGGCGTAGCGACGCCGTGTATTCGGATGCCGGATGCTGGCCAGAAAGTCCGTCGCGTAGAGTTCCAAAAGAGGCGGCTTAGACTGTGGCAGGTGAAAGCGACCTTCGAACACCTCGGTTTCCCATCGCGCCAGCAGGTGACCAGCTAGACATTTGTTGGTGGTGTGAGTACTCTTGCAGACTTGCCTACCCCCAACGGTTACCGCCATCATCCATTTACGGCTCCCATCGCGTTTGTAGAGCGTCCCCATGTTTTCTCAAGTTGTGAGATTCCTCAGAAAATTCGGCCTGTCCTGTTTTTACTTTTTGCACAACGAATGGGCCGTGAACACCGAGACACCGTACTTCAGGGCAATCTCTCTAAAGGATGCTTTTGTTCGGACTCGCTCTTTCCGCAACTCTGCGACTTCCTTGGGAGTCAACACACGGAGCGGAGGACGGCCCAGTCGTTTCCCTTGGCTACGTGCGTATTGCAATCCAGCTTTTACTCTCTCAACGATCAGCGAACGCTCCCATTGGGCAATCGCACCGATGATTTGGAACAGCATCTCGCCATCGGCAGTGACGTATCTATTGCCTCCGTGCACGACACAAAACCGATGTTGAGAGTTCTGAACAGTTCCAGGGCGCTTAGCAGTTGCGTGAGTGACCGCGCAAATCTGTCGAATTTCCAGACGACCACAATGTCAATCTTTTTCTGGCGGCAATCGGCCAAGAGTGCGTCAGGCGCCCGACGCCGCTCCACTGCTCCTGACACTCCCTTGTCGGTGTAGACCTTGTGAAGACTCCAGCCGCGTCTCTTGATGTAATCGACTGTGGGTGTTGAAAAAGTCCCTCAACGGAACGCCTTTTCATCTGCGAGCATCCCTCGCCGGTTTTCTTGTCTCCGTTCGACTAAGCGGTGGCCGGCAGAACCGGTGCTGTCGGCTGACGGAGGAAGCGCACCAGTCGCTTGATGTTCTGAGCTACCGCTGCCAGGAAGAACTGCTCGCGTACGAATCTGAGTCTCCGCAGACGCAAGCGCCCCAGTCCGATCTGATTCTTCAGTTCCGCGAACAAGGCTTCCCCCTTCTTTCTTTGCCGCTGGGCTTTGGCGAACTCTGGCGTGTGGACCAACTCCCGCGCACGTTGTCGGGCTGCTTCGTTCTGGTGGATGATCAGACCCCGGAAGGCAGCACTGGTGCACTGTGGCCGGAGTGAGCACGGGCCACACTTTTTTCGTGTCCCGATGTAGTTGAAGGCTCGATTGCGATAAACCCGGCCGCCGTAGTTGAGGAACTGGCCAGCAGGACAGATGTAGCGATTGTTTTCCGGTTCGTAGGTGAACCGCTCGGGGCCAAAGAATGGGCTCCTCTTTCTGTGGATGCTGTCGCGGGTTCGCATGTAAGGAGTGATACTCCGATCCGCCAGCCATTGCAGGAACTCGCCGTTCCCGTAGGTCGTATCGGCCGCCACCGATTCCGGCTCTCGTCCTTGCCATTGAGTGAAACGGGTGAGCATGTCTTGCGCGGCCACGGTTTCCTGACTCATCCGTCTGTGCCGGTTTTTCGAGAACGTGGAGTGATGCGGAATCTCCTGATCGAAGCCCAACCCCGTGAACCAGCGCCACGCCAGATGCATGCGCAGTTCCTCCACCAGCTTCCGCTCGCTGGTGATGCCGTATAAATGCCCGATCAGAAGAATGCGCAACAGAAGCTCGGGATCAATCGACGGTCGTCCGGTTTCGCTGTAGCTGTCTTTCAATCGCTGGCGCACGAAGGCAAAGCTGATGTGCTTTTCGATGAGCCGCAGCAGGTGGGTTCCTGGAACTTGATCTTCCAGGCGGAAGTAGTAGAACAGCGCTTCGGAACGGTCGTGTTGCCCCATCATGATCAGCAGGCCTCCGAGCATGGCGATCCACAGCATGGCAAGCATTCCTCCTTTACTTATTACCATGCTTCTGCCGCCATCCCATCGCTAATCACGGTGACTTTTTCAACACCCACTCTCAATTACGCTCATTGAGCCTTAATATCTACGCCGCTGTAGTAAAACTGTAGTAGTTCTATGTTCAGAACCGAGCAGATTGGGTCAAAACGGAGCAAATCAAGTTGCTGGTAAATGGTTGAGGAATCAAGTAGAGTAGAGAATTTTCAGAACGGTTCAGAACTCTCCTGTGAACTTGAAAACCGCTGTACGGGAAACCGTAACGGGGGTTCGAATCCCTCTCCCTCCGCCAACTTGCTCTACCGGCACAACTGAAGTGCTCTAATCAGGACACTCCCGGTTGGCCACCCGATTTCTTTCTTCCAGCCACGCGATTAAACTAATAGGTTTGAACTGGAGATCAAATGGCAACTGCTACCACTCGCGCAAACCCGCTCTCTTATCTCACCGATCAACTCGACGACCTCAAGGCCAAAGGCACGCACTTCCGGCTGCGCGTGCTCGACGACGAACAGGCTCCGGTCTGCACGTTCGACGGCAAGAAGGTCATCAATATTGCCTCGAACAATTATCTCGGACTGACCACGCATCCCAAACTCCGCGAGGCTGCGCTTGAGGCTATGCGCAAGTACGGAGTGGGTTCAGGCGCGGTGCGAACCGTCGCCGGCACGATGAAGATCCACATGGAACTCGAAGAGAGGATTGCGCGCTTCAAGAACGTCGAGGCGTGCGTAGTTTTTCAGTCGGGATTCGCCGCCAATGCGGGCACAGTCTCGGCCGTCCTCGGCAAGGACGACTTCATCATCTCCGACCAGCTCAACCACGCTTCCATCATCGATGGCGCTCGTTTGTCGCGCGCCAAGATCCTCGTGTTTGAGCATAAGAATATGGCGCAAGCCGAAGAAAGATTGGCCAGCATTAAAGGTCAGCCAGGAAAGAAGTTGCTCATCACCGACGGCGTCTTCTCCATGGACGGCGACATCGGCCCGCTGCCCGCGTTGTGCGAGCTGGCAGAAAAGTACGGAGCCATTATGATGGTCGACGATGCCCACGCGTCCGGCGTTCTCGGACGCAACGGCCGCGGCACCATCGATCACTTCAAAATGCACGGCCGCGTGGACATCCAGGTAGGAACACTTTCAAAAGCCATCGGCGCGCTGGGCGGATACGTCTGCGGCACCCGAGACCTGATCGACTTCCTGTACCACCGCGCCCGCCCATTCCTGTTCTCCACCTCGCACCCCCCGTCGGTCGCCGCCACCTGCATCGCCGCTTTCGATGTTTTAGAAAACGAACCCGAGCGCATCGAAAGCCTTTGGGACAACACTCGCTTCTGGAAAAAAGAACTGGCCCTGCTCGGCTTCAACATCGGAGGCCAGACCACGCCCGCCAGCGAAACCCCGATCACCCCCATCATTATCGGCGACGGCAAACTCACCATGGACTTCTCCCGCGAACTGTTCAAAGAAGGTGTCATGGGCACCGGCATCGCCTTCCCCACCGTCCCCGAAGGCAAAGCCCGAATCCGCACCATCATGACCGCCACGCATACGAAAGAAGAATTGCAGCAAGCGTTAGAGGTGCTGAAGCGCGTGGGTAAGCGGATGGGAATTGTGGGCTAACGGGGCCGAACTTCAACACCCGTGGTAATGAAAAAAGAGCGGACCGGAACGATATTGTTTGCCTCTTGTATCCTCCACGACGAACTGAACCTCGATGGCTTCCGTCTTTCGAAGGTCCTCCGGAATGGGGCTTCCGCCTTTTGCGAGGAAATATCCGCGAAAGGCCTCACCGGGGCCTAGTTTGCCGTTCTGATAACGACGGTGGTTCAAGACTTTGTCTCTCGGTATCTGAATTGACTCCGGATGTATCCAGTACAACTCCGAGGGCGGATCGAAATCTCGAGGATCTAAGAGAGGGTGGAAATCAACGTCCTTCCAGGGCAACTCCAAGTCATAGTACGCGATAACGATATTGGCTCGCGGTGAGTCGTTCGTGATGGCGACCTCAATAGAAAAAGTAGTTAGGCTGTCAGGAGCACCCGCGATTCTGTCAGAGAAGGAATCACCGACTTGGCGGATGGACAAAACACGGTGGTTGTCCAGGTACCACGACCATACCGCCCAGAACACAGCGACTAGTGGCAGCGCAAAGTCTCTCAGTACCGTATACACGCTGGGGCACGCTTCCATCTCGCAATTTTACCTTGCTTCGGCGCGTGCCCAAACGCCCTTTGCGGTTTTCGAAAGGTGGACTGGTATGAAGCTTAGAAACCCTACTGAGGGACACTCCTCAGCGCGCGGCAGCGGCCAGTTCTCGCTGGACAACCTGTTTGTTGGTCTGGGGGAATCGGGCTTTCGCTTCAATCCCCAGCCGTCCTGCGTAGTAGAGCAACTTGTCCACACTCTTTTTGGCAGCTTTTCCGTTGAGCAACTCGCTCACCCGCGGCTGCGGCTCCGCCAGGATCACCTGCAATTGCTTTTGCGAGTACTTCCGCGCGTGCTTCAGGATGGCTTGGTACAGGTCCGCCTTGAACTTCAAGGCCGTGGCCTGCTCCGGTGAGAATCCGAGGTCATCAAGCACGTTCCCTCGCGTAACGTGGGTTGGCTTATTGCGTCCGCCCGCCATGCTTTTTCTCCTCGATCATCCGAGCCCGGACCGCCTTCAGTCGCTGCCGCGCCACATTGATTTCCCTCAGTGGCGTTTGGCGGCTCCTCTTTTCAAAACAGTGCAACACATGGATCACGTCGCGAACTCTCGACAAGTAAATCACGCGATACCACGCCCGCTCATCCTGATCCCGGAGTTCGAACACTCCCGGACCGATGGAACTCATTGCCCGATAGTCGGTTGGCTGTTGCCCCTGCTGTAATAAACGCAAGTCAAATCCCAAGTTGTGCTTCGCCTCGTCCGGAAACGAGCTAATCACTTCCCTGGAATCGCCTTCCCAAGCAATGACCGCGTCTTTGGGAGCGCTCGCGTCCATTCACCACCCGGCCAGTATAACGCATATCGAGACAGAAATATACATCTAAATGTATAAGTGCCTCAATCGTCTCGGTACACAATCTTCCCGCTCACAATCGTCGCCACGACTTTCCCTGTGAGCTGCCAGCCATCAAACGGAGTGTTGTGCGACTTCGAGCGGGACTTGGTTGCGTCAAAAGCCCAGCGTTTCTTAGGATCGAAAATTGTTAAGTCGGCGTGGCTGCCCCGGGCGAGCGTGCCCCGGCCTCTCAGGTCGACAACCCGCGCGGGACCTGCGGTGAAGAGTTCGACGATTCTTGCCAGAGGAATTTTATGCTCGCGATGCAGGCGCGTGATGGCTAGAGCGAGGGCGGTTTCGAGTCCGGTGATTCCGAACATGGCGCGCTCGAATTCGATGATCTTTTCGTGCGGCGCGTGGGGAGCGTGATCGGTCGCGATAGCGTCGATGGTGCCATCGGCGAGCGCAACCAGAATCGCCTCACGGTCGGCGCTGGAGCGCAAAGGGGGATTCATTTTGAAGTTGGAGTTGTACTCGCCGACGTCGGCATCGGTTAGGCTGAAATGGTGCGGAGTAACTTCACAAGTGACGCGGGCTTTGCCACGCTTGCCGCGCCGGACTGCTTTCAGCGCGTCGGCGGTCGAAAGGTGGGCCACGTGCAATCTCGCTCCGGCGAACTGTTGGGCAAGCTGCACGTCGCGCTCGACGACGGACGCTTCGGCGGCCGTCGTCATACCGCGCAACCCCAGCCGGAATGAAGTGATGCCCTCGTTCATCGAGCAGTTTTCCGTCATGCGCGTGTCCTCGGCGTGCTGAATGACGGGAAGGTTGAGTCCCGACGCCGCCCGGAGCGTGTCGCGCATGATGGTGTCGTTAAGGATGGGCCTCCCATCGTCGCTCACGGCGACGGCGCCGGCGCGTTGCAAGGCTCCAAAATCGTTAAGCACAGCGCCCTTGCTGGCGTGAGTCGCGGCAGCGATCGGGAATACGTTGACTACGGCGGCACGCTCCGGTTGCTGAATCCACGCGACCCATTCGGGCGAGTCAACAATCGGGGACGTGTTTGGCATGCAACACACGGAAGTAAATCCGCCGACAGCCGCAGCGGCGGTTCCGGTCGCGATGCTTTCCTTGTAGCTCTGGCCCGGCTCGCGCAGGTGGACGTGAAGATCGATGAAGCCAGGGGCGACGACCAGGCCGCGGGCGTCGAAGGTTTCATCGGCGCCGCTGCGGATTTTGTTCGGGGCCGCGATCTCAGCAACATGGCCATCGTGCAGGAACACATCCATAAGTGCGTCCAGGTTCGCGGCCGGATCGATGAGATGGCCGCCTTTGATCAAGAGAGAACCCGATTTTGATTTATCGCGTGCCATTGTTTGCTTCGTATGACGATATAATCACAAA
>Ga0210410_10005289_pt1 | contig 11247 bp, 18 predicted proteins | sample IncBWC4MmetaG_FD_161058 | JGI IMG/M metagenome (GOLD analysis project Ga0210410, IMG submission 161058) | Forest soil microbial communities from Barre Woods Harvard Forest LTER site, Petersham, Massachusetts, United States - Inc-BW-C-4-M | ecosystem: Environmental > Terrestrial > Soil >... | reverse complement strand
CACCACACTTCGTGTGGGCGCTACCATTTCTTGTATAACTCTTCTGCAGTTATTGGATCGAAGTGTAGCTCTGAATAAGCCTGATCCCACCACACTTTGATGCCAGGCCATAGAGCTTTGGAATAGTTACCTTGGTGTATGAGTAGTCGTGCTTCTCCAGGACCATCACCTATGATGAAGTCCTCGCCTGGAAGCAGAATAGGCTTGATGCGCATGAGTGTTGAGGCGCGGACGACTGCAGGTGCAGCTGCACACACGAGCATCTGTTGGAGGAAGCTTCTACGAGAGGGGTTCACTGTTCAATCTCCCGCATCGTGGGTGTAGTCATAGCCCTCATTGAAGATACTTTCAATCTCCTTAGAGATGTAGCCACCAGTGGTAGGCCTCGTCTCGGCAGAGTTACTGTGAACTGGACTACCCAACGGCTCGGCATTCTGCCGTAGTGGGTACTCGATATGAGTGTACTTTCCTGCTTTCTCATCGCGCTCAGTTTGGCTGCCTGGAATGGGCTCTGCAGAGTGCCGTAGCATTGCCTTCTGTGCTGCGCGCACACGCTTGTCCTGTTGCTCTTGAGGTGATACCGTAGGGGTGTTCCAATTTGGCACAGCAGGTGTTTCGAGCAACCGCTGGCGCAATGCACATAGCGCTGGACACGCTCGCTCGAACGCGCTGTGGCTGTCCATGTAGTAAACACGCTTGATTTTGTTCAGCTCTTTGATTAGCTCTGTTGGGCTCATGGCTGAGGCTCCTCAAACTCTTTGGCTAGCGGAACATACTCCTCGGTATCGTCCATGCACCAGTTCTCTTTGTTATTTTCGTACTTGAACTTTAGCTCATCATAGCGGAGTTTGCGCCGTTCTTGAGCTACCTTTGCCTCTGAGGTCTGTGGTACAAGTGGCCTAACTCTATAAAGCTCTCCTGTCATTCTGATTGTACTAGCTATAGCAAGCTTTCTTGCATCGCGTTTCTTAATCTTGAACGGAGCCATTACCTGTTCATACTCAAATCCGGATCGGTCTGGCAGGATGGCATTCACGCGGAAGCTCTCCATGGCTGAGCTGAGTGCGATACTGACCGCTGAACTGAAGGACATGCCAGGCATGTAAGCATTCAGCTTCTGTACCAAGTCTGCAACTGACATGCAGTCTCGTGGATTGACTCTGAGGGAGATTACGATGCCTGGGGTCATGTTAGCCTCTCCCTTTATTGCCTAAACCAATCTACATTCATCTCGATGCTAGGAAGCCACTCTGCATGTATGAGAGTGAATATGTCATCTGAGATAATGTTTCCAGCCTTCTCGAGCCTCTTGTACACAGGTGTCTCTTGTACAACTGGATGAACATTAGCCATCTCATGCAGAGCTTTGTTTAAGTTCCTTCTTGCCTCTGCCAGTGATTCTAGGATTATCTTCTTACGCTCTGACTCGACTATTGGCTTCACTGCTGTTACATTGCTCATGTGGATGCTCCTAGTGTACACAAGCTAATGGCGGGATGCCGAGCTTGTGAATCCATTATACACTAGTATGTGGTGTATGTCAAATGGGTTATGTATGTTTCAATGTATTAATGTAGGTATGGTTTATTGGGGTTCTTTTTTTTTTTTTTTTTTTTTTTTAGATGTATGTATACCATTCATACTTCATAACATAATAACATTACCAACAATCTCTCTGAAGCTCTAAGCTCTGCGAAGGGTCAAGCTGTGCAGCTAGGCACAAAAGGACAAAGAAAAAGCCCTCAACCGAACTGGCCTGAGGGCTTGGTTTGTTACTCGACTTCGTTCATGAGCTTCTCGAGTAGCTTCTTCTTGTCTTCGGCACTGAGCGCACCGATTGCCGCTTCGATGTTGACTGGCCCTGCCATGCGACTCCCAGCGCCGTACTCCGCCACCTTGGCCGTGAACGCTGCCGGGATGCTGCCCGACTTGCGCCATGCGCCCTGTAGCCTGACTACCAGATGCTGCGTGGCCAGGTGCTGCAAGACCTCAACGGGGCAGCCCTCGAAGTCCACTGTGAGCGTCGTGCGCTGTGCTTCGCTATCCTTGTCCAACTTGGTTGCTACGAAGAACTGTTTCATGCTTGTAACTCCTTTGTGTAGCACATCCCCAGTTCATGACCCTATGCCATGTATGGAGATGCGCCGTATTGTTAAGGAACCAACCTGCCACCCGTGTCCACTGGGCGCACCATAACCAATGCAGGTGCCATGCCAACCCAGCCGCATCGCATGTAACCCTTTGATTCTAAACAGATGTATTTGCAATCGGTTGTTTTGAACCAGCCATATACACATGGCACAGATATTGCCCAGCGCGTAGAATGTCACAATGTGCTGACAATTTGCGGCACAGGGTCACTACGCACTATCCTGGTGCATGCCCAGAACTCTGCACCTATTTGGTGCATGGCTACTTAGTGCATCGCACCACGGGATAGCCGCACTCGGGATAGGGCTATTCACAACGCTGGAGGCCAAGTGTGCAGGTGCCTACCTACCGCATGGCACGGTGTGAACACCTACCTACACCTCGGCGAGGTAGGCACACACCTACCCCATGCGTTGAAAAGGTAGGCACCTGCCTCTGTGATGATGCCACCGGGGGAGCAAACAACTTCCGCTAGGCGGGCGGGCGAATCACTTCTCCCATAATCGGCCAAGTTCAAACCTTCATCCTATCATTGACTCGCCAAGCGGTGCTATGCAAAATAAATGCGTTAGAAGCTTGACACCATTTGACAGCTTCGCGCATGTGTGATACCATCGTGGAATGGACCTCCCGCAGCTTCTCACCTCGGCACAGTTGGAGCAACTCAGCAGAGTTCGGGAAGCGCTACGCTCGCAAGAGCGTAAGGACCGTTCCAATTTGGAACACCAGCACGCGCAGCTGGCACTACGTGCCACACAACTAACCGAGGAGCCCTCCAATGGAGCTCTTTCACCTGTTTAGCAAACTCGAACATCTTGTAACCAAAGGAGACCAGATCATGAGTGCAGTTACAGACTTCACCACGAAGATGGAAGCACACTTCGCTAAGCTGAACACAGACCTAGACGCCCTAGCGGCCACAGTTGCTTCCCTACGTGCTCAGGTTGCGGCAGGTTCTGGGGCGCTCGCTACTACAGACCAAGCAGCACTTGATGCAACAGAGACTACCGCCACTGCAACGGTTGCCAAAGCTGATACCACCGCGGCAGCCTAAGCTGGAGCTTCTGGGTGGACCAGTCTTCGCTTCCCACTGCGATAGCTGAAGCTACCTCTGAGTGGCAACTCAAGGAGCTTAGCCCTCGCCACAAGAATGCTATGTCCCTGCTCGCGCAGGGCTTGGACCGTCAGCGCATTGGTGAAGCCATAGGTTACTCAGCAGAGTACATAACCTGGCTCGCCAGGCAGCCACTTTGCAAAGCCTACCTCAAGGAAATGTCTGAGTATGCCGACGCCCGCCTCATTGCACTCACTGACTCCTCGGTGGACGCCATCGCTGAAACACTGCGCCTTGGAAGTGGCGACGAGAGGCTTAAAGCTGCCAGGTTGCAAATGGAAGCTATCGGTCGCATCGGCCGAGGTCGTCCAGAGGAAAGCAGAACACCTGAAGGTGGTCTCGAAGCACTTGCAGGACGTCTAATTGGTCTACTCGCTAAAGCTCGTAACCCTGAAGGAGTTGAAGATGCGCAAGTCATCGAAGAAGTCTCACGCTAACTTTCCACAGCGTGCGGGAGAGATTCCCATGATAGAACACCAGAGCCCTCCTACAGATGCTTTACCTGTGAGTCAGCGAAACCAACAGGGCGGTGTTCGGAGCTTGCCAACTGCCAAGAGTCCCTTTCCCAAATGACTCGCTATTGCTCAATCTGTGGTAAGGACAATGCCTGCCCAGGAAACTGCTGGTGTGAAGACTAATAGGAGATAGCTATGCTTCAGGATGTGATTGATTCCATTCCAGTGTTCGGCAAGGTCTACTTGAAAGAGGAGTTCATCGGCGAGTGTGGCATGTCGATCACTCGGGTAGTCCCTGTGAAGCAGATCATCGGAGATCGCGCTATCCTCGAGGAAGGTGCAGCAGTGATCTTCAACTCCCAAGTCATGCTTCAGACTAACAAAGGACCAATGGCAGTTACCTTCGCCATCCCTGCTCAAACTCTTGAGGGTGCAGTGCAGAACTGGCAGGCTGCTGCTAAGCTCGCAGTAGCAGAGATTACTGAGCAACAACGCGAAGCGCAGAGACGAATTGTAGTACCCGACCTTATTGCCTCGAAGATGAACTAACATGGGAGGGCGTGTTGTTCTAGACTCCAAGAAAGTCGAGGAGACCTCGGTGGTCACCTTTGACTTCACTAGTCGTCTGAATGTAGGCGCTACAATCTCCACACAGGTTGTCACAAGTGAAGTTTACAGTGGTGTAGATGCTAGCCCAAGCGCTATGATTAGTGGTAGCGCAAGTGCCTCTGGTACAGTAGTCACTCAGCTCATCACCGGCGGAGTGCTTGGTGTGCTTTACCTACTCGAGTGCGTAATCACAACTAGTGATGGACAAACACTCTCGCTAAACGGATTCCTTGCTGTGGCGCCAGATATAACATGAGCGGACTCCAGTGGAACGCTGACGCACCCAAAGTCATCCAGGGGAACTACACAGCGGATAACTTGGTGTGTGCTAAGTGTAAGCATTCGCTTACGGAGATAGCCTTGAAGGGACTCCGTTGTACTACGGGAAGTCACTTCATTGGAACTCTAGGAGCCGTGCGTGGCTGTTAAGCTCACCGCAGACCTCATAGAGGCTTTCGCAGGTATGTTCCTGAGCCCTCGCTATGACTCGCCACAGCCCACTCCTCCATTCCACCGCGAGATGTGGGCCTTATATTGTAGTGACTCTCCTGCCGTAGCGGTGGCTGCCCCAAGGAACCATGCTAAGAGCACTGGTGGAACGCACGACTTTATTCTAGCAACCGCACTCTTTCGTGCTGAGCCCTATATCATCCTCGTGGGTAGTTCCGAGGATATGGCTATCGAGCACCTCAGCGACATTGCCAACGAGCTCTTGGAGAATGAGGAACTTCGTTCCGAGTTTGGTATCAGCACTTTTGAAACCCAGCAGAAAACTGACATTGTGGTAAGATGTCAGGATGGCTACCTCTTTCGCATCATCGCCAGAGGTGCCGAGCAGAAGATTCGTGGCCGCAAGTGGATGGGTCGCCGGCCTGGCCTCATTGTGTTCGACGATATTGAGGATGATGAGCAGGTTGAAAGTAGGGACCGCAGGCTGAAGTTTCGGCGCTGGTTCTTCCGTGCGTGCAAGCAAGCATTGAGGGATGGTGGGAAGATACGCGGTCATGGCACTATCCTTCACGAGGATTCCTTGCTTGCGCGTCTCATGAAGGATAAAACGTGGCAGACGAAGTGCTGGCGCGCTCACGCAGCGTTTGACGACTTCACAGAGATTCTCTGGCCAGAGAAGTTCCCTGAGAAGCGCCTACGTGGCATTAGGCAGGAGTTTATCGAGCAGGGCGACGCAGCGGGTTACTCCCAGGAGTATCTAAACGATCCCTTCGATAACGAAGACCAATACCTCCGTCGAGATGACTTCGTTAAGATGGAAGACGAGGACCATGACTCGACGAAGGTTATATGTGCCGCTGCAGACCTTGCCACATCTATGGCTCAGAGCGCAGATCGTACCTCTATCACCGTGGGCGGCAAGGATCTTGGTAACTTCCTTCATGTGGTGGATCAGAGGAAGGGCAAGTGGCCCTCGGACGTGATTGTGGAGCAGATGTTCGCTGTGCAGCAGATGTGGACGCCAGATGTCTTCTTCGTGGAGGGCGGTGCTATCTGGAACACACTGGCTCCGATGATCTACAAAGAGATGCAGGAGCGTGACATCTGGATTAACTTCCAGCCTGTGATGCCTACGAAGGATAAGGCCTCTCGAGGCCGTCCATTCCAGCGGCGCCATCGCGCTAAGTCAATGAAGTTCGACAAGGAGGCACCTTGGTATGAAGAGTATGAAGCCGAGTTACTTCGATTTACCGGAGTGGGTCAAGCGGTTAGAGATGATCAATTCGATAGCACAGCTCTCCTTGTACTTGGATTTGAAACTATCTCGAACGTTGAGAAAGATGATCTAATGTCAGAGGATGAGCAGGAGTTCCAGCAGCTCTCACGGGAGTTCCGTGGCGGTGGTGGCAGGAATACGGTGACTGGATACTAAATGTTAGTACTTGACACCAAGCTAAAGATCGACGACGATGCGATTCGCAGCGCGAATCTATGTGATCGCTTTAGCGAACGTGACCTCGAGAGAATTGGTGCTTACTGTTGGGAAGGCTACAAGCAGGATAAAGACTCCCGCGCAGCGTGGGAAAGGCGAGTTCAGGCAGCACTTGACCTTGCGTTGCAAATTCAAAAGGATAAAACCTTCCCCTGGCAGGGAGCCTCTAACGTTGCCTTTCCACTAATCACAATAGCGGCATTACAATTCCATGCTCGTGCTTACCCGATGATCGTGCAGAGTCAGGAAGTAGTGAAGTGCCGAGTTCTCGGCGATGACCCTGATGGGCACTTCGCTGACCGCGCGAGGCGCGTGGGTATGCACATGAGCTACCAGTGCCTCGAAGAGGATGAGAGCTGGGAGGAGCAGCACGACAAGGCACTGATTGCACTACCGATCATGGGCTGCCTCTTTAAGAAAAGTTACTACTCTGCAGGCGTCCGTCACAACGTGAGTGAGCTTGTTCTGCCCACTGATCTTGTGGTAGACTACTTTGCCAAGTCTGTCGAGGGTGCAACACGCAAGACGCACATAACGCCACTATTCCGCAACGATATTTACGAGCGCATCTTGCGTGGAACGTTCCGGGATGTGCGAGATCAGAGCTGGTATAAGAGTGAGTCTACCTGGCCTCAGGACGACACGACAGATGCTCCCACAGATGACCGTCGAGGTCAGATGCCTCCAGAGGGAAGTGCGGAGACTCCATTCAAGGGACTAGAGCAGCACTGTGACTTGGACCTCGACCAAGATGGCTATGCTGAACCCTACATCATAACCTTCGAGCAAGAGTCCAAATGCGTTCTTCGTCTCATCACTCGCTTCGATAAGCCTGAGGACGTGGAGCGCACTGAGAGTGGAGAAATAATCTCTATTCGCTCACGTGAGTACTTCACGAAGTACAGTTTCATTCCTTCCCCTGATGGGAGTATCTATGACATCGGCTTTGGAATTCTACTCGGACCTCTCAACGAAAGTGTTAACTCACTTATCAACCAGCTTATTGATGCTGGAACAATGTCTAACACAGCGGGGGGATTCCTTGGCCGTGGTGCAAAGATTCGCGGCGGAGTCTACCAATTCAGCCCCTTCTCCTGGAATCGAGTTGACTCAACAGGTGATGATCTCAGGAAGAATATATTTCCTCTCCCTGTACGTGACCCCAGTGCGGTACTCTTCAACTTGCTTGCCCTCCTCATCGACTATAGCAACCGAGTGAGTGGAAGCACTGATGCAGTGATTGGTGAGAACCCTGGGCAGAATACCCCAGCGGAAACGAATCGCTCGATGGTCGAGCAGGGAACGAAAATCTACACCGCGGTATTCAAGCGCGTGTGGAGAAGCATGAAACAGGAGTTCAAGAAGCTCTATCTGCTAAACGCAACGTTCCTTCCCTCGAAGAAGCCATTCGGCGCTGGGAACTGGATCATGAGAGAAGATTACCTTGGTGATCCAGATATGGTAGTTCCAGTCGCAGACCCCAACGTGGTCTCGGAAACGATAAGGATGCAACAGGCTACCGCGGTGAAGCAGAGCGCGATGGTCACTCCAGGGTATAGCATCCCTGATGTGGAGAGAAACTACTTGAAGGCTATGCACATTGAGGATATGGCTCGTCTCTATCCTGGACCTGACAAGGTGCCACCGCTGCCTAATCCCAAGGTGAATGTGGAGCAGATGAAACTCCAAGGGAAGCAGATGGAACTCAAACAGCAGCAGCAAGAGTTCATCGCCAACCTAATGGAGACGAAGCGCCTCAACACAGCCAAGATTCTTGAACTTGAGGCAAGGGCTATGAAGGAAGCCTCTGAGGCCTCGGCTGAGAGCGCTGGCATCAAGATCAAACAGTTCGATGCTCAGATCAACGCATTGAAAGCTTACAACGAAATGATCTCAGGCAGCTTGGAACAAATGAAGGAGGGAATGAAAGATGCTGACGCAGGAGCAATGGCAGGAATGGCTGGTGCATCCGGCAACAGTGGCCCTGCGGGAATGGGCCAAGGCCAGGCAGGACAGCCTCAAGGAGCAATGGGCTGATGGAAACTTTACAGACGTTTTTCAAAGCAGTACAGCAATACTTAACGCAGGGGCGACAGGCGCTTGTAGCGTCTATCGCGAGGTTGAGGAATTGGATTACTCACAAATAGTCGAGGGACAGGCAGATGACGAACAGCAGCGGGTTGGAGGCGTTGGGACACGCAGTTTTGATAAGGCCCTACGAGCCGAAAGTACAAAGTAGTATCATTGCTATACCTGATAGTGCTCAGGGAAGAATGGTGATGGCAGAGCAACGTGCTACTATAGTACAAGTTGGCCGGGATGCCTGGAAGGAAGAACGTTGGTTCTTTGGGCTAATTCGTAGACCGAGGGCAAAGCCAGGAGATAAGGTACTGGTAACGAAGTATGCAGGATACCAAACGGTTGGCACGCTAGATGGAATATCCTATCGGCTAGTCAACGACCGCGACGTGTTCTGCAAAATCACTGAGGAGAAGGCAGATGGCTGAAGCTGGAGAAGGCGCAACTAGCGTTGCTGCACCGGAAGTTCAGGAGAAGGCAAAAGGGATGGGATGGATTCCTCCCGAGCAGTTCAAGGGTGCTCCGGAGAAGTTTATCGATGCTGATGTGTTTGTCGAACGGGCAGAGCAGTACATGCCTATCATGCGCAGGAACAATGAGATTCTGCGTGGTGAGCTTGGACAGACCAAGAAGCAGATGGCTGAGATGAAAGCGCAGCTTGATGCGGCAGCGGAGAGTTTGGCTACGGTGAAAGAGTTCAATGCTGAGAATGCTAAGCGCATCAAGGAGCAGGCGAGGGAAGATGCAAGGAAAGAACTTGCTGAAGCCCGAAGCGAAGGTGATGTTGACCGGGAAGCAGCTGCCATAGAGACAATCTCGAATCTTGGTCGTGAGCCTGAGAAGCAACAGCAGCAACGAACTGAGCAGCCCGTAGGGCAGAAAGATTTCACCAAGGAACCTGACTTCATCGCTTGGAATGAGAAGAATCCTTGGCTCGGTGTGGACAGTGTGAAGTCTGGAACCGCACTTGGCATCATGGGCGACCTAAGGAACAAAGGTGACACTTCGGTGGGGCGAGAGTTTTTCGAAAAGGTGGATGCTGCCCTTGAGAAGATCTATGGGAGCGGGGCTCCCGGCGCAAGCCGTGTTGAGGGGGCTCGACACTCTGGCGGTGGGGGAGGCGGGGCGCAGTCCAGAAGCTACGCTGACCTCCCCGCGGAAGCGAGAGCTGCGTGTGATAGAACTGAGACCAAGGTGGTGGGCCCTGGACGAGCCTACAAGAACCAAGCTGAGTGGCGCAAGTACTATGTCCAAACCTATTTTAGCGAGGAGTAACGAGCATGCCAAAGGAAGTTAGTCCAGCAAACAGCACTGTGCCGGTGGCACATGAGCGCCAGCGAATCCCTATGTCACTTCCTCGTCTCAAGCTTGAGGTACCAGACATTCCTGGCTATCACTTGCATTGGTTCGCTGATCGCCCGGGGCGCATCGCACAAGCACTTCAGGCATTCTACGAGTTCGTCGATGTGAGCGAAACCTCTGTGACGAATACCATGCTTGCAGACGAGGTGAGTGCTACCGGAAACACTGACCTTGGCACTCGCGTAAGCATCGTCGGTGGAGCGGGAGAGGGCGGCACAGTGGAGCGCTTGTATCTAATGAAAATCAAGGAAGAATTCTGGCAAGAGGATCAAAAGGCACTGGAGGCAAAAAGCAAGTCGGTCGTAGACCAAATCTTCCGCGGTGTTGCGCAGCCTGGCACACCTGGAGATGGTTCCAACCGCTATGTAGAGGTTGGTCAGCGCCGAGGAATCTAACGACATGTTTGAAACTTTGGAGAACTAATGGCGAACATCAACTCGCCTTCGGGACTTGCACCTGTCCAGTACCATAACGGAAACCCTTGGAATGGTGCTGGCAGAATGTATATCATCCCGCAGGCTGACACCAACGCTATTGCAGTTGGTGACCCTGTTGCAACCTCAAGTGGTAATGCCGACACTGTGTTGGGCATCCCCGCCGTGACGTTGGCAACTGCAGGAAGTGGCAACGCCATTCGAGGCGTTGTCCTAGCAATCGGAACTAATGCTGACGGAGGCCCCTTTATTGACCCGAGGAACCTCACACTCACAGTAGCTCCTGCAACAAAGACAGTTCCGTACTATGCCCTAATCTGCGATGATCCAGACGTGATCTTCGAGGTGCAGGACATTGGCACAAGCACCGCTCTGGCTTCGACAGATATCTCGAAGAACATCAACCTAAAGAGTGGCGTGAATAATGGCTTCGTCTCAGGTTGGGGAATTGATAACGGTTCAAAAGGAACAGGCGCAACGCTACAATGCCACCTCTTTGGCTTGGTGCGTCGTATAGATAACGCATTTGGCGCTAACGCTAAGTATCTCGTGCTCATCAATAACCATGAGCTTGGTGCTGGCGTTGCGGGAGTATAACGAATGGCAACTGGTGGCGTAATCACAACTGGTAGTCACCCTAAAGCACTCTGGCCTGGAGTGCACGCATTTTGGGGGCAAGTCTACTCAGAGCACCAAGAAGAATACACGGAGCTATACGACGTAGACTCGTCTACGATGTCCTACGAGGAAGACGTTCAGATCACTGGCTTTGGACTTGCGCCGGTCAAAGCGGAAGGCGTAAGCGGAAGCTATGACTCGGAAACGCAAGGCCCGGTAACTCGCTACACGCACCTGGCCTACTTCCTTGGCTACATCGTGACGCATGAAGAGCTTTCGGATAACTTGTACGAGCAGGTTTCGATGCGTCGTGCAAGAGCGAATGCTTTCTCGATCTGCCAAACAGTCGAGCAGGTTTCGGTGGTTCCCTACAACACCGGCTTCACAACCTACAAAACTGCTGATGCAGTTACGTTGTTTAGCACTGCCCACGTTCAAACGCCGGGCGGTACGTACAGCAACGTTCTGAACCCCGGTGCTGAC